>Ga0172382_10006239_pt1 | contig 17414 bp, 7 predicted proteins | sample Leawel138RmetaG_FD_122245 | JGI IMG/M metagenome (GOLD analysis project Ga0172382, IMG submission 122245) | Leachate microbial communities from a municipal landfill in Southern Ontario, Canada - Leachate well 138R metaG | ecosystem: Engineered > Solid waste > Landfill > Unclassified | place...
CCCGAATTTCAGGCTTATTTCCGCGATTATTTCCGGGGTTGAATTTAAGGGTTGTTTTTTCCGGGTTACCTGCCTTATACTGTTGCAATCAATAGTCGGTGGAGAAAGGTTCAGCTATGAATACTGTCAAAAAGGGTTGCTTCTGGTTGTTGCTTACGATTTTTTCGGCGGGATTGGCCAATGCACAGTTACCCGTTATTGCCGAGCAGGATTTCGAGGCGTACGGAACTTTAGGGATAGTTGGGGTGCCAACGACCATGGCAGATGGTTGGGTACGCTATAAGTCCTCGGTTATAGACAACAATGTCCAACCTGAAGACCGGACTAGTAAAGTAGGGTTTTTGATCCCTCAAGCGTCTAACGAGTTGCGGTATTGGGCTTCTCCGGTTTTATCGGGATCGGCGGGAACTCTGACGTTTGATACAGCAAGCTACATGTCCAAAGCTACTGAGACAAATGATCTTAACTGCGTAGTGTTTCTGGCAGATACCAATAATCGACCGAGCGGATATGTTGTGCTAACCAATATCACCGTAGCGGCTGGAAGTGTTTGGAAATCTCATGTTGTTGTTATAGATGACTATGACTATGAGGGAAAGTATCTGATTATTGGTAGAGATAAAGGGGATGTAACGGAAAGCAGACTTCTGCTTGACAATATTGTGTTGCGAGCAGCACCTTCGATTGTCGTGCCCACGAGCCTTGGGCTTGAAGGCGGAGGAACAACACGGCTGGCCAATCAGACTCTGTCGCCAGTGCTTGCGGTGGATGTTCTTGGCTCAGTCAGCGGCGAAGTTGCCACCCTCTGGTACCGCTACAGTGGTTTGGCCTATTGGAATCAGGCTATTATGACCAGAGATGGTGATAATTTTGTTCTGACAACGCCGATTCCTGCGGGAAATCACTCCAACCGCCAGTTCGAGATGTATGCGACGGTCTCCTATACGGCCGAGTTGGGCAATGCCACAGCGACTTATCCGCCCGGCGGCGAGGATGCGCCCGTTCTGATTGATATTCTGCCTGTTTCCGGAAATGCTCCGATGGAGATCAAGGGAGCACTCCCGACACAGCTTGCCCTGACGACCAACCAGATGTGGCGTGGCGGCATGGAGCGCGAGTCGAAGGTTGCCGGTGCCACCTACTGGTTTGCCAGTCCTTCCGAAACCTGGGGTCGTTCGGATGCCCCTCAAATCCCCTTGCGCACCGCGCCGGAATCCGGCAAAACCCTGCCAGCCCCTGCCGGAGCTTTGGAAAGCGATATACTGTTCGGCTTCAATGAGACGATACCGACACAGATACTAGTTGAGTATGGTCTTTTCCAGTCGTTTGAGAACTGGGGTGAAACATCACTCCATGGTTGGAGCCTGAATGGCGATACGGAAGTGGTTGAGGAGGCTCCTTCCGTTTCCACCGGTGCGGCATCTCTACTTTTGAGCGGTGGTGCCTCGTCCAATATCGAATCACCGGTGCAGGCGGGTATTGGTGGTGTTGAGTTCTGGTTCCGTCGTGTGAGCGGTGGCACAAATCTGGTGAATGTAACGCTGGAGAAACGTGTTGGTGCGAACTGGGAAACAGTGCGGGTTTTTGCCGGACGTTCGACAGATCAGTTTATCTATGCTTCCGCAAAGCTGAACGATCCGGCCGCCGAAGCAGTGAGAATCTCGGCGGATGCTCCGGCCTATATCGATAATATTGGCATCGGCAACCTCTCGCGCATGGATCTGGTGGATGTTGCCGTTACGCCGGATCCCGTTGTTGCAACCCAGACGGCCATGCTGACCGTTGATGCTCTGGTTGCCAATGGTGCCAAAGTAATTGAGCCGGATGGGGTTCAGCTTTACATCCGTTATGGGACTTCGGGCGCTTTCGACTCTCCCATCACACTGAGTTTGTCCGGTAAGACCGGCGACATCTATCATTACTCAACGCGCGAGAATGCCCCGGTCAGGGCTCCTGCCGATGCATCCAAGGTGTTGCAATACTATGTGACTGCGCAGTATCAGACATGGGACAATGTCATGATGCCAATCGCCAGCACGCCGACAAACTCGGTTGAGGTGGTCCCATTCAGCGATTGGGGAAGCGGAGGCCTGAATGTCGTCGGCGACCTTGCGGCACCCATGTACCTGATCGATAACCAGCTCTGGTACGGTGCTGTCCTGACATCTGAGGCAGTTGAAGAGCCGAGCTTCCGTTTTGAAGACAAGAATTCACAGTGGTGGGGCGATGCGTCGGCGGACGAGATTCCGGCTTTGGGGACGGCGGTGAGTGGCAGCAATTTCAGCTTCTCGTTTGATGTTGAGGGCGGGCTTGCCTTCACGTTTGATGAGGAGACTGGTGAGTATATCATTCAGCAGGCCGATTATGAGTCGTTTGCCGACGGGGAGCTGCACGGTTGGACAGTCACGAGCTTCAATCTTGCCACAGACGGTGGGCTGGATGATGGCGGCAGTGCAACCAGTACGGCTGCCAATGCTGTCATTGAGTCGCCTGAACGGGTGGATGGCGGCGTCGGTGACGTCAGCTTCTGGGCACGAATGAATGACCCGGCGGCATCGGCAACTTACACAGTTGAGAAGCAGGGCGCCTCCGGTTGGACGGTGATTGGATCCGGGACGGTCGAAGGTCCATTCTATAGTCATTACTGGACTGGTGTCAGTGATCCGTTGGCAACCCGGGTACGCATAACATTCAGTGGTGCCGGGGTGGCGGTGGATCACGTTGTGGCATCCTACGCTGGAGCATACGTTGCTATCTCCAATCCAACCTGGAAAGCCGGGGGCTCCACTTTAACCGCTGATGTGGGTGAAGTTCCAGAGGTCAGTTACGGCGGACGTCCGGAATTGGGAGTGACGGTAACCGGCTTCAATGGAGCCGCCAACATCTCGGTCATGGTCGGCTATACTGATGATAGCAATCCTTCAATCACCAACTTTATGGCAATGGCCGGCAACCCGGCCGGCGGTGTTTTCACGGCGAGTCTGCCTGCCATGGGAGTCGGTATAACCCGCTACTGGTACGTGGCGGAATATGAGGGTATCAGCGCTTCGCCGATCCTCTATCCCGAAACAGGCTACTTCCGCTACTCAACCAGTGGCGAGCTGGGGGTGAATCGGGAGCCTGACTTTGTTGCTTGGATGAATCTTCTTGGTAACAATGTTGAGTTGTTGCGTGCAACAATCGATGGCTGGCTCAATGAGAATGTCTTCTTGCAAGATGGCACTATTCTTTTTTCCGGAGCACCAAGTGTAACCAAATTGCTGAGATCTCCCAGTCTTGACGGTGTTGGAACAATCTATTTCAAGTCAAAGCCCACGCTGGCGGATTCAGAGATTCACAAAATTTCGGTGGAACTTGCTTCGAATGCTAACGGACCATGGACACAGCTCAAAGAAGTAGAAGTGGCAGTTACTGAGGATTGGAACTTTTACCAGATTATGGTGAACTCATATGGTTCGCCGCGCTATGTCAGACTTGTTCGTACGACTACCCCGACCAATCCGGAGAACCGCCTGGCGATCAAGGATGTCGTCATCACGCCGCCGCCGGCGGATGTGGTCGTGGCCGAGCCTTCGATCATTCAGCCCGGATATCCCACCGATGACTCGCCGATTACGCTCTACAGTCGAGTCATGGCCAAGCCCGGCAGCGAGAGTTATCCCGCTTCCGATTTCAGGCCCACGCTGGTGTGGCGCAGCGGCACGAATGACTGGCAGTACACTGCAATGACCAATACGGCTGTCAGCGGCAACTACGCCATCACACTGCCGCCGCAGGAGGCAAATAAATTAGACTATTACTACAAGGTTGATTTCAGCGGTTCCTCCTATGTCTATGTGGACGGTACTAACGTTTTTGATGAAGGCAAGAGTCCGGCCTATCTCGGTTGGGATCAGTCTGCTTTTACTAACAACGTTCAGACTTCGCGGATCCAGCCCGATTTCATCCGTTCGTTTGAGGTGCGTAAATTCAAATCCAATCACTCATCCATCATTCTTGAACGTGATGACGATGATACCGTAACCACCATGATGCTGGTCGACGACCATGTCTGGCAGGCTGTGATACTCCTGACCAATGCCGTCCATATGGGTATCAGCCTAGTCGGTAACGACCTCTATGAGCCCGGAGCTATAGCTTACGGTTTGCCCGAAAGCTGGGGCGATGACGATCAGTTGACGATCAATCCGCCGCTATCCGGTCTTGCCGAAAAATCTTCACCAACCGATATTGTCGTCGATATCGACTACGACGGTTTCGTGATGCTCCGCTTCAACGTTACCAACGGCCTCTATCAGGTGCGTCGTGCCGCCTTCCAGGATTTCAATACCTGGCAGTCAGACCTGATCTACTTCGAGGAAAGTCTGGGACTTCACGCGATCCAAAACTTCGTGACAGACTTCAACCACCTGTCACAATCCCATCCGACGGGTATTGTCAATGAGAATTTTGATCTCGCATCCCAAAATCCCTACAACCCGCCCTATGGTCCTGTCGCTTACATCAACGACTGGCGCCTAGAGAATGCCTGGGTTACGGCGGATCGTATGGCAGCCCGTTCTTTTCCCGCTGCTGAAACGCCCTATCCAAATCAGGCGGTCAGGTTGCATGGTGGTGCCGGTACGCTGCAAACCACGCCGCAGTTGCATACCCGCGGGCGCGATACGCTTGACTTCAGTCACCGCATTGCCTTTGGCGATGATAATCTGCCCTACCTGCGTTCCGGGTTCAGTCAGAAAAACTATCAGTACTCCGCCAAGGTTCAGGTTGGTCAGATTTCACCCGGAAATCCGACCGTATCGCTGATTGGTTACTACTACGACCGTGACAACTATTACGAACTGCGCCTCACTCAGCAGAAAAACCTGACTTACAACAACAATGTGGGGCGCGAACAGGTCGTCGCGCAGGTATATCGCAAACTCAACGGCATTTCCACTGCCGTTGGAGCTACGCATACCATCAACAACAGTATCGGCGGCAAACAGAGCAGTCTTTCGCTCACCCTGAATTCAAGTGGCAGCACAGTTGCCTTAAACGCATTTGTTGAAGTCGGCGGCACTACGAACCAATGGACTTACACCGATAGCGGTGTCGGCACTCTGGCTGCGGGCGGTGGTACGATCTCAATGAATGCCACTGATTGTGCCGCTACTTTTTCGAACTTCCAGGTGGTAGGTTGGACTGGCGGTTTCGACTATTCGCTTCCCGAATACTGGTACCTCGGCGGCGTCCCCGCCGGCGGAACCGGTACCCGGTGGACTATGGCAAGCATGTCTCTCACACGTGTAGTGCCGGAAGTGCCCTTCAACGTGCGGATTGTCCGTGTCGGCGAAGAGACCTCACTGAACGATCAGCCCGAATGGGTCACTGTCGGCAGCGGCACTTCAACAGCGCTGAGTTACCAGACATTCTCGCTGCCGCTCAAAACCTGGGATAATACCTTCATCCAGATAGCACCGGCTTATTCAGACGGGATGCTGGTGGTTGATAATATCAGTACCCGTGACTGGCGCGGACTGACAATCACTGATCCGGAAGAACTGCCCCCGGGCGACCCGCTGGGTCGCGAGGCATGGCGCGCTGACGAAGCCTACATTACGCCGCGGGGAGGCAGCCACCAGCTCGAACTCTCGCGCAGTCGTGCCAATCCGGCCAGCATGCAGATGCTGACCTCGCCCGTTCTCGAGGATGGTATCGGTACGATCGCATTTGTTTACGAAGTAAGCGGTGGCGCCGTTGATTTCGTTGTCGAGTGCAATGCCTATGACGGAATGGTCGAGCCGGAGGATGTCTGGAGAACGATTGAGACTGTCTCCCTGGGGTCCGGCGGTTCCGGCTCCTTCCACACCACCGCACGGACAAATATGGTCGGAAGAGTACGTGTCCGCCTGCTCAATAGCAGCGATGACAATGCCACTCTCTGGTTGGACAACCTCTTTGTGACCGACTATCCGAGTGACGATGGGAAATCCTGGAAAGCCTATAATGCCCTGATTACGACTTATCAGCCGGATCGCTCATTTGAGCCGGGTATTTCGGAACACCGGACTGCCTATCTCAATAACCACCCCGAGAACGGTGTAAGGGCGGATCAGATTCTCGGCGATGACAAGCCCTATATCCAGTCGCCGCAAATCGAAACCGGTATCGGTGAGATCGGCTTCTGGGTCAGAGCCTGGGATCCCACCGCCGAATTCCCCGGTCAGCTCAAGCTGATGGTGGCCGAGTCTTCCTCTTCAACCAACTGGACTGAGTTGACGCTCGTCAATCCCGATTCGGGCGAGGTGCTGCCGGAGGACGCTATCTACAAGCAAAGACTCTCCAGCATCACCAATGCAACTTACGAGTACTTCACTATCGAGACTTTCGATAAGGACAATCGTGTGCTTCGCATCTATGCCGAGACGAACAATGCCAGTCGGGTCGCCCTCGATAACATTATCGTGACAGAGCCCGTACGCAGTTCGATCGACATTTTGAATGTTTCGATGACGCCTGATATTCCGCTCGCCGGCGAACCGGTCGGTGTCAATATCGAGCTCGGCAATCCGCGTATGGACCCCTACAATATCCAGGTATATCTGGACTATTATCTGGGAAGCAATATCTGGGGCGTGGCAAACTGGGGCACCGACCCCGCTCTCTACAAGCGGATAAGGCTGGAACAGTCATACGATGATCCGTACATGTATCATACGACATCGGCAACTGAAATCCCTGCTCAGGATATTGACGATGTCGTCCAATACCGTATTGTTGTAACCTACTCAGGAACGTTCGCTTCGCCGATCGAGTATTCCAGCTTCACAAACCCCGAGTGGTATGAGCCGGTCGACTTGAACGTCACCTATCAAGATCAGGGATTCTCACCCTACTACTTCGTCTTCTCATGCCCCACCGGTTCTGTCTTCTTCAGCGAGTTTTTCAATGCGCAGAACGCAACTCACTATAATCGTGAGTTCATTGAAATGATGGGAGCATACAATACCCCGATCGGCAATTGGAAAGTGGATATTGTGGATGCCTCATTCAGCACCGACGAAGACTATGTGCGCAGCACCTACGAAATACCGGTCGGTGCCCGCCTGGGAGGGGGCACCAATGGCTGGGGCTTCTATGTTCTCGGCGATAACGATCCGTCTATCATCGACTATGTCGACTACGTCTTCCCGGACGGCGGCAATCCGGATGCGCTGGACCCCGCCAGCGCCTTCCTGCCAAGCAGTGGCGGTTTCCGGTTGCGTCGCAGCATGGGAGCCTATGTTGACCGCATAAGTTATGGTCCATCGTCGATTGCCGATCATGAGATGGCCGACCGGGGCTATAAGTTCACAGTACGGAGAGCGCCGATCGGAACCGCCGCCAACCGCTCAATAGGCCTCGGTATTGACTCCCTGACCGGCGTCGATGTCAACTGGCAGACTTATGAAGATGGCAGCGGTATTTCACCAGGCAGAATGAACTCCTTCGAACTGCAGGATCATCTGGGCGAAATTGATCCTTTCGAAGACTCTGACCTGCCGGGTGCCGCCGCAGCCCTGTCGCTCGCAATTGTCGACCTGCAGCTCCAGTCCGGCTACTACATGATTCATGCTTCGGCTGTTTCAACCAACGAAATCACGGATCTCACCGGTTGGACTGGAATTCTCCAGACCAACGCTACACCCGGAGTCGTTGGCGGATGGGGCGATACGACGGTAAATCTCCAGTTCTCCATCGAAGGCGAGTACGTCTTCCCGTACCCGGCCGGAGATGACCTGATGCTCTTCCGTATCAGGGCAACCAGTTCCGACGCTCCATAAAAAAGAGCGCAGACCATTAAACAAGAGAGCCAGCCGCCTCACCGCTGACTGGCTCTTTTCTTTTAATGACTGATGTGCTATCTTGCCCCCATGCGCATCAAACTGTGTCTACTAGCTCTCGCCCTTCTGACCCTGAGCGGTTGCAACCGCCCGAAAGCAGTCACAATTTTCCCCATCAACAATGCGGCTTTCACAGCCCTGCATGGAACTAATGCATTGCAGCGCATCGAACGGCTGGTCAAAATATCTCCACGCGATTCCGGTACCGCCGGGGCGGCCTATGCCTCTCAATGGATCGCCCGGGAACTGCGCGAAATCGGTCTCAAACCCGTCGCCGATACCTGGGTCGAGCCCACTGCCAATGGCTCCATGACCTTCTCCAATATACATGCCGAACTACCGGGTCGCTCCAACAGCCTGGTTATCATCGGCTCGCATTTTGATACCAAATCCGGCATATGTGAGGATTTTCAAGGAGCCAACGACGGCGGTTCCAGCACCGGCCTGCTGCTCGAGTTGGCCGCATTTCTCAAAACGCACGAATCGCTGCACCATACCATCCGGTTTGCTTTTTTCGACGGCGAGGAATGCATTACAACTTACCGGATCAACGATGGGCTGCATGGCAGCCGGCGCATGGCTACACAGGTGGCCGCCCGACTCGGCGATCAACCTGTCACCGCCGTGGTCATTATCGATATGGTCGGTGATCAGGACCTGAAGCTGGAAATTCCACGCAATGTCACTCCCTGGCTCGCCAAGGTCGCCCTCGATGCCGCCGTCGCTGCCGGCTATCCGCGGCTGACCATCGCCCGGGGTTCCATGATCGACGACCACTGGCCTTTTCTCGAACGCGGCATGCCGGTGGTCAACCTGATCGACTTTGAATATGGCTCTGCTCCCGGTAAAAATGACTACTGGCACAGCCCTCACGATACCATCGACAAACTCTCGACCGAGTCCCTTACCACTACCGGGCGCATCGTGCTGGAGATTCTGGCACGCCTCGAAGCCGATGCCGTCGGCGATACCAGTGTCGGGACAACCACCAACTGATCATACCCTCTCCGGAGTTGCATGAGCAACGGGAAGAAATCAACGCTACCAACCACTACCTGGTATTGTCATCATGAACACAACCACCGATAAAACACCCCCCCTCTGTCTCTTCCGTTACGATACGGAGTCTGACGAAATTGATGCAATGCAGGGCTTTCTGCCGATGATGGTCGAAGTGCACCGGCGTTACAAGATCCCTGTGACACTCTTCTGTACCGGCAATATGCTCGACAAGCGGCGGGCTGAATTTGTCGAGTTTGCCGCCGAAGTGCGCGACGATCCGCTGTTCGATATTCAGGATCACAGCTACTCACACATCGGCATCGGCTACGAAAAGGGAAAACCGATCGAGGTGTTGCGCGATGACTATCTGCGCTCTTTCGATGTTCACGAAAGTATCTTCGGCAAGCGTCCGGTCGCCGTCAGTCTCTGCGGCACCAGTGTCGATGGCCGGCGTCTGACAGGTTTTGACGAAACCGACAAATCGCGCGCCGAGCTGGCGATGCTGGTCGAGCTTGGCATGCGCGAGGTCTGCACCTTTCTCTCAACGGTCGAAACCAGCCGTTCGTTCTGCACGTATGCCTCACTCGGTTATCCGGAAATCATCGGCTTCCCCGGCGGATTCAGCGATACGGGCTGGATGATGGAGCGGGATGCCGATGGCAAGGTTATTCGCCGTGAGCCTTTTGATGCCGCTCTCGCCACGATTACCGACACGATCAAACAGCGCGGGGCGGCCGGTACCCTCATGCCGCTTATGATGCACGACTGGTGTGCCTGGAAATTGGCACCGCGCAAAGATCTGGCGCATGTCATTCTGTTCGCCGAAACGGCTCGCGCCGCTGGCTTTGAACTTGTAACCCATGCCGAAGGCTGCCGCCGTTTCCGCGCCGCTATGTAAAGGTCCGGTCGGCTGCGGGGTTCGGTGCAAACTTTATGCGCAAGACGCAGCCCCACCTATGCATAAATCTTTCCAGATTGGTGCGATTTGGACTTTTACTGACAGATTGATATTGATAGAATAGGGGCAAATGTCAGCAGCAACACCCATTTTTACTCCTTTGACCGAAATTCTCGTGCGGCGCGGCGCGATTTCGGCCGCTCATCTGGAAGAAATGCTTGCAGATGATAGTGAGGCGAGTATTGAGGAGAGGTTGGCAGCCACAGGGCTGATTGATCCCGATGAGATTGTTCTGGCTACGGCCGAGCAGGCATCTGTGTCGGCCCTGACGCTCAACAACGCCACCATTCCGGCGGATCTCTGGGCGCTCACTTCGGGCGAGATCTGGAGTCGCCTGCGGGTAGTGCCGGTCAGCCGGATCGGGGATCACCTGGTGGTGGCGGCGGCCGATCCGCTGGCTTTTGATATCGCTGAACAGATCGAACATGCTACGGGTCTGACCCCCTTCATCGTGGCCGCACCACCCGGGGAGATCGATTCCCTGACCGGCAAGAGCGAGGCGCGCAGACGTGCCAGTGTCGGCCTCGCCATGGAAAGCGTCATGGCCGGGGTGGACGACGGGATCGAGGTCGGCTCATCGTCTTCCCAGACGGATGAATCGCTCGAGACTGCGCTGGAGAAGGCCGAGGAAGCCCCCGTCATCCGCATGGTGCAGATGATGCTGATCGAAGCCCTGCGAACCCAGGCGAGCGATATTCACTTCGAGGCGATGGAGAAAACCTCGCGCCTGCGCTACCGTATCGACGGTGTGCTGCGCGACCGCCCGGCCCCGCCCAAGGCGCTCCACAACGCCATCGTCTCGCGCGTCAAAATCCTGTCGGATCTCGATATCGCCGAGCGGCGCATGCCCCAGGATGGCCGTTTCAAAGTGCGCGCCTTCGATAAGGAGGTTGATATCCGCGTCAGTATCCTGCCGACGATCCACGGCGAAAAAATTGTGATGCGTACGCTCGACAAGAGCAACCTCGCGCCCAACCTCTCCGCGCTCGGGCTGGATCAATTCGCCTTCGAAGCGATGAAGTATGCCATCGACCAGCCGCACGGCATCATCCTCGTCACCGGCCCGACCGGCTCTGGCAAGACGACCACACTTTACTCCTGTCTGCAGGAACTGAATGAACCGGATGTCAATATCGTGACGGTCGAAGACCCGGTCGAGTATCAGCTCGAGGGGGTCAATCAGGTGCATGTCAATACCCAGGTCGGCCTGACTTTTGCCTCGGTGCTGCGTTCGGTGCTGCGGCAGGACCCCGATATTGTTCTGGTGGGTGAAATCCGCGATGGCGAAACGGCCGATGTCGCCGTCAAGGCCGCCCTGACCGGTCACCTCGTCCTGAGTACGCTGCATACCAACGATGCGCCGGGAGCGGTCGTGCGCCTGATCGATATGGAGGTTCCACCCTTCATGATCGCCTCCGCCGTGATTCTGGCCCAGGCGCAGCGTCTCTTCCGCAAACTCTGCCCGGTCTGCAAAACTCCCACGGCGATCGACCAGAGTATTCTGCGAGCCAATCGGATTGATCCGGACTTTTTCGGCAGCGAACCGATCTTCAGCCCCGTCGGTTGCAACAAATGCAACAATGTCGGTTACCGTGGCCGGGGAGCTCTGATGGAGGTGCTGCCGATGTCCGATGCCCTGCGCGAAGGCGTCATGCGTAGTGCCACTTCCGGAGAATTGCGCGATATCGGCATCCGCGGTGGCATGGTTACACTCAAGGAGTGTGGCCTGCGCAAGGTCAGAGATGGTATCACCTCGCTTGCAGCAGCACTTGAAGTGACGGGTGGCGACTGACCTTGGGAAGGACAATCAGATGGCTCTCATAAGAACTTCGCAACGGCAATCGCAGCGTGATAAAACTTCGTTGCCGTCCACCTCCGGCCGCAGCCGGGAAGCCGAGCGGCAAAGCACTTCGCCCGCCAGAGAGAAAGTCCGGCGCAGTCGGCGGCTGGTCGGTGTCAAACACATTCGCAAACGCGAGCTGATCCCCTTTACGCGCCAGGCGGCCGGTATGCTCAATGCCGGTATGTCAATTGTCGCCACCATCTCGACACTGCAGGAACAGGCGACTCATCCGGGTTTCAGATCTTTGCTGAATGACCTGCGTGCGACTATCGAAAGTGGCTCGCCGTTTTCTGAAGGTATCGCCCGCTATCCGCAGGTTTTCAGCGATATCTACGTCAATATGGTTCGTGCCGGCGAACGCAGCGGACAGTTTGCCGAGATCATGAAGCGTCTGGCCGCACTGCTCGACTCCTCGGCCAGGCTGGTGCGCAAGGTCAAATCCGCCCTCACTTATCCGATTGTCGTCCTGTCGCTGGCGCTCCTGATCGCCTTCGGCCTGATTACGTTTGTCGTGCCGGTTTTCAGCGAAATGTTCGAGAGCTTCGGTTCGAAATTGCCTGCTCCGACACAGGTGCTGGTCGATACGAGCGCCTTCATCGGTGATAACTGGGCCTACCTGCTGGCTTTTTTTGTGATCGGCGGCTGGATCATGCAAGCCTGGGCTCGTTCGCGTAATGGCACCCGTATCATCCACCGTCTGACTCTGCGAGTTCCAGTCTTCGGCGAATTGATCCTCAAGGTGATCATCGCCCGCTTTGCCCGCCTGCTGGGGCAAATGCTCACGAGCGGTGTCCCGATTCTGGATGCCCTGCAGGTCACGGCCAACTCCACCGGTAATCTCGTTGTCGAAGAGTCCCTCCTCAAAGCCCGCAACATGGTTCAGGAGGGCCAGACCCTCAGCGATGCCATGGAAGGAAAACCCTACCTGCCGATCCTGCTGGTACGCATGTCGGCGGCCGGCGAAAAGAGCGGTCGGCTCGACGAAATGCTCGACAATGTAGCCGATGCCTACGACGACGAAGTCGAAACCATGCTCGCCACCCTGACGTCGCTGATGGAGCCGTTTCTGATGGTTTTTCTGGGTATCATCATCGGTTCGATCGTGATCGCCATGTTCCTGCCCATCTTCCAGATCAGCACCGTCATCTCCGGTTGAGTCACGCTATGTCTCCCGAAAACGACCTCTCTGCCACAGCCGCTCTGCCAACCGGGGATGCCGGCCATGCCTCCGGCTCCGGCCGCAATCCGTCGCCGGGGGAGAATCTTGCAGAAATTCGTCACGGCCTGAAACAGTCCGCAACCGTGCTGCTGACTTCGCTCGAGTTGCTGCTGGAGGGGCGTCAGGACGACGAAAGCAGCGAGACGCAACTCCTGCACATGGCCTACGAAGCCGCGCTCGAAATCCGCGACTGCCTCGCCGTCCTCTCTTGACCGGCCCTCCCCGCCGCGATATCAGTTGCTCTGGATCTGGCTGCTGACGCCAGTCGGCTGGCCGGTAAACCAGTAGTAGATGTAATCAATCGCCACAATCAACGCAATCGAGATCAGTTCGGCCGAGATCAGGCCGACAAATACCGGCTTCAAACGGTGATATGTCCGGCCGCCGCCGAGACGCACGACGAGGGTTTTAATAAACCATCCCAGCAGGTAGGCCGACCAGGAGATGCCCGCCGGCCAGGTGCCCCAGGTCAGAAACAGCACCGGGTGCAGCGGGAAGCGGGCAAAGCGGAAGCGTAGCGTGGACAGCGCCATCACCAGCAACGTCCCCGAGAGGAAGTAAGTCCAGGCCCCGGGCTGGGCATTGAAAAGGCGGAATTTGCCCAAGCCGCTCGCGGTGGCCGAAGCCGCATAATCGCCCGTCGCCTTGAGTTCGCTGATCCAGCGGCCGGCATCCTGGAATGGATGCTTGGGCACTTGCCCGCCCGACCAGCCGTCGTTGAGCGGGCTGGTTTTGTAAAGCACCCAGAGGTGCGAGATGAAGGCCACTACGACCGCTAGAGCCACTGTGGCGACCACCAGCAGGAAAAAACGCTGCAAACGCACGCGGCCGCGATCGGCCATGTGGATGCTGTTCGAGACATAGGGCATCAGGCACTCGCGCGGATCCTGCGCAATGACCGTATGCGTCCAGCCCAGAATCGTCATGGCACGCGGCCCGACCGTTGCCGGCCCGAAGAGCGAAACCAGCACACGGGTCGGCGTCCAGTCAGGCTGCATAAAGGGCACTCCCGTTTCGCAGATGATGCGGTTGAAGACCAGGAAGAGCATCATCAGCGCCAGTCCGTAAAAGAGCGACATGATGAAATCGCAGCCCATCAGCCAGAGCACCAGCACAAAGCCGCTGAAGGCCAGCACCAGCACCCGTGCCGCCAATATGGCCGTGGCATCGGTCGCACCCTTGCTGCGCAGGAAGAAGGCTTTGCCGAAAACGGCCTTGAGCCAGGTGCGCCCGGTGAAGAGCAGGATCAGTGTATAGCCGAAGTAGGCTCCGGCACGATTCAGGGACAGATCGTTGAAGCCCAGTGGCTTGCCGGTTGACAAGAAAATAGAGACGCCCACGATGGTCAGCATGAACTGCGAGACTCCCATCGTGAAGGAAATTTCGCTGCTGACAAAATAGGCGATCCCGACGATGGCAAAGTTGATCCGCTGCCACGAGAGATAACTGCCGCCGGGGATCGTGCGCAGTACGGGAATTTTCTGCGTGATGGGAATCGTCCAGCGCTTGAGGTTGGGCAGAATCTCTTCGATGCCGGGTACCGATTCGGGAAACCAGCAACTGATATAATCGAGCTGATAGAGTAGAAAGAGCGGCACAAAGCCCCACCAGAAAAGGCTGTTGCGGAAAATGTCCGGTACGCCCGCCTCACCGTCGCGCCGATGCCAGAAGGAGCGCGCCACCTGCGCCACAGGATAGCTCAACTGCTCGTTCTGCGCCCATTGGCGGTGCACAATGAAGGCCATCGCGATCAGGCTGAGCGACATCGTCGCCACTAGAGGCCCCCAGTAAACCATCGGTGCCAGCCAGTTGGCCCAGGGGATATCGCCGAGGCCGACCGGCTTGCCCTGGGCGCCGATGCCGTGGAAGAAGCCGCGGTACACCGTTTCGTCCAGCATCAGCACGCCGTTGGCCGAGCGGTAAGGCGTGGGGGTCGGGAAGAGCTTGCCCGGAATGAGCGTCTCCAGCAGTCCATGCGCCTGCCAGTCGGGCTGGCCGGAGAGGTAGTACCAGGGCAGTGCCAACTGACGCAGGGCGTAGCGCATCAGGCCGGCCGAGGCCGGGAAGCAGGCCAGGAAGGTCATGGTCATTACGACCATCAGTTCGTTGGGGGTCAAGCGCCAGCGCGGCAGCCAGCGTCCGACCCCGCCGTTCCAGCCGATGCCGAGCAGCATCAGGTAGGCAAAGACGATCGGCGGCATGTGGTGGCTGATCATCCAGACCCCAGATGCCAGCACGGTGTGGTGGTAGTTGGCTCCCACCGCTACAATCAGCAGCCCCAGCAGGCCGAAGCCCAGCGCCCGCGGTGTGAAAGTCCGCTGCGACTTCACTTCGACATCTGCTTCAACATTCAGTTCTGCGCCAGTTTCTTTGTCCATCACACGTTCTCCGCAGCGACTTTTTTCGTAAAATAAACCGGAACCCCTGCCGCAAGAGCTTTTCGGATCCGTTGTTCATCTTCGAGTAGCGTACCAAAAGCATCTACCCCCCGGCCAGCCCCAATCAGCACTGCCGGCACTTCGGCCGCCGCACAGACCGGCCAGCACCAGGCGATATCAAGCGTTGTATCCGCAGCAGCCTTGAAGTTGAGCCGGATATGGCCGCGCTGCGAGCTGGAGCCGATGAAGCTGGCACCGTTGAGATGCGCATGCCAGGTCTTGAGTGCCGCAAATCCCGGTCGTCGCCGCCAGGCTTCCTCGTTGCTGTCATCAACCAGCCCGAAACCGCGCGCCACCAGACGCCAGAAAACCATCTCTTCAGCCAAGCCCGACGCTATACCAAGCAGCAGAAAACGCAGCATGTAGAGCGCTGCCCGCGTCTCATCGACGCTCGGATCGCCCGTTCGCTCGCCGGGCGATTCCCAGGGCGATCCCACCGGCGACCAGACTCCCGTCCCGACCAGCGGCCAGTTGAATTCCGAGATGATCAGCCCCTCGTGGCACTGTCCCGACACTGCCGCCGTCGCCCGCAGAACGGCCAGTTTGCGTACGGCATCGCAGAGTCCCTGCCGCACTTCGGGCGGTCCGCGCCGATCGACGTAGAGATGGTGCGAGAGTGCTGCGTAGCGCAGCCCGCGCGGCAGCGAGCGCAGTGCCGCCGCCAGAAAATCCGGCTCGAAGTCGATCACGGCCGGGCCGGTAAAGCGGATGGCCGGAAATTCGCGCTGCCAGGTGAGAACCGCCTCGTTGAGGCGCGCCAGCTCGTCGTAGCTCCAGATGCCCCATTTGACGCGGTTGACGGCGTGTCCCACCTCGACCCAGCGCAGTCCCGCGCCGACCTGCTGCAAGGCCCGCCGACCGAACTCGAGCCAGGCGGCTGGATTGTTGACTGCCCGCCGGTCCTGCACCAGCGCCAGTGCAACGTCGTAGCCGACCGCCTGCAACTGCCTGATCGCCGCCAGGCTCGCCTCCTGCTGCTCCACGCTTTCGTGATGATAGAGCCGCACCAGCACACGCCGACTGCCGAGCTCGCGCAACAGCTCGAGCTCGCGTTCGATGGTTTCGGGACGGGCCGTCAGGGCGATGGTGGCCCGTTCGCCGACATCGCTCACTTCATTCTCGAAGGCTGCCGCCTCCAGCCTGAGTGCCCGTCGCCAGATGCGCAGGCCATCCAGCGCCACCGCCCGCAAGGTGCGGCTGACCCGACCCGGCGGACGCAGCCGGTGGCGGTCGCGCGAGCGGAAGGGCGGAATCGCCTGAACCGAGCGCTCGTCCCAGATCCAGAGGTCACGGTCGGGCGGATATTCGCCTTCGGGCGAGAGCGGCACAACGCGCAGGGGATGCCGCAGCCGGCGGGTTGCAGTATGCCGGGCATAGCGGCGCCGATAGCGTTTTTCATGACGCAGAAATTCCTGCGGCGGCACTTCGCCGCGCCAGTACATTTCCAGAAAGACGCGCAGGAAGTCGGACGGCAGGTGGATGCGCGAGAGGTCGCGCGCCCGCTCACGCAGCGTCAGGCCGCCGGTGCGACAGCGGGCGCGGTTGAGGTCGATCACGTAGATGCGCCGCCCACCGTCGGCCGCCGGTTCGGCCAGCATCAGGTTCTGGTTGCCGAGGTCGCGGTGGAAGATGCCTGCATCGTGCATTCCGGCCACCGCCACGGCCACCATGTTAAGCAGATTCATCAGATCCGCACAGGGGCCGCAGCGTTCGTAGAGCGCGATCAATTCAGACTTGAAGCTGCTCAGACCGGTCACATAGGCCGTGATAAGGTAGCTCTCGACCAGTCGGTGACCATCCCAGAGTTCGAGACAGGCCACCGGAGGCAGGGTGTCGATTCCGCGCGCGGCCAGTTGGGCTGCCACACCGTAGGCGCGCGCCGCCTTGGTGCCGTTGCGGCGGTCGATCCGGTCTTTCCAGGCTTTCTGCCGACCAAACCGCTTGACCGCCACCGGCCCGACCCCGGGCAGGTCGAGGTAAACCGTCAGGTTGCGCCCCCCTTGCAGCACCAGCGCCGCGGGCCGGGTCAGCAGGTGGGCAATGCCGGCCAGAGCCGTCCGCAGCTCGGCACTGTCGAACTCCGGTGCCA
>Ga0172382_10006243_pt1 | contig 17404 bp, 15 predicted proteins | sample Leawel138RmetaG_FD_122245 | JGI IMG/M metagenome (GOLD analysis project Ga0172382, IMG submission 122245) | Leachate microbial communities from a municipal landfill in Southern Ontario, Canada - Leachate well 138R metaG | ecosystem: Engineered > Solid waste > Landfill > Unclassified | place...
TTCATGAGCTCCGACCCCCGCATCGTCTCTGGAGCACGCACGATAGAGGAGATGAACTACAGCGAAGCGGCAGAGCTGGCCTATTTCGGGGCCAAGGTACTGCATCCTCGCACCATCGAGCCGGTGAGGCGCAAGCACATACCCTTGCGGGTGAAGAACACCTTCAACCCTGACGATTTCGGAACCATCATCCATCATCTCCGTGCCCCCCGAGGGGAATTGCTGAGGAGCGTGGCCATGAAGTCGGACCTGTCCATCATCACTGTTAACTCAGCGGAGATAGCCTATCGGCCCCGTATGGTGGCCCGCATCATCGACAAGATCGCCGATGCCGGGGTCATCCTCTATGCCATCTCCACGTCGTTGTCGACCATCGCCCTCTTGATACACAATCTGGATGTGAAGGAGACCCTCCGTCACCTGAACACCCTGGAGGGCGAGGAGATCGACCGTATCGATGTCAAGAGCAACATGTGCCTCATATGTGCGGTGGGGGACAACCTCCTGGCCCGTTGCGGGGCCTCGGCGGAGATATTCGGGGCGGTGAGGGAGGCGGGAGCGAATGTGGAGCTCATATCCGAGGGCGCATCCGATGTCTCCCTGAACTTCGTGGTCCCCATGGACCACGCCACCAGCGTCATCCGGCAACTGCATGAGAAATACATAGGTGTTTGAAGTGAGAGAATTCGAGTCTAATAACAGTCAAATGATCATCGGCGGTGTTTCCGCCTGGGGCCTAGCGGAGAGCTACGGCACCCCGCTTTACGTCACAGATGAGCAGGCTCTACGAGAGAACTACCGTCGCATCCACTCCGCCTTCTCCCGGCACATGGACACCCGTATCATGTACGCCTGCAAGGCCAACAGCAACCTGGCGATACTGCGGATCCTGGAGCAGGAGGGCAGCGGCATAGACGCCGTGTCCATCGGTGAGGTGCAGACCTGCATGAAGGCCGGTTTCAGTCCTGACCGTATCCTATACACCGGTGTGAACGTGTCTACAGAGGAGCTGCGTCAGGTGGTTAAGGCCGGTGTGCCGGTCAACGTGGACTCCTTCTCGGAGCTACGCCGTCTGGCAGAAATATCCACCGATGTGCCGATATCCTTCCGGGTCACCCCCGGCGTGGGCTCCGGCCACCACCCCAAGGTGGTGACAGGGGCCAAAGGTTCCAAGTTCGGCATACCGCGGGAGAGTATAATCGATGCTTACCGTGAGGCTCTGGATCTAGGGTTCGAACCCCAAGGCCTGCACGCCCATATTGGGTCCGGCGGACAATCGGTGGAGCCTTTCATGGATTTGATCGGCATCATGATCGACACCGTCAATGAAATCAAGGACCAGCTGGGTTTGTCCCTACGCTTCCTGGACATGGGAGGCGGCATCGGCGTCCCATACCGTCCACACGACCCGGTGATGGAAGTGGATGAGCTGGCCATGACCATAACGGACATGATAAAGGAGGAGACGGAGGTCGAGACCCTTTATGTGGAGCCAGGTCGCTACATCATCTGCGACAGCACCGTCCTGCTTACCCGCTGTGTGGATATCAAGACCACCCCGGAGAAGAACTTCATCGGGGTGGACGCCGGTTTCAACACCCTCATCCGCCCTGCCTTCTACGACTCCTATCACCACGTGGCCATCGCCAACAAGTTCAATCGGGCCTGCGAGCGGAAGTTCGATGTGGTGGGGCCCATATGCGAGTCCGGTGATTATCTGGCTCGGGACCGGGTTCTGCCGGAGCCGGAGGAGGGCGACCTCTTGGCCGTCTATGATGCCGGTGCTTACGGCTTCGTGATGAGCAGCAATTACAACTCCCGGCCTCGTTGCCGCGAGGCTTTGGTGAACCAGGGTCAAGCAGAGCTGATCCGGGAGAGGGAGGACATGGATGACATCTGGCGCCACCAGACCGTGCCGGGGAGGCTGCAGCAATGAACTTCTGGAAGTACCACGGGCTGGGCAACGATTTCGTCCTCTTCGAGAACCTGGATGGCAGCATCCCCATGGATGCTGACTTCGTGACCGAGGTCTGTGACCGCCGTTTCGGAGTAGGGGCGGACGGCATACTGTACGTCTGCCCGTCGGAGAAGGCGGATTATGCCATGCGCATCATGAATGCTGATGGCTCGGAGGCCGAGATGTGCGGCAACGGCATCCGTTGCATGGCCAAGCACCTCTTCGACCATGACCTGGTAACGGATCGCAGCATGACCATCGACACCCTGGCCGGGGTGATGTCCATAAACCTCCAGGAGGAGAACGGAGTCACCATGGTGGAGGTGAACATGGGGGCACCGGAGCTGGATTGCCGACGCATACCGATGGACAGCGACGGACAGTTCCTGGACTCTCCCCTTCCGGTACCGGTAGGGGACGTCATGGGGACCGCGGTGTCCATGGGCAACCCTCACTTCGTGACCTTCGACGACCTCTCTGACGAGGATGTGGAGGAGCTGGGACCGTACATCGAACACCATCCCCTATTCCCCCGCAAGACCAATGTGGAATTCGTCACCGAGAGGGGAGGCCGCCTGTATGTACGGGTCTTCGAGAGAGGGGCGGGATGGACATTGGCCTGTGGGACCGGGGCCTGCGCCACAGCGGTGGCGGCGGCATTGAAGGGCATAGTCCCCTACGACAGCCCGGTGGAGGTCTTCCTGCCCGGAGGCATGCTCCGCATCACCGTCGAGAGCGGGCTGCGCTCCGTGACCATGAACGGGCCAGCCGAAATAGTATTCAAGGGCAAACTCATGAGGTGAAACAATGGAAATCAAATTCGCTGACAGACTACAGAAGCTGCCGCCATATCTCTTCGCACGCCTGGAGGAGCTCACAGAGGCCAAGAGGGCCGAGGGCGTGGACATCATCGATTTCGGTATCGGGGACCCCGACCTCCCCACCCCTGAGCCTATAGTGAAAGCGGTCCAGGACGCTGTGGCCAAGCCGGAGAACCACCCCTACTCCTCCAGCGCCGGGGAGTTCTACCTCCGTAAGGCCGTGGCCGACTGGTACAAGGTCCGCTTCGGTGTGGACGTGGATCCCCGGAAGGAGGTGTGCATCACCATCGGTTCCAAAGAGGCCATAGCAAACATCTGCAAGGCCTTCGTGAACGCTGGTGAGAAGGTCATCTCCCCAGATCCGGCCTATCCGGTATACGCTGCCGGAGCTGCCGTGCTGTCCGATGCCATTCCAGTGAAAGTGCCCCTGCGAGCGGAGAACGGCTTCCTCCTGGATACCGCGGAGTGTCCCACGGATGCCAAGATGCTCTACCTGAACTATCCTAACAACCCCACCGGGGCAGTATGCGACCTGGACTATCTCAAGAGCGTCATGCAATGGTGCAAGGACACGGACACTATATTCTGCTACGACAACGCCTATTCCGAGATGTGTTTCGATGGATATCTGGCTCCTTCCGCGTTGGAGGCCGGAAGGGACGTGATCGAGTTCGGTTCACTGTCCAAGACCTTCAACATGACCGGCTACCGCATCGGATACGCCGTTGGCGACGAACGCCTCATAGCCGGCCTGAAGAAAGTGAAGTCCCAGATCGACTCGGGAGCACCGATGTTCATCCAGGAGGCTGCGGCTTACGCCTTGGGGATGTACAAGGGACGCAAGCTGCCGGACATCATCACCGGGAACATGGAGGTCTACGCCCAGAGGCGGGAGATCCTGGTGAAAGGACTGCGGGAGATGGGCTTCGATGTGCCTATGCCCAAGGCCACATTCTATGTCTGGTTCGATTGCGGCATGGATTCCATGAAGTTCACAGAGAAGATGTTGAACCTGGGCCTGGTGTTCACCCCGGGAGTGGGATTCGGCGACGCTGGACAAGGATACGTGAGAGTGGCCTTGACCCAGCCATCGGAGCGGATCCTGGAAGCCCTGGAGCGCATGAAGGAATCGGGACTATAGACAACGGCAGGAGTGCTTCAACGCCTCCACCGCCGGCAGGGGCTTACCCAGGAGATAGGTCTCCAACGCCCCTCCGGCGGTACTCACGTACGAGAAACGGTCTGTGAGGTCGAATAGGTCGGCCGCACCCACGGTGTGTCCGCCTCCGATGACTGCCTGACCGCCGCTGTCGATCATGGCCAGCATCAAGGCCTTGGTCCCCTCGCCGAAGCCGACCTTCTCATACATCCCCGCCGGACCGGACATGAAACATGTTCCCGAGCACTGTATGACCTTACAGAACTTCTCCATGGATGCCTTGCCGATGTCCAAGGCCGGCTCCGAGTATGGCAGGTCCCCAATCGGGACCTCCACCCTCTCCCCATCCTTCTCCACGGCGATGTCCTGTGGCAAGAGTATCCTTGGCCCGTACTTCTGGAGCATCTGCTTGGCGGCCTGCAGGTTGGCGTCCGTGAGCTCTTCCTTCAAGGCCGCTTCACTGGCCGATCCGAGATCCACCCCCATGGCTTTGATGAAGGCGTTCCCTGCCAAACCGACCAGGATGACCCGGTCTGCCTTCCCGGTTCCCAGGACATGGTCTATCATAGGCGAGGAGTCGCCGAACTTGGCTCCTCCTAGGATGAAGGTGGAGGGCCGTCGCGGCTCATCGAATACCGAGCGCAAGGCGTAGAGCTCCTTGGCCATCAGACGCCCGGCCGCAGATGGCAAGCGCGCCTGGAAACCGACCAATGAGCACTGGGAACGGTGGGCAGCCCCGAAAGCATCACAGATGTAGTAGTCTGCCAATGGAGCCAACGCTTTGACCAGCTCCGACTGGGAGTGGTCCTGCATGCTCTTCTTCTCTGTCTCGCAATCTAGGTTGCGGACGTTGTCCAGGAGGATTATTTCCCCCGGTTGCATGGATCTGATGGCAGCCTGTGCGGGATTCCCTATGATGTCCGGAACGAAACGGACCTCCCTCCGGGTGTATCGGGCCAGAGCCTCAGCATGTTGTTGCAGTGGTATGAAGTCCCATTTGCCCTTACGGCTTTGGTGAGCGAGGATGACTAGTTTGGCCGACTTGGACGACAGCTCGGTGACGGTGGGGGCGATCTTACGGATACGGGAGTCGTTGGTGATGATGAGGGACTCCCTGTCCAAGGGGCAGTTTATATCCACCCGCAACAACACGGTCTTGTCTCTGAAGTCGAAATCATCCAGCGTATTGAACTCCTTCATCATCGTCTCCCCAACACGGATGCGAGGGAGATTGCCATCAACTAAAATACATTTTTCTTCCAAAGGGAAGAAAAGGAAAGGGGTTGGGGCTCAGAAGCGGATGCCCATGGCGCTGTTGGTCTTCTGAACGGACTTGGCGGCGTCCTTCTCCAGCTTGCACATGGAACGGATGCAGTCCACGATCTCTGGGACCACGTCGCTCTCCTGGTGCACGGCTTGGTAGTAGTACAATGTGTCCCCTACCGTCTTCACGCCGTCCTTCCAGACCGCGATCTCGAACAAATCGCCACGGGAGCGGGCCAGGTCCCGGGCGTACTCCATGATCTGAGCGGAGGATTTGATGCCTTCCTTGCCATTGACCATGCAGAGGCGGGGGGCCTTCTCCCAGACCGCCAGAACCTCTTCCGTGGCCACGTTCCTCTTGAACTTCACCACTACGGTATGGAGGTGCATGAGGGTGGTCGGAACCTTTACGGCCATGGTGTGGATGTCTAGCCAGGGCATGATGCTCTGCACATCCGGGCCGTGATGGGTGGGGAGCTTTAGGGAGGGCTCGATGGCATTTATGGGGCCGGATTTGCTGTCTCCAGGGTCGGCACCGCGACGGATGAGGGTGGCATAGACGCTCTGGATGCCGACCTCCTTATCCAGCGGGAATAGGGTACGTAGGAGCCCAGTGGTGTTGCAAGACACCACCCGTGAGAACTGCATCCCCCATGATTCCTGGTAGTTGGCAGTGGAGTTGAAAGACACCCCGGCGGTGCCGTGGTCCTCTCCCCCTTGGAAGATGGCCTTGACACCGGCTTTGGCATAGACCTCCTTGTAATCGGCGCCCACCCCTCCTGGCGTACAGTCCACGATGATGTCTACCTTGGAAAGTAGGTCCTCCAGGGTACCAGCGGTGTCGATGCCGGCGGCTTTGAATGGGGCGCTACCCTCGCTGCCAGAGGCGTATAGGGGTATGCCCAGTTCGTTCGCCATCTTGGCTTCATAGGTGGGCCTGGTCTTGGTGACCCCCACAATCTCCATGTCATCCTGCAGTCCGATGGCTGTGCAGGCCCTTTTGCCTATGGTTCCGTACCCGTTGATGCCGACCTTTACTTTCATGACAATGGTTCCTCCCATTTGGATCCTAAATCTATGAATGGTGTATTCCCTAACGGTAAAATAACGTTTCCTCACAAAGTCCAGCGTTTGCCATGCTCCTTCTTGGCTTGGATAAGCTTCCCTTCCGCGCCTGGAGGTTCTGGCCTCTCCTCCGCATACTCGTGGAATATCTGCTTACCCTGAAATGATGACACTACGCTCGCCACCACCTCTGCCGTGGCCCGTAGATGATATCCGCCTTCCAGAACGAAGGCCACATTCCGCCTGTCCATGAAATTCATCAGACGTTGACAGATGGATAGGTAACCGGGGGTGTTGAGGTTCATGTTCGAGAGGGTGTCGGAATAATGAGCATCAACGCCTAGGCTCACTATCAGCAGGTCGGGGGAGAATGCCCGCAATATCGGCTCCACTATCTCCTCGTAGGCCTTCATATAGCTGTGATTTCCTGAACCTATCTCCAACGGTATGTTGATGTTGTATCCCAAGCCTTGCTCCGCCCCCACATCCTGCAGGTGGCCGGTCCCGGGGTATCCTTCCATCTGATGCAGAGAGATGAATAGCACATCATCCCGACAATAGAAGATCTCCTCCGTGCCGTTGCCGTGATGAGCATCCAGATCCACGATGGCCGTGCGCGCCTTGGCCTTTCCCACCGCCACGGCGACATTGTTGAAGTAGCAGAACCCCCCGGCCTGATTGGCACGGGCATGGTGCCCGGGGGGGCGGGTGAGGGCGAAGGACATCTCCCCTTTGAGGGCTCGTTGCACAGACTCCGTGGCCACGGCGGCTGCCAAGGTTGCCAGCTGAAAGGTCTGGTCCTTGAGCATGGTGTCAGGATCCAGGGGCATGTTTCCTCCCTTCCTGATCCTATCCACATGATCCCTGCTATGCACCCTCAGGAGGTCCTCATCCGTGAGCGGGGCCGGCTCCTGCACCTCGGTCCAAAGCCCTTCCTGCTCCAGCTTCTTACGGATGCTCCTCAACCGGAACGGAGACTCCGGATGCTGGGGCCAATGGTCGTGCTCCATGAGGTCTTCGTGATGGATTATAACCATGCTGGACTCACTTCTTGGTAACCATAACGACGGGAACGGTTATTAAACAATATCCTATACGGGGTTTGTTGCATTTGCCCATGGCAACCAGGCAACGTGGAGAATGGAGATGAAAGGATCCAAGGCATTGTTGAAGCTGTTGGAGGGCCAGGGAGTGGACACCATGTTCGGGTATCCGGGCGGACCGGTTATTCCGATATTCAATGAACTATTGGATTCCCCCATCCGGCAGATATTGGTACGACACGAGCAGTGCGCCGCGCATATGGCGGACGGATATGCCCGTGCCTTGGGGAAACCGGGCGTCTGCTTGGCCACATCTGGCCCTGGTGCCACGAACCTCGTCACCGGTGTCGCCACCGCCTACGCCGATTCATCCCCGCTCATCGTACTCACCGGTCAAGTCTCCTCTGCTGATCTGGGCATGGGCGCATTCCAAGAGGCGGACTCATTCAGCCTCATGATGCCGATCACCAAGCACAACTACAGGGTTTTGGATGTGCATGACCTCCCCGAGGCCATACTGCAGGGTTGGAATATCTGCTCCACGGGAAGACAGGGGCCGGTGCACATCGATCTTCCGGTGGACACCATGAATGCCGAGATCGAGGAAAGCCGCCTGAAGGTGGAGCTACCTCCTTTGGACCATCGCCAGAACTTGTCCGACATCGGCAAGGCCGCCAAGTTGATGATGTCGGCTGAGCGGCCACTCATAATCGCGGGCGGAGGAGTGATCTCCGCCAACGCCTCTGCAGAACTGATCAAATTGGCCGAGACCCTTTGGGCTCCTGTGGTCGTCACCCTTATGGGAATCGGATCCATACCGGACGAGCACCCCCTGTGCCTGGGATTCCCCGGCATGCATGGCCGCATGAGCGCCTTGAAGGCCATGACCGATGCTGACCTGGTCATCGCCGTCGGCACCCGTTTCTCGGACCGCACCCACGGACGCCACAACAAGTTCCCTATGGATTGCAAGGTCATCCATATCGACATCGACCAGGTGGAGCTGGGTAAACACCCCCAGACCGCAGCCAGTATCCTTGCGGACGCCAAGACCGCTCTCGCTTCCATCCTGACGCTTATTCACTCCAGCCGTCGCGAGGCCTGGAGTAAAAAGATGGAGAACCTGAAGAAGACCTGTGCCTGCGAGAAGGACCTGGACCAGATTCCCATCGCACCCCAGAAAGTCATGTTCGAGCTCAACCGCATCCTGGACGATGACACCATCATAACCACCGAAGTGGGCCAGAATCAAATGTGGGCGGCGCACCATCTCAAGATTCGTAATCCTCGTCAATTCATCAGCTCCGGCGGTTTCGGCACCATGGGATTCGGATTCCCTGCCGCCATCGGAGCCAAGGTGGCCCTTCCAGAGAAAAAGGTCATAGATGTGGCTGGGGATGGCAGCCTGCTAATGGTCATACAGGAATTGGCCACCGCCGTGGCCGAGGACATACCCGTGGTCATATGCCTGATGAACAACGGATGGCTGGGGATGGTCAAGCAATGGCAGAAGCTGTTCTGGAACCAACGATACTCCGGCACCACCCTCTACAAGTCCAACCCGGACTTCGTGAAGCTGGCGCAGTCCTTCGGGGCGGACGGCATGCATGTGGACAGACCCTCTGAGCTCCGGGAGGCCTTCCAAGTGGCCTTGGCTTCTGGGAAGCCTTTCATCCTGGACATCAAAACCGACCCGGAAGAGGACATCCTACCCATGCTCCCGCCGCAACCGAACCTGGACATCATCAAGGGGCGTTGCTGCTTCTGAGACCTGGGCCGACCCCGGTCGGCCCATAGATACCTTTTTCTCAGATGATGAAATATTCATCTGATTCACGATTTAGGGGCTGCGGCCCCCATAATCTGTTACGGGGTGAGGAATTGGTAAAGATATATCACGACTCTGATGTGGACATGGGCGTTCTGGACGGTAAGAAGGTCGCCGTGGTCGGATACGGTGCACAAGGAAGGGCCCAGGCCCTCTGCCTGCACGATTCCGGACTGGACATCGTGGTGGGTGTGCGCAAGGGCGGACCCTCCTGGAAGAAGGCTCAGGAAGACGGTTTGAAAGTGGCCGAGATACCTGATGCTGTGAAGGGAGCCGACGTGGTGATGGTTCTGCTTCCGGATGAGGTGCAACCGGACGTCTATCGGGACCAGATCGCTCCCAACATGAAGAAGGGTTCCGCCTTGGAGTTCGCTCACGGATTCTCCATAGTCTACGGGCTCATCGACCCTCCCGAAGGCATCGACGTCATCATGATGGCCCCTAAGTCCCCCGGAGACATGGAGAGAGTGGCTTATCTAGAGGGATTCGGGGTCCCCGCCCTCATCTCCGTGGAGAGGGACTTCTCCGGAAATGCCAAAAACCTGGCATTGGCATTGGCCAAGGGGATCGGCTCCACCCGGGCCGGGGTCTTCGAGACCACTTTCGAATTCGAATGCAAGAGCGACCTCTTCGGCGAGCAGGCCGTGCTCTGCGGTGGTGTCACCGCCCTCATCAAGGCCGGCTTCGAGACCCTGCGCGAGGGTGGATACCCGGCAGAGATCGCCTATTTCGAGGTTTTGCATGAGCTGAAGCTCATCGTGGACCTCATCCAGGACGGCGGACTGATGCGCATGTGGGAAGTGGTCTCCAACACCGCGGAGTTCGGTGGCCTCACCGCTCGTGACAAAGTCATAACCGAAGAGTCCAAGAAGGGGATGAAAGAGATCCTGGCCAACATCGAGTCTGGCAAATTCAAGGACGATTGGAGGGCGGAGTGGAAGAACGGTCTCAAGAACCTCAAGGCCATGGAGAAGGCCGAAGGAGAGGAAGAGATCGAGATCGTAGGCAAGCAGATCCGCTCCCTCTTCGAGAGGAAATAGTCAAACCACTTTCATACTCATTTTTCCGGAGAGAGAAATGTCCAAGATGTCCGTTCGGACCCGTGCTGGGACCTTCATGGCAGAGCTGGAGAGATCCGACCTCAGCGATGAGCTCTGGCTTTCCCTCCCGTTCGAAGGACGCTTGAACATGCTGGGGGACCAGATCTATTTCGAACTGCCCTTGGAGACCTCTGTGAAGGGTGACGTTACTGTGCTGGAGGCAGGGGACATCGCTTATTGGCCCCAGGCCCGAGCCCTCTGCCTTTTCTTCGGACCCACCCCTCTGAGCGCTGAGGATGGGCGGCCCGTGAGCGCTTACCCGGTGAAGAGGATCGGACGGCTCCTTGGAGACTGTCGCGCCCTGGAGAGGAGCGGGGACGGCAGCTTCATCCATCTTGAGAAGGCCTTCTAGTTCCCGACCAGCTCCATCCCGCGGAAGCTGACCGTGGGGATGCTCACGTTTCCGGTGCAGACCGTGTCGGCACCGATTGACTCCACCTGTTTCAGGGCATCGAACATGTTCCCGGTGAGGAGGGCGTTCTTCACTGAACCCACCACCTCCCCTTTCCGGATCACGAGCCCGCAACGGACTTCCAAGGCGAACCTTCCTGTGAAGGGGTCAGCCTCTGGCCAGGCGAATTTCTCCACCAGGATTCCTTGGTCCGTCTGGGATATCAGGTCCTCCACTCCTCCTCTGCCCGGGAGGAGGCAGAGGTTCATGGCCTTGATGGACACCGCATGATTGTATGAACCCTGGGCATCGCTGGCAGACCTCCTCATGCCGTTTCCGGTGGAGTCTCCGTTATAGTTGTCATAGAGGAAGGACTGCAGCACCCCTGCTTGCACCAGAGTCTTGGCCTTGGCCGGGGTGCCTTCGTCATCGAAACGAGAGCAGAGCGGCCCGGGGATTCGAGGGTCGTCTACCAAGGTGACTTCTGGAGATGCCACGTCTTGGCCTAGGCTCCCCCTCCAGTGGCTTCGTCCATTCACCACGTTCTCCCCGTTCAAGGCCGAGCCGGCCGACGATAGTAACATGTCCCCCAATTCGGAAGGGGGGATGATGACCAAACCCTGCAACCGGCCCTTCTGGTTCCGGGCCTGGGCAGAATGCCGGGCCTTGGCCCGGAGGGACCCTCCCAGCCGAGATGGGTCAAAGTCCAGATGGGTACCGTGATAGCTCTCCGTCCCCTCTCCCGGAGAGGGGTCGTCCAGCATGGATGTGAAGTGGGCGTAGACCGCGGTGCTCTCACTCCACACATCGGTGCCCATGGTGTTGCTGACTGCAGTCTCGATACGGGAGGCCCGCAGGAGGCCACGCGGGACCTTGGCGTCACATCCTTCCACGATCTGCATGGCCAAGGAAGCCAGCTCCCCCGCCTCCATTCCATGGATACGACGGTCGTTGACATTCAGTTCAGGAAGGGACGGGGACCGGGGAGGGACGAAACCCCTTACCCGAGGATCGTCAGGAGCGAGCTTGGTGGCAGCCATCGCCCGGTCCACACAGCGACGGATGTCCCTTTCTTCGTTGACAGTGGAAGAGGCGGCACAGAGGCGAGCTCCTTGCAGGACCTGGATGGCCAATCCTTTCTCGGTCTTGTGCTCCACCAGGCTCACCTTGGAATCATCGACATAGACGGAGACGGTCTCACACAGCACAGAGTAGCATTCCATCCCTTGGTCGGGCCCTGCCATGCGTATAGCGGCATCGTTGATCTGTCGGATGTCCATTCATCCACCTCCCACGATCATCCGGGAACGGATATGCGGGCCCCCGGAGGAGACCGGTACCCAATCCTCAATGCCTTTACCACAGTATCCACCATCGTGCTGCAGGTCATCCCCCACCGCATCCACGGTGCCCAGGATCTCCAAGGCCCGGCCGGTGAGTGTGAATGAACGCACCATATCAGCGATGCGGCCGTTCCTGATGAGGTGTCCCCGCAGGACCTTGGCTTCGAAACCACCGCCCACCGGATCCTCCATTCCGTTTATCATCTTCTCACACAGGATGCCTTCCTCGACACCTGCTATCATCTCTTCTAGGTTCCAGTCACCGGCCTCGATGAAGGTGTTGGTCATGCGCACCCAGTTGCGCCTCGAGAAATTCTCGCATCGGCCATTACCCGTAGGCGCGACGTTCATGTGGGCAGCGGTCTCCAGGCTCTGCAGGAAGTTCCTGTAGACTCCATCCTCGATGACCACGGTGCGGGAGGAGGGTGTACCCTCGTCATCGAACGGTATGTAGCCATGTGCCCCCTTCAGGGAGCCGTCATCCACCAGGGTCACCAGGTCGCTGCCGACCTGCTTGCCCACCATGTTGCTGAGAAAAGACCTCTTCTTCACCACCTCATCCGCTTCCGAGGCATGCCCCATGACCTCGTGCGCCAGAAGACCAGTGACCATGGGGTCTGATATCACGGTCATCATGCCAGAGGGGGCCTTGATGGACTTCAGTGAACGCACTGCCTCCTCTGCCGTCCGCTCTCCCAAGGCCACGATGTCTGTCTGCCGCACGGTCTCGAATCCGGCGGAAGCGTCCGGGCCGTCGTAGTAACGCTCCAGACGGCTGCCGTCGGAGGCGATGCTCATGGCCCGGAGCCGGGTGCGGACCTCCTCCCAACCGACCTCGGAGCCGTAAGAGTTCAGCAAGAGGTTCTCCCTTATCTCCTCGACATAGGAAGCCACCCTGTTGATCACACCCTCCCGGGATTGTGCAGAGTCCAGTTCCAGAACTGTGGCCACCTTCTCCTCCAACGATATGCTGTGGGGATGGATCCTGGCATCCGCTTTCGAACGCCTCCTCAACGTTATCGGCTCCAGCAATGGCCCTTCCATACCAGTGGCAAGAGCGTTCCGGACGGCTTTGTCTGCCGCGGCCTTGATGGAATCACCATCCAAGGACGTGGTGGATGCGAAACCCCAACCGCCTCCGCAACGGGCTCGGAGAGATACCCCGGCCATCCCACGGTCAGACATCTCACGCAGGCTGCCATTGAGGCTGCGGATGTTCAGATCGTTGATGCGTTGATAACGGGCATCGCAGAAATCAATGTCTCCGACCTCCATGCGTTTAAGCGCCTGCTGAAGGAGGCCCTCCATCAGATCACCGTCATGGACTGATTGAAATCCGTCAAAGGCTCGCAGCCGTCCTCCAAGACCAGGACTGTGTCCTCAATCCTTATCCCGCCCAATCCGTCGATGTATATCCCCGGCTCCGAGGAGACCACCATCCCGGCACGGAGAATCAGCGCGGAACGGGAGCTGAGGGAGCCCCCCTCGTGAACGCTCATGCCGATCTCGTGTCCGAAGGAATGGGTGAAAAGACCCTTGAACTCCGAATCATCTATGACCTTCCTGGCCTGAGCATCCACATCGGAGGCTTTGGCGCCCGCTCGGATGAGGGACATACCCTCTTGCTTGGCCTTGCTCACAGTGGCATAGGCCTTAGCCAGCCGCGGGTCTGGCTGGCCGAAGAACACGGTGCGGGTAAGGTCTGAACAATAGCCTTCGAAACGGCAACCGAAATCGAAGAGGGCGACGTCCCCTTTCCGTAGAGCCCGTTGGGAGGGGTCATGGTGCGGTTCAGCGGCGCCCTCCCCGAATGCCACGATGGTATGGAAGGCGTTGTCGTGTCCTCCTCCGTCACGCATCATGATGTCTATCTGATTACGGACCTCCATCTCCGTGACCCCTTCATGTAATAGCGATGGTATCCTGTCTGCGACCATCGAACTGATGCGGCAAGCCTCTCTGATCCGGGATATCTCCCGATCGTCCTTTATGCTACGGGTGGCGGAGATGGCCTCCGAGGCGTCGACGAGCTCTGATGAGGGCAATAACGTTTGCAGGGAATCAGCGTTACGAACTGTTATGAAGCCACTGTTGATGCCGATGCGACGGCACCCCTGCAGGAGCTCAGTGATTAGGGCCTCCCTCTCCTTCAAAGTCTGATAGGTATGCACCCTCCCTTCCCCTCTCCTCGCCGAGGCCTCCTCCATGCGACTGACCACTGCGTCCATGCTTCCATCTGGGTGCAGGATCAGGAGACAACCTTCGAATAAGCCGGACTGGTTATCGGTGAGGTAACGGAAAGTAGGATCCAGGTATGGTTCTTGGGAATTGACGATCACCACTGCGTCCACTCCTTCGGCATGGCTCATGACCCTCTTGGCCCTGGAAACGGTCATGACCCACCACACCCGCTGTTTACCGAGAACACCGGTTCTAGACCCCCGTCCATTCATTGGCCACTATACGTCTGAGAGCAGATACCGCAGAGAGTCCAGCCAGATAGCTGGTGGCCGGGTTATCGGGTGAATGATAGTTACGGGTCTCGCAATGCATCTCACCGAAGGCCCCTTTGACTATCAGCTCATGGCTGTTGCATTTTGTATGTGGGTCGATGACCACACTGACCCGGGTGCGGTCGAACCCGACCCCTAGTAGGCTGACGGTGGCGGCGACGTTCACGTTCCGGGGGAAAGCCTGCACCGCCTCCCTGGCACTTCCCTGGAATACCATGGTGGCAGCGGTGAAGGAGTGTACGTCGATGCCTTTCTGAACCAGATAAGGTACGCCATCGACACTGTCTGGCCCTTTGGTGGTGACCAGTTCCACCTCGTCCAAATCGGACATGGATGCGGAGCGTAGACCGTCCGTTCCACAAATGGCACCGGAGGGGATAAAGATGCGAGAACCGGTACGGCGGGACTCTTGGAACATGGACTCTCGGAACGTATCGTCCACGAAGCTACCCACGCTCATGACCATGCAGTCCTTTCCTTTGGACAGGGCCAACGGCAATATCTTTCTGGCAGCAGCTTGGCTGGCGGCCTCGATCAACAGGTCACATTCATCGATGCCGGCCTCCATGTCAGGGATGGCCTTTGCCTTGTTGAGGGAAAGCGTGAGAGCCTCCATCTTGTCGATGTTGCTATCCAGAAGTGATATGGATTCCACCTCGTCCATGCCATCTGCGGCCTTGGCGATGGTGCTTCCGATGAAGCCGCAACCCACGATGAGGAGTCGCATGGCCAACCTCACTGTTTTTCTTCATATAATCATTTCCATTTGCCCTCCATGAGGCAAACAGTGATAAGCAGGATGCATCTACGACCTGTCATGGCCTATGAGAAGGTGGAGCACACCGCTGACCTCATGATACGTTGTCACGCCCCCACTCTGGAGGAGTGCTTCCAGGATGCCGCCTCCGCCATGTTCGATCAGATGACGGACCTGGAGAAAGTGTCGCTGCAGGAGGAATTCGAAGTGGAATCGGATGGTGATGACCATGAGCAGCGCCTTTTCGGTCTGCTTTCCGAGTTGCTCTATCTGCATGACGCAGAGTCATTGTTGTTGAAACAGTTCCATGTCACATTCAAAAACGACCGCGTCATCTGCCGTGCCAAGGGCGAAAGGATAGATCCTCTCCGGCATTCTTTGCGGACGGAGATCAAGGCTGTGACATACCATATGCTGAGAGTGAACCCCTCGGTTCCGGAACTTACCGTTATCTTCGACCTCTAAGTAGCAAGATACAATCTTAATGTAGGATGACCATAATTCTGGCGGGTGGCTATGATGAGACTCGGCTGGTTCTCCACGGGAAGGGGCGCAGGCTCCCGAAATTTGCTGCGCACGGTCATGGACCACAAATCCAAAGGCAAATTGGACGTGGAGCTGGCCTTCGTGTTCTGTAATTGGGACAACCAAGAGGAGGACAACCCTCGACGGGAGCAGAGGGAGGAGTTCTTCCAGATGGTGCGGTCCTATGGCATACCGTTGGTCACCCTTTCCTGGAAGAAGTTCCGAGCTGAACTCCTGGACAGCGACCCGGAATCTTGGAGGAACGAGTACGGCAAGGAGATGCGCCGCCTGCTTGAACCCTACGATTTCGACCTGGGGATATTGGCAGGTTACATGCTCTGGGTGGACGATGAGACTTGCCAGACCTATGACCTCATGAACCTCCATCCTGCCCTCCCGGACGGTCCAAAAGGCACCTGGCAGGAGGTCATTTGGGAACTTATAGAGTCCGGGGCAGAAGAGCAGGGGGCCATGATGCATCTGTGCACCCCGGAATGGGACCGAGGTGCCGCCCTGACATACTGTCGCTTCCCTCTACGAGGATCGGGCTTCGATCGGCTCTGGGAGAACATGGATCAGAAACTCCAGAATGAAACCCTCCAGTCCATCAAGGAAAATGAGGGAACTGAGGAGCCATTGTTCAAGAGGATACGGACGGAAGGTTTCCGCCGTGAGCTGCCCCTGGTGGTGTACAGCATCAAACTCTTCGCCGAGGGAGTGGTGAGGATCGAGGATCAATCGCTTTACGCCGGCGACCGGAAACTGGATGGGCCTTACGACCTTTCCAGACAGATCGACCGTTCTTTGGAAGAGGGGGAGTTCTGAACATGGAGTTCAATCCCTTGGAGGAGCTGGGTCTAATCGAGAACAAGCAGTTCATTGGCACATGCCGAGGACTGGTGACCAACAACGACAATGCCTACCAACTCTGTGAGAGCTTCGTCCCTGACGGGGACCGTCTCTTCAGCATCGTATCCCGCTACGATGACATCCAATCCTATGTATTCAACCGAGAGAACTACAAAGCGGGCGACACCCTGAAGCTCGTACTCCCATTCCTGTGCGCCTATGGGGCCACGGACAGCTCCATACTCAAGTTCTCCCGGGACAGGCTTGACCTCGTTCAAGGTGCCGCCAAGACCATGCGCTACCTAAACAGCTTGATGCCCTCATTCATCATCACCAACGCCTACGAACATCATATGATGGCCGTATGCGACGAGATAGACTTCCCCTTCAGCAACGTCTACTGTACCCAGATGCAGATGGATTCTGTGGAGGTGGACGACCTGGAGAAGAAGGAGATACGCGATCTGGCGGAAGAGATCTCCGCCATGCCCGTGCCAGAGATACCGGCGGCTGCCGTGGGGCTTTCCGATTTCTCCTCCCGCGACCAAGCCACAATAACACGTCTGGACGAGATCTTCTGGGATTACATGCTGACCATGGACGTGCACGAGCTGGTGGGCTCTGTGAACCCTATAGGGGGCAATGAGAAAGCCTACTCCGTCCTGGACGTCCGCCGCAAGACCATGATAGATCTGGACGAAACCATGTACGTGGGCGGAGGTATAACTGACTTCCAGGCCATGGACCTGGTACGGGACTCCGGCGGGTTGTCGGTGTCGTTCAACGGGAA
>Ga0172382_10006244_pt1 | contig 17403 bp, 18 predicted proteins | sample Leawel138RmetaG_FD_122245 | JGI IMG/M metagenome (GOLD analysis project Ga0172382, IMG submission 122245) | Leachate microbial communities from a municipal landfill in Southern Ontario, Canada - Leachate well 138R metaG | ecosystem: Engineered > Solid waste > Landfill > Unclassified | place...
CCAGGCGGGTCCAAGCTCACTAGTAGAATCCACCAGCAAGTGGTGGAAAATACACCACAAGCTGGTGGATCTTACCTGCGCTTGGCTAGCCCCCCAGGACGGGAAAGCCTAAGCCAGAACTTCTAGCGCCTTATCCAACGCTTCGAGCCCGACGTTGATGTCGCTCTCGGCGATGTTGAGCGGCGGCGTGACGAGCAGCACGTTGTAACGGCCGAAGGCGTACACGCCGTTGCTGCGCAGAGCGCCGACGAGCTTAGCCATCGGGCTGTTGTCGCCGCCGTACCAGGGCACCAGCGGCTCCTTGCTGTCGCGATCCTTGACCAGCTCAATAGTGTAGAAGGCGCCGATACCGCGCACGTCGCCTATGACGTTGTGGCGTTCCTTCAGCGCGCCCAGCCCGGCCTTCAGGATGGGGTCAAGCTGCCGCGCGCGCTCGAACAGGCCTTCCTTCTTGAGGGCCGTCACCGTGGCGAGGCCGGCCGCCACAGCCATCGGATGACCCGCGTAGGTGTGACCGATCATGAGCGCCGTGTCATCGAAGTACTGAGCCAGACCCTCGCGGATCATGACCCCACCCAACGGGATGTAAGCAGCGGAGGAGCCCTTGGCGAAGGTGATCATGTCGGGCTTGATGCCGAAGCGCGTGGCGGCGAAGCGGTCGCCAACGCGGCCGAAACCGGTCATGACTTCGTCGAAGATGAGCACGATGCCGTGCTTCTCGGTGAGACTGCGCACGCCCTCCAGGTAACCCTCTGGGTAAACGATCACGCCGTTACTGCCCACCACAGGCTCTATGAGTAGCGCCGCTATCTTCTGTGGGCCCTCGAAGGTGATGACCTGCTCCAGGTGTTCGAGTGCGCGCTTCGTCTCGGTGGCTGGGTCGTCCGTGAAGAACGGGCTGCGGTACGGGTACGGGGCGAAGAAGTGCACCACCCCGGGCATGCCGGGCTCGTGCGCCCAGCGGCGATCCTCGCCCGTGAGGTTACCGGCGCCTGGCGCGGAGCCGTGGAACGAGCGGTAGGCCGTGAGCACCTTCTGGCGACCAGTGATCATGCGGGAGATGGCCACCGCGTCCTCGTTGGCCTGGCCACCGGCCGTGCCGAAGAACGTGCGGGCGCCCTCCTCCCACGGGCTGATCTCTGACAGGAGCGCGCCGAACTCGCTGCGCACGTCGTGGATGAGGGAGGGCGGCACGTAAGCGATCTTGGCGACCTGGTCCTGGATGGCCTTAACTACCGCGGGGTGGCCGTGGCCAAGGTTGTTAGAGACGAGGCCCGCGCTGAGGTCCAGGTAGCGCTTGCCAGCGTCGTCGTACATGTACGAGCCTTCGCCCCGCACGAACGTGGGCCCGCCAACTGCGCCCTGCTTGCTCCAGGGTGTGAGCACGTGCTTGTGAGATCTGGTGGTGGCTGCCAAGGTCATTTGCTACCTCCTCCGGTTCCCTACCCGCCTTGGTCGCGAGAGCGGCCGAGTCGGTGGTCCGTCCTGTCTAGTTGCCAGAGAGTACCGCAACAGAGTGCCTTAGAGCGCCTTATATGGCTGTACATGAAATGCACATATTGGTGTGCTCCAATGAAGCCGTGGGGGTAACCCCTCCAACCATGGCCCGCTGGTATCCCCCTGCCAGCGGGCCATAGCTGTGTTTGGGTGCGGTTCTGGGCCACTCCTTGAAGCCTGGGCTGGCGTCTGCTGCTGGCGTCGTCGCCGGTGCTACGTGCTACTCGAACAGCCGCCCTTGTGGGAAGAGCTGCTCGTAGGTTTGCTCGAGCTTCAGCTGGTCGTACGGTACGCGTATGCCCTCCTCGCTGCGTAAGCGTTCGAAGCGGTCGCCCTGCCGGCGCCGGCGTCTGTACTCCACAATGAGCACGTGCCTGGCGGGTAGCGGTTCGAGCACCAAGCGCAGGGTGGCGCCGGTGCTGTCGATGGTGCGCTCCACCGTGACGGCGCTGGGGGTAGGTTTTCCGGGTGCGCGGAGCATGGTGCCTCGGCAGCGCTCCTCAGCCGGCCGTGGCCAGGTTCCAGTCGACGTGCGGAACGAGGTCCGCGATCAGCGCTTCCAGGCCGGTGCGGTCCTCAGCGTCGAAGTTGTTCAGGGCGGCAGAATCGAGGTCGAGCACAGCCACGACCTCACCGTTAACGATCACGGGCACCACTATCTCGGAGCGCGACCTGACGTCGCAAGCGATGTGGCCCGGGAAGGCGTGCACGTCGGCTACGACCTGTGTGGCGCGCGTGGACACGGCCGTGCCACATACGCCCCTGCCGACCTTAATGCGGACGCAAGCGGGCCGCCCCTGGAACGGTCCGAGCACCAGCTCGCCGTTCTTCATGAGGTAGAAACCCGCCCAGTTCAGGTTCGGGAGCCAGGCGAACACTTCGGCGGCGGCGTTACCGAGGTTGGCCAGCCAATCCGTTTCGTGCTCCACGAGCGCGCGCACGCGCGCCCGGAGTTGGTCGTAACGTTCGGCCTTGCCCGCGGTCAGGTTCAGTTCGTTGTAGTCGAGCGACGGTTCATGTGCGGCTTCTTGCGCGGTTTCGAGTGCAGATGCGTGCGCCGCTTCGTGCGTTGCTGCGGTGGAACTGGGGACTGCTTCGCTCATGCCCCGACTGTAGCGCGCTCACGGCCTTCCGCGTGGAACCTAAGGTGCCGAGGCGGCGGGTGCTTAGTCCACCGCCAATGGCGCGGGCGTACTTCCATGGCGGCGGCGTCTTCGGCCGCTAGGGCCTAGTCCACCGCCAGTATGCGAACGGTGCCGATGCCAGCATCGATGCTCAGGTCCACGCGCTGGGCGGAGGTGGCGTAGCCGGGCGAGGTGTAGACGTTGCCGTTACGCGCGAAGTGGTTGGCCACGTTCACGGTGCCGATGCCGGTGTCGACCTCGATGCGCACGTCCACACTGCGCGGGACCCTTACTTCGATGCCGCCGATGCCGCCGTCGATACTGCCGGCGTAACCGCCGCCCTGCGGGAGGTGCAGGGTGGTGCTGCCCACTCCGGCGTTGACCACCAGCTGTTCGAGCTGCAGCTGGCGCAGGTCCAGGTTGGAGTCGCCCACGCCCGTTTCCACTGACAAACTGATGGGCACGCGGCCGGTGAGGGTCAGGTCCCAAGGCACGGCTCGCCTGAAGCCCATGAAGGTGGAGCGGAAGCCTTGCGACACGGCGCTGAACTGACCATGATCGCCGCGCAGCACGTAGTCCACCCCCACCTGCTCGCCGGAGTGCTGACCGAGGGTGCCGCTGGCGAGGAGCTGCGCCTGCGAGGAGCCGCTCAGATGGAGTTCAGCTAGCGACGCCACCACGTGCACATCCGCGCTACGGGCGCCCTGCAGCTCCTGAGCTACCTGAACAGTGCTGGCGGGTTGTGCCACGATCCCGCCGCCGGTGAGCGACAGGATCACCACCGCGGCTACGCCCGCGCCGTAAACCAGGAGGCGGCGCTTGCCGCCCGTGAGCATGTCCACGCCAACGGCGATGACCAGCACAGGCCAGTAGCGGAGGACGCCCAGGAGCCGGGTCAGGTCGAACCAACCCAGCCTGGCCACCAGGAGCAATGCGCCCAGGAGTATGAGCACGTACGCGACGTTCGTCATGCGGTTGCTGGCTTGGTTCGGGGCCTGGTCGCTCACGGCTGGCTCCCTGCCTGCGGCGGCTGGGGTTCTTCGGGCTTACCGCGCCTGGTGATGAGGTAGACGCCAAGGCCGATGAGCGCGAGCGGCGCCACCAAGCCGCCGAGGGGCGTGTTCACGAAGCCGAGGAGCGCCATGCCTAAGCCCACTACCGCTGGCCACACGGCCCACGGTTGCCGCTCCCCGCCGTCCGGGCGCCTGTACAGGTAACCGAACGTGGCAGCTATGCCCAGGAAGAAGAGCCACCCGGCGTCGTAGCGTGGGTTGGCTAACTCCACCCAGTTCACCACCGCCAATGTTGCCAGTACACCGCCGGGGATGAGCGCCCACCAGCGGTCCTTGTTCGTGAGGAACGCGGCCAGGAACGCCGCGCCTATGAGCGCCAGGAAGATGGGCCCACCGGCGTTGCCTAGGAGCATGGTCAGCCCCGTGGCGACCAACGCGAAGCCGGGGATGAGCGCCCACCAGCGCTCGCGGTTGTTCAGGTAGTGATACACGAACGCTGCACCGCCCGCCATGAAGAGTAGCGCCCAGAGCCAGTTACTTACAGCGCCGAACCAGCCCATGTTGGCGGCTAGCAGCAGCGCGCCTAAGGCTATGAGCGCGTAAGCCCATATCTTGCTAGTTCCGTTCTCTTGATTCACGATCAGGTCCGTTCTCGGCGCAGCTTGCGGCCGTTATGGCTACATTGCAGCACCTTTACGGCCGGCGCGCATCGGTCTTTGGATTGAGGTGGTGGAGATAACCGGGCCAGAAGCGCGTGCGGTCAGGCGTTAGTACGTGCCGGTTCAGCGCCGCCAAGGCTCCGGAAGACCGCACTGATCATGCCCACGAACACGAGCAGCCACGCCGCGAGCGCCACGTAAAGACTGACCGCGGGTACGGCACGCAGGAAGTCGAGTCCTACCGCGCCGATCAGCTGCCAGGTGCCCAGGGTGTACATGGCGAGGGGGAACACGACGCCCCAGAAGTTCACGTCGTACTTGAAGGGGAAGCGGCGCACGCCGTGCCGCCACACGCCGAGGACGATGAGCATGGGGATCCACCAGGTGCCGGTGGCCCAGAAGAGCACGGTCACGCCTGTGATGAACGGCCGCAACTCGCGTATGAGCGGCACGCTGCCCTCTCCCATGAGTAGCAGAGTGGCGCCGGCCAGGGTGGAGATGGCCATGGCGCCCATGTTGATCCAGTACGACGGGAAGAGGTCGCCTGGGGTGAGGGGCTGGAAGGTGTAGCGGTAGACGATGAACGAGATCATCCACACGTACATCACCCCACCGACCAGCCACAGGCACAACGCGGAGAACTCCAGCCCCTCCCACAGGGGCGCGCTTAGCCCGGGCGCGAGCAGCGCGCTGAGGACGGTCAGGGCCTGAGTGGCAACTACGGCCAGCAGCCAGGAGCCGGAGATGCCGTGCGCCAGGGTCGGCTTCACCGTCTTAAGCGTGAGGGCCGCGAAGATGGTGTAAGTGAAGACGAGCCACAGAAGGGCGCCTAGGCCCAACAGCCACCACGCCGCCGCTGCCAGCTGGTTCTGGATCAGGAGCTGGCTTCCCAGGGTGCAAGTGCCGGCCACCATGGTGAAGAAGCCTGGGCTCTTCAGGTGGTCCGTGAGGTCGTTGCGCATCTGGTTGGGGTGACGCACCAACCGCCAGGCGGTTAAGGCCCAGAGCGCCAGGTACAGAACGACGTTGAGGGCGCCGAGGACCCGCGCTAGCATCATGAGGCCCTGCATGTGCGCAGTCAGGCTCAGCGCGGCTGTGGCCATGACTACCGCGAACGATGACGGGGAGAGGTTCCTCAATCCTTCGTCGGCTGCTGTGAGGATCTGTAGGCGGCGCGCCACGAGCTCCAGGGTAGCGCAGCGCGGAGCGTTAGCTTCCGGCCAGCCGCCGGGGCGCTACTCGGTGGCCGCGAACGCGGCCTGGATGTCGAGCAGTTCTGCCGTCACGGCGTTCTGCCGCGCCTGCCTGTAGGCGGTGCGGAGTTGTGTGAGGCGGTCGTCTATGTTCCGCTCCGCGGCGTCCATGGCGGCCAGCCGCGCGGCGTTCTCACTGGCGAGCGAAGCCGCGAACGCCTGCACCAGGGCGTGCGCTATGAACTGGCGCACGAGGCCCTGTAGGAACGCCTGCCCGTCGCCTATCTGTATTGGTAGGCGATTCGTGGGCCACGGCCTGTTCTGCAGCCGTTCCAACCAGCGCCGGTCCACGGGCAGCACCCGCAGGGCCATGGATTCGTAGGCGGCTCCCCGCGTGGGCCGGTTGTACGCCAGGTAGAGCCGGCCGGCGCGGCCTTCCTCGGTCCACCGGTCAACGTGGGCCAACACTTCAACGACCGCGCTGTCGATTGAGTTCACGTTGCTGGGTGGGCTCACGCGCGCCGTAGGCGAGTAACCCACGGCTCTTAGGCGCGACTCCAGGCGCCGCCCTACCGTTAGTACCGTCACCTGGTCCTTAGCAGCGCGGGCGGCGAGGAGCCCCCCGGCGTGCCGCGCCATGCGCTCGTTGAACGGTCCAGCAAGACCGCGGTCAGAACCGAGCACCACCGCCGCCACCGTGGAGTTGCGGGGTTCCGCTACCACCCCCAGCAGCTCCGGGTTCTGTTTCAGCACCGCCTGCGCTGCCAGTTCGAAGGTCTTGGTGGAGGACTCCAGCGCCGCCACCGAGCGCCGGTACTGCGTGATGCGCGCGGCCGACAGGGTCTTCATGGTCGTCACAACGCTCTGCAGCGTCTCGGCGCTGCTTACCTGGCGCTTCACGGTGGCGGTGCTGGCCACTTATGCTCCCGCGGCCGGGCCGTTCGCCTCGGCAATGACGGCGCGGGCCGTACCTAGCAGCGCCTCGCGCTCGCCAGCGTCTAGCTTGGCGCCGTCCTCCAAGCGCTGCAGCAGCGCCTCGTGCTCGGTCGCCACCGCGCGCATCAGTCGCGCCTCGATCTCGGGGTAAGCGGAGGGCGCCACGGGGTCGAAGAGGCCCGCGCTGACGGCTACCAGCAGGGCTATCTGGCTGCCCACTGGCACGGTCTCCAGCGCATCCTGCGCCAGCGACGCGCGGATGCGGCGCCCGCGCGTGAGGGTGGAGCGTGTGGCTTCGTCCACGTCGGCGCCGAAGCGCGCGAAGCGCTCCAGCTCCTCGAACTGGGCGTACTCGAGCCGTAACCGGCCCGCCACTTCCCGCAGGGCCGGCAGCTGCGCCTTGCCCCCCACGCGCGACACCGAGAGCCCGATGTGCACGGCCGGCAGGACGCCACGGGCGAACAGGTCGGGGGAGAGCACGATCTGACCGTCTGTGATGGAGATGAGGTTGGTGGGGACGTACGAGGAGAGGTCGCGTTCCTGGATTTCGACTATCGGCAGCGCCGTTAACGAACCGCCGCCCCGCTGCGCTGATAGCTGGGTGGCGCGCTCGAGCAGGCGGGCGTGCAGGAAGAACACGTCGCCCGGGTAGGCTTCGCGGCCAGGGGGCCGGCGCAGCAGGAGGGAAAGCTCGCGGTACGAGCGCGCGTGCTGGGTCAGGTCGTCGTAGACGACCAGCACGTCGTGACCTGCTTCCATGAGCGCCTCGCCCATGCTGGTGGCGGCGAAGGGCGCTATCTGCCGTACCCCGGGCGGTTCGTGGCTGGCGGCTACCACCACGGTGGTGTACTCGAGCGCGCCCGTTTGCTTGAGGGTCTCCACTGTCCGGGCCACCTGCGCGCCGCGCTGGCCGATACTGCAGTACACGCACTTCACGCCGCTGCCGCGCTGCGCCAGCACGGCGGAGAGGACCACGCTCGATTTGCCCGTCTGTCGGTCGCCCACGATCAGCTCGCGCTGGCCCCTGCCGATGGGGAAGAGCGCGTCTATGGCCTTGATGCCGGTCTGCAGCGGGCGCGACACGGGGCCGCGTTCGAATATGGGGGTGGCGGGGCGCTCCACGGGCAGGCGCGCTGTGAACCTCACCGGCCCAAGGTCGTCGAGGGGGAAGCCGAGTGGGTCCACGATCCTGCCTAGCAGGCCGGTGCCGACCGGCACGTCTAGAACGTGGCCCGTGCGGACCACCGTGTTACCCGCCTGGATGCCGGTGGGGTCACCCAGCAGCGTCACGCCCACCTGCTCCTCACCGAGATCGGCGGCTAGCCCAAGCTGGCCGCTCTCGAAGCGCACCACCTCGTCCACCGCCACGCCCGGCAGGCCCGCGATGAGGGCTACTCCGCTGGTAACCGACTCCACCTGGCCTAGCTCCTCGACCTTCAGGCCCTGATCGGCTTGGCGCCTGGCGGCGTCCAACCGACCGAGACCGGCTAGGACAGCGCTGGCCAGGTCATCGGCGCCCTGCGCGGCGGGCGTTTCGGAACCGATGTCTGCAGTACCCGTGTCTGCGGAACCTGCCGTCTTATCTGGTGTGTTGCGTCGGCGATCGTCACTCATCTTCGGTTCGTTCCATATGACTCTGCGGCGCGTGCTGGTCGAGGGCGGTGTCGAACGCCGCCGCGAGGTTGGCTACGCGGCGGCGTCCGGACGCTTCTACCCGCACGGGCCCGGCGGTGAGGGCGACGCCGAACAGCAGCCCAGTGTCGACCTCGAACGTGGGCGCTGCCGGCGTGCCCGTGGCTGAGCGCACCGCTCCCGACAGTAGCGCGCGCGTGCTGGCTGACGGTTCGAAGGCGGTGGTCACCACCGGCGTACCGCTCGCTGCCCGCAAATCGGCTGACTCCTCAGGGGTTAGACTCGCCAGCCGCTCCGTGAACAGGCGGGCAGCCCGCTCCTCCAGGTCGGCGTCGGCCAGTTCCTTCAGCGAGTCGGTCAGCTCAGCCACCAGCACCCCGGCACCCTCGGTCAGGAGCTCGTTCACTAGGGCGCCGCGTTCGCTTGCGAACCTGGCGGCGCGGCGTTGACGCTCGTGCTCGGCCTCAACTTCCGCTTCTTGCAGGCGCTTCTCCCTCAAGCTGGCCGCTTCTGTTTCTACTTGCTCCAGGCGTCTCCTGCGTTCCCCTTCCAGCTCGGCTCTCGTAGCGGCCAGCTGCTCGGCCTCGGCGCGTGCGGCGGACTCGGCGGTGCGGACCTCTCCCCACGCGCTGTCCAGTTGCTCCTGGCGCTTGTCCATGAGGTCAAGCACCGGCCTGTACAGGAACAGGCGGAGCAGAAGGAGCAGCAGCGCGAAGTTGACGAGCTGCGCTACGAAGGTGAACCAGTCGAAGCCCACTCGGCGACTAGCCTCCAGACACCGCGCCCCAGAACGGGTTGGCGAAGATTAGGATCAGGGAAATTACGAAGCAGTAGATGGCGCTGGACTCGACCATCGCCAGGCCCACGAACAGTGTGCGCGTTATGGAGTTCGACTCGTCTGGCTGCTGCGCCATGCTCTGCAGCGCCTGCGCCAGCGCGCGCGACTGCCCTAAGGCGTTCGCGATGGACCCGATGGCCACGGTGATACCCGCCGTGAACGCCGAGACCATGCCGATGAGTGCCGTGTCTGTCATGTGTTGCCTCCTTCTTCGACGGCGGCCGAACCGGCCTTAACCGCGTGCTTGTCGATACGCTTGTCGCTCTCGGCAGTGGCCGAGGCGATGTACACCATGGCTAACACCGCGAAGATGTACGCCTGCAGAATGCCGATGAGCAGGCCGAAGACCTGCATGATGACGGGGAAGAACAGCGGCGTTATGGAAAGCAGTATGACCACGATGACCGAGCCGCTCATGATGTTGCCGAAGAGCCGCACGGCTAGCGCCATGGTGCGCGTGATCTCGCCCAGGATGGTGAAGGGCAGCATGAACGGTGTGGGTTCGAGGTAGCTCTTGAGGTACCGCCAGAACCCCACCCGCGCGATGCCGAAGGCGGGCACGGCCAGCAGCACCGCTATGGCCAGGGCAGCCGTGGTGTTCAGCGAGCCGGTGGGTTGCTGGTAGCCAGGGAAGATACTGAGCACGTTCGAGATGGCTATGAACAGGAAGAGGGTGCCCACGAACGGCAGGTACGGCCGGGCGTCCACCTGCATGGTGCTGCGGATCTCGTTCACGAGGAACTCCACCACGACCTCGGCCACGTGCTGCTTCCTGGCGACCGTGCCGGAGACGCGCAGGCCGCGGGTGGCCAGCCAGCTGAGGATCACCAGCACCGCCATGGTGAGCCACGTGAACACCAGGGTGGCACTGATAGCGAAGGGACCTACGGTGAAGTAGATGATGTCGTCTGGCGTCAGCGTCACGGCTTCACCTCCCCGCCGGGTTCGGAAGCGGGGCTGGCGTCAGGCGTGCGCTCCGGCCCCAGAATGCGGGCCATAAGCCAGCGCGCCGCTATGAAACCGATGAGGGCAGCTATCAGCCCCTGCACTCCCAGGCCCCTCAGGCCGTAGAACGCCAGCAGCAGCACCGCGGCGCGCGCCAGGAAGCTGATGACCAGCAGTGAACGGTCACCGGTGCGCGCGGCGCGCTTGACCGTGAACCATAGGGCCACCAGGTACAGCACGCCGGCTACTAGGCCGGCCGCGAAACCTAGCGCTAGGGCTACGAAGTCCATGCGGGCCTTCTCTCGCGGTGGCTACTCACCCTCTGACTCCTTACGCACCCAGTACCAGGCGTTCAGCGCGCCTATCACCAGGCCCGCGATCATCAGCATGAGGGTCCACGAGTAGCCGCTGCTTACGCGCGAGTCGATGTAGATACCTAACGCTATGCCCAGCACCGTGGGCACCGTTACCGACCACCCCACCATGCCGAACATGCCGAAGCCGTGCGCCCAGCTCTGCTTCCCTTCTGCCCGGGCACGCTGCTTACGCGCTTCCTTGCGGGCCACGGTCTCAGCCAGGTCGTCTGTTGGCGGCGTGGCGTCCGGCCCCGGCACTGACTGCGGCTGCGTGGCCGGGCGCTCGCCGGCGCCGGCGTCGTAAGTAGGCGGGGGCTTCTCGGCGGTGGTCATCGCAGCTCCCCGGCGCGCCGCAGAATCTCGGCTTCGAGCCGCAGCAGGGCGCTGCGCGCGCGCTTACCCTGCTCGTCCTGGGCCAGGAAGCGCGCCCGCACCGCCGCTTCGGCGCTGCCCAGGTCGCCGCTCACCACCCCGCGCTGGCACGCTACCCGCACTTGCGCCCCAGCCTTCACGAGCACGCCGTGGTCCACGGCCAGGAACGTCTCCTTGCCGTCTTCATCGTGGAACGACAACAGGCCCGGCACCACCAGCAGGGCGGTGTCGGCGTGGCGTTCCAGCATGGTGAAGGCGCCGTGGGTGGATTCGGCGTCCACTCGCTTGACGCTCTGGTCCACGAGTTTGCCGGAGGGCACGGTCACCAGTAGCCTCATATGCCGGCCTCCGCCAGCGTGCCGATCATGTAGAAGGCGCTCTCCGGCACGTCCGAGAGCGCGCCGCTGAGGATGCGCTCGCAGTCGGCCAGGGCATCTTCCAGCGGCACGGTGTGGCCGCCCTGCCCCGTGAACGCCTGCGTGACGTGGAACGGCTGCGTAAGGTAGCGCTCCAGCCGCCGCGCCTTGGAGACCACCTGCTGGTCCTCCTCCGAGAGCTCCTCTAAGCCCAGCATGGCGATGATGTCCTTGAGGTCCTCGTACTGAGCCAGCACCATGCGCACCTGGCGCGCCACCTGCGCGTGCCTGGCGCCGACGACGTTCGGAGTCAGCAGCGAGGAGGTGGAGGCCAGCGGGTCGATGGCGGGGTAGAAGCCCTGGCTGGCGCGATCGCGTGAGAGGACCACTGACGCCGACAGGTGCCCGAAGATGTGCACCACAGCGGGGTCGGTGAAGTCGTCGGCGGGCACGTACACCGCCTGCACCGAGGTGATGGCGGCGTGCTGGGTGCTGGTGATGCGCTCCTGCAGCTCACCGAGTTCGCTGGCCATGGTGGGCTGGTAACCCATGCTCGAGGAGAGCCGACCCATGAGGCCCGACACCTCGGAGCCCGCCTGCACGAAGCGGAACACGTTGTCCATCAGTAGCAGCACGTCGCGGTGCTCGTCGTCGCGGAAGTACTCGGCCATGGTGAGAGCCGTGTGCGGCACGCGGAAGCGCGCACCCGGCGGCTCGCTCATCTGCCCGAACACCAGCACCGTGTCAGCTAGCACGCCGGCGTCCCGCACCTCTCGCACCAGTTCCTCGGCCTCGCGCGAGCGCTCACCAACACCGCAGAAGAGGCTTACGCCCTCGTGACGGGTGGCCATGTTGTTGATGAGCTCCGTGATGAGCACCGTTTTGCCCACGCCGGCGCCGCCGAAGAGGCCGGCTTTGCCGCCGCGTTCAATGGGCGCCAGCAGGTCAACGGCTTTCACGCCGGTGGTGAGGATCTCGGACGAAACGGCCTGCTGGCCGAGGCTCACGGGCGGTTGCAGCAACGTGCCCGTCCTGGCGGTTCTCACGGGCCCGGCGCCGTCGATGGCTTCGCCGAACACGTCGAACACGCGGCCCTTGAGCTCCGGGCCGACCTGCAGCATCAAGGGCCCGCTACTGGCTGTCACCGTGTCGCCCCGCGCCAAGCCGCTCGTTGTGGTGAAGGCCAAGCAGCGGACGGTGGTGGGGTTAACCTGCTCCACCACCTCCATGCGCACAGCTCCGCCGGTGCTGCCGGTGCTGTCCGAGCCGTTCGAGGCGCCAGTGCTGGCGGTAAGCATGTCGTGCAGGCTTGGCAGACTAGCCGGGAAGTTGACGTCCACAACGCTGCCCCTGACGGCGACCACGGTACCGGTAGCACTGCCAACGCCACTCACTGGGGCGGTGGTAGGCTGGTCGGCGGTCTTGCGTGCGTCTGGCAACGGGTCACTCCGTTCTGGTCAGCGGGCGCCAAGCTGGCGCGCGGGCAACGGCGGACGAGGCAGGCGCACGGCGGGAAGCCGTTACGCCTGCCTCTATCATTGCCCACACAGCCACTAACTTTGTAAGGTCAGACGCCCTTCTCGCAGGTAGCCCAGTCTAAGGACCCCGGGCTAAGGACCCCAGGCTAAGGACAGCGTGTGGCGTGCCCGGCGCCTGCTCTCACTCGAGCGTGAGGTGGTACGTGCTTACGCCCGATGGGCCCGCCTCCGGTTGCACGGCCCGCACCTCCACCAGGTCACCAGCCAGGACGCCGGCCCACTCTCCGTTCCTTAGCGAGCGGAACGGCCCATCTTGAGGGTCGATGAGGGTGGCCTGCAGGTTCAGTGACGACGGTGCGTCGAAAAGCAGCGTGCCGCTGCGCGTGACCTGGAACCAGTCGACATCACCTATCAGCTCTATGGCGCCGCTATCCAGGTCAGTTAGTGGGGTGGCCTGGCTCCTCAGCCCGTTCGGTTCGTTCAGGTCGTGGAACGGCTCTACCGGCAGGTGAACGCGCACGGGCAGGGCGCTGGCGCCCGGGTTGTGGATGGTCAGGGTGGCCACGCCGCCCGCGCGCGGCAGCAGCACGCATGCGCCGCGGCACACGCGCGCCACGTTGATCGACGCGGGCGTTAGCGCTGCGTCGTTGCCGGTCGACTCCCCGGTAGCGCCGGGCCCCAGACGTCTGAACGTTCCCGCGGTCGTGCTGAAGAAGACGTCACTGCCGCGACTCACCTGCACCGAAGCGGCGCCCTCCGCTTCGAGGTACAGGACGTTCCCGCTCAGGCCCGCGGGCACGACCACGTCGAAGTGCGCGTTCGACGACGCCGGTATCACCACGTCGTGCGTGCGGCCCGCCAGTAGTTGGGGGAGGGTCGTCGTGACGGTCGCCCTGGCGGTGTCCGAGTTACCGCGCTGGTTCAGCACCGTTAGGGAGACCGTCCAGGTGCCGCTCCGCGTGTACTGGTGCGTGTGCGTGATCAGGCGGTCGCCCGCGATTCTGGTGCCGTCACCGAAGTCCCACGAGTAGCGCACGATGCTGCCACTCGGGTCGTGCGACCCTGAGGCGTCCACGCTGATAGTGGTCCCCACCTGCGTGAGGTTGAACTGGGCGTAAGGCGCCACGCGCTGCAGCACCACGTTAGGCACCTGGGTCGTAGCGCCGCTGGTTACCAGAACGTCGTTGGCCTGGGCCGGGTCGTAACCGGCCAGCGTGAAGCGGAGCTCGTAGGTGCCGGGCGGCACGCCGGCCAGCTCGTACGCGCCGTTCGCGCCGGTCGTGGTGGTGAGGGGCGTGCCGGTAAGGCGGACGGTTACCCCGCCGTCGGCGGGCCTGTCGCCGCGGACGGCCGCGCCCTCTATGGCGCCGGTTTCCAGCAGCGTCACGGTGAGGACCAGTTCGGCGTCCTTCTCAACGTTCACGTCCTGCAGCAAAGCGCCGTGAGTGACGCCCGCCTGCGCTGTCAGCCAGTATTGGCCTGCTCTTACCTGTTCGAAGCGGAAGGCGCCGCTAGCGTCGGCCGTGACGGTGCGCGTGGGCAGGGCCGTGCCGCCAGGTTCGGCGATTAGGGTCAGGGTGGCGCCGCTGGCCGGTGTGCCGTCTTCAAGCGTAGCCGTGCCGTAGAGGACCCCGGTCGGCGCTGCGGGTTGCCGGATGCAGGCAGAGAGCGCCGTGCTCAGGACCACCAGGGCCACGAGCAGCAGGACGCGCCTACTTCCGGCGTTGCGGAAGGTAGAGCCGGACGTTGTCATGTTGTGCCGATTATAGGGCGGTCAGCGGTCGCTCCGGTTCACTAACCCGTAACGGTCGCCTGTCTAGAGCATGCGGCGGTGTTGGCGTTGGCGGGCGTTTCCTGTCATCCTTAGGGCGCATGTTCGTGATGCTCTACTTCCGCGTCGTTGCCGCCTTCGTAGCGCTCCAGCTGTTCGCCACCACGGTGCTACTACCGGCGGCCGGTCCATGGCTGGGTATGGCCGTAGGTGTGCTGGCGGCGGTCGTGGTCTACGCGGTGGGGCGCTCGGTGGTGCGCTCGCTGGAGCTGCCGCCGGGCCCGCCTGAGGGCATGCCGCGAGGCATAGGGACCGGCTGGTGGCTCGGCGTGGCCGCAGGGGCCACGTTCACCGCGGTCGGCAGCTTCCACCTGGTCATCAGTAACCCGGGCGGGGTGGGGCGCTGGACTAGCGTGATATCGCTGATTGTTGGCCTGGTCGTCTTGTGGCTGGCCGCGTCTACCTTGAACCGCTTCGCGGCCGCACGAGAGGCGTAACCGGGGCGCGCTCGCGGGGTAACCCAACCAGTTTCGCGGCGCATACCGCCGCCTTGGCACTGGTTGGTGGGGCGGCGCCATATACAAGGGTGGCGCCGGTCGGCTATCATCGCGGGCCGTGCCGCAGCTTTAGCGGCGCGCCGGACCCTCCCCGGTCAGGCGAGGGCCCCCAATGGAAGGGGGAGGCCGATGCTTCTCCGACTACTTTCTGAATACACGCGCCCGTACAGAGGCACCATCTGGGTGATCGTGGTGTTGCAGTTCCTGGCTACCATCGCCACCCTGCTACTACCCAGCATCAACGCCGACATCATCGATCGCGGCATCGTGCTCGGTAACACCACCTACATCCTCCAGCGCGGCGGCGTCATGCTGCTCGTTTCGCTGGCGCAGGTTGCCTGCACCATCGTCGCGGTTTACCTGGGTGCCCGCGTGGCCATGGCCTTCGGCCGCGACCTGCGCTCGGGTTTCTTCCATCACGTGTCCGGGTTCTCGGGCCGCGAGATGGCGCACTTCGGCGCGCCGTCGCTCCTCACCCGCAACACCAACGACGTTCTGCAGGTGCAGACCCTGCTGTACATGACCTTCGCCATGCTGGTCACCACCCCGATCATGATGGTGGGCGGCGTCATCATGGCGCTGCGCGAGGACGTGGGCCTCTCCTGGTTGGTGGCGGTAGCCGTGCCGGTGCTTGCGGGCGTGGTGGGTTTCATCATCAGCCGGGCTGTGCCGGGTTTCCAGAAGATGCAGAAGCGCATAGACCGCGTGAACCAGGTCATGCGCGAGCAGATCGGCGGCATCCGCGTCATCCGCGCTTTCGTGCGTGAGCCGTTCGAGGCGCGCCGCTTCGGGGAAGCCAACCGCGAGCTGACCGACGTGACCCTCTTCGTGGGGCGCTGGATGGCCGCCATGTTCCCCGTGGTCGGGCTGGTGCTCAACCTGAGCACCGTGGCCGTGCTCTGGTTCGGCGGCCTGCGCGTGGACGCTGGGCAGATGGAGATAGGCTCCCTGACGGCCTACATTTCCTACCTCATTCAGATCCTTGTGGCCATGCTCATGTCGACCATGCTCCTCATGCTCTTACCGCGCGCCAACGTGGCGGCCGACCGCATCGGCGAGGTGCTTGATACTCAGACCAGCGTGGAGCCGCCAGCGGCGGGCGTGACCGAGGGGACGGGCTCGGGCCGGCTCGAGTTCGACGACGTGACCTTCAGCTACCCCGGCGCCACGCATCCGGTGCTGGCGGGGATCAGCTTCACGGTCGAGCCTGGCCAGACGGTAGCTGTCATTGGCTCTACTGGCGCGGGCAAGACCACCCTGCTGGGGCTGGCGCCGCGCCTGTTCGACGTCACCGGCGGCGCCGTGCGTGTGGACGGCGTCGACGTGCGCCAGTACGAGCCCGCCGCCCTGTGGGCCAAGATCGGCCTAGTGCCCCAGCGCGCCTACCTGTTCAGCGGCACCGTGGCCAGCAACCTTCGTTACGGCAACCCGGACGCCACAGAGGAGCAAATGTGGGAGGCCCTTGAAGTGGCGCAGGCGCGCGACTTCGTAGCGGAGATGCCGGGCGGCCTGGAGGCCGAGATCGCTCAGGGCGGCACGAACGTCTCCGGCGGTCAGCGCCAGCGCCTCGCTATAGCCCGGGCCATCATCAAGCGCCCCCGCGTGTACCTGTTCGACGACTCGTTCTCCGCGCTCGACGTGGCCACGGACGCGCGCCTCCGCCGAGCCCTGGAACCGGTCACGCGTGACTCCGCGGTGCTGATAGTGGCGCAGCGCGTGGCCACCATCGTGAACGCCGACCTGATCATCGTGCTGGAGGACGGCAAGGTGGTGGGGCGCGGCACGCACGCGGAGCTGCTGGCCAGCTCGCGTACGTACCAGGAGATCGTGGAGTCCCAGAAGCAGGAGGCGGCGTGAGCGCTAAGGACAAGCCGGTCATGAAGACCACCGAGCGCGTGCGCGGCGGCGGGGGGCCGTTCGGTGGCGGCGGCATGGTGGCGCAGAAGCCCATGAACTTCGGCCCGTCCGTGCGCCGCATCCTCAGGTTGCTGGCACCGGAACGCGTGCGGGTAGCTGTGCTCCTAACCGCTGGCGTCATCTCCGTGGCTCTCGCCTCGGTGGGCCCGCGCGTCCTCGGCCGCGCCACCGACCTAATCTTCGGCGGCGTTATCGGCAAGCTGTTCCCGGCGGGCATGACGAAGGAGGAGGCCATAGGTGCCGCCCGCGCAGCGGGTCAGGACCAGGTCGCCGACTTGCTGTCCGGGGTGGACCTCACGCCCGGCGTGGGCGTTGACTTCGGCGCGGTGGGTGAGGTGCTGCTCGTCGTCATGGGCATCTACCTGGTCTCCTCGCTGCTCAGCTACCTGCAGGGTTACCTGCTGAACGACGTGGTGCAGGCCACCGTGTACCGCATGCGCCAGGCGGCCGAAGAGAAGCTAAACCGGTTGCCGCTCAGTTACTTCGACCGGCAGCCGCGCGGCGAGCTCCTCAGCCGCGTCACCAACGACATAGACAACGTGTCGCAGTCGCTGCAGCAGACCATGAGCCAGCTGCTCAGCTCGCTCCTCACCGTGGTCTTCGTGCTGATCATGATGTTCAGCATCTCGCCTGTGCTCACGCTCATAGCTCTAGTTAGCATCCCCGTCACCATGGGCGTGGCCATGCTGGTCATGAAGCGCTCCGGCAAGCAGTTCGTGGAGCAGTGGCGCCGCACCGGCACGCTCAACGCCCGCATCG
>Ga0172382_10006245_pt1 | contig 17403 bp, 18 predicted proteins | sample Leawel138RmetaG_FD_122245 | JGI IMG/M metagenome (GOLD analysis project Ga0172382, IMG submission 122245) | Leachate microbial communities from a municipal landfill in Southern Ontario, Canada - Leachate well 138R metaG | ecosystem: Engineered > Solid waste > Landfill > Unclassified | place...
AAATGGACCATGCCGATCAGGGATTGGAAGCCTGCGCTGAATCGCTTTATTATCGAATTCGGTGACCGCCTGGGCGGCCACCTGTAATGGGGTGGGCAGTTACACAGATTTATTTACAGGCTCGTCGAATTGCTTTGCATGCTTTCTGTGACCCCAGACAGGTAAGTCCAGTAGAGCAACTTGTGCAGAAAGCGGAAATCCAATTCTTGTGGGTTCTTCACGCGCAAGGCAGAGGTGAAATTACTGAACGAAAACAGGCCTTCCTGTTTATCAAACAACGCAACACGCCCAACGGCTTGCTTAGGGCCGCCGCCGGATTTTTCGAGGATGATGTCGCCGAACTGCAAACGGCGCTTCTCAAATTTCTTGGCTTCAACATCCAAGTAGGCAATATCTGAATCATTAAGAGCGCCATCTTTCGTAAAGTTGGTGTTCCGAATCACACCCACCTTAACTAAGGGTTCTTTCTCACCCTTCCAAAGTCCATTTGAAAAGTGGCAGGCTTCGTCCAGGGTCTTCGTTTTCCACCCTGCTTTCATAGCATCGCCCTGATGTTCGCAAGTACCTTGGCGCTCTCGGCATCCAGCGCAGTGATTTCGTCGAGAATGTCCTGCGGGCTGCGGTGGGTGATTTCTTCACCGCCATTCGGGTTCTTTACCGACAGGTCGTAGCTCGCCGAGTCGATGCTGGCGACGTCCAGGCTCCAGCTCTTGGCCGAGATGGCAAAGGTTTTCTGCAACTCGATGAACTCCAGCAAATCCGCATCGTTGAGTGGATTGGTCTTGCCCATGTTGCGGCCGGGGTCGAGCTGGTAGTACCAGACCTTGCGCGTAGTCGAGCCTTTTTCAAAGAACAGCACCACGGTCTTTACGCCTGCGCCCTGAAAGGTGCCTCCAGGGCAATCGAGAACCGTGTGCAGATTGCAGCTTTCCAGCAGGAGCTTTCTCAGGCTTACGGCGGCAGTATCACCATTGCTGAGGAAGGTGTTCTTGATGACGACGGCCGCGCGGCCACCTGCCTTGAGCATCTTGATGAAGTGCTGCAGGAACAGGAAAGCAGTCTCGCCGGTGCGGATCGGGAAGTTCTGCTGGACTTCCGGCCGCTCTTTTCCGCCGAAGGGCGGGTTGGCAAGAATCACGTCGAAGCGGTCTTTATCCTGCACGTCGGCGAGGTTTTCGGCCAGGGTGTTGGTGTGCTGGATATTGGGCGCTTCGATGCCGTGCAGGATCAGGTTCATGATCGCAATCACGTAAGCGAGGCTTTTCTTTTCCTTGCCGTAGAAAGTGCGTGTTTGCAGGGTTTCGAGGTCTTTGGTGCTCAGATTGGGGGTGGCACGGAGGAAGTCGTGCGCTTCGCACAGGAAGCCTGCCGAACCACAGGCGCCATCGTAGATGCGCTCACCAATCTTCGGCGCGGTCACCTGGATCATGGCGCGGATCAGCGGGCGCGGGGTGTAGTACTCACCGCCGTTGCGCCCGGCGTTGCCCATGCGTTTGATTTTTTCTTCGTAGAGCGCCGAAAGCTCGTGCTTCTCAACCTGCGAGCCAAAGCGCAGCTCATCGACGTGATCGATTATGTCGCGCAGCGTATAGCCGCTGCGGATCTTGTTTTTGATCTCACCGAAGATTTCGCCGATCTTGTATTCGATGGTGTCCGGCCCCGCTGCACGCTGTTTGAAGCCGTGCAGATAGGGGAAGAGCTTACGATCAACAAAATCGATCAGATCATCGCCAGTCAGCGCGCTGTTGTGGTCGAGCTGGCCATTCGCATCCTTAGGCGCAGCCCAGGTACTCCAGCGGTAGGCGGGGTCAAGAATGAAGTAGTAGTACCTGCCTTCAAGCACGGCCTCGTTGGCCTTGTCCTGCTCAAGCCCATCTAGGTACTTGAGGAAAAGCAGCCAGGAGGTTTGCTCGGTGTAATCGAGCTCGGTGGTACAGCCACTCTCTTTCCAGAGGGCGTCGTCGATATTCTTGAAGGCTTGTTCAAACATTAACTGTCAGCATCCTGGCAATGTTGCGCGGGGCAAAGCCGGTAATCTACCCGCTAATGAGACGCTGCACAAATCAACCATCTGCCTGATTACGCAGCCCCGAGTATAATCACCAGACACTGCCACTACCTCAGCCAAGCAATCAGATGAAGCAGATCACCTTCGCCCAAGCCGAGCATCAGAACAAGAAAAAGGTTACCCGCCGGGAACGCTTCCTGGCTGAGATGAATGTACTGGTGCCCTGGCAGCGCCTGCTGGATGCCCTGTCGCCCTCGTATTACCCAGACGCTGCCGGCAAGCGTGGCCGTCCACCGACTCCACTGGCACGCATGCTGCGAATCTACTTCTTGCAGCAGTGGTACGGCCTGGCTGATGAGGCCCTTGAGGATGCGATTTACGACAGTCAGGCGATGCGTGATTTCGTTGGTATCGATCTCTCCATCGAAAGCGTGCCGGATGCTACAACACTGCTGCGTTTCCGCCACCTGCTGGAAAGGCATTTACTGACGCAGCGGATCTTCGAAGAGATCAACGCCAGTCTGGCAGAGCGTGGGCTATTCATGCGTGAAGGGACCATTGTCGATGCCACCATCATCGCCGCTGCACCTTCTACCAAGAACAAGGCCAAGCAGCGTGATCCGGCGATGAAGCAGCCACCGGTCTGACGCACAGCTTGGTGGCGACCTCGGCCAACCAGGCGGATATCACAGTAGCCGAGCAGCTGCTGCGTGACGGCAAGGAACCTGTCTATGCCGATGCTGGGTACACAGGACTGGGCAAGCGTCTTGGTGAGGATGATGACACGCTCCCTCCGCTGCGGATTGCTGCACGGCGCAGCGCCATCAAGAAAATGGAAGATGGTCCGGAGAAGCAGATCATGCAACGCATTGAGCACTGCAAGGCGAGCATCCGCGCCAAGGTGGAACACCCGTTCCATGTGATCAAGAATCTGTTTGGTCACCGCAAGGTGCGCTACCGGGGCATGGAGAAGAATCAGGCCCAGCTGTTCAGCCTGTTTGCACTGGCCAATCTGGTGTTGGCCAAGCGGTGTTATGCAACGACTGATGGGGTTATTGCGTCTTGAACCCCGGCAATAGGGTGAAAACAGGCCGAAATGGCCAGAGTTGAAGGCGATTTGCGGAGCAATGTCGCCGAGAGCAGGTTGGCTGCATCAAAAATACCGTCGATTGGCGCTGGAACCGTGCCAATCTGAATTGATCAGCGATTCCCTAAAGGCTGGCATCAAGGCTGGCACCATGCGCCTATTCCAGCTGGGGCAGGATGGGCAGATATTCTTTATGCTTGAGACCCGTCCAGGCGGCCGCGTGGAGCTGGCATCTGTCGTGAACAACGAGCAGGGTGCCAGAGGCATTGGCGCACCAGCTGTGCTTCTGAAAGCCATTGAGGAGGGCGCGACAGACCTCACGGCTTTTGCCGTTGCGAATGAAAAGTACCCGGCTGGATTCCTCCCGACGCTGTATGCGTCGTTCGGCTTTGATGTCACCAATAGCATTGAGTTTGATGCCCGCTATTTCCGTGACGACCTGCCAAAGAGAGCGCGTGCCCGGGTACTCCAAGATGCGGTAAAGTATTGGACAGATAGCACTCCTGGTTTTAATCCTGATTCCGGCATGCCATCTGTTGTTGAAATGGCCTGGAGAGGAACCGATGCAGATCGAGCAAGTATCAGAGAACGATATTTTAGAGGCGGCCTTGAAGGTCTGCTCGCGGGAAGAGCTGAGGCAGATGTCAGAGCCTTCGCTGCTGTCGCTCGGGCACCTGATCAGCAGGCGACTCAAGAAGCCGGGTCCGCCACCGACGCTGGCCGAGCTACAAGGAATCAAGGAACTGGTAACCGACCACCTGTTCCATCCCGCGCTCAACGGGTTGTCGCCGGAATCGCTGAACTCAACGACACCGAACTCCGAAACCTTGGGCTCACCACAGCAGACCGTGACGCAGCCCGAGCTGCAACAGGGTCAGCCGGTGCGAGATTCAGTCTACGAGGAAGCGAACAGGCCGGAGACCGAGGAGGACGGGTTGCGAGCAGGAGCCTTGCGCCTCTCCCGGATGCGCCATCAGTCCCAGGCTTTTCGGGACCAGACCCGCGCCTTGTCGACGTCGCAGAGCAATATGCCAGAGCCAACGGAATCGACCTCAGACGACAGTCCGAATACGTCGACGTAGATCCCGCCAGGGCTGCGCGCATTGCTGACGCTTACGAGGCGATGCCGCATGCCCCGCAAGACCCCGTTGTGCGAGAGGCCTATGAAAACCTGATCCAGCAGACCCGGGCTCAGTATGACGCCCTGGTTGCTGCTGGTTACCAGTTCTGGTTTGTCGACCCGTCATCACCTGAAGGCGCTGCCTACCTGGCTTCACCGTGGAACGCCATGCGCGACATCCGTGAAAACCAAAGCATGGGCAGCTACCCGACTGACGACGGCTTTGGCTCGGGCGACTTCAATCCAGAAGCAAACCCCTTGCTGGCTGACACCGGCATCCAGTGGCCTGTCGGCAGCCCTGACGGCCAGGCAATGAAGCCAGTGCTTGCAAACGACTTGTTCCGAGTGGTGCATGATGCCTTTGGTCACGGCCTGGAAGGCGCTGGCTTCCGTGCTCGCGGGGAAGAAAATGCCTGGCAGGCACACGTCCGCCTATTCACCGGCAGCGCGGTCGGCGCGATCACCAGCGAAACCCGGGGCCAAAACAGTTGGCTGAACTACGGTCCGCACGGCGAGCGCAACCGGACTGCCCCGGTCGAGGACACGATATTTGCCGACCAGAAGACTGGCCTGATGCCAGAGTGGACCTGGACCGAAGGTCGTGCAGGCGACATGCCTGCGGAGCCTCGTTTTTCGCTGGCGCCACCTGTGGATTCACCGGCATTCCAGGCGTGGTTCGGCGACTCCAAGGTGGTCGATGCCGAAGGCAAGCCGCTGGTGGTTTACCACGGGACTCAGGCCGACATTGATAGCTTCAACCCCGGCATGAGAGGGTCTGCCACCGGGGCAAAGAGCGCGGAAATGGGGTTCTTCTTTACATCCAACAGTATTGTTGCATCAAAGTACGCAAACATGCGCAACATGGACGAAGACGGCCAGGAAATGGCTGCGTACTCGGCCAAACTGAACCGGCTCGTCAGCACTCTTGATCGCGCCGAAGACGAGCTTGTTAGATATGGGGAAGGGGGCTTTGTTCTGGCGTCCGAGCGGGAAAGGACTGCCATGCTGAAAGATGCGAATGACCGCGCTGGAGCCAAAAAGGCCATGACCGAGTATCAGGCAGCAGAGGCGGCCATTTCAAATCATAAAATAGTCGGCGGCGATGCCGTCTACCCTGTATTCCTGTCTATTGAAAACCCACTAATCCACGACCAGAAAGGCGAGCATTATCGCGACAAGCTCTTTGCCAGGCTTATGTCAGATGCTGCAAGCGGTGGCCACGACGGGGTAATCATCAAAAACACCTATGATTCGCCTAGCTTTGGGCAGGAACTTGCAGATATTTATGTTGCCTTCCGTCCCGAGCAGATCAAGTCTGCCATCGGCAACGTCGGCGCTTACGGCCAGCGCCCGGTCACTGCGGATGAAGCTGCCAGACTCGGCATGACACGGGACGAGGCGAATGAGGCACAGGGTCGCGGCGATATTCGATTCAGCCTCGCCGGCAACAGCCGTGCCAAGGAAGGGCTGCGCAAGCTGGGCCTTAGCAGGGAGGATGCCGAAAGCCTGGCCGACCGTATCCGCAACATGACCATGACGGACTTCCGCGAGATCATGGGGCAGATGGGTCGCCGCTCTGAAGAGGGCTTGTTTGACGGGCTGAACTGTTTCCAGGCTCAACCAAGCGTTACCGCGAGGACGCAGGCGACCCGTTGCGACATATCTGCTATTTACGGTCGTTGTGCGTGAGAGGGGTAGCTGTACTCGGATGATCGCGTATGACGAGCTTCTTAAAGAAAAAACCCCGGAGTTCAACAGGGATGCAGGGCACCGATTGCCCAGTCAAGCTGCCGAACTCCGAGGCCTTGGGCGAAAGGTACACACGGGCACAGGGCTGTTCAAGTGCCGCCGGTCAGAAGGCGCAAGCAGCGCGAAAACGATTCCGAGGGGTGGTGTATGGCGTTAACCAGAGAGCAGTCGAAGCTGGCAGCCAAGTTCCTGCACAGCAAGGGGTACAGGGCGACGGACAAAGGGATCGAGAAGATAGCGAAGCCGTACCGGCTGGACGACAGCCCGGCGAACAGCAAGACGGATTCGGCCTCGAAACCCAGTCCGAAGCAGGGCTGACAGGGTGGCCCAAAGTCTCCCGCGTAAGGTTTTGAAACCGAATGCAGGCTCACCGATGGGTCGAGGATGTATTGCTCTGGCGGGCTGCCAAAGAAAAACCCCCGAGCCTGAGCGTTCTGGACTGCGATTGTCCAGGCTGTCAAGTTTCGGGGGTTGGGTAAGTCGTTGAATGGTCCAACACCATAGGGCTCCAATTGCCCAAGGCGGGACCAATCACCGACTTGCAAAAGTTACCACACCCGTCGATGGCTATTCCACTACGAGGCAAAGGCCCCGCAGCGGGGAGGCTCAGAATGCGCAGGTATGGCCGCGTTCCGCCCTTCCAGGCATTGCGTGAGGACACGCTCTTACCATCGGCGCTGGTCGGGCCGGTGCTGTGTTTCCATGGCTGCCATTGTTGTATCAATTCCGCCTGCCGAGCTCGCCGCTCGGGAGTCCAGTCGTCTCCTTGTGGTCCAGCTGAACTCTCAGATCAAGCTCCACTTTCTTCATCACGGGCCTCCAAGGCATGTGTCTCATGGTCATAGTGGGCGCGCAGCTCGGCACCTGTTTCGCAGTGGCGGCTCCCTCGCGGATAGCAGTCCGGACAACCGCCAAGTGCATGACGGTGGTAGGAATCGCGGGCGACCCGCCAGGCGGCTGAAGACTGGGCATCGGCAGGGTAGCCTTCGCGCGCGCGCGCGTACTGCTCTCGAAACTCTGCCGCTTCCATGGGGGGCATCCCCTCACGCATCTGTGCGAAACGCTCAGAAGTCTGGAGCCAATCAGGGTGAGTGCGGATTAGGCGGGCCGCAAAGCGCGGGTGGGTATGGCCCTGCTCGGCCAGATCGTGATGATCTACATAGCCATGCTCCATCAGGTAGCCCGGTGTGCAGCACAGCAGGGCGGCGAGCTTTTCCAGCCACTCCATTGCCGGCTGCGACGGGTCGTTTGCCGTGCTCAATGCCTCGATGATCTCTAGGCGGTGAGTGCGAATATCCTCTAGCAGTTCACTGGGGGGCTCGTGGTCGGCCTCCCAAGTCAGGCGGCCATTGTCCAGCACCAGCAAGACGCCCTTAGCCCTGGCTTGCTCCAGCAGTTCGGCAGCGCTCATATCTCACCCCGGAACTTGGCAGGTACTGCGACATTTGCGACTTTTGCGACAAGCCTCGGGGTTGCTGGGTTTGGCTGTTGCGACAGCGTTGCGACAGGCTGCGACAAACTCAGTGCGGAGGTATTGCTGTCGCAACGTGTCGCAATCGTGTCGCAAGCCTCCGGGCCTTGAGTGGCGCGGGTTGTCGCAAAAGTCGCAGTTGTCGCAGAGGGGTGAAGCTTGAATGTCTTGCCATCGGTAGTGCTTAGCCAGCGGTGCTCAGCCAACACGCCCAGGATGATGTCGCGTTGCTTGGCACTCTTGCGGACAAAGGGTGGCCCCTCACGTTGCAGGGTGCGGGCATCGAAGCTGCGCCATTGATTGGTGAGCAGCCAATCCATCAGGCGCTGAGCCTGAATCAACTGCGGATCAACCTTGCTCGGGTTAGTCAGGCGTAGGGCCTCGCTCAGATACCAGCGCACCAGCACAGCAGCTCGCTTGATCAGATCAGTGCCGATGGATTGCTTGCCTTCGACCACGGCGAACACTCCCGCAATGCGCAGCAGGTTCTCGGCCCCCTTGGCGGCGGTTGGTTTGATCTCCTGCATGTCGCCACCCTGGCCGAGTTGGCGCTCGATAGCATCGTGCTCAGTGACCCACGCAGCCAGGGCGGCAGGTTCCATCTCCAGAATGGGCGGGGTCAGCTCCCCGTTCTCATTCTTGGTGGGCTCCTTCACCAACAGGCAGGCCATGCGCTGCCAGTAGCGACCAAGACGAGAATCTCGGGCCGGGTCGGCATCACGATAGAAACGCGTGCCGGCCAGCGACTCCGGCCAAGCGATCAGGAAACGGGCGAGAAAGCCTTGTCCCTGCATCATCGGATTGCTCAACACCTCGGTGGCGACGATGGGCTGGATCATCAGATGGGCACTCAGGCGGCAGCCATAGCGTGCCGAGCTTTCTCCCTCTGACGCACGGGTGCGACTGATCGGTGCACCGTCCCACAGCTTCGACAAGCCCGCCACGCTCTTGAGCGCGTTCTCAGGTTTGGTGGCATGGCCGCCAAAGAACTGACCGCCTTCGTCACTGAACAGACCTTGTGAGGGGTGGCCGCGCAGCAGGGACTTTTGCAGCCCCTCCAGGGTCGGCTCTTCGGAGAGGATGAACGGCGACGGCGGTGCTTCGGGCTCCAGCAGGTGGCCCAGATCATTCGCCACCGACTCGGGGTCGCCCTTGGCCTTGTCGAGAATATTGGCGCGGGCTTTCTGGTAGGCGTCGCGCTGGTCGCGGTACTCCTTTGCATCGGCCTTGTACTGCTCGAGTAGTTCGCGCTGGTGCTGCTGGTGCGCCTGCAACGCCAGGCGATCCGCGGCCGATTTGCGGTCGCCTGACTCCGCTACCGTCAGCGCGAACAGTGACAGCGGTATCTGCTGGCCTGCCCGCTGGACGTTGCCGTGGGCCTGAGCAGCCATTGCAGCGGCAGACATTACCGACTGTGCGGCCAGGGCGGCAGGCACCTGTACGGCATCAACGATAGCTTGAGCTGCATTGCCGATCACTTCACCCAATTCATGGATCGGGTAGGGTGCAGGCTTTTCCAGCTCAGGCAGCAGTGGGAGAGGTTCGGGATAGCAAGGGGGTGGCATAAGGGCAGTCATTACTTGCCTCCAAGCCAGATGTGCAGGTCATTGAAGTCACTCAGATCGAGCGGCGCGTCATCCGGCCAAGCTGGTAGAACGTACCCGCAACCGAGTCGTCCAGCTGCATGGATGGCCGCTAGCTTGCCGACGTTAGGCTTGCCCTCTGCCTGTTTCGCGCGGTCATCATCGCCGCCAATGATCAGCACGGCATCGGGGTGTCGACGCTTAATCTCTTCGCCTACTGGCAGCAGATTGTTGGCGCTCATTGCTGCAGCTACCGCCTTGCCGGTCTGTTCGTGGATAGTGGCAGCAGTGGCCACACCCTCGACGATCAGCAGCTCGCCGCCGGCCTCGATACGTCCGAACGGGCAATAGCAGCCGGTGATCCTGCCGCCAGGCAAGAAACGCTTGGAGCCATCGGCGGCGATGCGCTGAAGGTTCACAACGTCCCCGCGCCAGCAGATCGGAGCGAGCAGGACGTTGCCGAGCTGACGCAGGTGGTGGGCCTTGATGCCCTTGCGGGCCAGGTACGGGTGATCGGGGCGAGGCAGGTCAGCGAGTGCGAAGTCGTGACGTGCTCGGGCGGCAGCGCGATCCCAGCCGGCTTGCCGCTCTACATCGGCTTTGCGCTGGCGTTGGTCACGCTGGCGGGCGATGCGCTGGCGCTCGGCCTCTTCGGCGAGCAGGTCGCTCTTGTGATGCTCGCCTCCGAACGGCAGCCCGAGTTGCTGGGCGATCATCCGGGCAGCATCGGTCTGCCGGCAGCCGCGCAGGTAGGCCAGCAGCGATACCAGGTCGCCGCCTTTGTCCCCGCTGGCGAAGTCGTGCCAGGTGCCGGTGCTCGTGTTGATGCTGAAGCTGCCCGGTCGACGGTCGCCGCGTACCGGATTGGTCGGCCAGTACTCCACACCCTTGCGGGTGCCATCCGGCAGCCAGTCGGCGAGCAGCGTGTCGGCCTGCTGCAAGGCGGCGTCGGCAATGCGCTGAATCTCGACGTGGCTCATTGCAGACCCTCCGGCGCTTTATGGCTCGTCCGCACAATCGAGTCGTCGATACACTGCACTAGCGTTCTGGCGCTCAGCCCCTGGTCGTTCAATACCGCCGCCAAGGTCAAGAAAGACACCACCTCGACTTCCCAAGTCGGAGTCTTACTGGCCTTCGCGTAGCTATCGAGCAGCGGCAGAAGTTCGTCGCATAGAAAACGTTCGTGATCCTCTGCGCGCGGCTTGATGTAGTTACTCATGCCAGCACCTCCAGCAACCAGATACAGCCGAGTACGGTCAGCGTGATCAGCAGGCTGACGAGGCTGTCGAATGCGAACGTGTGCAGGACGGAACTGATAGACTCTGCCTTGCGCGGGCGGCTTTGTTCTTCGGGGCGGGTCGCCTTTTTCATGCGCGACCCTCCAGCCGATCAGTCACCCACTGCTCGACTTCCAGCGAGTCCCAGCCGACAGCGCGCGCGCCAATTTTTCGTGCCTTCGGGAATTTTCCTTCGCTCATCAGTTCGTAAATCCAGGCCCGGCCAAAGCCGGTCGCGTCCATGACTTGTTGCAAGCGATAGATGCGGCGTTCTGGGTAGGTGAAGCGTTTGGGTGGGGTATTCGTGAAGGCGGGCATAACCAAATCTCCTGGCCCTCAACGGGCCGTAGTGGATGTTGGTTACGGATTAAATACATCAAAATGAGGGCAAGCCATGCCGAGATTTCGCTGCTAGGTTTTTCCGGAAAAACTTATACCCCAGGTCTTTCCGGGTCATTCTCAATGGCGGCCAGCGCTTCCAGTTCAGCAATGAGCTGCGGCAGTTTTTTGCAAAGTGGCGGCACGATCTTACGGAAGCTGTCGCCCCCTTTTGCATAGCCCACCGCTCGAGACATTAGGTCATAGGGGATGTTGTTTCCGGTTAGCTTTTGCCAACAGAGAAGATCGAGATATGGCAATAGGCCGTAACGGTGCCATTTCTGGTAAGCAGGAAGCTCTCGTTTGCTGTCAATTTTGGACTGAAGCCGAACGCTCTCCAGCCATTCCGCGAAGGCTTCCTTGAGCACAGAGTCCGTAGCGTCCAAGTTGACCACCAGGCACCGTGAAGTATCAGAAGGCTTATCAATCTCCGCTGTGTCTGTATGAGAAAGCCAATGTCCTGTGGCTATTGCCTCAAGGGTTTTGCCCCATTTTTCTGCCCTCTCGGGAAAAGCAAAACCTGTCAGCAAAGAGAGTCCTGCTTTGCTGGAAATTGTTGAAAAGGTCAGCGGCTGTACTGGATTTTCTGGAAGATCCGAATCTAGGCGGAAGCAGTCAGTTGGATCACTCCTAATCCTCTCTGCGAGCTGGATTGCGCCCTCAATGTCGTTGACTTCAATAAGCTCTAGTAATAAACGGCGATGATCGAGCGCCGTCATCCAGTCGATTGCCGTGAAGGATTTACACGGCTCATAATCCCTAAGGTTGAACCACTCTGGCAGGTCTTCTCTTCTTCTCACGTTTGCCATCTAGGCTCCCTCCCTGGGGCTCTATTTCCTTAACAGATCAGCAAGCAGGGCGGATGGAAATCCGCTTCTCGGGGGGAACCTCTAGACCGGCCCGCAACTCGTCTAGGCGCGGCGGAATTCCAGAATGTTGTCGGCAGTCAAAAGTGCCTCGATTCGCTCCCCCAGTTGTCGCCAGGCTTCGGCCTTTTCCGCGGTGTAGTCGTAGTGCTGGTAGGCGCCTCGAACCTTTGGGGCTTCAATAGCATGGCCCTGGCATAGGTCGATAATGTCGGGCACTACCCCAAGTGATTGCATCATGGTTGAGCCAGTGCGACGTAGGTCATGCGGCGTCCACTCGCCGTTGGCCCCGCCTGCCAGCATCAGTGTGTCGTTATGCTGGCGGCCAGACAGTGGCTTGCTGCGGTTCTTGAACCTGCATTGCCGGTCGCCTACCAGTTTGCTAACTGTCTTGGTGCAGACGTGTCCGTCGCCTTTCGCATTGGGAAACACATAGGGCGTTGTGCCAGTCAACTTGTACAACATCTCGAACTGGCGTCGCGCAAAGGGCGAGAGGGTTACTTTGTTGTCTTTACGTTTGCGGTGCCGGCCTTTGGTGTTGGCCGCAGGAATGAACCACGTCCCGGCTTCCAGATCGATATGCTGCCACTCCGACATGAGCAGTTCGCCGATACGGCACAGGGTACTCAGGCAAATCCAGATGGCGCATTGTACGCGCTTATTTACTGGGCGAATGCCGGAATACTTTTGCCCCTCGGGGAGCGCGTCGTAATCGCTTTCCAGCTTGGCGAATATGTCGCGCAGCTCTCGAACTTCAGCGGGCGATAACGTGCGTTCGCGCACTTCGTTGTAGTCCGCGTCTAGCAGCTTGAGGTCATCCAGTACCTTGGGCGTCATCAGATCGGCGGGGTTGCCGTCCGACATCAGGCCGCGCCAGGGCTTGTGTTTTTCAGCCCAGCGCAACATCTGACGCATGTCGTTGTTCAGGATTACCAGCGTTCTGTTCAGCCCGCGCTTCTTAGCGGTGCGCAGAACTGCTAGCAAGTCTTGCTTGGACAGCTCTCGGATCATCTTCTTACCGATAACGGGCAGTACGTCCTTGGTGAAGCTCCGGCGCAACTCTGCATTGCCGTCCTCACGTTGCACGCCATCGATAAGCCAGGCTTCGAACAAATCAGTAACGGTTAGGTTCTCGGCTGCTTGGCGTTCTGCCTCGGCAATGGTTGCGGCTATGGCGGCCGCTGCTTGGATCTTGGCGGCTTTCTTGGCGTCAGTTGGATTTATCCCTTCAGCAACCTGTTGCCGCGCTTTGTCGCGCTCGGCGCGTATCTCTGCAATGCCGGTATCAGGATAGGTTCCGCATTGGTGCCACACGGTCTTACCTTGCCAGCGGAATCCATACTTGAACCGAATACTCACCGAGCCATTTTGTCTGGTGCGAATCTCCCCGGATAACCCGCCGCCGTCGCTGATGGTGTCACCCTTCCACTCGGCAGGGATCGCGGCCAACTCTTTGACCTTCCATTGCGAGCCTTTTCCTGCTTTAGGGTATCTGGTCATATCGCCTCAGGGGTAAACAGAGGGGTAAACAGAAAGGCCGGCTTTGCCTGTGTCTCTCTGTACTTCAATGGACGATAAGATAGCCTTTAAGTCCTGTAATTGCTAGTTTTCAGCTTTTCTGTTGAGGTTTTCCAATGTCCAGTGAGATACGGTTGTTAACCGCATGGGGTGCAAGGGGTAGAGTGTTCGAATCACTCCGTCCCGACCAAGAGTCCCTATAAAATCCAACCACTTAGCGGCGGTTGGATTTTTTTATGCTTGAACGAAAAACACTGATCTCAATTTTGCCCCACTTTTTGCCCCACCTATCCGTAAAGTTGGTTTTTATCCGCCTCATCAATCCCCGGCGATTCCTGCGTCGTTACACCTGAGCTGCTGCAGATGTTTTCAGCCCTTTGTCGTCACGCCTTCGCACGCGCGCGCGTATTGCTCCCATAATTATCCTGATACGCTTCACATCGTTCCTTATCTGGAATAAATGTCGGGCTGTGGGTTGGCTTTGTTTTTGCCGCAGCTATGTTCTTGGATGCCCTATCGGTGAGTGCCATGCGGGCTAGGCAAGCAGCGTCCCACGAATGTAAGGTTTTGACAGGTTCTCGGATCAGAGGTGCGGCAAGCTAAGACGGAGATATCTTGGCTTTGACCCATGCCGCTGGCACCGTTATGTATGCTGGTATTGAATGAATACCCGTGTCGCTTTGTTCGCGGTCTCATAGTTGATCAGCCATTTCGCTGTTAACCATGCTGTTAATCGGGGCGTGTTAATCCGTCCCGTCTACATGACGCAGGCCAAGTTACTTGGCTATGTGCGCTTGCTGGAAACCCGTTTTCCGTGGATACCAAGCTGGATACCTGACTGGATACCGCCCGTGCTAGCGATCCGCCGTGTCACACTTTCATCTACGCCAGCTGATTTCACAACGCCATAGGGGTCACAGTAGAGCCTTGCTGATCCATATTCGGAGTTGTTGAGTGAACACGGAAAACCATTCCCGGACGGCCGCCTTTCTCTGGTCGATTGCCGATCTGCTGCGCGGTGACTTCAAACAGTCCCAGGACGGCCGCATCATTCTGCCGTTCACGCTGCTGCGGCGCATGGAATGTGTGCTGGAACCGACCAAGACCACGGTGCCGGCCCAGGCAAAGGAACACAGTAACAAGCCTGATCTGGTTCGTGAGCGCCTTCTGCTGCGCGCCTCCGGCCATCAGTTTTTCAACGCCCTGGCTACGCTGTCCGACACCCAGGTCAGCGAAGACCTGATGAGCTATGTGCAGTCCTTCAGCAAGGACGCCAGGGATACCTTCGAGCACTTCGGGTTTGAGAACTTCGTTCAGCAGCTGGCCAACGCCGATCTGCTGTATCAGGTGGTGCAACGTTTCGCCGCCACGGATCTGAGCCCCGGGCGCATCAGCAACTTCGGCATGGGCATCATCTTCGAGGAGTTGATCCGCAGGTTTGCAGAAAGCTCCAACGAAACCGCCGGGGAGCACTTCACCCTACATGATATCGTGCACCTGACCACCTCGCTGGTGATCACCGGGCAGGATGACAGGCTCAAGCCAAACAGCATCGGTACGATATATGACCCCATCGCTTTTTCCAGTATCGCTTTTTTGAGTTACTTGCGCTTCTATGGGTGCGAGCCACATACTGCAGAAAAACATCAGGGGATTGAATCATGTCAGCAGTACGGCTAGTGAAAGGTACGGTATTGTTGGCAATGGTGGTCTTTCTGGCATCCTGCAAACTCAGCTCCGATTCTTCGGGCGGTGATAGCAGTGCCGAATCAACTGAATCCGATAGGCCCAACATCCTGTTGGTTATCATGGATGACGTGGGCATCGACCAACTGACCAATATGGGTTATGGCGGTGTGGAAGCACCCAGCGTTCCAGGTCTGGATGCCTTGGCGGCGGGTGGGGTGCGCTTTCGTAACGTTTGGTCGATGCCCGAATGTTCCCCGGGGCGCTCGGTGTTGCTGACTGGCCGCTATCCGCTGCGTAACAATATCTATCAGGCCATTGGCCCTAATGATCTGGCCAACTCCCAAGTCGATCCTTACGAAATCACTGCAGCCAAACTGCTGAAGCCGGCGGGTTATACCAGCGCCATGTTCGGCAAATTCCATCTGGCAGGCCCTGAAAATAACGAGGCGGAAAACGGCACGCCCACGCAACTGGGGTGGGATTATTTCTATGGATGGACCGGTGGTCTGCCGGGTTCTATTGATACCACCGCTGGCGGTGTAGCGTCGCAGGGTACCTATTCCTGCGGTTTTGTGCCCGCTCAAGATGAGCCGGGCGGGGCCTATGCCGGCGCCTGTTATACACCGTCACAAAGCGGCGTGAGTTGCCAGGAACTGTCCGGGCTCAATGCTGCGGGTGATCCAGCAGGTCTGCAGTGCCTGACCCAAGGCGGGATACTTGACCCGAATGCCAGTTGCCAGTCGGTTGCCCCGGCGAACCTGCTCTTCAATCGGGAGAATGCTCATTACGTATCCCCCTTGGTGGTCAATGCCGACAGTGCGATAGAAGAGGCCGCTTTGGTCGACCCCCGTGGGCGCGGCTACCGGTCGACTATTGAAGTAAATGCCGCCAGAGACTGGATTCTTGCCCGCCCTGAGAATGCTGAGCCCTGGATGGTCACCTTGAGTTTCAGCGCTCCACACACGCCATTGCAGTGGCCACCGGGGTTCTTGCTGCCTTCGGGCATTGTTTCAAAACTGACCACCGAATGTACAGACCCTGTGAATCAACGGCGCTTGTCGGATGCCATGATTGAAGCCATGGATACCGAGTTGAGCCGTCTCTTAGTGGAGACTGGTATTGCTCAGCGCAACAGCGAGGGCGGCTTGGATTATGACCCGCAGGCCAGCGATACGATGGTGGTGGTGATCGGCGATAACGGGACATTCGGCCCGGTGGTGAAGCTGCCCTTTGACCCCACGCGGGCCAAGGGTACGGCATACCAGACGGGTATCTGGGTGCCTCTGATCGTTTCTGGTTCCATGGTCAGTGAGCCTGGGCGAGCCGTTGAGCATATGGTCAATGCCGCGGATGTGTTTCGCCTGTTTGGGGAGGTGGCTGAAGTTGATGTAGATGCTGCGGTACCCAGGGGTATCGATGGGATCAGTATACGGGGGTACCTGACTTCGGCGGATCAGCCCAGTGTGCGCGAATTCAACTTTGCCCAAGGTGGTCTGAATATCCAGGCCAACGGCGGGCGAAACGGCCCTTGTGTGTTTGCCGCTACCTGCTCCCATACTCCCATTGGCAAGGAGGTCTGTGAGGACAATGGCGGAGTGTGGTGGGGGATGGGCGCTGATGACCCATCCGTATTAGTGCCGGATCTGGAACAGTGCTGGCAGGTCAATCAGGCGATCATGGCCAGCGACCCCGCGAATTACGAAGATAACCGCGTGCCAATGGGCTGGACGGTCTATCAGGCGGTGCGTAATGATCGTTTCAAATTGCTGCGCAATCGTGCTCTGGATTATTCCGTGGAAATCGATGGCGGCATTGAAGTGGTTTCCGAGGAGCTGTATCTGATCAATCAGGCGGCCTCCATGCCGTTGCTCGATACCGACGGGCGCAATCTGCTCGAGCACCCTTTATCGACTGAGCACCGTATTCAATATGACCTGCTCAAGGCCGAGCTCGATGGCATCCTTGCCTCGCAGCTGGCCTGCCCGGGTGACGGCAATGGTGACGGTGTGGTGGACGAGCAGGACCTGACCAATTACGCACGCATCAGCCGTGAGTGGGGAAGATCAAGCACGTACGATTTCAATCAGGATGGCATGACCAATGAACTCGATCGACAGTACATCCTGGATAATCAGGGTGTCTGTCCCCAATAATCAGGGTGTCTGTCCCCAAGTATGATCGAACCATCCCATGGCGGTAGCAACCTGAGGTGCTGGCCGAGGCGGCCCCAGCCCTTGCCTAGCGTGCCCTTGATGATCAGTAAGAGGCTGCTGCAGTGTTTGCTGGTAAGCCTGGCGCAGGCGCGCGAGGTCAGCCTCCGGCATACCCCCCCCCGATGTCGACTGAACCGCACGGACTGGAATGTTCCCAAGTCGGCAGGCTTGTTCGGCTTGTCGCGAAATCTGTTGGGTTACCGCATAGGAAAGCTAGGGCTGATGCTCCCCGGACGCAGGGATTGACTGATTCGAACTGAATTTGATGTTGACAGCTGCGCTGGAACCTGTAGAATTCTCCTCCCTGACCCGGAGCAGCAACAGCGTTTCAGGTCGATCGCCAGGCGGTTTTGAGTCGAAAGAGTCGAAACAAAAAGCTTGACAGATCAAAAGGTTGGCGTAAAATGCGCGGCCTTGGTTAAGCGGAAACGCAGCCGAATCGCT
>Ga0172382_10006247_pt1 | contig 17397 bp, 11 predicted proteins | sample Leawel138RmetaG_FD_122245 | JGI IMG/M metagenome (GOLD analysis project Ga0172382, IMG submission 122245) | Leachate microbial communities from a municipal landfill in Southern Ontario, Canada - Leachate well 138R metaG | ecosystem: Engineered > Solid waste > Landfill > Unclassified | place...
CTTTCGGGTTCAGATTTTGTGGAAATGTTCGTAGGTGTAGGAGCTTCACGGGTGAGAGACCTGTTTAAACAAGCCAAAGAAAAATCGCCTGCTATCATCTTTATTGACGAAATTGATGCGGTGGGAAGAGCCAGAGGAAAAAACAGTATGTCAGGCTCTAATGACGAACGTGAAAACACACTCAATCAGCTACTTACGGAAATGGACGGTTTCGGGACCAACTCAAGTGTAATCGTGTTGGCAGCTACAAACCGTGCCGAAATCTTAGACAAAGCTTTGCTCAGGGCAGGACGTTTCGATAGACAGATTTATGTAGATTTGCCCGATATTAAAGAAAGAAAAGAAATTTTTGAAGTACACCTCAAACCACTTAAAAAAGCAAAAGACCTGGATGTGGATTTTCTGGCAAAACAAACGCCTGGTTTCTCAGGAGCCGATATTGCCATTGTGTGTAACGAAGCAGCTCTTATTGCTGCCCGAAACGGTAAAAAGGAAGTTGACAAACAGGATTTTCTAGATGCTGTCGATAGAATCGTCGGAGGGTTGGAAAAGAAAAACAAAATCATCACTCCCGAAGAAAAACGAACCATCGCTATTCACGAAGCCGGACATGCTACTATTAGCTGGATGGTAGAGCACGCTGCTCCATTGGTGAAAGTAACTATTGTTCCCAGAGGACAAAGTCTGGGAGCTGCCTGGTATTTGCCTGAAGAACGTCAGATTGTGAGAACCGAGCAAATGCTTGACGAAATGTGTGCTACTATGGGGGGTCGTGCAGCCGAAAAAGTAATTTTTGACAAGATTTCGACAGGAGCTTTGTCTGATCTGGAAAAAGTAACCCGTCAGGCAAGAGCCATGGTAACCATTTATGGACTTAACGACAAATTGGGTAACATCACCTATTATGACTCTTCGGGTCAGTCGGAATATAATTTTTCTAAACCTTATTCTGAAGAAACAGCCAAAATTATTGACAAAGAAATCTCTGATATTATCGAAGGACAATATCAAAGAGCTATCAAAATTCTGGAAGAAAATAAAGACAAACTCAATCAACTGGCTGATATTCTCATCGAAAAAGAGGTGATTTTCAAAGATGATTTGGAAACCATTTTCGGAAAACGGGCTTTTGATCCTGAAGAACAGGAAGAAAAACCAACCCAAGAAGCCACCGTATAAAACATACAGCTAAACAGCCCAAAGCCGATTCTTTAAATAGAGTCGGCTTTTTTGTTTTGCCCTATATTTTTTACAGCTTAAGCCGTTTTTTTGCAGCGTGTTTTGTGGTAGTATCTCAGGATTACATTCCGGAAAAGTACATTTCCTGAAAGTGAAGAAATTGCTTTGGAAAAACAAATAAAAAAGAAGAATGAAAAAGCTGAGGGTTCAAATCCTCAGCTTTTTCATTCTTCTTTTTATCCTTAGCTTGTTTTAGAGCCTTTTCAGGTGTTCTTTCATCTGAGCAATCTGCTCTTTGAGCATATTGTGTTTGTCGAGTTTTTTGGCTTCGTTGAGCAGTTGGGTAGCTTCCATTTTTCGTCTTTTGGTCATGGCGATTCCGGCTAAGTTGAGTTTTGCCAAAGCCAGATCTGCTTTCATGCTGAGCCCCAGTTCGATAGCTTTACGGAAGTGTTTTTCTGCCTGATTCAAATTGGTTTGCGAAACCATAAGTCCGCTCAAATAGTTGTAGTAACCCTGCTGTTTTCTCACCAAAGCAGCTTCGGGATTTTTGATTTTGGAAAGCCACTTTTTGGCTCCTTCAAAATCCTGTTTTCTGAGCCTTAGGAATGCCAGCAGTATAAATTCGTTTTTAAAATAAAACAAAAGCACCAAAAGCGACAGCAAAATAAGGAAAATTCCGTTTCCGATTTCTCTGTCTGTAAACTGCCAGACAGCTGTGGCTATCAAAAGACCGATAAGGGCAAGTTTTATGTTTTTGTGAAGCATGGTTTTCTTTTTAAGGCTGCAAAGATAGGACTTTAGTCTGAAAACCGAAAACCTTTTTAAACAGGCTCTAAAACAATTTGAAAATAATTTGATTCTATGACGAAAGTCATAAATTAGAGGAAGTTATCCCGCTATTTTTGCGACAGAAATTTCTCTCTATATATGGTTAACGTGAGTTCGGGTTAAGGAGAATCTTAATCTTGGGCTCACGTTATTTTAAATAAAACGCCTAACCAACAGTATTTTATGACAACAAAAATGCCCGTTCATACCTTTCATATTCCCGTGATGGGTTTATCCTACACCATCGACAGCCCGATCAGGGTGGCACACTACGGAATTTCGTCTGTGATTTCGATTATTGATGACGATATACTCGAAAAAATGAATGCCTTCTACAGCAAGAAATTTAATTTTTCTTACCAGAGCATTTCCACAAAAACTGAAGATTACCGAGCCAAACGAATCACTGCTTACCTCAATATGGTCAACAAAGCCGTTCACCGAAAATTTGAATCTTTCAAGCAGGAACTCTCCAAAAACCGTGAATCATTAGATAATTACATTCAGATGCTTCCCAACAAATCAGATTTCAAAAAGAAATTACAGCATTTAGTGGAGCAAAAAGAAGGCTTTTTTGAAAATGTAAAGAGCTTTTTAGACAGCCATTTGTCTCCCGGAAACATTGATGTAAACATTATGACCAAAGTCGATAAAGACAATTTTATAAAAAACGAGCAATTGCCCGTGATTTATAACGATGCTCATGCTTCACTGCGGGGTTTTGCCCAAAGCGAACTGACTTCTTCGGTTGTTTTATCTGCCGGAATGAATCCAAGGTTGTATAGTTATTTCGAGTGTTTTGATGATTTTTTTCCTGACGAAAATGCAGTGTTGAAAAAGAAGATTATTCTAAAAGTGAGTGATTTTCGTTCGGCAATGATACAAGCCAACTTTTTGGCAAAAAAAGGGCTGTGGGTTTCAGAATACCGGATAGAATCGGGGTTGAACTGCGGAGGTCACGCTTTTGCCACCAACGGTTTTCTCTTAGGCCCTATACTGGAAGAATTCAAACAGAAAAAAGACGAACTGGTAGCGGTTGCCCACAACCTGATGGTTGCGGCTTTAACTCAAAAAAACAGGTTTGTTCCGCAAGAGGCTTTGGAAGTAAAAATTTCGGTGCAGGGTGGGGTAGGCACGGCAGAAGAACATCGTTTTTTGCTGGAACATTACCAAATGGATGCTGTAGGCTGGGGTTCTCCGTTTTTGTTGGTGCCCGAAGCTACCAGCGTTGATGCAGCAACCCGACAATTGCTTATCAATGCCAAAGAAGACGATTTTTACCTCAGTGATATTTCTCCGTTGGGAGTAAAGTTTAATACGGTCAAAGGGACATCCAACGAAATACTCAAACAAAAACGCATTTCGGAAAATAAATACGGAAGTTCCTGCCCTAAAAAGTTTCTGGCTTTGAGTAAAGAATTTTCCCCTCAGGGAACCTGTACGGCTTCCAAAAAATATCAGGACATTAAACTCGGAGAGCTGGAAAGTGAAAAACAGCAACTCAGCCAGGAGCAATACCTCAGGCGAAAGGAAAAAATTACCGAAAAATCCTGCTTGTGTGTGGGTTTGGCAACGGCTGCCTATTTAGAAAACGACATTCCGGTAAAAGGGGAGGAGCAAGGCGTGGTGATTTGCCCCGGGCCCAACACGGCATTTTTTGACAAAGAGGTTTCGCTTTCTGATATGGTTCGGCATATTTATGGAAATACAAACATACTGCCTCAAAACAACCGCCCCAATATGTTTGTCAACGAACTCAGGATGTATGTCAAGTATCTCAAAGACGAACTGGCAGATTTCTCTGATGTGCTCACCAACGCTCAGGTTAAAAAATGGGACACCTATAAAGCCAATGTGCTGGAGGGGATTTCCTACTACGAAGACCTCTTTCTCACCGTGGATTATTTTAAAGAAAACGAGGAAAGCCTTCAAAAGCAACTTGCCCTTTGCAGGGAGCAGCTTTTGGAGATTGCCATTCCCGAGCTAAAACAGCAAGTTTGTGCTATTCTTTAAAAATAATTACGTTTTTTTAGATAATATGATAAAAATCATAATTTTAAGGGTAATTGTAGCCGTAACTTTGTATGCAAATAAAAACGTTCTTTTTCACAAACGGGAGTACAAGAGCCTGTTTAAAATTTATCTAAGTAATTTGTTTATGCTTCTTTTTGGCTGCAACTTCGTTATATTTTCCTGAGATAGAACACCGCTATCTCAAAAAAATATGCCTTGTTTCGCTCAAAAATAAGCTATAAACATTCTCACAATATAAATTTAAACAGACTCTAAAATTAACCGCAATACAATTATTAACTTTATCCAAATCTAAAAAAAATGAAAAAGATTCTTTTGGCAAGTATGGCTGTCGCATTGTTAGCCGCTTGCAATTCGAAAACAGAAAACAATTCAGCTCCTGAGCAGAGCACAGATGCTCCGGTTCATGCTGTGGGACAATCGGGGGTGAAAGACGATGTTTCTAAACCCAACATCGTGCAAACAGCAGCAGGGAGCGACCAGCACACCACTTTGGTAACAGCTGTGAAAGCAGCCGGATTGGTAGATGCCCTGAGCAATGCAGGACCTTTTACCGTATTTGCTCCAACAAACGATGCCTTCGGGAAACTGCCCAAAGGAACGGTTGACGACCTTCTGAAACCGGAAAACAAAGATGCTCTGACAAACATTTTGAGCTATCACACCTATGTAGGTTCGCTAAGCACTATGCTGCTACAGGACGGTCAGGAATTTGAGCAGGTAAATGCTCAGAAAGTAAAAATTTCCAGACAAGGCGATAAAATTATGGTAAACGATGTAGCCGAAATCATCGCAACCATCCCTACCTCAAACGGAATCATCCACGTGATTGACAACGTGTTGCTTCCGCCAGCTAACTAAACTTTTTTCACTCTTTTTTAGAAGAAGCTCCGGAGCTATTTGCTTCGGAGCTTTTTTATTTTGCAGGGGTGCAGGAATGTTGGGTGCTGGGTTGATTTACAGACCTCACAGGTTTGAAAACCTGTGAGGTCTCCGTCTTAGTCTGAGTAGTAAGATTCAAGTATTAAGTATTAAGACTGACCACTGAAATAGGGCTTCGATACTTCGACAAGCTCAGCACAGGCTTGCTCAGCCTGACGTACCCGTCCACTATTAACCAATAACCATTAACTGCCAACCGACATTTGGGATTTGACATAGGACTTTAAGACATAGGACTTTAAGACGTAAGACTTTAGGACGTAAGACTTTAGGACGTAAGACTTTAGGACGTAAGACTTTAAGACGTAGGACTTTAAGACATAGGACTTTAAGACGTAGGACGTGCGACTATGAAAAAAACTTTGCGGAACTCTGCGTAGGCTTTGCGGAACTCTGCGGTATAATTTTGGGATTGAGGATTGGAGCGTTGCAGATTTGAGATTTGAAATTGAATGACGTAGGACTTTAAGACGTAGGACGTAAGACTATGAAAAAAACTTTGCGGAACTCTGCGTAGGCTTTGCGGAACTCTGCGGTATAACTTTGAGATTGAAGATTTATTGGGATTTGGCTTCGACAAGCTCAGCCTGACGTACCACCCGTCCACTATTAACCAATAACCGATAACCAATAACCTTGTCAACGTCTGAATTGGAAACTGTGACTGAACACTGCCCACTGTCCACTGCCCACTGCCCACTGATCACTAAACCAATAACTGGCACAAAGATTGACTTTTGTTGGTGCAGTAAAAGCATACGGTAGTAAAATATATTGATTCACAATGCGTTATAATAGTGGGTTCAGGCTGCTACGCCTTACTGCAAGCTAATAATAATGACAAAATGACTTAAAAAGAGCTATGGCTAAACAAAAAATATTATCCCTTGACAGTTTGTCACTTCACGACTTTGAGCCTCAATCTGAGCTTATTCCGCTTATGACTCCCGAAGATGAGGAGGAAATGGACAAAGAAAAACTTCCCGATGACTTACCGATTTTGCCCTTGCGGAATATGGTTTTGTTTCCGGGAGTGGTGATTCCCATTACGGCAGGAAGAGACAAATCTATTAAACTTATAGACGATGCCAACGCTTCGGGAAAAATTATCGGAGTGGTGGCACAAAAGGAAGAAGCTGTCGAAAACCCAACCGCCAACGATATTCATCAGGTGGGGACGGTAGCCCGCATTCTCAAGGTGTTGAAAATGCCTGACGGAAATATTACCGTTATTATTCAGGGGCAAAAACGCTTTGAAATTGACACAATCACTACCGAAGAGCCTTATATCAAAGCGGTTATCAAAGCGTTCCCGGACATTCGACCTACCAAAACCGATAAAGAATTTAAAGCGATTACGGAATCTATCAAAGAGTTGGCTATTGAAATTATTGAAGAGAGTCCCAATATCCCGACCGAAGCTACTTTTGCCATCAAAAACATCGAAAGCGATTCGTTTTTGATCAATTTCGTTTCCTCGAATATGAATCTTGACGTAAAGGAAAAGCAGGCATTACTCGAAATCAACAACCTGAAAAAGAGAGCCCTGGAAACGCTTCGGTTTATGAATCTGGAGTTGCAGCGGTTGGAGCTCCGAAACGACATTCAGTCGAAAGTTCGTCATGATTTAGACCAGCAGCAAAGAGAATATTTCCTGCATCAGCAGATGAAAACCATTCAGGAAGAGTTGGGTGGGGTGTCTTATGACCAGGAAATCGAAGAAATGAAGCAAAAAGCCCTGCAGAAAAAGTGGAGCGATAAAGTAAAAAGTCATTTCGATAAAGAACTGGCAAAATTACAGCGAACCAACCCGCAGTCGCCTGACTTCGGGATTCTCAGGAATTATCTGGAGTTGTATCTGGAGCTTCCGTGGGATACCTATTCCAAAGATAAATTCGACTTAAAAAGAGCTCAGAAAATTTTAGACAAACACCACTTTGGGCTGGAAGATGTCAAAAAGCGAATTGTCGAACACTTAGCCGTGCTGAAACTCCGCAATGATATGAAATCTCCGATTTTGTGTCTGTATGGACCTCCCGGAGTAGGGAAGACCTCTATCGGGAAATCTATTGCAGAGGCTTTGGGCAGAGAATACGTACGGATTTCTCTGGGCGGGATGAGAGACGAAGCCGAAATCAGAGGACACCGAAAAACCTATATCGGGGCGATGCCCGGAAGAATCATTCAGAGTATTAAAAAAGCGGGAACTTCAAATCCGGTTTTTGTGCTGGACGAAATCGACAAACTCTCGAGCAATTATACCGGAGACCCGTCCTCAGCTATGCTCGAAGTGCTTGACCCGGAACAAAACTCGGAGTTTTATGACAATTTCTTAGAAATGGGCTACGACCTTTCTAAGGTGATGTTTATTGCCACTTCCAACAATATGTCGAGCATTCAGCCTGCCCTTCGTGACCGGATGGAAGTCATCAATATGACGGGCTATACGGTAGAAGAAAAAATCGAAATTGCCAGACAACACCTGCTCCCGAAGCAACTCAAAGAACACGGACTGACCGAAAAAGACGTAACCATCGGGAGAAAGCAGCTTGAGAAAATCGTGGAAGGCTATACCCGGGAATCGGGGGTGAGGGGGCTGGAAAAGCAAATTGCAAAAGTCATCAGGAGCATAGCCAAATCTATCGCTATGGAAGAGGAATATCAACCGAAGATTACCGATGAAAAAATTGTCGAAATCCTCGGAGCTCCCAAACTCGAAAGAGACAAATATGAAAACAACGAAGTAGCAGGTGTGGTTACGGGTCTGGCATGGACAAGTGTTGGAGGCGATATATTGTTTATCGAATCTATACTTTCTAAAGGAAAAGGCACTCTTTCCATTACCGGAAATCTGGGCAATGTGATGAAAGAATCGGCTACGCTGGCATTGGAATACATCAAAGCCAATGCAGAGGCGTTGGGTATTGACAGTGAGCTGCTTTCGGGTCATAACATTCACATCCACGTTCCTGAAGGAGCTACGCCTAAAGACGGCCCGAGTGCCGGAATTGCCATGCTGACCTCACTGGTTTCTACCTTTACCCAAAAAAGAGTAAAGAAAAACCTGGCGATGACCGGAGAAATCACCCTCAGGGGAAAAGTGTTGCCTGTAGGCGGAATAAAAGAAAAGATTTTGGCTGCCAAAAGAGCCAAGATTAAAGAAGTTATCCTTTGTCACGAAAACAAACGGGATATTGAAGAAATCAAACCCGAATATGTGGAAGGACTCACTTTTCACTATGTCAAAGACATGAGCGAAGTGCTAAAGATTGCTATTACCAATCAAAAAGCCAAAACCTTGAAAAAGATAGATTTTGAGAGTTAAAGGTTGGTGTTGGGTGCTGGATGTTGGGTGTTGAGGGCTACTTCCCACACCCATCACCCATCACCTGGCATAAAAAACACCACACTGAAAAACGGAACATTATAAATCGTATCTTTGCTACTGAATCAGCAAAATATTTTATGGATTATATTTCGGTTTTTGATATGCTCAAAATTGGTGTGGGGCCTTCGAGTTCACACACATTGGGCCCTTGGAGGGCTGCGGAACTTTTTATAAAAGAGTTGCACACCCAAAATCTGTTTCACACTACCGGGCAGGTAACCGTAGAACTCTATGGTTCGCTTTCCCTTACCGGAAAAGGGCATGCTACTGATTTGGCTGTTATGCTTGGGTTGAGCGGGGCAGACCCCGAATATGTTCCGGTAGAAAACATAGACACTGTTATTCAGACCATCAGAGAGAAAAACGAACTGGTTTTAGACGGAAAAAAAGCCATTTCTTTTTCACCTGAAAAAGATATTGTCTTTCACAGAACCTTTTTGCCTTTTCATGCCAACGGACTTGTTTTCAAGGCTTTTCTGTCAGATAAAACCGAATATGTCTCAACGTTTTATTCCATCGGAGGTGGTTTTGTCATCAAAGAAGGGCAGGAAGACATCCACCCGGATTCCGAAATCAAACAGGTTCCGTTTTCGGTAAACATAGGCGATGAATTGCTGGCAAATGCCCTGTCAGAAAACAAAAAAATATCCGAAATCGTAACCGAAAACGAAAAAACATTTCGTTCTGAAGAAGAAATTAGTAAAGAGTTGCTCAGAGTATGGAACACTATGCTCGAATGTATGTATATCGGTTGTCATACCGAAGGCATACTTCCGGGAGGTTTAAAAGTAAGGCGGAGAGCCTATGATATGTATCAGAACCTGAAAGGCGAAACACCCTACAGCAACCCACAGGAGTGGATTACCTCGATAAGAAAAACCGAAGTGAAATTCCGTCAGATTCTCAAATGGGTGAGTTGTTTTGCCCTTTCGGTAAACGAAGTAAACGCCTCTTTGGGCAGAGTAGTTACGGCTCCGACCAACGGAAGTGCAGGGGTGATTCCCGCTGTGTTGATGTATTATATGGTGATTGAAAATCATCAGGCTTCCGATAAAGAAATCGAGCAGTTTTTGAAAGTTGCAGGAGTAATTGGCAGTATTTTCAAACGAGGAGCTACTATTTCTGCTGCTATGGGAGGCTGTCAGGCAGAAATCGGAGTGTCTTCGGCTATGGCAGCAGCAGCTTTATGTGAGCTGATGGGAGGCACACCACAACAGGTTACCGTAGCAGCCGAAATTGCGATGGAACACCATTTAGGGCTCACCTGCGACCCCATTGCAGGTCTGGTTCAGATTCCGTGTATTGAGCGAAACACTATGGGAGCTATCAAAGCCATAAATGCAGCCGAACTTGCTCTGGAAACCGATGCCAAAAACGTAAAAGTTCCTTTAGATAAAGTAGTCGCTACGATGTGGCAAACCGCTCAGGATATGAATCACAAATACAAAGAAACTTCCGAAGGAGGTCTTGCCGTTGCTGTGAATATTGCAGATTGTTAAGCAAATTACTGCTCCCCTTTGTGGTGCATATACTGTATCACAGCTTCGGTTTTGTTGCTTACGTGAAGTTTGGTATAAATGCGGTGCAGATGACTTTTTATAGTGTTTAAACTAACCGAAGTAGCTTCTGCTATTTCGTTGTATGACAATCCTTTAGAGAGTTCCTGCAAGATTTCGATTTCTCTTTTTGAAAGCCCTTTTTCTTCCAAAGACGAAACTACCGTTTTTGGTTTTGAATTAAAAAATGTCAGTACTTTTTTGGCAATCACCCGGCTCATCGGAGCTCCTCCGCTGTGGAGTTCCCTGATGGCATCGAGAATTTTTTCGCTTTTTTCACCTTTAATCAAATAGCCGTCTGCACCGTTTTTCAGGGCTTCAAATATTTTGTCTTCGTTGTCGAAAAAACTGCAAATCAGGCAGAGGGCATTCGGGTTGTGAGCCTTTATCTCTTGTAGAGCATCAATCCCGGAACCGTCCAGAAGGTTGAGGTCTATCCAGTAAATATCGGGAGCAATATTTTTGAAATCAGACAGAAAAACCGAAAGACCGTCATAGGTTTTTACACATTTGATGTCGTCTGTGCTGTTGAGCAGCAAAGCGACACTTTCTCTGAAGTTTTTTTCGTCTTCGAGTATAGTAACGGTTATCAACGGATTATTCTGCATAAGAAACTGGTTTTGAGAAGACAAAATTAAATTCTTTTTTTGCTTTTTCATTCACCCGTTTGGGCGATTTTTACTTCAAAAACGACTTTTGTACCCTTTTTTGAACTCATTGTGAAAGTTCCTCCAATGTTTTGCATACGGCTGTTCATGTTTTTGATACCGTTTCCGGAGTGTTTCCTAACCGATTCTGAACCTTTTCCGTTGTCATGTACGGTAATGGAAAAAACCTCGTTCAGATAAGCAAAGCCAAGAGTTACCCGGGTGGCTTCAGAATGTTTCAGGACGTTGTTCAGGGCTTCTTTGACACACAAAAAAAGCTCTTTTCTCATTTGTCCGCTCACTTTGATAACGGGAATTTCTGTTTTGAAATCGGAGCTCAACCGAATAGGGAAGTTGTCAAAGAGGTTTTCTGCATAACGGGAACAATAGTGAGTCAGATTGCTCAGGCTGTCGTTTTCGTTGTTGAGTGTCCAGACAATATCACGAACTTTCTGAGTGATTTCTTTGGTCATTTCCACCAGTTTCAGATGTTCTTCTTTGTTGTTTTCGGTCGTTTTTTTGGTGAGAATTTCGCTGTAAATGTGTAGTCCCGAAAGGCTTGTTCCCAAATCATCGTGCATATCCTGAGAAATTCGTCTTCGCTCTTTTTGGGTCGAATAAAGAATTTTTTGCTCAGCTTCCATCTCTTTTTGCCTGATGAGCATTTCGGTTTGTTTTCGCTGTATTTTTCGGGAACGCAAAACCCAAACCACTATCACCAGTAGCAATAATCCGAGGCTTATCAATAGCAGATTATAGAACGATTTTTGCTGAGATTGTTTGATTTTCAGGTCGTAGGTCTCTTTTTCTACACGGATTTGTGTCTGGTATTCGTTGATGGTTTTCTTTTCTTCAAAATTAAAAAGGCTGTCGGTAACGGTTTTGAAATTTTTGTAGAAATTCAGTGCTTCTCTATAATTTCCTTTCTGCTCATAACCCGAAGCCAGAAGTTCAGAAGCCAGCATTTCGCCTTTCAAAAACGAAATTTCTTTACTTATCTGATGGGCTTTTTGTGCCAAATCAATTGATTTATCGGTTTTTCCGGTTGTTTTATAGAGTCGTGCCAACTCTACTTCAGAAAGGGCGATTTCTAAAGGCGATTTCAGATGGAGCCTCACTTGCAGACTTTTTTGCAGAAATTCCTCTGCTTTTTCATAGTCGCCCTGGTCGAGATATATCGAGCCTATCCCTACAAGAGCATAGCCTTCGAGATATTGATAATCAATAGCTTGTGCATAATGGAGCGATTTCTGAAAATAATTCAGGGCTTCGTCATAGTTTTTCAGCAAATAGTTAACCTCTCCTATATTGGTATGAACGGTTGCCAATCGTACCGTATCTTTGAGTTTCAGGCTGATAGTAAGGGCTTCCCGATAGTTTTTCAAGGCTTCGTCATAGCGTTTCTGGTCGCTCAGCACATTTCCGATACCGGAAAGAGCCGAAGCTATTTTATTGTTGTTGTTCAGCTCTTTGAGAATCAGGATATTTTTACGGTAGGCTTCTATGGCAAGGCTGTATAGCCCCATATCATAATAAATATTGCCTAAGTTGTTTAAGATTAAAGAAACGCCTCTTTTGTCATCAATTTCAGTTCGCAGTTCGAGCGACCTCTGATAGGATTCTATAGATTTTTCATACAGACTTTGTTTTTTGTAGTTGTAACCCAAAGTGTGATAAAAGTGAGCAATTTCTTTTTTATTTTGTTGTCTGTCAGCTATTTCCTTAAACAAAAAAATATATTTTTCGGCATCTTTATAGAAAGCATTATCGCTCATATCGTAGATGAGCATTTTTGCCTTTTGGAATTCTTCCTCCGTTACGGTTTTGGCTTTTTCGAGTTTTCTGTATAGAGAATCTGTTGTTTTAAGATACGGATTTTCAGCGGTTTGACCATATAAAACCGAAACCTGATACAATAAAAAAACGGTGAAGCCCCAAAGCCTCATTTTTGAGAAAGTAGTGTTTTTCATCTGGCAGAAATCAAGTTTGTTTTTCCAAAGATAGAAAAATTATCAGATAAATTTTGACTTACTGTTTTTTCAGAATATAAGCCTCTGCCAGATTTCCTGTGATTTGGTTTTTGTCTGAATCCAAGTGAATAATCTGATTTTCACCTACTTTAAATGCCCTGGTTCTCTTGTCTTTTTCTCCGTGAAGGATGATACTATTTCCCGTATTGTCCCAGACAAAAATTCCCTGATCTTTTACCGTAAGCGATTCTCCCAGATATTCTTCTTCCGAAGTAAAGGTTTCGTCCTGATTCAGTGTAATGGTGGTTTTGATACCTTCACAATCTGCACAAGGTAACGTTCCCATATAGGTTCCTGCCCAATCCAAAGCATTTTGTGAGGTATGACTATCAATGATTTCGGTTTGAGAGTCGGTGGTTGTGAGTGGTTCTTGTTTTTTGTCTTTTTTACAGGATGAAAAAGAAAAAACAAGCAAGGCTAAAGGAATAAAAAGTTTTTTCATAGGGTTTGATTTTCCTCAAAGTTATGAAAAAAAGTTCCACGCAATTCCGAATCGGATGATAAAATCTCTATAAGGCTGATTGGGAGTGGAGTAGAAGTTATATCCGGTAAAGCTCGAATTAAAATGCTCGGCTTTGAGGAAAATTCGGGCTGTCGAAACTTTGGCATTGATAAAAAAGTCAATCACCGGAAAATTACCGATTTCCCGCTGGTTTTGCACATAAAATTCCCCGATAAGCGGATTGTAGTCATTGGCATAATAATTCGTGAAATAATTTATCGAAAATCCGGTTTGCAGAAACATCGCTTTTTTGAACACATAATCAGAGAAGTAAAGCGTATGTCGGGCAACAAACCGAGGCACATTCAGGATGTTGTCGTCCTGAGCCACCTGCTGGTACAAAACCGTGTTGTCTAAGGCAAATTTCCCCAAACGAAACTCTTTAGAGAGCTTTACACCCATATAGTTGATGGTTTTGTTATATTGTTTGGGAGTGGTGATAACCTGATTTTCGGTGTTGTCATTTGAGAAATACAGGTAATCGTTCAGGGCAGAAAACTGAGCCGAAGCACTGAGCCATTTCAAATCGGCAACTACTTCAAAATGATTGATTTTCTGGTTCTTAAAATCGTTTGACCAGTTATAGGCTATATAATCGCTTTGGTGAAGGTTGTAAATAGCATCAGCTAATTTATTGATATTCCGGTAATTAAAACGAAGTGTGTTTTCGTTGTCTATTGAATAGCGGGCAAAAATATCAAGATGAGACAAATCCTGGTCTGAAAGCGAACGGGAATATAAAAAAGTGCCCTTCCATTTGTCTTTATAATAGGTATATTCTCCTCCGAAGGTGTTTATCGTTTCGTTTAATTTATCGGGAATCACGATGTTTTCTCCGCTAAGCGTTGCCCGGTTGTAGTAATAATTATACCGAAAATCATCGACAAAAAACATAAAATCACCCAGAGTTTCGTTTTTATACAAGGCTCCAATACGGTTATATAAACGGTTATAATGTGTTCTGTCTGAAATTTTTCCGGATACGTAGGCTGTTCCTAACCTCTCGGAAGGTGTTTCCTGAGTAAACTCAAATTCTTTGTTTTCGTAATAAAACTGGTGGGCAAGAGCCAGGTTGTTCTGCTGTTTTTCTTTGTTTATCCGAAAAGAATGATCTACAAAAAAGCGGTCGCCTTTCAAAAACGAAGTAGCATCGGTATAAAACACTTCCAATCGGGCTCTTTCTGTGAAGAGTTCGTCTCCGCTTTCAAAATCTTCGATAGTGGTAATTCCGCCATTTTCCTGATTTTCAAAGTCCTGAGCGGTGATATGGAAGTTCATCAGGTAGCGGTTCTGATTTGATTTGTAACTGGTCGTAAACCGAAAATTTCCGTTGCTCGAGAGCGAATTGATATATTTTCCCAACGAACGAATCCCTTTATAGGCAACCGAAAAATTGAGCTTCTCGGAAGTGTTGACCGCAATAAAAGCATCGAGCATTTGTCCTTGTTCCATCACACTTTTGTAGTGTAAATCGGTCATCGGAGTCGGAACATGGTAATAGTTGATGTCGTCTATTTTTAGATAAGCAAAATGTTTGGCTTTGAAACCCATTTCGGGATAGGGGTCAAAATCAGTCAGCCCGAAATCGAGCAGGTTATAGGTTTGTCCTTCGTTGGGCATAGGCAAAAGCCCGAAAAGGTCTTTTCGCAAATAGTTGAATTTGTATTCTTGTTTTATCGAAAGAGTGGTATCCATAGCCACGGAATCTCTTGTGATGGAAATGATTTTATACCAGTCTATCGGGGCTTTGGGAGTGGTGTTTGAAGTAGAGCCTTCTCCAAATTGAGACCTTGTTAAGGTGTCGTTTATAGCTGTTCTTTCTCCGCCTCTTTGCAAAGTAGCCGGATTTGCAGTTCTTTTTTGAGCCAAAAGAAATACGGGTAAAAGCAAAAAAACAAATACAACTGTGTTTCGCATCAAAGAAAGATTTCGGGCAAAGGTAATCTTTTCGTCTGAAAGTCAAAAGCAGATTTACGGATTCAAAAAGCCGAAATTTGTATCTTTGCCCTTTAAAAGTTGCTACGTTGAAAAAAATAGAAAGCCTCCAAAACCCGTTGATCAAACATTTGGTTCAGTTGCAAACCAAATCAAAAACCCGAAAACAAACCCAAACCTTCCTGATTGAGGGAGTTCGGGAAATTTCTCTGGCTCAAAAAGGCGGTTATGAGCTGCAAACGGTTTTGTTTTCTCCTGAAATTATTTCGGAGGCTGAGGCAAAAAAGCTAACGGCAACAACTGCAGAACTTGTCGAAATTTCGACAGAAGTTTACAAAAAACTTGCCTACCGGGATACCACAGAAGGAATTTTGGCTATAGCCGTAGCCAAATCGTTGCGGTTGGAAGATTTAAACCTGCCCGAAAATCCGTTGGTGCTCATTGCAGAAGGTCTGGAAAAACCGGGAAACTTAGGAGCCATTCTCAGAACAGCCGATGCAGCCCGATTGGATGCGGTGCTGATAGCCAACCCCAAATCAGATGTCTATAACCCGAATATCATCAGGGCAAGTGTGGGTTGTTTGTTTACCGTCCCTCTTGCTGTGGCAACAACCGAGCAAATCATCACTTTTCTGAAAAACCGACACCTTAATATATATAGTGCAACTTTGCAGGATGCGGTTCCCTATCACACTCAGGACTACACCACGCCTACGGCTTTGGTTGTGGGGACAGAAGCCACAGGAGTTACAGAGGCTTTTCGGGAGCAGTCAGTCAAAAATATTATGATTCCGATGCAGGGAGAAATTGACTCGATGAATGTTTCGGTAGCTGCTTCTGTACTTATTTTTGAAGCCAAAAGGCAACGGGGCTTCCGTTAATGAGTGTCGATTCTCTCCAAGGCGTTTTTCACCATTTTTCTCTCCGAAGGAAACCATCCTTGCAACATAATTACCAACCCGAATAAAATTAAAATCAGGCTGGTGATTTTCTTTATTTTGTTGATTTTGCCCAAGGTGAGTTTGTTTTTCAGTTGTTTGGCAAGAAGGATTTTCCCGATGTCTATCAGCAGATAGGTGATCAGTAGGGTAGAGAAGAAGGTAATGATTCGGGAAGTCTGCATTTGCATTTTTGACCCTATGGTGATGAGTATCATCAGCCAGAACCCTAAAACTCCTATGTTGACAAAGTTCAGCAGAAAGCCTTTCCCGAGCAGGCTCCAATAGTTTTTTTTATGGATTTCGAGCTTGAATTTCTTTTTGGGCAGGGCATTTAATTTTTTCACCTTTATATAAGAAATAATTCCGTAGGTGAGCATTATCAGCCCTCCGAAAATAAAAAGAGCCGGTTGGTCTTTCACACTTTCTATGATTCGGTAACTGCTGAAATAAGCAATCAGGATAAAAAGTATATCGGCCATAATAACGCCTAAATCGAAAACCAAAGCAGCCCGGAATCCTTTTGTTACACTGGTTTCTAAAAGCACAAAAAAAACCGGACCTATCAAAAAACTCAGTAAAACCCCCAAAGGTATGGCAGCCAAAATATCGTCTAACATTGATTTTTTTAGATTAGCCTACAAATATAGAGAAAAAACTTTGATTTTGAGATTTTGGATGTTTGTAGTATATAAGGAGTCTCGAAATTTGGAATCTTGCTATTAAAAAAGGTTAAAAACGAAAAAATAAATATAAATCTTGTTTTTGTGTAAAGAAAACAATAAATTTGGGGCTATTAAAAAAAACTAACCATTAAATTTCAATCTTATGAAGAGAATTGTACTCTTATCAGTAATGTTTGTCTTGTTGTGTTTAGGGAAAGGTTACGGCCAGTTCGTTGAGGACTTTGAAGGCGGTATCCCTGCTGACTGGGCAACATTCAAAACGTTAAACGGAACACCTGCCGATAGTATGGGTAACGTTCCGGGATGGGGAATCACAACTACAGGTACGTTGGTTTGTGAAGGCACTACCTCAGCCTATATTGACCGTTCAAATATCGGAGCGGGAAATGTAGCCGAAGGCTGGCTGGTAACACCACAAATAACTGTTCCGCCCAACGGAAGGTTATATTTTACGGCAAAACAAACTTTTGCTCAGGATTATGGCACAAAATACATTGTCAGAATCTCAACTACTTCTCAAACTGATATTTCAAGTTTCTCAGAAGAGTTGGAGCTCAACGAAGACCAGTTTAGTCCTTTGGGTTGGAATACGTGTTTTGAGCATGGAGTGAACCCTATAATAGACATCTCTGATTATTCAGGTTTAGATGTCTATATTGCTTTTGTTAAAAAAGATACACAACCTGCTGCTCAGCCCTATGCAGACCGTTGGGTGCTGGATATGGTTAA
>Ga0172382_10006249_pt1 | contig 17395 bp, 17 predicted proteins | sample Leawel138RmetaG_FD_122245 | JGI IMG/M metagenome (GOLD analysis project Ga0172382, IMG submission 122245) | Leachate microbial communities from a municipal landfill in Southern Ontario, Canada - Leachate well 138R metaG | ecosystem: Engineered > Solid waste > Landfill > Unclassified | place...
AAAGAACCGGGCAGACAAAGAGCAATAAAGCTCTTGGGAGAAATGAAGGCAGAAGAAGCAGTTCCAGTTTTAGGGGAAAAATTCAAGAGAGAGCCGAATGATACTTCCAGTCTATATGCACTTGCGCATATTGGAACACCTGAAGCAATAGATATATTAGTCCAGTACGGTCTTAAACATAAAGATGCGAACGTCAAGATGAATACTGCAAAGGCATTGCTCCCTGAACACAGAAATATTGCTATTCCGTTCTTAAAAGAGTTAGACAAACACAAGGATGGGAAAGTAAGGTTAGAAACAGGCAGAATATTAGTTGAGCAAAAAGAGCAGGCAGGAATCCCTGTTTTGATAGAATTGACGGGAGAATTTGAGTATTTTAGATTGGCAAGAACTTACTTGGCAAACGCAACAGGGCAGACTTTTGATATGCCTTTCAGTATAATTTCTACTGAAGTTCTACAACGATTCAGGAGAAAATGGGAAAAGTGGTGGAGAGAAAATGAAAGTACATTTGAATTTAAATAATCTATTTAATGAAGAAAATGCGTATAAGAATACAATACGGGCTGATCTTTAAACAGTTGTTAGTAGTGATGTGTGCTGTTTCTTATTTGAGTAAGGAAGTCTTTTCCAATGGTATTATTCCAGACTTGCCTGTGTTGTCATTCCGGATACCGATCCGAAATTTCGGTTTTTACTCTTATTCCTGTTAAATACGTGCTCCTGAATCAAGTTCAGGATGTCAGTATGGGTGGGTTTTCTCCTATTCTATCTTTGTGAAGGAACGTTTTCCATAACTGTGGCAATCTTCCGTAGGAGAAAGGAATGGAGGAATGAAAGTAAAAGGAAAAGATGGGATTGCCACGTTGGGAAAGACTTGCGACGACAAAAGGCATATACTATTACAGTCTGAACTACTATGCGTATTGAAATTACAGGTCTTCCCACCTTACTTGAAGAAATTTCAGAGGGAAGTATAACAGGAGTAAGCATATCACCTGGATTTTTCGTCAAGAGAAATATTTTTTAGAGATTGTTTTATAAGGAAATTTGTTTTTCTCTTGTATTGACAGAAGTATTCAAATAAAGTATGCTTAGAAAAACTTTTTTTACTGACAAAAATAAGTTGAGTCTTTTCCTGTATACATATGCGCCGCGTTGATAAAAAAGCAATGAGAGAATGGAATAAAAAACTGGTTCTTTCTATTCTCCATAAAAAACGTAGAACAACCCGTTCAGAGATTGCGCAACAGAGTGGATTAAGCCTTGCAACCATTACCCATATTACCGCACGGCTCGCAAAAGAAGATTTTCTGACGCATAAAGGAAGTTCTCTGTCCAATGGCGGAAGAAGAGCCGATATCCTTGAGTTTAATCCAAAAGCAGGGGTTCTTTCAGTAATGATCTTTGAAAAGAACAGGGTGCGCATCGCGATTCTTGATCTTGACGGAAGCCTTCTAAAGGAAGAGATTTTTCCCTTTTCTTCCTCTCATTCTTGGTCCGCGCTTTTTACCGACTGCTCTCTTATCGCGCAACAACTCTCTGACTCTATTACACGACCCTCATCCCGCGCAATGGCCCTCTGCGCAATCTTTGAAGGAGTGGTAGATTCTAAAAACAGAATTCTTCTTCTTTCCTCTCATCTTGGATGGAAGAATATTCCTGCTGGTACATTTCTTGAAGAAACAAGAAACATTCCCACCTTTATTGAAAGCTCTACCAGAGCAATCGCACGGGGTGAATATGCGTTGCACGCACTATCCGGAAAGAAAGAGATGCTCTGTGTGAATGTAAGCGACGGAATCGGCGCTGTACAGATTTCCAGAGGAGCCATTGCATACGGCGGACACTATCTGGCGGGAGAAATCGGACACAGTATTGTGGCGCCGAAAGGAAAGAGATGTCTCTGCGGAAGACGAGGATGTCTTGAAACAGTGGCATCCGGCATAGCGCTTGCTAAAAGTTCAGAGTTGCTAAACCTCTCGCCTTCTTCCTCTTCTGACACTCTTTCCAGAAGAAAAGCTGTTTCTCTTTTATTTGAAGCCGCGGAGAAAAAAAATCCCTATGCAAAAAGAAAGGTCCGTGCCTCGGCAACCTATCTTGGAAGACATCTTGCCCATATTGCGGAGGCCGTAGATCCAGAAGTTATCATACTTACCGGATATGTTTTTGAAGAAGATCCCGGAATTTTTTTTACCGAAGTAAAAAAGGCGTTACATGCGCTTCTCTTTGTTCCTTCTCTTCGGAAGATTTCCATCCTTCCAGGGATTCCCTGTTCTCAATCAATAATAGAAGGAGCGGCGGCAATTGCAACATCGCATCTTTTTTCTTTTTCTTACGATATGCCACCAAATCCTGTTACCTCCTATACACAGGAGAAGCTATGAAACAGCAAAAAGAAGATTTTACGAAAATGCGCGAGTTGGCCGCTCGTATAAGAGCGCACGCAGTTACTATGACATGGCGAGGAAAAAGCGGCCATGTGGGAAGTTCTCTCTCTATGGCGGATATTGTAAGTGTACTCTATCTCTCTATCCTCCGCATAGATCCCGCAAATCCACGCAATCCCGACAGAGATCGTTTTATTCTCAGCAAAGGACATGCGGCGGCAGGAGTGTATGCCGCACTTGCAGAGTTAAACTTTTTTCCCAAAATATGGCTTGAAACCTATTATGGCGATGGAGGAAAATTAAGCGGGCATATCAGCCATTATGTGCCTGGAGTTGAATTTTCCACCGGATCTCTCGGACACGGGCTTCCAATAGGAACAGGCATGGCGCTCCACGCAAAACGGAAGAAAAAAAAGCATCGGGTTATTGTGCTTGTTAGCGATGGAGATATGAACGAAGGTTCTTCTTGGGAAGCGATTATGTTTGCCGCAACTCAGCATCTTGACAACCTTACTGTTATTCTTGATGCAAACAGAATTCAGGCACTCGGAAGAACCAAAGATATTATTGATCTTGAACCTCTTGCGGAAAAATTGCGCCTTTTTCACTGGGGAGTAAGAGAAATCAATGGCCACGACATAAGAGAAATTTATCAAAGTCTCGCAAAACTTCCCGCGGAAAAAAATAGACCTACCTTTGTGATTGCCCGTACCATCAAGGGAAAAGGGGTTTCCTTTTTTGAAGATACTGTGGCATGCCATTATCGCCATTGCGACGACATTCAATTAGAACAAGCATATAAAGAGCTCGGGGTGAGACCATGAGAAGCGTATTTAACGAGGAACTCCTTTCCCTCGCACGAAAGAATCAAAAAATCTATATGGTTCTTGCAGATATCGGATATGGAGAGATAGAACCATTCGCGGAAACCTTTCCTGAACGCTACCTTAATGTAGGCGTCGCAGAACAGAATATGACTGGTGTTGCCTGCGGAATCGCAATGGAAGGGAATATCGCGGTTACCTACTCTATTGCCAATTTTCCTACGCTTCGTTGCCTTGAACAGATCAGGAACGATATCTGTTACCATAACGCTAATGTAAAAATAGTTATCATAGGAGGAGGAGTCGCCTATGGACCTTTAGGAATTTCTCACCATTCCACTGAAGATCTCTCTATTATGCGGTCGCTTCCCAACATGGTGGTCATTGCGCCCTGCGATCTTTATGAGGGACGTGCGGCAACACGGGCAATGATTAAATACAACGGGCCTGTCTATTATCGATGCGGATATAAAAAAGAGAAGGATATTCATTCCGGACCTATCTCATTCTCTATCGGAAAGGCAATCCGGATCAGGGAAGGAGACGAAGCAACTCTTTTCTTTACTGGAACCATAGGGTATGAAACAATGCGCGCAACAGATATACTTCAAAAAAAAGGAATTTCCTGCAGATTAGTAAGTATGCATACTGTTTCGCCAATAGATAGAGATGAAATTATCGCCGCAGCCCGAGAAACTCGCGCTATTGTTACCGTGGAAGAGCATAATCTCTCCGCGGGGTTTGGAAGTGCGGTAGCAGAAGTACTTGCAGAAGAGGGGCCGTTTCCCAAACTTTTCTTTTCCAGAATTGGATTTCCCAATATCAATATAAGCGAGGTGGGAAGCCAACAATGGCTCAGAGAACAATATGGGTTATCTCGTCTCGCTATTGCCGACCGCGTTGAATCTCTTCTGGCAAGAAAATAATATTCTAAAAAAAGGAGCCCTTCTATGAAACTTCAGGGGAAAGTGGCATTGATTACCGGCGGAGCACAGGGAATAGGGCGCGCCGCGGTAGAACTCTTTGCGGAAGAAGGAGCAACTGTAGTTATCACGGATATCTCTAAAGAAGGAGAAGAAGTAGCTCGCGATATTTCCCAAAAAGGAAAAAGGGCCTTTTTTATCCGCGCGGATATCTCTAAGGAAAAAGAGGTTGTCGCACTCTTTCATAAAATAAGCAAGCTTTGCGATACCCTTCATATCCTCTATGCCAATGCAGGAGTTTTTCTTGAGAAAGAAGATGGCCCAATTGATCGGGTTACTCTGAAAACATGGGAACAAATAGTATCTATCAACCTTACGGGAACCTTTCTCTGTTGCAAATATGGAATCCCTCTTTTAATCAAAAACCCAAGCGGATCAATCATTACCACTTCGTCAAGCGCGGGAGTTATCGGTGTGCCGGACTGTGCCGCCTATACTGCCACCAAAGGCGCTATTATTTCTCTTACCCGTTCCATGGCAATTGAATATGGGAAGTATGGCTTGCGCGTCAACTGTATCGTACCTTGCGCGATAGAGACTGAAATGAACAAAAATAGCGCAAACGATAATCCTGCTTTTGATGAAGCTAAATTTCTTGCGCATACTCCCCTTAGAAGGTATGGTTCTCCAAAAGAAGTGGCGCAAATGGCGCTTTTTCTCGCATCGGATGAATCTGGATATTCTACTGGAGGAATCTTTCCTGTGGATGGCGCCAATACAATAAAAAACTGGAGTTATTAAGCGTACTCTCCATTCCCAATCTCTAAAATTGACAGAAAATATTCCTTCTCAAAGATGAATATGATATACTTTGTATTTATAAATACTAGTGATCTGTACCTGTTATAGTATCCACATTGGAGAAAAGAATGAATAAATTTAGTAGAAAATATTATCATCTTATAAGCCTGCTTCTTGCGGGGATTATCATAGCCTTTGGCGTTGCCTGCGGAGGAGGCGGCGGTGGAACAGGACAGATTGCGGCGCCTAATCTTCCTGCCGGAGATCTTTACTATTCTGATCCCACCGGCTTCTTTACCCAGTCTTATTTTAAAGTAGATGAACATCTTGATAACTCTGTAATTTATAATCAAGCGCAGAATCCTCTATGGCTCGACGGTCTCTTCTTTTTCTTTACCACTTACGCAGAAGGCGGATTTAACCTAATCTCTATACCTGAAGAGGAAGAAGAAAGCCCCTCCCGTCTTTCGGTGGCAATCCATCCCCGAGGGATGATGCTCTCTCCGGAAACATGGGCATTCTTTGAAGAAGATCCTCAAAACAATGGATATGCCATTCTCTCTATTATGGAAGGGTTCAGCACCTCAGGAGCGCTTAATTCCTTTGGTGGAGCGAGGACAGTAGATTTCTCTATTCTTGCGGGAGGAACCTACAAACGTGTGATGAAACCCGGAGGAGAAGAACTCTTTCAAAATCTTTATTCCACGCTTATCACTACCATTGCAAGCGGAAGCGGGATTCCCGAAAGTCTTGTAAAGAGCCTAATTCTCCCTGAATCCACACTACGAAAATATACCACACAACTCTTTTACAACAGTTCCTACGAAGGTGGCAGAGAAGTCGGCCTCTCGGAATTTTTGGAACTCTTCCGAAATGGCGCAAACTGGGAAAATCTTGATTTTGTCGTGAGAGTGCGGCTTGAAGATGTTCCAATACAAACTATTGATTCTGTTACCACCTCCAACAACAGGGATTATTCTATTGGATCTTTTTTTATAGGAAATCAGGTCTATACCGATAGAGTAAGCGGAAGCCGCATCTACTTTACTTCTGCCATAGAAAATCTCTCGGGAAGAAACACTATCCAAACAAGAAATGCTGATGCCGGAGTTGCAACAGATCCGCATATTACTATTTCCCTTGATTATCCCACAGATCTTTATGTAGGGATTGACACCCAACTCCTTAATAACGAGGGAGTTCCTCTCTGGCTGGAAAACTGGACAAGAACCGAACAACTCGTGACAACAAGAAAGGGAAACGATCCCTACAACACCTTTGAACTCTTCAAAAAAACATTTAATGCAGGAGAGGTAACGTTGCCGGGCCAAGGCGATAACAGATATAGTATGTATTTTGTAATAGCAGATTCGGGCGCCTATCCTTTTGGTTTAGATGTTATCGCTTCAGCAAAATCAGGATTAATAGAAAACCCTGAAGAGATCCCCTTTATGGTTCCCTCAATACGTCAAGAAGGCGGACTTGTGGTAAACCAGAACGGTATTGACGAAAGTGTTGAGCCTAGACGTATCCATGCAGACTTTATTGAAACCTTTGACGCCAATGTTTTTCTTAATACTGAAGAGGTATATGTATGCAGTTTAGAGAACCTTTCGCATACAAGATTTTTAGAGCAACTTGTGCGTAACAATGGATTCCGACTTATTGATACCTACTCCGACGATGCACCGGCATTTGATGCTCCAAGTCAAACCATTGTCTTAGAAAAGCTTCTTGGTACCTCTCTTCCCTCTTCATTCCAGCTTCCTCTTACCCAGGAAAGCCTTTTTTCCTTTACCAACTTTAATCAACTAAACAGCCCCAACCTTGTCGGAATCAGACTCTCTGCAATCTCTACCGATGATCCAGAACTAAGGGACAATCTATGGCTTGATACTGTAAACAATAAAAGCCTTAACTGGAAAGAGAAGATTGTTCCCGCGATTAAATCCGCCACGGCATTTTCTTACAAAACAGAGAAGAACGGACCCTCTATCTCTTTGCAAGAACTCCTTCAGCGAGCAGGAAAAAATAGCGAGGGAGAGATGTCGTTTCAGGCAAATGTAACTCTTGAAAATGGATATGAAATGATTCTACGCGGAAGTATCTACTGCCATGACTATTTTACCGATGTATATGATCCTATTCTCAGATCATTTAATCTTTTTAATCCCCAATGATTACCACACTGGAAAAACCTCTTGAAGTTAAAGAAGAAAAGAAAGAGCCAGAATGCCGAAAGAAACCGCGCATACGAAAAAAGGTAGGGTATAAAGGAACCACTACCCACAGAATATTGGCTAATCTTACCAGTCCGCCGATTATCGCTATTCCTGCCTTTGCCGCGCTTTCTTTTGAAATCGCCTCTCCCGGAAGGGCAATGCCGACCTTTATCGCCTGTATTCTCTTTCAAACCCTTATTCCGGTTGCCTATCTCTTTTGGGCATTTGCAAAGCATGCTATTTCAGATATTCACCTATACCACCGGGAGGAACGGACTTCTATTCTTTTCGTCTTTACGCTGAACTATCTTCTGGGAACTTTTGTACTGATGAAAATGAACAGTCCCCAACTTCTTACCGCGCTGATGTGTTCCTCCGCGGTTATTATCTTTGCGATCCTTCTTATCAACACTTCCTATAAGATCAGCATCCATGCGGTGGGACTTACAGGGCTTCTTACCGGCATTTTCTTTGCCTTTGGACCCAAGGCATTCTTCCTTGAAAGTTTTGTTCCTTTAGTGGGAATTCTTAGAGTAAGAAACAATGCCCATATTATGTCGCAGATTGTAGTGGGAGCGATTCTCGGACATGGCCTTACCTACTTTGTACTTAAACTCTGGCTTTAAGGAGGGAATCTCTCTTTTTTTTCTATCAATCCAATGAAATCAGCTCTTTGTGCCTTCTTTCTGAAAATAAAGATAGGAAGAAGATAGCAATGACTGCTTCTCCATAGCACTCTTATATCCACGAAAGTACTATCATCGGAATAATGAAGCCGCGGAAGAGTTTGACTCTCTCACTTAAAAGAAGAGTTGAAACTCAAGGTACCAGATATCAGGATACAAGAAGAATTCTTTCTCGTTTCCCGCACTAAATCCAGCCCATCCTCCTCGTAGGTCCGCATTGGAGGTAAGAGAATATTGAAGAGAGGGATTCCAGTAGATAGAGCCATCGTCAAGATTAAAGACCGAGGCATGCTGAAACTTTAAGAGAGGAGTGATTTCGTATTCAAGACCAAGAAAAGCATAGTTCTTTGCCAAAAAATAGCGCTTCCCTTCCAACAAATCTGCCCACGCATACTCGCTTTTCTCTGTAGTGCCATGACCATTGCGATAATATTCCGCGCTTATCTTTAAGGTGTTTGTAAAAGTTCTCTCTAACCCAAGAACCATAAGGGTTCGGGTATGATCCTGTGTATCAATAGCAAACGCACCATGAAGTTCGTTCTTTCCAATAGCACGAGAAAAATCTATGCCATACCGACTAAAACGATTGTCTTTATATGCCATACAAGAAAAATCAGTTTCAAAGGCATGGCTTCTATAACGAACCGCATACCCGGTGCCAGAGTTTGAGGTTCCTGTGATGGCTCCGGAAACAAGAGTGGAAGAACCTATGGGAATATCAAGGGAAATTCCATCGGTTCCCACTCGTTCTTCGGTCTCAATAAGAAGCGGATTAAAGGTAAAAAATGGATCTGTCGGGTTCCAAGCCCGGCCTGTTCCCCAGTCAAAGGCAAACCTTCCTATATGAATGTCTGCCGAAGGAAAAGAAAGACGAAAGAAAGCGCGATAGAGGGAATGACGAAGAAGAAATCCCTCTTCGTCTATGAGAGACGATTCAAGATCAAGCCACTGTTTTGGTTTCATTTGTTCCATAGACTGATATTCCGCGCCCTTCAGAAAATCTCCTATATGCGTCTCAAGATCGTAATCCATACGAAAATAGAGAGAAGAAGAGGGGCTGTATTCCCATGAAAGACGGAGCCGATTCATAAGATCGCAGTAGTTGGTTTCAAAGGCGGAAAAGTCCATCATGGACCCTAATCCTTTATAATAGCCTGAAAAAGAGAGTTTCTCTTCTACCAATTCCTGGTCCGCAGAGAAAAGAAGCGGTATCTGTATAAAAAAAAGAAAAATAGAAAGAACTATCATGCGTCTCATAATTCCTCCGGCTGTTCTATATGGCTTACCTTGCCATCTCTGAGATAAAGAATTTTGTCTGCTTTTTTAAGAACCTGTTCATCATGAGAAGCGAGAATACAGGTAATGCCCTTTGAAATATTTAAGTTACGGATAAGGTCTATAAGGTTTGCGGTGGCATGGGAATCAAGATTAGCGGTCGGCTCGTCAGCAAGAAGAAGCAAAGGGTTCCCTACTACAGCGCGAGCCACGGCAACCCGCTGTTGTTGACCACCACTCATTTCTGAGGGACGGCGTTCCGCCAGGCCTTCTATACCCAATTCTTCCATAATCCGCATTACTTTTTCTCGTCGCACTTTAGAAGAAAATTTTCTAAGCATAAGACCAAATTCAACATTTTCTCTTGCAGTAAGAACAGAAATAAGGTTTAACTCTTGAAAGACAAATCCAAGGGAAGAAAGACGAAAAAAGGAGAGTTCGCTTCTACTCATAGAGGTCAGATCTTTTCCCTCAATATAAATCCTCCCTCTACTGGGACGTTCTATTCCTCCTAAAAGTTTGAGAAGGGTAGATTTTCCGGATCCCGAGGGACCGGCAAGACAGAAAAAAGCTCCTTTCGGCACAGAAATAGTAAGCTCTTCTACGCCAGTAACTGAAAAGGATCCTTCATAAATTTTTGAGAGATTTTCTGTGATAACAAGAGATTTCTTCATATATGCCTTAATGCAGAGCCTGGATCCATCCGCGCTGCTTTGATTGCGGGAACAAAGGAGATAAGCATGGCACTGGCAAGCACAAAAAAGCTTGAGATACAAACCTGCTTTATGCGCAATAACGGATAAACGGTTGTATCCAATCCAATTAGTTTCGCAACTCCTGCGGAAAAAGAGGCAAGGTTAACGCCATGTACCCGAAAACAGGTAAAGCCGATTGCAGTAACAATCAGACCAACCACAACACCGAAAAGACCCAAGAAAAAAGATTCTGCAAGAACCATGCCCACTACCTGTGAAGGACGGGTTCCGATTGTCAGCATTACTCCGAATTCCATAAATCGTTCCTGAACCGCCATAAGCATGGTATTCATAATTGCAAGAACTACAATAATAGAGATAATCAGCATCAAAACCCGCTGCATAGCAACATCAAGCGCCACGATCTGCACAATATCCGGAGCTATCTCTTTCCAGTTAAGAATTTCAAGTTCCGACTTTCCAATAGTCCGTTTCAAGGATTCTTGAACGCCCAAAACTTGCGAAGAGGCAGAAAGGAGAAGAACGGTCTCTGAGATTCTCTCGCCATAGGAAAGCATTTCTTGAGCAGAAAGAAGGGGAACCCATAAGAAAGAACGATCTATTTCAGGATTTCCGGTACGGCAGATCCCCACTATTTCAAAGGCATCCGCGCCAAGGCTTCCGTCCCATGCCTGCGCCATAAGGACCACTTTTTCTCCAATGCCAATCCGAAGATTCGCACTAAGCGTTTCTCCCACAAGACACTGATTTTTCTTTTCTTTCTCATCGGAGAGATAGCTTCCGGCAACCACAGATTCTTCAAGAATAGTAACACTCTTTTCTCGCATCGGATCAATACCAACCGCAAGAACCGCAAGGGAATTGTTTGCCGTGCTCGCAAGCGCCTGAAACCGAATCCTATCGCTGAATCCCTTAATACGAGGGTTTTTAGAATACAAAGAGGTAGAGAATGGAAGAAAACATTTTTCTACTGTAGGGTTCGCATGAAAACCTTTGGCATGAATTTGAATATGTCCCATAAAAATTTTCACGGCATTTAGAATCATCTTATCGTGAAAACCTTCATAAAGCGCGTTGGAAACATTCAAGGTTCCAAGTCCAAAGGCAATGATAGAGACAGTAAGAGCGGATCGACGGAAATTGCGCTTTACATTACGCCATGCGATAGCAATAAAGGTAAGCACCGACTATCTTCCAAGGTTACGAAGAGAAAAGATCTCCTGAGGGAATGACACGTCAAAAAGAATATCACGATAGGTGATCGTGGTACTGGAAGAGCTCTTATCCTTAGTCTCCATCTTCCAAATACGGGGATACCGACGTCCACCTATCATTTGAATATCACTATAGGTTAAAACCTTTACCAACACACCGCGGGTGCTGAAAAACTCCTGTTTTTGAGGAAGATAATCCGCACCTACCCGCGTAACAACCTTTCCCCATAAAACAGGAACGCCCCTTTTAGGAAGAGAAACAATCTCCCATACCCGCGATTCATCGGTACCTCGAAGAGATTGCAAAGAATGGGTATAATCTTTTACAAAGCTTGTAGCGCGCATCATATCATCATTAGTGAAGTCGCTTCCCATCCACGGCTGCATCATTAAAGAAACAGGGATCTTTACCGTTCTTTCTACCTTTGGAAAATAGTTCCACATATTTTCTCTGATACGAAGCGAAGCAATACCCGCCTCTTTCGGAGGAGCGGAAATTTTTACGCATGCCTTCTCAGAACCTAAAATCCAAAATGCAACCGAAAGACTCCTTTTCCAGTGAGGCGTCTCTATCTTCATTACAAGAGTTCCCTGCATTGAAGATGCTCGCATCCGAGATTCCATCTCTGTTATTACCTCTACCGGAGTTGGATTTTTATCGGACGCAGGAAAAAGAATCGGAGTATATACTGCACACGACAAAAAGAGAAGAACCGAGAAAACTCGGATCACTTTGCTCCTCTATAAACAGTTCGGCTAAAGGGAGGTTGAAACGACCTGCAAAATATTGAAGGGAAATAAAAGGAAAGCGCTGCAACCGTCACAAGCCATAACGAACCAATGCGCTGTAGCAAAGAGGGACGCCCAAACTCTTTCCGATATTCAAGTATTGCCACACGGGCCTTTTTTCTTACGATCTCAGAGGGACCAAAACGCGCAACCGCAGATAGCGCCATATAGGTACGGTAGCACCATTTCCCATGGAATATGGCGCGAGTTTGAAGTTTGAGATCTGGATGATCCTTCCATTTTCGGTAACCGAGCATATCTACTTCAAATGATTTCAGAATAGAAGGACCATTCACCTCAAAAATACGGTTCTGGGTTTCAAGAACCCAGTGCTGGATGGAATCATCCGGAAGATGAAGGTGTCGATGGATGTTTGCATAAAGATGGAATCCCTTCCATGTAAATCCCTCTGTGCGCAACCTTCCCTCTTCCTTCATCCGATCCCAAAGTTTTGTCTCGGGACAGGGCATTAAACTTGAAATCTGCGCAAATGTAGGGTTTACCTCCACCACATGGTCAATATCTTCCACGATATTTTCCGAAGTATGAAAATCCCATCCCACAATAAAAGAACCTATGGTTGAAATACCCGCATCGTGAAGAGAGGCAAAAAATTCCCGCACATCCTTCCCCTGCCTCTTGGGAAGATCGCTGAATTTAGATTCTATTCCTATCCAAAGAGAACGAACTCCCATACAAACCAATTCTTCCGGCGAATAACGAGAAAGAGTGCTGATACTTCCAAACCCGCCCCATGAAAATTTGCCGGGAACACATTCAGGATCTGCGGCAACCAACGAGGCAAATTCACGGACATAGTTCCGTTCCGAGAAGAAATCCTCATCAAACACCCATGTAAAGGCACTTTTATTCTTTCTAACATTTTCCTTAAGATGTTCCACAAGTTCCGAAGGAGAAAGAAGCTGAATCTTTTTTCTCTGAAAAAAGGCAGAGGTCGCACAAAATTCACATCCCGCACGACATCCAACTGCGGCTAAAAGATTATCAAAATAGATCCTCACTCCAAAAAAGGAGAAGCGCGTGGTAGGAAAACGTTCTTGAATAGGAGCATCTACAGGATCGCCGAGAAGTTCCCGCATAAATCGTACGCCTTCTCCATGGCAGATGTGATCTACAAGAGATCTTAATTCTTTTTCATTTTCAAAGTCCTGCGAAACACAGACCACGCCATATCCGCCGAGAATAATCTCAATGGAAGGAGAGATCTCTTTTGCCATTTTGCAAATCGTAAGAACCCGGTCGTAAAAGAGAGAAGCCGCAAAATGAATGGCAAGATAGTCGTACCCTTTTTCAAGTTCTTTTCGCAGGGCGCGAAGGGGAGGGTTTTCAAGAACTACCGCGGGAATAGAGATATTTTCCGCGATAAGAAAGAGCGGCAAGGCGGGATAATGACTGCGAAAAGTAAAAATGCCCTGCCCCTTTGTAAGACGGCCCGCGTAAAGATCCATCATCGGAGTACCGTCCTCAAAGGTATCAAATGGTTTATAAACAGAGGTAAATAGAATTTTCTTCTTTTTCATAAGAGAAAAGAATAGCATAAAAAATCTCTTCTGTACAATAGAAGAGAAAAGAAGAAAAATGCGACTCTTTCATCGCAACCCATTCCCACGATCTTCTAAAATCAAGAAATATTCCGCATAGAACGGAAAAACGAGTCGTACGCCCAGGCATCCCATTCAGGTTCTACGCCGATTCCAAAGAGGTCTCCATAATCTTTCGCAATCAAACCTCCGTGAGGAGAGCCAAAGAGCCTAACCATCTCTTCCGCCTCTTTCTCAATACGGCTCTGGTCTCCTGTGGGCAATACTCTTTGAATATCAACCGGAGCCCACAAACATACCTGTAATTCTTTCAGCCGGCCGGCAAGCCGGGTAAGATCATAGAGAGCCGGTTGGTCGAATTGAAAGGCATTTACTCCAGCCTCGGCGAGATCTCCGAGAATTTCCCAGTTATACCCGCAGGAATGCATAAGAACATGGAGCCCGCACGTATGCGCCGTACCGCATAAACGGATAAAAAGAGGTTTAAATATATCGCGCCACATAGAAGGACTCACAAGAAGTTGTTGTTGCGTTCCCCAATCTTCACAAAAAGTAATGCCGTCCGCTCCTGCGGCCGCAAAGTTTCTGATAACCTTTTCAAGAAGATCGGCAACCTTACTATGAAGAATATCTATTTTTTCTCGTTCAAGAAGAAGATCCTGAAAATAGATCTCCATTTTGCGAAGATAACGACAGATAGAGAAAGGAAAACCTGGTAGATACGCAAGATGATATTTATCGGGATTCTTTGCAAAAAGATCTTTGGCATGCGCATACCGTTCCAATAGATCAAAATCGGGAAAGATAAGATGATCCAACTTATCCCAATGAGAAAGCGCGGGCTGAAAAATTTCTCCGCCTTTTCCCTTGCCGATAACTCTATACCAAATATTTCCCCATTCATCGTCATAATATTCAAACTCTCCTTCCTTCCATCGTTTCTCTCTCCACACAGGAGAAGGAACCAACCCTGCTTCAAGGATATCGTTCATTCTACCACCGGAAAAGTTCATTCCTATCCGTTCTGGATCTGAGCAGAGAAGGTTTCTTTGAATAATTTCTCGGTCTGTCATTATATCTCCTTACCATCGTAAAGAACCCATACCACAGAGAGATTATTTCCTTTCAGAGAAAAACGCTTTATGTGATAAAAATTCAAGACTCATCTATGAGGAAGCATTCTTTTTTTATAGAATTATAATTTTTTCATAAGGTGAATTGTTCTGCAAAGCTCTGTAAAGCCATGCTTTTCATACATCTTTTGCGCGGGCTCATCGTGAGACAGAGTAGAAACAAAGGCAAAAAGCATTCCTTCTTTCTTAAGTTGCGCAAGAACTTTTTGATGTAACGCAGAACCGATTCCTCTATTGCGATAGTCGGGATCCACCGCATTATTACCAACAGTACCTATTTTGCGATGCACACTTATTGAGTAGGTCGCATACCCCACAATCCTGCCATCTTCTTCCGCTACAAAAACCTTATCTAAGTGGCGTCTGCAAAAATCACGGAGTTCCGCTGATTTATAGGCATACCATCGCCGATCCTGCACAAGACCATGGCGCTGTTCCATTACTTCCGCCACTGTCGCGCCTTTCCACGCGCGAACCGTCAATGAAGTAATAGCATTGATATCATTCTCTTTCGCCTTACGAATCTTCATGGCAACTCCTATATTTTATGGTAATACCTTTTTTTCTTCTGTCAACCAAAGACAAGAGCGAGCAAAAAAAATTGACAGATTGCCCAGAGAAGGATATAAAGATATAGAACGTTCTATATTGAGGGGTTCAAGGAATAGAAAATGGCCAGAAACATTACGCTTAAAGCAATCAGCGAAGAATCTGGAGTTCCGATCTCCACTGTTTCTGCGGTTCTTCGGGATGACCCTTCCTGTTATGCGGGGAAAGCTCTTAGAGAAAAGGTCTTATCCTGTGCGAATCGGCTCGGATACCGGCCCAACCTTATCGCAAGAATGCTTAGAACCCAACGGAGTGAAATGTTAGGCTTTATCCTTCCTAATACCCATACTTATACTGGTCTTCGGTATATGGAAGAGATAGAAAAACTCGTTCGACATAATGGATATCAACTTCTTATTGGATACAGCCTGAACAATGCGGAGAGAGAAGAGAATCTTCTCAATAATTTTCGGACCCGTTTTGTAGATGGCACCATTGTCCTTTTCGGAGATACGAACAAACCGCGTTCTTACCTTAAAAATCTTATGAAAGACGAGTATCCGATCGTTACTATTGATCCGCCCGCACTCAATGTTGCAAATTTCTCTACAGATTATGCGTTCGGAGGCTCTCTTGCGGCCCGATATCTTCTTGAACTTGGGCATTCTTCTTTTACCATTGTCGCAAGTACGGGAGAAAACTGTATTCCTGTACGCCTTAGGGTAGAAGGATTTCGGAAAGAGATTCTCAATGCGGGAAAATCTCTTTCTATGGTTGTTCCGCCTACAGTCCATTCTCCCACATCAGAAGAACCTCCCTCTCAAGAAGCTCTTGTCTTAACCGGAATCCGCGTGGGGAAAAGGATCTTTACCCGAACAAAAAAGCCAACTGCGATCTTTGCCTCAAACGATGAGATTGCGCTTGGAATTATAAAGGCTGGTCTTAGAGCAGGACTCCGCATTCCCGATGATATTTCAGTGGTTGGATTTGATGGAAGCCCTGCCTCTGTCATGGCGCCGATACCCATTACAACAATCAGACAACCTGTTGAAACTATCGCAAAAAAGGCGGTAGAAACCCTTCTAACTCTGATTAAAAAGACTTCCGGAAAAACAGGAAAAAAATCTCCGCACTCTCTTTTGGTTCCTCCCGAATTACTTCTTAAGACATCTACAGGGCCAGCGCCACATCATATCCCGCGGTCCCGCAACAAACAGATGACAAAAAAAGATTCTTTGCATAAGAATAACACGGAGGTGAAAAATGCAGAGAAAAAGCTTCAACCATGTGAGTTCTCGTAAATCACATGGGTTCACGCTAATAGAACTCCTTGTAGTGATTGCCATCATCGCTATTTTAGCCGCAATGCTTCTGCCTGCGCTTTCAAAGGCAAGAGAACGAGCAAGGATGACAACCTGTCTCAATAATATGAAACAGATTGGACTAGGACTTATCTTATATAGAAATGATTATGATGGATGGCTCTATCCCCCAAGCCCCTATCAGGGTGTTTACTGGCCAACACTTATTGACGAGTATCTTGGCGGAAAGGGAAGAAAAGTTCACTGGCATGCGGTAACCTTGAAGATATGGGCATGCCCCACCAATAATCCCAAGGGCCTCGCAAAATTGAATATGGCACCCACTGGTAGCCCGAGCTATAATGGATCTCTTGCCGCAGAACATTGCGGATATACAGGAAGCGGCGCCATCAAATCCCTAAAAGAGTCGCGGATACGGTATCCCTCCCGATGCGTATATGTAGTGGAAATACGAGATCCGTACGGACCTATAACTCATATTTCCTATTCAAGCTATGGATTTAGCGGACCTAAGGAAAACCCATTATGGGCATTCAGGGGACATGGTGTTGGCGGAGGGAATGTGCTCTTTGTAGATGGCCATGCGGAATTTTGTAGCAATGACCATCCTGCCTATTCTCCAACTCCTTCTATTGCAACACACTACTGGTATCCTTAAAAAAAATAGTGCATACAAAAAAGGAACCATCAACAACAAGGAGCGTATGATGAGGAAAGGCTTCTTACAAAGAACAATGATTTTTCTTCTCTCTCTTTTCTTGGGCAATAGTGCTTTTGGATCTGCAACTTTCTCTACAGGTACCATAAAGTTTGGAGAAAAAGAGTTAAAGAGCCTTCTTCTTGAGAATGAATATTATCAATTGGTGATTGTACCAGACCGAGGCGGACGTATTGTAGAATGGATAGATAAGAAGGCGGGGAATGTCAATGTGGTTAATCTTCCCACCTCTTCAGAAAACCCCAATTATGGCGGACTTCTTGATGATCAT
>Ga0172382_10006250_pt1 | contig 17394 bp, 13 predicted proteins | sample Leawel138RmetaG_FD_122245 | JGI IMG/M metagenome (GOLD analysis project Ga0172382, IMG submission 122245) | Leachate microbial communities from a municipal landfill in Southern Ontario, Canada - Leachate well 138R metaG | ecosystem: Engineered > Solid waste > Landfill > Unclassified | place...
CCAGCGCTGGAGCAAGTGCTGCAACCAGCAGCGCAGCCAGTGCCACCGCATGCATCCTGAGCTGCGCTTTGGCGCGCGCATCCGGGAGCAGCTTCTTGACGTTGGGGGCCTTGATCCTGGCCTGAGTGAGATGCAGCCAGGCCAGGAAAGGTACGATCTTGTACAGCATGGCGCTGGTTGCGCCGCCCAGACCACCATGCAGGATCAGGATGCCGGCCAGCACGGTCCAGCGCTCACCATCGGCAAACTGGGGGACGATGAGCAGGCCGGTGCCGGCAATGAGGGCGAGCATTGCCAGGCGGAAGGCGCGAAACGAGGCGTCGGGCGTGCTGCGTCGCGTGCGCGACTGTTGGCGCAAGGTGATGGCGGCAAAGCAGATCACGGCGGCGATCAGGGCGAGCGCGAGCACGATGGCGGTCTGGTCGAAGCCGCTGACACTGAGCACGGACCATGCGCTGAGCAGACCAAGGATGGCGGGTGCCCAGTTGCGGGTGAGCGTGGCCGGATAGGGGGGGGTGATCTGGAACATCGGGACCACCACCCAGCTCACTGCCGCGAGGAGAATGCCGGCCCAGCCAAGCAGCGCCCAGCCCGCGTGCAGATTGACCTGAATAGGGAAGGGCAGGGGAAGCCCACCGCCGCCGGCGAGCCCGAGTGCAATCGAGAAACCCAGTGCGACGGCAAGTGCAAGGCCGGTGAGCGAAAGGCGCAGGTCACGCGGCGTGTGGCTTGCCATGGGTGTCTTTGGCGCATGGACAATGGCAAAGGCCGCGCAGCCGAGAAAACCGAGAATGCTCAGTCCGAGCAGTGCCGCTGCGCCGATCAGCACGTCCGGCAGTCCGAAACCAAGCCCGGCCGCAAGTCCGGCCGCCCCCAGACTGAGCCCGACGTGGGTCAGCCGGGCGGTGAGCAGCGGCGCAGGCAGTGCCGCACCGGTGACCACGGGCATGATCTGGATCAGCGCACCGAGCATGATCTGCAGCAGAAAGCCTGCTGCAAACAGATGGACGATGGCCAGGGTGCCCGGCGTCCATCGCGATGCAAGCAAACCGGCGTCTGCGATCAGTACCAGCCCGGCGGCGATGCCGAACAGTGGTGCGGTGAGGAAGAAGCGCAGCGGTGCCGTAAACGGCGGTGTCGCCTCGTAACCCAGGCCGGGGTTGGCGCTGCTCATGGACGTTCGATCAGGACCTCGACCACTGCATCGTCACGGACCGTCGGTGTATAGCGGTATCCGTCGCGATCGAGAATACGGAACAGCGGATTGGGCATGCGGTCGAGGAGCAAGGTGACGGTCTGACCAGGGGCGAGATCGGCCACGGCCTCCATCGCCATCTCGAAAGGAACGGGGGGCTCCATGCCGCGGGCGTCGACGATTGCGGGGGCATTCATGCAACGGCTCCTGGTGCGGTGCGAGCATGCAGGGCGGTGTCGAGCACGCCTGCCAGGTCGGCGCTGCGGTCTGCAAGGCGGGCATCGCACATCGGGTAAAGCATGTTCTCTTCTTTCATGTTGTGTTGCTGAATCATGATCATCAGGGTTTCGGCCTCGCCCGCGAAGTCGTCGCCGTCGCGGGCGTCGATTGCGGCTTGCATGCTGTCGAGGAAGGCCCGCATTTCGGCGTGCTCGGCCCGCATCACCGCAGTTGGACCGCCGCTCATGCCGGTCGCGGCCTCGAACGCGGGGAAGAGGTGTTCTTCCTCCGCCTGAAAGTGCGCGTGCAGCGCCGCGGCAAACGTCGACATCGCCGCCGCCGCCGCCGGCCAGTCGGCTTGGGCTACGAGGGTTTCGACCCGGGCGAAAACATGATCGCATGCGCGATGGTCGTCGGTCATCAGGCTTGAAAGTGACATTGGCAGGGCTCCTCGGGAATGACTCGATTCTCCGCATCGATACCGCTGTAGCCTTGATGCGGGTCAATATCGCAGACATGCCGGTGGTTTTTTCATTTGTCCCGGAATGGTGCAAAGCAGGCAGAATGCCGCCTTTGTCTAACGGATTGCCCGAATGAGTCCTGCTCACGCCCCGGGTGCCTGGGGCCGGATCTTCCTGCCCTTTGCGCTGGGCTATTACCTGTCCTATCTGCTGCGTACGGTCAATGCGGTCATTTCGCCCATGCTCACAAGTGATCTTGGTCTTTCCGCCGCCGATCTTGGGCTGCTGACCAGTACCTACTTCCTGGCCTTTGGAATGGCACAGATTCCTGTGGGGATCGCACTCGACCGTTTCGGCCCGCGCCGGGTCGAAGGCTGTCTGATGCTGCTGACTGCACTGGGCAGTGCTGCCTTTGCGATGGGAGAGTCCCTGGCTGGCCTCGGCAGTGCGCGGGCGCTGATCGGCGTCGGCGTGTCGGCGTGCCTCATGGGGGCGCTGAAAGGCTTTGCAATGTGGTATCCGGCTGAGCGGCAAAGCTCGATGACGGGTTTCATCATGTCTGCAGGCGCGCTCGGCGCGCTCACGGCAAGCGCGCCGGTTGAGGCCTTGCTGCCATTCATGGGGTGGCACGGCGTGTTCTGGGTCATCGCCGCGCTTGCGCTGATGATCTCGCTGTGGATCTTTTTCGCGCTGCCCGACGAGGCCAGCCACGCGGGTAATGAGCGGCTGGTCGATGCGTTGCTGTCGGCCGCGCGGATTTTTCCTGCCCCGGCTTTTCTGAAGTTTGCGGCGTCGTCGATGTTCTTCACCGGTGGCTTCATGGCGATGCAGAGTCTGTGGGCCGTGCCCTGGCTGATGAACGTAAATGGCCTGACGCTGGCGCAGGCTGCGGGTTATCTGGTAGCGCTCAATGTCGGCATGCTGGCAGGGCAGTTGTCCATCGGTTTCTTTGGTGTGCGGCTTGCAACGCGCGGCGTACGCCCGCTCAACCTGATCCAGTGCGGCTATGCGGGCATGTTGAGCGTGCAGCTGTGTATCCTGTTCGACCTCGGGCCGCTGGTGCTGCTCTGGTTCCTGCTCGGTATGCTGTCTTCGGTCAATTCGCAGACTTACCTCGCGACCGCATCGAACTTTCCCCGGCAGGTATTTGCGCGCGTATCGACCGCAATCAACCTGATGGCGTTTGCCGGGGCCTTCGCCGTGCAATGGGGGCTCGGATTGGCGCTGGATGCCTTGCAGGCGGGAGGGCAGACGATGTCTGCAGCGCTGAGCATTGCGTTTGGCGGTCTGATCGCAGTTCAGGTGTTTGCCTACCTGCCGCTGCTGCCGTGGCGGCGGACACAACGGGGCTGAACCGGACTCAGGCGCTGGCCGCGACCTCGCGCTCGGGTTCCTGTGCCTGCTCTGCTGTCGCGGGTGCCGGTAGCGATTTCAAAGGGGCGGGGTGGGCTCCCCACTGAATCAGTTCGAGCCGGCCGTCGAGGTGTTCGACGATCGCGGTGCAGCTATCGACCCAGTCGCCGCAATTCACGTAGGTCAGACCGTCGACCTCGCGAATGGCGGCCCAGTGGATGTGGCCGCAGATCACGCCATCCACGCCGCGCTCACGCGCACCGTGCATCACCGAGTCCTCGAAGTCGAAGATGAAGCTGACCGCGGTCTTGACCTTGCGCTTGGCATAGCCGGCGAGCGACCAGTAACCGGAGATGCCCAGGCGGCGTCGGATGCGTGACAGTCCGCCGTTGATCATGACCAGCACGTTGTAGGCGACATCGCCGAGCACGGCGACCCAGCGATGGTGACGGGTGACCTGATCGTACTCGTCGCCGTGCAGCAGCAGGAAGCGCCGCCCATCGACCGTCTCATGAATCCAGTCGTTCTCGAGGCGGATGTCGCCGAAGGTGGTGCCGATGTATTCGCGCAGGGCTTCGTCGTGATTGCCCGGAATGAAGATCACCTGCGTGCCCTTGCGCGCGCGCCGCAGTACCTTCTGTACGACGGTGTTCTGGGTTCCGGTCCAGTGAATGCCGCGGCTCATCGACCAGAAGTCCACGATGTCGCCAATCAGGAAGAGATTTTCGGAGTCGTGGTAACGCAGGAAGTCGAGAAGGCGTTCAGCCTGGCAACCGCGGGTTCCGAGGTGAATGTCCGACAGAAAAATCGAGCGAACCTGTAGTTCCTGCATGTGCGGCCTGGGGCGATGGGGTCGCCGTCAAGCTTGGCTCAGGCGTGTGACAGGCCGATGAATGCTGTCTGCGTGTCAGGCGTGCTGCCCGGCGGCGTAAGCGGATGACCACGCCCACTGGAAGTTGTATCCGCCGAGATGGCCGGTCACGTCCATGACCTCGCCGACGAAATAGAGCCCCGGTACTGAGCGCGCTTCCATGGTCTTGGATGACAGGGCGTTGGTGTCGACGCCGCCGAGCGTGACCTCGGCCTTGGCATACCCCTGGGTGCCGGACGGCACAAGTTGCCAGTCGGCGAGGGTGGCAGCGATCTGGCGCAGGTCTGAATGACGGAAGGCGTTGACCGGTTTTTCCCAGCCCTGCAGTGCGCACAGTGCATGCGCGAAGCGCCGGGGCAGGCGTTCGGACAGCAGGTTGGCGAGCAGGCCGCGCTCGGTGGCGTGCGCCATCAGCCATTCACCTGCATCGATGCCGGGCAGCAGGTTGAGACTGAGCGGCGCCCAGTCACCCTTTTCGTAAGCCTGTGCCTGCCAGTAACTCGATGCCTGCAGGATCGAAGGGCCGGACAGGCCGCGGTGCGTGATAAGGGCGGCCTCACGAAAGGCGGGGCCGCGACAGGAGGCTTCGACCTCGAACGAGGCGCCAGCCAGCGGCGCGAGCAGCGAAAGTGTTTCGGGGGGTAACGTGAGCGGCACCAGCGCAGGGCGGGGCGCGATAACGGGGATGCCGAATTGCTCGGCAATACGGTAGCCGAAAGGGCTGGCGCCGATCTTGGGAATGGAAAGCCCGCCGGTCGCGATCACCAGACTGTGGGCGTAGAATCGGCCCATGGTCGTGTCGATGACAAATCGATCGTGCTCGTCCGATGTGCGTTCCACTGTCTGCACGCTGGCCGGCATGGCCCATTGCACCGCACCGTCCTCGCATTCGGCGCGCAGCATATTGATGATCTGTTGCGCGGAATCATCACAGAACAGCTGTCCCCAGTCGCGCTCGTGATAAGAAATCCCATGACCTTCCACAAGGTCGATAAAATCGCGCGCCGTGTAGCGGGAAAGTGCGGAACGGACGAAATGGGGATTGCGGCAAAGGAAGTGTTCGGCAGTGACGCGGCGGTTGGTGAAATTGCACCGTCCGCCGCCGGAAATGCGGATTTTTTCGGCGAGTTTTGTGGCGTGATCGAGCAGCAGCACACGACGTCCGCGTTGCCCGGCAGTCGCAGCACACATCATGCCGGCTGCACCGGCACCAATTACAACAAGGTCGAAACGCTGGTCAGCCACAATCACGCCCGGTGCGTTGAAAGCGGCGCAGAATACGCCCGGTGACGACCGGCGGCAAACGTACTGATGGATTTGGGGGCTTGCCCCAGGGTTTTACTGGTCGATTCATAATGGTTTTCGAGCACATGGAGCATGTGAATGTCTGATTCAACCCCCGGCCCGACGCAACAATCCCGTCTGCAGCGGTTCATCCGCCCGGCAAAATGGGGAGTGGGCGTCTTGCTGGCCGTGGCCGTGATCGGGTTTGGCGTGGTGCCGCCGGTAGCACGCCACTACGCAGTCAAGATCCTGGGTGAAACGCTGGGGCGTGAAGTCTCGATCGATGGCGTCCTGTTCAACCCCTTTACCCTTGCAGCGGAAGTGCGTGGGGCCAAGGTCATGGCGGCCGATGGGCAAAAGGCCGATCTGTCCTTCGAGCGGCTCGATCTCAATCTCGAACTCGAATCCATCATACGCGGCGGTCCGGTGCTGCATGAGCTTTCGGTCGACGGCTTGCAGCTTGCCTTGGTGCGTCTCCCCGGGGGCAGGCACAACTGGTCGGATGTCATCGAGCGTCTCGGTGAACAGCCCGAAAGTGAGGGAGAGGCGCGCTTTTCGGTGGGCAATATTCAGCTCACGGACGGCCGTATTACCGTAGATGATCAGGTTGAAGGTCTGCAGCACGAACTGTCGGACATCAACATAGGCATACCTTTCATCTCCAATCTTCCGGTCAAGGTCGATGTGTTCGTCGAGCCGTCGCTGTCGGCGAAGCTCAACGGCAAGCCGCTGGGTATCAGTGGACGCAGCAAGCCCTTCAGTGATGAACGTGAGACGGTCGTTGATTTCTCCCTGAAGGATTTTCAACTGCCCGAGTGGATGCCCTACCTGCCTTTCGATCCGGCCTTCAAGCTGCTTTCGGGTGTGCTCGGTGCGGACATGCAATTGAGCTTTCGCCAGCCGGCAGATGCGTCGCCGGTAGTGGCGGTCAGCGGACAGGTGCAGATCGACAGGCTGGAGGTTCAGGACAAGGCGGGCGCGCCAGTGCTGACGGTCGCCGAATTCGGTATCGAACTCGCGGATGTGCAGCCGCTGGTCAACCGCTTTCAGTTCAGCAAGCTGCGTCTGATGCAGCCCGAGCTCGACCTTGTGCGCCTCGCAGATGGCGGGATCAACCTGATGCAGCTGATGCCCAAGTCTGCAGGGAAGCCGCCCAAGGCTGACAAGAATGCGGCGGGTACGGCGAAGGCCCCGGCGGCTGCCGATGGGCAGAAACATGTGCAGGAGGCGGGTGCGACGTCCGCTGCGCCCGCAAAACTCGACTTTTTGCTGGCCTCGGCGCGAATTCGCGATGGCGTGGTGCGCTTCGAGGACCGCAGCGTGCCGGGCCCCTTCCGCACCCGCATCGAGGCGATCAATCTCGACCTGCGTGATTTGTCGACCATCGGTGACATGCCGGCTGAGATCCGGCTGGATTACGTCAGTGAGGCCGGAGAGAAGCTCAGTCACCAGGACAGCCTGCGACTCGAGCCTTTCCAGCTCGACGGCAACCTGATCATCGAACAGTTGCTGCCTGGCCGTTACGGGCCGTACCTGGCCGCAGCGATGCCCGGTGGTGAGATCCGCAGTGGACGCCTTGACGGTTCGGTACGCTACAAGATCACGCTCAAAGGATCCGAGCCGCAGATCGAGGTCAATGCCGACGCCCTGAGTCTGAAGGATTTCGTGCTCGGACTGAAGGGCGACAAGGGCGCGGCGCTGAAGCTGCCGCAACTGAATGTGAGCAATGCCCAGGTGCTGGTTGCCGAGCGCAAGGTCGTCGTGGACGAGCTGGGCGTGAAGGGTGCAGCGGTGTCGACGGTTCGCCAGCGCAATGGCGATTTCGACCTCATGGGGCTGGCAGGCAAGGCCACGCCGGCGAACCCGGCAGCAAAGGGTGAGACGCCGTGGTCGGTGACGGTCAAGAAGCTCGCGCTCGAAGATGCGTCGCTTCGGGTCGATGACCGCAGTGCCGGCAAGCCGGTGGTGCTGGAGGCTGACGGCATCGCGCTCAAGGTGGAGAACTTCTCCACCGACAAGGGGGCGGAGCTCAAGCTCGACCTGAAGAGCCGGGTCAACAAGCGTGGCAAACTGGGCGTGTCGGGTACGGCGGTGCTTGAACCGCTCAAGACCGCGTTGACGATTGATCTCGATAACGTCGATCTTCTGCCGCTTCAACCGTATGTGCTGGAAGAAACCAAGATCGCCATCTCGCGCGGCAGCCTGTACGCGAAGGCGAAGCTCGCGCTGTCGTCGGCGCGTGACGGCATCAAGGGGCGGTTTACAGGTGATGTCGGGATCGCCAACTTCTCCTCGATCGATCGACTGAATGCGACCGATTTCGTGCGTTGGGGCAGCCTCAGTCTGAACAGTATTGATCTGCACCTGGCGCCGTTTGCGCTCGAGGTGCGCGACATCGCGCTCAACGACTTCTATACCCGTCTGATCCTGAGCGATCAGGGCAAGCTCAACCTGCGCGAGATTCAGGCCGGAACGGAGGTCGCCGAGGCAGACCGGCAGAAGGCCGAAGCGGCACTTGCCGACGGCAAGACGCAGGGCGCGGACATGCCGCCGATCAAGATTGGCCGGATCCGGGTCAAGGGCGGCAACATCGCCTTCAGCGACCGCTTCGTACGACCCAACTACGACGCCAACCTGACCGGGATGGCGGGTGAGCTGACCGGGTTGTCTTCGGACCCGACCACGATTGCCAAGCTGACGCTGGATGGCAAGGTCGACAGCTCGGCGCCGGTTTCGATCAACGGCGAGTTCAACCCCTTTCGGCAGGATCAGTACCTGAACATCGGCGCCTCGGTGAAGGACTTCGAGCTGACCGGCCTGTCGAGCTACTCGGGCAAGTATGTCGGCTATGGCATCCAGCGCGGCAAGCTGTCGGCCGAGCTCACTTACAAGATCGAGGAACGCAAGCTTACGGCGGCAAATCAGATCTTTCTTGACCAACTGACCTTCGGTGAGGCGGTCGACAGTCCGGATGCGGTCAATCTGCCGGTGCAGCTCGCCGTCTCGCTGCTCAAGGACAGTCGCGGCCAGATCAAGATTGATCTGCCGGTAAGCGGCACCATGGACGACCCGGAGTTCAGCGTGTTCGGGCTGGTGGTCAAGGCGCTGTTCAATCTGATAGGCAAGGCGATCACGTCGCCCTTCGCGCTGCTCGGGTCGGTGCTCGGTGGCGGCGAGGAGCTGTCACAGGTCGAGTTCGAGTCTGGTGCGCCCCTGCCGGGCGAGGCGGAGCAGAAGAAGCTGGCGGTGTTGGCCAAGGTGCTGGTTGACCGTGCCGGATTGCGGCTCGACATCACCGGTCTGTCCGATCCGGCGTCCGACCCTGAGGGTATTCGCCGCGCCAAGCTGGTGGATCAGGTGCGTGCAGTCAAGCTCAAGGCCATGATCAAGGGCGGACAAGCTGCGCCATCGCTGCAGAACATCGAGATTGCGGAGGACGAGTATCCCGCCCTGCTCGAAGAGGTTTATGACGCGACCGATATCAAGAAGCCGCGTAACTTCCTGGGCATTGCCAAGAGCTTGCCTGTCCCCGAGATGGAGGCCTTGCTGTTGCCGACGATGAAGGTGGGCGATGAGGATCTCAGGCAGCTTGCGCAACAGCGTGCGCAGAATGTGCGCGAGTGGCTGGTAACGACGGGCAAGGTGCCGCCCGAGCGTGTTTTCATGGTCAAGCCGACTGCGGCCAAGGCCGAAGCCGGTGGCAGACTGGTGTTGTTTTCCTTGCGCTGAACCGGGAGGCGTGGATGAAACTCAACGATGCGGAGCGCGCTGCGGCGCTGGCCGGCCTGCCGGGCTGGAAGGTGGTGAAAGGGCGGGATGCAATCGAGCGTGAATTCCGCTTTGCGGACTTCAATGCGGCTTTCGGCTTCATGAGCCGGGCGGCATTGCAGGCGGAGAAGCTGGATCATCATCCCGAGTGGTTCAATGTCTATAACCGCGTGCATGTTGTGCTCAGCACGCACGATGCAGGCGGCCTCACCGCAAAGGATGTGGCGCTGGCGGCGTTCATGAACGGACTGCTCCCGGCTGCATCCTGATGCGTGCCGGCGTGCAGGGCGCGACCGCTCAGCCGAAGTAGCCCTGCAGATACCAGTCGTGTGGTGGGTCCAGTTCGCGGAATACCCACCACAGGGCTTCATCGGCCGTACTCGCCGTGTAGTAGTCGCGACGAATGTCGTGACCATCCCACCACCCGTGTTCGATACGTTCCGGCCCGCGCAGGAGGCGAAGCTTGCGGGGGGCGTCGATCCGTCGCGGCCTGGGCAGTAACCACAGTGGCCGGAGGGGGGCGGGAGGGATGCCCAATTCGCGAACAGTGAGGTGAGATGATGTGCTTACTGATGTGCGCAATGACGTGCTGCGCCAGGCGCACTCGGGGCGGCGATCGGGGAAGGTGCTCAACTGCCGCACGCAGTTTTCTCCCAGTCGTGCCCGCAGACGGTCCAGTAACAGCAAGGCGTTTTCACGTTCGGTCGCAGGGTCGCCGAAGAGGTCGTTCGAGCGTGCGGCCAGCGCACGCGGTGCGTGTGCGCTCAGCTTGATGCCTTCCACTGCCGATGGCAGTTCGAGTACCGCGAGCCGTTCGCGTGCGAGCAGGTTGAGTCTGGCTTCGTCGCGACTCGGCGTGCCGGTAAGGATGTCGAGCGTCGTGTCCTCGCCGCGTTCGTGCACCAGGCTCAGGCGACAGTGGTCAATGCCCGCGTGCCGCGCGGTGAGCCAGCTTGTCAGGCCGGCAAACAGGCGCCGGGCGGCGAACATCAGGGGTTCGGTATTGATGCTTGCAGCGGGCAGGCTGAGCTCGGCAGTGTAGTGCTCGGGTGGGGTGTACTCGGGGCGCAGGTCGTGGGTTTCGCCATAGGCGCGGGCAAGCGTTTCACTGACGGCCTGAGCCTGGCGGCGGGCAAGGCCCGATGCGGGAAGGGCGCGGACTTCACCCAGGGTACGCAGCCCGAGGCCACTGAGAAGATCGAAACTGGCCGTGCTGATGGCGCTGTCGTCGGCAAGCAGGGTCAGCGGCAAGGCATCGAGGTGGGACTGCCAGTCCGGTGTCGGCGTGACGAGGGGCTGCGGACCGTGTTGCGCATGGCGTGCGAACCAGCGTGCAGCCAGCGGCGTGGGCGCGCTGGCACTGCAGACATCGACTCCCTGTTGCTGCAGCCCATCCTGCACGGCGGATTCGAGCGCATCAAGCCCCCCGAACAGGCGCAGGCTGGCGCTGACTTCCAGCAGGATGCAGTCGGGCGGGTCGAGACAGACACGGGAGGCGAATGCACCCGCCCAGGCCGCGAGCTCCTTCAGCATGGCTATTTCCCGCTCAGGGGTGCGTGCCACCAGGCGGAGTGTCGGCAGCATCGCCAGCGCGCTGGCCACGCCCTGACCGGGCTGTATGCCTTGTTTCCGGGCGCCTGGCGTGGCGGCAATGATCCGGGCTCGGGGTGTTTTCTCGGTGATGGCGAGCAAACCGGGGGCTGGCAGGCCGCGAATGAAAACCTGCAGGGGCAGTTCGGGAAGGATCAGGGCCAGCCAAAGCATTTCGGGACGCCTGCGGGGTCAAGGCCGGTCGCCGCACAAGGGCAGCACGATGGGCGCGTGTGCGAGCGGGCCCTTGCGCTTGAGCAGGTCGATGCGCAAAGCGCCTTGCCGGGCCGAGAGAGCCAGCCGCAGTGGTGCCGGTGAGGGCTGGCGCGCCGTGGCCAGCGTGCGGAACAGAAAGAGCGGTGTTGAGCCTTGTTCTGCTGCCAGTTGCAGGCGACGCAGTCCGGCGCTGTCGATCTGCGGCAGCCAGGCCAGGACGGCATGACAGCTGGCCGAGTCAAGGGCCTGGCGGGTGGCCCAGACTGCCTCTGCCGGTGTGGCCGGCGTGAGCAGCAGCAGTGATCCAAGATTGACGCCGGCAGCATGAAGAGCCGGGGCGTAAGGTATCTGCGGCGGGGCAATCCAGACCTGCCAGCGAGTCGGCCCGGACCGGCGCAACAGCGGCATCAGCAGCGAAAGCTCGCCTACACCGGTTTGGTCTGCCAGCAGTTCGGTCATCGCGGCGCCCGGCCAGCCGCCACCGGGCAACTCTGCGTCGAGCGCGGCATGACCTGTCGGCAGGACCGGCCCGTTCTGATGTGCGAGTTGCCGCCCCTGCCAGACCAGTCCGGCAGGAAGCGTAGCGAGAGCGGTGTGGGTCGGCATGGCGGCGGCGTGCGCCCGGCGCTCAGCTGTCCTTGCGGATCAGGCCGACCATGATGCCTTCGATCACAAGTTGCGATCGTTGCGGGTCGACCACGATCGGTTCGAAGTCGGGGTTTGCCGGCAGCAACGCTACCGTGCGGCCTTTGCGCTGCAGGGTCTTGACCGTGACTTCATCGTCGATACGGGCCACGACGATCTGGCCGTTGCGCGCCTCGGCAGCCCGATGGACTGCGATCAGGTCGCCGTCGAGAATGCCGGCGTCGCGCATGCTCATGCCGCGAACCCGCAACAGGTAATCGGCGCGGGGGGAGAACAGGGCGGGGTCGAGCTGGAAGTGTTTTTCGACATGCTCGGCGGCGAGAATCGGACTGCCTGCAGCCACCCGGCCGACCAGCGGCAGGCCAAGTGCCTGGGTCAGCCGGATACCGCGGGCACGCCCTTCCTCAAGTAAAATCGCGCCCTTGGCGGCGAGTGCGCGCAGATGGGTTTCTGCCGCATTTGGGGAGCGGAAGCCGAATGCCGTACACACTTCGAGACGAGTGGGGGGGCGGCCCTCGCTCTGTACTGTCTCGCGGATGAAATCGAGAATTTCCTGCTGGCGTGCAGTCAGGTGTTCGCTGCGGGTACTCATGGCCATCTCCTGATCGTGGCTGTAATTTTAAACAGTAAAATGTGCCGTGCAAATCTTTATCAGCAAACGGCGAATGACGCACTGCGTCTTGAGCGTGACGCAGGACTGGGCTATTGATGACCCAGGTGCGTATTTCCGTCACCTGGCCGTGCCAAAACCAGAAAGGAGCGACACCATGTTTGTTGAGCCCCGATCACAGTCCGGTAGAGTTCGCACCGCCACTCCGTTAGAATCCGCTGAACGTCAGGGAGAATTCATGCTACAGAGCGGAGACATAGCCCCCGCCTTCACCTTGCCGGACGCGGATATGGAGACTTTCGACCTCCTGTCCGCGCGTGGCAGGCAGCGTGTGATTCTCTATTTTTACCCGCGTGACAACACTCCGGGGTGCACGCTTCAGGCGGCCGACTTCAGCGACCATGAAGACGAATTTGCCCGTTGCGATTGCATCATCGTGGGTGTCAGTCCCGACGACGCCCTGACGCATGCCGAGTTTCGCGATCAGCACGGACTGTCCGTCCGGCTGCTCTCCGATACCGATGCCGAGGTCGCGCATCTCTACGATGTGTGGCAGGCCAGGGAAGTCGACGGGGTAAAGAAGATGGGCGTGGCGCGGACAACCTTCATCATCGACAAGCAGGGTGTCATCCGCCACGTGCTCCGTGATGTCACGCCCCGCGGCCATGTGGCTGCGGTTCTAAAATTGATTAAGGAACTGGATACATAGCATGCAAACGGAAATTGCAAAGAACAGCGTCGTCACCCTCAAGTACACCGTGACCGACCCGGACGGTGCGGTGATCGACGATGGTCAGCATCCGCTGGTTTATCTTCATGGTGGTTACGACGGCATCTTCCCGACGCTGGAAGAAGCGCTGCACGGCAAGAAAGTGGGCGAGAACTTCAAGATCAAGCTGCAGCCGGAAGACGCTTTCGGTGACTACGACGAAGAGCTGGTGCTGGTCGAGGACGCCAAGCTGTTCCCGGACAACATCGAGGTCGGCATGTCGTTCGAGCGCGTGAGCGAGGATGGCGAAGAAGAAATCATCTACCGCATTACCGACATTGCCGAAGGCAAGGTGGTGGTCGATGGCAACCATCCGCTGGCTGGCGTGGCGCTGATCTTTGATGTAACGGTGTCCGAAGTACGTGCCGGTACTGAAGAAGAGATTGGCCATGGACACGTCCATGGTGCTGGCGGACATCATCACTGATCGTCTGACGGGCCGCAGTAGCGGCCCTTTTCAATTCTGCTTCCGGATGACTCTTCCTGCATGACTGGCGCGACGTCCGATGTCCCCGCCTCCGACGGGGTGCGTCCCTTGCTCGAGGTGCGTGAGCTCAAGGTCCTGATTCGTGCGGCCGGCGGAAATGTTCGCCCGGTCGACGGCGTCAGCTTTTCGATTGCGGCAGGAGAGACCTTTGCCCTGCTCGGTGAGTCCGGCTGCGGCAAGTCGATGACCGCGCTTGCGATCAACCGCCTCCTGCCCGACGCGGCCAGGATAGAGGGCGGCGCGCTTGGCCTGGCGGGTGACGATCTGTTGCGGCTGCCCGAAACCCGGATGCGTTCGGTGCGTGGCGGTCGCATCGGCATGATTTTTCAGGAGCCGGCCACCAGTCTCAATCCGGTCATGACGATCGGCGACCAGATCGGCGAGGCCCTGCAACTGCATCGCAATCTGCGGGGCGCCCAGGCGCGTGCCGAGACCCGGCAGTTGCTTGAATCGGTCGGAATCCCTGGTGCCGGCGAGCGGCTCGACGACTACCCCTTCCAGTTTTCCGGCGGCATGAAGCAGCGGGTGATGATTGCGATGGCGCTGGCCGGTCACCCCGAACTCCTGATTGCCGACGAGCCCACGACCGCGCTCGACGTGACCATCCAGGCCCAGGTGCTTGATCTGCTGGCCGGCCTGCAGGCGGACCGCGGCATGGCGATGCTGCTGATTACGCACGATCTCGGCGTGGTGGCGCGCATGGCGCACAGGGTAGGGGTGATGTACGCCGGCGAGCTGGTTGAAACCGGTCCGCGTCAGGCGTTTTTCAATACGCCGCTCCATCCCTATGCGCGCAAGCTGTTCGCGGCGCTGCCCGACGGTGCGCGCCGTGGCACCATGCTCGATGCGCCGGTTGGAAGCGTGCCTGCGCTCGACCAGGATTTCGTTGGCTGTCGCTTTGCCGATCGCTGCCCCCAGGCATTCGACCGCTGTGATGACGAGTCGCCCGGCTGGCAGCATATCGGCGCGCAGGCGGTGCGCTGCCACCTTTATGATGAGGACAGCGTGCCGCGGCCCCTGCACCGGGCAGAGGCCGGCGACGTTGCGCCCGCAGGCCGAAGCGGGGGGGCGCCGCTGATTGAGGTGCGCGACCTCGAAGTCCATTTTCCCGTGCACAAGGGGCTGTTGCGCAGGGTCGTCGGGCAGGTGCGGGCCGTCGATGGCGTCAGTCTGACCCTGAGTGCAGGGCGGACGTTGGCGCTGGTGGGAGAGTCCGGCTGTGGCAAGACCACCGTGGGCAAGGCCATTCTGCAGCTGAACCAGAGCACGGGAGGGGCGGTTTTCTATAACGGCGAGCGTCAGACCGGGCTGTCGCGCGACGCGTTGATGCCGATGCGACGTGGGGTGCAGATGGTGTTTCAGGACCCGTTTGCATCGCTCAACCCGCGCCTTCGAATCGGTGAAATCATCGAGGAGGGCATGCTCAGTCTCGGCGTTGCGGGCGATGCCGCATCGCGGCGCAAGACGGTGGATGCCCTGCTGGACCGTATCGGCCTGTCGCCTTCCATGCGCTGGCGCTATCCGCATGAGTTTTCCGGGGGCCAGCGACAACGCATTGCGATTGCGCGGGCGCTGGCCGTGTCGCCGAAAGTCATCGTCTGCGACGAGCCGACCAGCGCGCTCGATGTGTCGGTGCAGGCACAGTTGCTGAACCTGATGTGCGAGCTGCAGCAGGAGCTGGGGCTGGCCTATCTGTTCATTACCCACAACCTGGCCGTGGTGGAGTATCTGGCCGACGAGGTGGCGGTGATGTATCTCGGCCGCATCGTCGAGCACGGTCCGGCGGCGCGCGTCCTCGGTGCACCGGCGCACCCCTACACCCGTGCGCTGCTTGCAGCGGTGCCAAAGGTCACTGCCGAGGCCCATCTGCCGGCATTGACGGTCTCCAGCGATCTGCCTTCGCCGCTGGACCCGCCTGCGGGTTGTCATTTCCATCCACGCTGCCCGCTGGCCAGCGACATCTGCCGCGCAGCCTACCCGGCCGAGCAAAGCATGGGCGGCGGACACCGGGTGCGTTGCCATTGGGCGGGGGCTGAGGTGCCGGCGTTGCGCAAGGCGGGCTAGGTACGAGGTGCAGCAATGGGGGCGTGCAGTGTCTTTCTTGCGCGGTCTGCGTGCATGTACCGCGACTCGAGCAGAACACTTGCTGTTTTGGCAGTAAGTTTCGGATATGGGGGCTTGAAGCACAAACAATGCGCCCCACATAAGACTCAACCCGAATTCACCAAGGATGCCAGTCATGCGCTTCGACAAGCTTACGACCAAGTTCCAGCAAGCCCTGAATGATGCTCAGAGCATCGCGTTGGGCAACGATCAACAATTCATCGAACCACAGCACCTGTTGCTGGCCATGCTTGGCCAGGATGATGGCGGCACGGTATCGCTGCTGCAGCGCGCAGGCGTTAATGTGCCGCCGCTCAAGGCTTCCCTGCAAAAAGCACTGGAACGGCTGCCCAAGGTCGAGGGCCACGGTGGCGAGGTTCAGGTGGGGCGCGACCTCAGCAACCTGCTCAATCTCACCGACAAGGAAGCGCAGAAGCGCGGTGACCAGTTCATCGCCAGCGAGATGTTCCTGCTCGCACTGAGCAATGACAAGGGCGAAACCGGACGGCTGCTGAAAGAGCACGGCCTGTCGCGCAAGCCGCTCGAAGCGGCCATTGAGGCGGTTCGCGGCGGGGCCAGCGTGGGTAGCCAGGATGCGGAAGGGCAGCGCGAGTCGCTGGCCAAATACTGCATGGACCTCACCGAACGTGCGCGCTCGGGCAAGCTTGACCCGGTGATCGGGCGTGACGACGAGATCCGTCGCGCGATCCAGATCCTGCAGCGCCGTACCAAGAACAACCCGGTGCTGATTGGCGAGCCCGGTGTGGGCAAAACCGCGATTGTCGAAGGGCTGGCGCAGCGTATCGTCAATGACGAGGTGCCGGAAACGCTGAAAGGCAAGAAGGTGCTTTCGCTCGACATGGCTGCTCTGCTGGCCGGCGCCAAATACCGCGGCGAATTCGAGGAACGCCTGAAGGCGGTGCTGAAGGAGATTGCCCAGGAAGAAGGCAAGATCATTCTCTTCATCGACGAAATCCACACCATGGTGGGCGCGGGCAAGGCCGAAGGTGCGATGGATGCCGGCAACATGCTCAAGCCGGCGCTGGCGCGCGGCGAGCTGCACTGCATCGGCGCCACCACGCTGGACGAATACCGCAAGTACATCGAGAAGGATGCCGCGCTTGAGCGCCGCTTCCAGAAGGTGCAGGTAGATGAGCCGTCAGTCGAGGCGACCATTGCCATCCTGCGCGGGCTGCAGGAAAAGTACGAAATTCACCACGGTGTAGAGATCACCGACCCGGCAATCGTGGCCGCAGCCGAGCTCTCGCACCGCTACATTACCGACCGCTTCCTGCCGGATAAGGCCATCGACCTGATCGATGAGGCCGGCGCGCGCATCAAGATGGAGATCGACTCCAAGCCGGAGGTGATGGACAAGCTCGATCGCCGCGTGATTCAGCTCAAGATCGAACGCGAGGCGGTGAAAAAGGAAAAGGACGAAGCTTCGAAGAAGCGTCTGCAACTGATCGAGGATGAGCTCGAAAAACTTCAACGCGAGTACAACGACCTCGAAGAGGTGTGGAAGGCCGAAAAGTCGAAGGCGGCTGGCTCTGCGCACATCAAGGAAGAGATCGACCAGATGCGTGCGCAGATGGCCGACTTCCAGCGCAAGGGGCAGCTCGACAAGGTAGCCGAGCTGCAGTACGGCAAGCTGCCGCAACTTGAGGCCCAGCTCAAGATGGCTGAACAGGCTGGTGAGAGCGCGACCCCGAACAAGCTGCTGCGCACCCAGGTTGGCGCCGAGGAAATCGCCGAGGTGGTGTCGCGCGCGACCGGAATTCCGGTGAGCAAGATGATGCAGGGCGAGCGCGAGAAGCTGCTGA
>Ga0172382_10006251_pt1 | contig 17389 bp, 16 predicted proteins | sample Leawel138RmetaG_FD_122245 | JGI IMG/M metagenome (GOLD analysis project Ga0172382, IMG submission 122245) | Leachate microbial communities from a municipal landfill in Southern Ontario, Canada - Leachate well 138R metaG | ecosystem: Engineered > Solid waste > Landfill > Unclassified | place...
ATAAATATTCGCGCGAAAAGCTCGAGGGCGACCTTGAGGCGATCCGTTCGTTTTACCTCGACCGCGGCTACCTTGAGTTTTCCATGGAGCCGCCCCAGGTCACCATCTCGCCCGACCGCCAAAGCATTTTCATCACCGTTACCCTCAACGAAGGCGAGCCCTACAAGGTGCGCAGTGTTCGCATGGCGGGTGATCTGCTGACACTTGAAGAAGAAATTCGCGGGTTGGTTACCGTCAAGGAAGGTGAAACGTTCTCGGCAGCCACCACCAACGCCAGCGTTAAAGGCATTACCGATTACCTGGGCAGCCTGGGCTATGCCTTTGCCAACGTCAACCCCAACCCCCAGCTTGACCGCGACGCCAAAGAAGCTGACCTGACGTTTTACGTCGATCCGGGTCGTCGTGTTTACGTACGCCGCATCCAGATTGGTGGCAATACCCGCACGCGTGACGTCGTGGTGCGCCGCGAAATGCGCCAGCAAGAGTCAGCCTGGTACGATGCCAACAGCATCAAAGAGTCGCGCGACCGTATCGACCGTCTGGGTTACTTCAGTGATCTTAACGTTTCAACCGAGCCAGTGCCGGGCACGCCCGACCAGGTTGATGTCAACGTTGATGTCAAAGAAAAGCCAACCGGCATGATCAACCTGGGCGTTGGCTATGGTTCCACCGACAAGGTGATTTTGTCAGCCGGTATCAGCCAGGACAACATTTTTGGCAGTGGTAACAGCCTCTCGGCCCAGATCAACACCAGCAAAACCAACCGTACCCTGGTCTTGGCGCACACTGATCCGTACTGGACCAACGAAGGCATCAGCAAGACAACTTCTTTGTATTACCGCCGTACTACCCCGTACGATGCCGGCAGCGGTGACTACCGTATCACGGCCTATGGTGGCGGGCTCAACTTTGGCGTACCCATTTCAGAATACGACCGTATTTTCTCGGGCGTATCGCTTGAACACAACAAGCTGGAACTTTACGATCCCCCGCTGGCGTACGATCAGTTCCGCGACGCCTACGGCGAAAGCACCAATGCGGCCATTTTCAATATTGGTTGGGCCAAAGACACCCGTGACAGTGCCATTGCACCCCGACGGGGCAGCCTGACACGACTTGCCGCCGATATCTCTGCCGGCGACCTGCGTTATTACATGCTTAGTGCGCAGCAACAGTATTACATGCCGCTAACCCGCAATTTCACGCTGGCGCTCAACGGCAAGGTTGACTGGGCCCGTACTTACAACGACAAACCGTTCCCGGTCATCAAGAACATGTATGCCGGTGGCCTGGGTTCTGTTCGTGGCTATGAAGGGGCCTCACTGGGCCCGCGCGATACACGTACCGGCGATTACCTTGGGGGGTCGCGTCGCATGATTGCCAACGTTCAGCTCTACCTGCCATTCCCCGGTGCAGCCCGTGATCGCACCCTGCGCTGGTTCGTATTTGCTGACGCGGGTCAGGTTTCAACCACGGGCGGTGATGTCTGCGCCAACGGTGTCAGGAATGCGGTCGAAGACCCGTGTGGCTGGCGCTACTCGGCCGGTGTTGGCCTGTCCTGGGAATCGCCAATGGGTCCGCTCGAGATCTCCTGGGGCAAGGCGCTTAACGAAAAACGTGGCGACGAACTCCAGGCCTTCCAGTTCCAGATCGGCACCAGTTTTTAATCGCCGGCGTTTAATGGCACAATATCTTTTTTATCTCTCTGCATTTGCAAGGTAGATTTTCATGAAGTCTAAATTAGTTTTGAACGTTTCGGCATTATCCCGTAGCATCGCCCGCGGTCAGCGTGCGCTGGCCATGGCAGCTGTTGTGGGTGCGGTGTCGCTGGTGGCTACACCAGCGCCGGCGCAGGCTCAGGGTACCAAAGTGGGCTTCGTCAGCACTGAACGCATTCTTCGCGATTCAAAACCAGCCAAGGCAGCCCAGACAAAAATCGAGTCTGAATTCAAGAAACGCGATCAGGAACTTCAAAACCTGGCCAATACCTTGCGCAATCAGGCCCAGAAATTCGACAAAGACGCACCTGTCATGTCTGAATCCGACCGCATTCGCCGCCAGCGTGAATTGGCCGACCTCGATTCCGACCTGCAGCGCAAGCGCCGCGAATTCCAGGAAGACTTCAATCGTCGTCGCAACGAAGAGTTTTCAAGCATTGTTGAAAAAGCTGATGCTGCCATCAAGAACATTGCTGAAGGTCAGGGGTACGACCTGATCATCCAGGACGCTGTAACTGTTAACCCGCGCGTTGATATCACCGATCAGGTGCTTCAAGCCCTGGGTGGTTAATGACGTATGCCGGTATTGTTAGCGCCCGAACAGGCGCCAGCCCTGGCCGACCTGCTGCGTAATGCCAATGTGGTCGGCCTCGATTACCAGGTGCACAACGAGCCTACATCCCGAATCCGGGGTTTAGGCTCGTTGCTTTGTGCCGGGCCTGAAGAAATCAGTTTTTTGTCCAACCCGCGTCTTAAAGACCAGGTGGGGCAATGCAGCGCCGCGGCTATCATACTCACACAAGACGTGCTCGATCAGCTTGAGCTTGACGCAGGTCGGCCGGTGGTCGTATGCAGCCAGCCTTACCTCATGTATGCGCTTATTGCGCAATGGTTTGATCAGCACCGGTTGTCACAGCTTCCTTCGGGTGTCCATCCTTCGGCAGTCATAGACCCTGCGGCTGTTCTTGGCCAGGGCGTCAGCATCGGCCCCAATTGTGTCGTTGAATCGGGTGTTCATATCGGTGCGGGCAGTCGCCTTGGTCCCGGCTGTTTTATCGGTCAGGGCTCAGTGCTGGGCAGTCACTGCCTGCTGCACGCGAACGTCACCGTGTATCACGGTGTTACTGTCGGCAATCGAGCCATAGTGCACAGTGGTGCCGTACTGGGTGCAGATGGCTTTGGTTTTGCACCAGACCCGTTCAAAGAGCAGGGGGGCTGGGCCAAAATTGCCCAGCTTGGCGGCGTGCTTGTTGGTGATGACGTTGAAATCGGCGCCAATACCACCATTGATCGCGGGGCACTTGATGACACCGTCATTGGTAACGGCGTCAAGCTCGATAACCAGATCATGATCGCGCACAACGTCAAGGTGGGCGACCACACCGCCATGGCGGCATGTGTTGGCGTTGCGGGTTCTACTAGCATTGGCAGGCGCTGTACCATCGGCGGGGCGTCCATGTTGTCGGGCCATATCACGCTGGGCGATGACGTGCATGTATCGGGTGGCACGGCCATTACATCAAATGTTCTCGAGCCAGGCCGGTACACCGGGGTATACCCGTTTGCCGAACACACGCATTGGCAGAAGAACGCTGCCGTTGTTTCGCAGTTGTCGCAATTGCGCCGGCGCGTACGTGCATGCGAAAAAAATAATAGTTAATCATTAACGTGTGCATCTGTGCACAAGCAGGATTTGAAATGGAACTGGATATCAAGCAAATCATGGAGCGCCTGCCGCATCGTTACCCGATGCTGCTGGTTGACCGCGTACTCGAAATGGTGCCGGGCAAAAGCATTGTGGCCATCAAGAACGTCTCCATGAACGAGCCTTTCTTTACGGGCCATTTCCCGCATCACCCCGTTATGCCGGGTGTGCTCATTATTGAAGCCATGGCACAGGCCTCTGCACTGTTTTCGTTCGAAGGCGACGAGAACGTCAATCCGGCCAACGCTAAAATTGCCTACTACCTGGTGGGTGTTGATGGTGCACGTTTCCGCCGTCCGGTCGTTCCCGGAGATCAGCTTCGTCTTGAAGTCACCGCCGATCGCATAAGCCGCACCATGTGCAAGTACACCGGCCGTGCCACAGTCGACGGGCATGAGGTTGCCGAAGCTAAACTGATGTGTGCGATACGGGTCATTGAAGAATGAGCCAGGGCCTGATTCATCCCACCGCTATTGTCTCGCCAGGTGCAAGGCTTGCGTCCGACGTATCGGTGGGCCCGTTCAGTATTATCGGTCCCGATGTCGTTATCGGGGCTGGCACACAGGTTGGCCCGCATTGCGTTATCGACGGTCATACCCGCATTGGTGAAAACAACAACTTTTACCGGTTTTGTTCCATTGGCGGCATGCCGCAAGACAAGAAGTACAAGGGTGAGCCTACCCGCCTTGAAATCGGTAACGGCAACATGGTGCGCGAATACGTCACCATCAATACCGGTACGGTGCAAGATGTCGGCGTAACCCGGGTGGGTGATGACAACTGGATCATGGCGTATGTGCATATTGCACACGACTGCCAGATCGCCAGCCACACCATCATTGCCAACAATGTTCAGCTGGCCGGGCACATTCATGTGCACGACTGGGCCATTATTGGTGGTTCAAGCGCAGCGCATCAGTTTGTGCGCATTGGTGCACATAGCATGGTGGGTGGCAACAGCGCCATCCGGCAAGATATTCCGCCCTATGTCATTGGCGCGGGCGATCCTTTCCGCCCGGTCGGGATCAATTCTGAAGGCCTGGGCCGGCGCGGTTTCAGTGCCGGTTCGGTGTCTGCCCTTAAAGAAGCTTATAAACTGCTGTATCGGCGTCAGCTAAATGTAGAGCAGGCTGTCGGGAAAATGAAGGCCTTGCAATCTGAACGGCCCGAGGCAGCCTCTGCCATCCAGGTGCTGGTTGATTTTCTTGCGGCCGAGGGCCGCGGCATTTCCCGGGCATGACACTGCGAATTGGCCTTGTTGCGGGCGAACCGTCAGGTGATTTGCTGGCCGCGCGGGTCATGCAGGGGCTGGCGGCCAAAGCCTCATCGCATCAGGTTTTGTCAGCACGGCCTCAAAATGGTCCGGGTGTGCATTTTCAGGGCATTGGCGGGCCTGCCATGGAAGCCCAGGGGCTTGAGTGCTGGCATGACATGGCCGCCCTGACGGTATTTGGCTACGTTGATGCCCTGAAGCGTCTGCCGTCGCTGGTTCGTACCTATAACGATGTCAAGTCGCGCTGGCTTGGTGTCCCCCCCGATGTTTTTGTTGGTATTGATGCCCCCGATTTCAATTTGCGTCTTGAGCATCAGCTCAAGCAGGCAGGTATTCCGACCGTTCATTTTGTCGGGCCCTCGATCTGGGCGTGGCGGTACAGCCGTATTCACAAGATTCGCCAGTCTGTGTCACACATGCTGGTGCTTTTTCCGTTCGAGCAAGCCATCTACGTCAAGGAAGGTATTCCGGTAACGTATGTTGGCCACCCGCTGGCCGATGTCATTCCGCTGCAACCCGATCGTGCCGATGCACGCAAGCGGCTTGGGCTTGATGACAGCGCCCGGGTGCTTGCTGTCTTGCCCGGCAGCCGGTCATCTGAAATTCGTTTGCTTGCACCCCGTTTCTTGCGGGCTGTACAAATACTGCAGCAACAAGCGCCCGATCTGTGTGTGGTTGTACCCATGGTCAATGCACAGCGCCGTCACGAATTTCAGGCCATTTTGGCTCAGCACCCTGTGTCAAATTTAAAGATTATTGATCAAAGCACAATGGCAGATCGACCGGCAGCATGGGATGCCATGGAGGCGGCAGATGCCGTACTGGTGGCCAGCGGTACAGCAACGCTTGAAACCGCCCTGTTCAAGCGCCCAATGGTCATTTCCTACGTATTGTCGCCCATGATGCGCCGCCTGATGGCCTGGAAATCGGGTCAGGAAAAGCCTTATGTGCCGTGGGTGGGCTTACCCAATGTGCTGCTGAATGATTTTGCGGTGCCCGAATTGCTTCAAGATGACGCCACACCCGAAAAACTGGCCAACGCCTGCTGGCAGGCTTTGACCGACCCGGCGTTGTCCGCGTCGCTGGCGGCCCGCTTTCTTGACATGCACCATACCTTGCGATGCGATACGCCGCGGCTGGCTGCACAGGCTATTTACAAGGTGGCAACCGGTGCGGCAGGCTGACTTGTTTGACGGTTTTTCTGCCGTGTTGCGAGTGGCCGGTGTTGACGAAGCCGGGCGCGGGCCGTTGGCCGGGCCTGTGTATGCGGCAGCCGTCATTTTGCCCGACACCGGCATTCCTGAAGGCCTGACTGATTCCAAGAAACTGACGGCCAGCCGGCGTGACGTGCTGGCCGTACAGATACGGCAACATGCCCTGGCGTGGTGCGTTGCCAGCGCCAGTGTAGAAGAAATAGACACCCTGAACATTCTGCAGGCCACAATGCTGGCCATGCGTCGGGCCTGTGAGGGCCTGGCGGTAATGCCAGACCAGATTCTGGTTGATGGCAACCGGGTGCCCAAAGGCTTATTGGCCCCGGCGCAGGCCATTGTCAAGGGTGATGCCACCGTCGCCGCTATTTCGGCCGCCTCCATTCTGGCAAAAACAGCACGCGATGCCGATTGCCAGCGGCTGCACGAGTTGTATCCCCGGTACGGGTTTGACCGGCACAAAGGGTATGGTACGGCCGAACATTTGCAACGGCTGATGCAGTTTGGTCCATCGCCGGCACACCGCCGCAGTTTTGCACCGGTTCGTGATGCGTTGGCGCATTCGCAGATACGCGTTTCACAAAAGAACGGGCAATCACACGATGCCACAACGGGGGTATCTGCCTGTGCTGACGGGCAGGGTACATTGACACCATGAAGCTGATTCAGTCTCGCGATAATCCAGCCTTCAAACACCTGGTGCGCGTTGTTGCCGGCAAGGTTCGCGGGCAGGTTGTGCTGGAAGGTGTTCATGTGTGCCAGGAGTGGTTGCGCCATCAAGGCCAACCCCTGTGTGCGGTGTTCGATGCCAGCAAGCTGGCGCAATCAATCGAATTGCAGGCCCTTGCTGATGCACTTGACGATTCCGCCTGCCTGAGTATTGACGCTGCACTGTGGGCAAAACTGTCAACCGTGGCCGGCGCAGGTCAGGGGGTTTGTTTTCAGGTATCGACACCCGTTCCAGAATTGCCCGCACAGATTTCTGAAAACTGTCTTTGGCTGGACCGCATTCAAGATCCGGGCAACCTGGGTACTTTGCTGCGCACTGCGGCGGCAGTTGGCATACGTCAGGTATTCATTAGCCCAGGCTCGGCCAGTGCCTGGTCATCCAAAGTCTTGCGCAGTGCGCAAGGGGCGCATTTTGCGCTGGATATTTTTGAAAATGCCGATTTGTCAGGGTTGGTGACGCGCCTTGAGGTTGCGTTGGCGGTAACCACGCTTGACGGTGGCACACCGCTTTACGACACGACACTGCCCGCAGCGTGCGCCTGGCTTGCCGGTAACGAAGGGCAGGGGGTCGATGCCAGACTTCAGGATCTGGCAACCTTGCGAGTGTTTATTCCGCAAACGCCTGCCGTTGAGTCACTGAATGTTGGCGTAGCGATGGCTGTGTGCCTGTACGAACAGGTGCGTCAGCACCGCCATTCGTAGATACCGTGTTTAGTAAATGTGGGCGTCCAGGCCAACTTCCTGCAAAACCTTGGTGGAAATTTCTTCAATTGAGCGGCTGGTGGTCGACACGAATGGAATGCCTTCAATGCGCATGAGCCGTTCTGCTTCTGCAACCTCGTAGCGGCACTGTTCAAGTTTGGCGTACTTGCTGTTCGGACGCCGTTCGTTGCGCACTTCCGACAGGCGTTCGGGCTGAATGGACAGGCCAAACAGCTTTTTACGAAAGGGTCCCAGCGTAGAAGGCAGGGTGCCACGCTCAAAATCTTCAGGAATAAGCGGGAAGTTGGCTACTTTTAGCGCGTATTGCATGGCCAGGTACAGGCTGGTGGGTGTTTTGCCACAGCGCGAGACGCCCACCAGGATAACGTCGGCCTTGTCCAGGCCATGCACAAATTGCCCGTCGTCGTGTGACAGGCTGAAATTGATGGCCTCGATGCGATCACGGTATTTTTTGGAAGTACCGCTGCCATGAGACCGGCCTACCGAATGGCTGGACTTCATGCCCAGGGCTTCTTCCAGGGGTTTGACAAAAGTGCCGAACAGATCGAGGAAAACGCCAGTTGCGTCTTTGAGCAAATCGGCCATTTCGGGGTTGACCAGTGTACTGAAGACCAGTGGCTTGAAACCTGTCTCGTCGTTGCAACGGTTGATACGTTCAACAGCCTCGAGCACTTTTTCACGGGTGTCAATAAACGGCAGGCGAACCAACCTGAAATTGGCGTCCTCAAATTGCGAAAGTACAGAATGACTAAAGGTTTCTGCGGTGATTCCGGTACCATCGGAAACAATGAATACAGTACGTTCGGCAGTAGAAGATGTCATCAGAGAAGCTGGCCCATTCAGGTTCGAAAAAGGTACAATACTTTGTTGCCTTACGCCTGAAAAAGGCAAGGCTGGTTTGCTTAGTGCACAGATTTTAAGTCAATTCGCTATGCCATAAGCAAACAAGCTTTCTTCTATAGTGTTAAAGGTGACTTCATGTCTTATGTTGTATCTTTCGAGCAGCTCCGCATGACGGACGTTGACTCGGTCGGGGGCAAAAACGCGTCCCTGGGCGAAATGATCAGTCAGTTGGCGGGTGCCGGTGTGCGTGTACCTGGCGGTTTTGCCACCACGGCCGATGCCTTTCGCGGCTTCCTGAAGCAAACCGGCCTCGACGAGCGTATCCAGCAGCGTTTGTCCACCCTCGATGCCGAAGACGTGCGTGAACTGGCCGAGGCCGGCGCACAAATCCGTCAATGGATCGTTGAAACGCCCTTTCCGGCAGAACTCGAAAGCGCCATCCGCGACGCGTTCGCAAAACTTGATGCCGACGGCAAAGGTTCATTCGCCGTACGTTCCTCTGCCACTGCCGAAGACTTGCCCGACGCTTCATTCGCTGGTCAGCAAGAAACCTTCCTGAATGTGGTTGGCATCGACGACGTGCTCGACAAGGTTCGTCACGTTTTTGCCTCGTTGTACAACGACCGCGCCATTTCGTACCGCGTTCACAAGGGCTATGCCCACGCCGATGTCGCCTTGTCAGCCGGCATCCAGCGCATGGTGCGCTCAGACCTTGGCAGCGCAGGCGTCATGTTCACACTCGATACCGAATCGGGTTTCGACGACGTCGTCTTCATCACCTCGTCGTACGGCCTGGGTGAAACCGTCGTTCAGGGCGCCGTTAACCCCGACGAATTCTATGTATTCAAGCCTACGCTTGAAGCCGGCCACTACCCCATCATCAGCCGTCGCATCGGTTCAAAGCTCATCAAAATGGAATTTGACGCCGAGCGTGTATCGGGTCACGCTGTACGCACAGTCGATGTGCCTGTTTCCGAGCGCAACCGTTATTCGCTTACCGACGACGAAGTCACCGAACTGGCCCGCTATGCGGTCATCATTGAAAAGCACTACGCTCGCCCCATGGATATCGAATGGGGCCGCGATGGCATTGATGGCAAAATCTACATCCTGCAAGCCCGTCCTGAAACCGTCAAGTCGCAGCAAGGTGCCAACGACGTCCAGGAACGATACCGCCTCAAGGCCACGGGTGAGGTTCTGGTTACCGGCCGCGCCATCGGCCAGAAAATCGGTTCGGGCAAAGTCCGTATCGTTGCCGATGTTTCCGAAATGGACCAGGTCCGTGCCGGCGACATTCTTGTCACCGACATGACCGACCCTAACTGGGAACCTGTCATGAAGCTGGCATCCGCCATTGTGACCAACCGTGGCGGCCGTACCTGCCACGCGGCCATCATTGCGCGTGAACTGGGTATCCCGGCAGTTGTGGGCTGCGCCACGGCCACCGATGACCTGAAAAATGGTCAGGAAGTGACGGTGTCATGCGCCGAAGGTGACGAAGGCCGCATCTACGACGGCCTGATCGAAACTGAAATCGAACAGGTTCAGTGGGGTGAAATGCCCGAAATCGGTGTCAAGATCATGATGAACGTCGGCAACCCACAGCTGGCTTTCGACTTTTCACAGATCCCCAACGCAGGGGTGGGTCTGGCCCGACTTGAATTCATCATCAACAACAACATCAACGTCCACCCCAAGGCCGTGCTCGACTACCCGAATGTCGACAGCGACCTTAAAAAGGCCGTGGAATCCGCAGCGCGCGGCTATGCCAGCCCGCGTGCATTCTTTGTTGAAAAACTCGCTGAAGGCGTTGCCACCATTGGTGCCGCGTTCTATCCCAAGCCCGTTATCGTCCGCATGTCCGATTTCAAATCGAACGAATACCGCAAGCTGGTTGGCGGGTCACGTTACGAGCCCGAGGAAGAAAACCCCATGTTGGGCTTCCGCGGCGCATCGCGCTATCTGGCTGCCGATTTCGAAGAATGCTTCCGCATGGAGTGCGAGGCTCTGAAAAAGGTACGCGACGAAATGGGCCTGACCAACGTCGAAATCATGGTGCCGTTCGTGCGTACCGTTGAGCAGGCACGCAAGGTAATCAATTTGCTTGCCAGCCACGGCCTTGAACGCGGCAAGAACGGCTTGCGCGTCATCATGATGTGTGAAGTCCCGTCCAATGCCATTCTGGCTGACCAGTTCCTCGAACACTTCGACGGTTTCTCCATCGGTTCCAACGACATGACCCAGCTTACCCTGGGCCTTGACCGTGATTCGGGCATGGAATTGCTGGCTGCCGATTTTGACGAGCGCGATGATGCGGTCAAGTTCATGTTGAATCGTGCCATCAAGGCCTGTCTTGGTGCTGGCAAGTACGTTGGCATTTGTGGCCAGGGCCCCAGCGATCACCCCGATCTGGCCGACTGGCTGCGTGACCAGGGTATTTTGTCCATGTCGCTCAACCCCGACACCGTGGTTGACACCTGGCAGCGTCTGGCGAAATAAGGCAAGCGTCAGGGCTGTGCTGCGTAAGGCAGCGCAGCCCTGGTGCTGTCCAACTGTATGGCCTGCGTAGCAGTGGGCGTAAAGGTTTCATGACCCTCGTTGTTACTGCAACGGGGGTAATTTATTTTTGATCTTGTATTTAAGGCATACCCGGTTTGGTAACAGCTTGCGAACCCGAAGGACTATGGTTGGCAGGGCTGTGCGTGGTGACGTCAAAACCATGTGTACGCAAGAAAAGCTCGGCAATCAGTTTGGCTTTTTCTTCAATTTCTTTCTGGCTTGACAGCTTGTGTGCACGCATCAGGTTACACATTAAATCCATGTCGCAAAGGCAGCGTAAATGCATCGCCAAAATTTCCGGGTTTTCGCTGCGAAGTTTTCCGGCTGCAACCTGTTGCGCCATGAAGCTGGCCATTTTTTGCCAGACCGCCTCGGTGCCCAGATCAAAAAAACGTTTTCCGATATGTTCGGATTGCCCACTGACCGAAATGGCGACACGGATCAGTCGCAACGTGTCTTCGTCGTTCAATACCGAAAGCAAAGACTGCGCAAAACGTTCAAGCTGGCGCCTCAGGTTGCCTGTACAACCTATAAACGCCATGATGTTCTGGCCCAGTTCCTGGGCAGAATGGTGCATGGCTGCCAGTAACAGTTCTTCTTTTGACGAAAAATAGTTGTACAGTGTGGCTTTGGACCCGCCAATACGCGCTGCAATTATCGACATTGACGCGGCGTCATATCCCACCTCGCGAAACACTTCAAGGGCAGTGGTCAAAATAGCGTCACGTCGCGCAGTGGTTTTTTTTCGCATTCAGAAAGCTCGGGTTCGGGGCGTTTAACGCATGCATGTGTCGCACCGTGTTGCTGTGCGCGTCCATGCAGTCAGTGTGTTTTTGGTTGAAGTATAGGCAATTTTCACGATGTCTGCGTCTTCTTCGCTTTATTTCGCCCAAACCCAAAGTCCGTTGGGCACAATCATTCTTGTGGCATCGGGTGGGTCGATCTGTGGCCTGTACTTCGATGACCAGTCCGACTGCCCGGTTTTTACCCGCAATAGTTATAACCCTGGCACGGATGCGTTCCGGGTTGACAACTGCTGCCCGCGAACCGAAAGGGCTGTGCTGAGCCGTACCATCGACCAACTGCACCAGTGGTTCGCGCACCAAAGAACGTGCTTCAACATCCCGGTGCACTTTCAGGGCACAGCATTTCAGCGCATGGTCTGGAGCGCGTTGCAAACCATTCCGTATGGCCAAACCCTGACGTATGGCGATATTTCTGTGCTGGTATCGGGCAATACCAAAAGCAGCCGCGCCGTCGGGGCAGCCATAGGCCAAAATCCGATATCCATTATTGTGCCGTGTCACCGTGTGGTGGGCAAAGATGGGCGCCTGACAGGTTTCAGCGGGGGGCTGCACCGCAAATCAGCCTTGCTGGCCCACGAAGGCTTGTCGCTGGTGTAACCTGTTGCCGTGTGGCAGGCATGTAGGGTGCGCATTGTCGATTTTTTTTGGCGCTTCGGAGGCCAAGGTATGTGGTTCTGGTTTATTTTTGCGCTGGCGGCCCTTATTGGCGAGGTGCTCAGCGGTACGTTTTATCTGCTTCTTATTGCCGTTGGCCTTGTAGCCGGAGGCCTTGCGGCTTTTTCCGGCGCGTCTTTCACCCTTCAGCTGCTGGCGGTTGCCGTTGTTACCGGGTTGGGGTTGCTGGTATTGCGCAAAACCCATGTGCTTAAAAAGCGTGAAATCAATGCCCGGCGCAATCGGGATGTAAATCTTGACATTGGTCAGGTGGTCACTGTCGCCAGTTGGGGGCAGGGTAACACCACCAAGGTGCGTCACCGCGGTGCGTTATGGTCTGCCCGGCTGGCTCAGGGGCAGCCCGCAGGTGCCGGGCCACACTGCATTATTGAAATCGAGGGTTCCGTGCTGGTGCTTGCGCCTGAACAGCCCGCCTGATGCTGTTTAGCCAACCATCACACTGTTTTTCTTTCACTCCGGGGCGTCATTATGTTTGATCCTGATTCATCTGTTTTTTTTCTGTTTGTTGCCATTGTTCTTGTATTCATTATTGTGATCAAGGCTGTGGCTATTGTGCCGCAACAGCATGCGTGGGTTATCGAGCGCCTGGGCAAGTACGATCGTACCTTGTCGCCCGGGGCTGGCTTTGTCATCCCGTTCATAGAGCGTATAGGCTACAAGCACTCACTCAAGGAAATTCCGCTCGATGTACCCAGCCAGGTGTGCATTACCAAAGACAACACCCAGCTTCAGGTTGATGGTGTCTTGTATTTTCAGGTTACCGACGCGATGCGTGCGTCGTATGGCTCATCAAACTACATTTCGGCCATTACCCAGCTGGCTCAAACCACATTGCGCTCGGTGATTGGCAAAATGGAACTCGATAAAACCTTCGAAGAGCGTGAAATGATCAATGCGATGGTCGTGGCTGCACTCGATGAAGCGGCGCTGAACTGGGGGGTCAAGGTGTTGCGCTATGAAATTAAAGACCTGACGCCGCCCGCTGAAATTCTGCGTGCCATGCAAGCGCAAATCACTGCCGAACGCGAAAAGCGAGCGCTTATTGCAGCGTCTGAAGGGCGGCGTCAGGAACAGATCAACATCGCCACGGGCGAACGAGAGGCGTTCATTGCGCGTTCTGAAGGTGAAAAACAGGCGGAAATCAACAAGGCCGAAGGGGAAGCCCGTGCCGTGCTGGTTGTGGCCGAAGCCACCGCAAAAGCCATCAGCCATGTCGCCCAGGCGGTGACTCAGCCTGGTGGTATCGAGGCAGTTAACCTGAACGTGGCCGAACGTTATGTTGATGCGTTTGCCAATGTGGCCAAACAGGGCAACACCCTGATCCTGCCGTCAAACATGGCCGATATGGGTGGGCTGATTGCTTCGGCCATGACCATCATCAATAAAACCGGGCAAGGTACGAACACCCCGCGCGCCTGATCAGCTGCCTTCACCGCGCAGGTAGGCCTGCGCACGCTGTGCCAGCAGGGCCTCACGGCGTACAAAGTCGGCCACGAACTCGCTGGCCGGCTGGTGGTGCAAGCCGTAAGGCGTATCCCATTGAACAATCACACCCTTTTCCATCACCCCGATGCGGTCGGCAATGGCAAACGCTTCCGCCTGATTGTGTGTCACCAGCAAGGCGGTATGTCCGGTATTTTTCAGAATATCCCTGACCTCAAAGGCCAGGCGTTCGCGGGTATCGACGTCAAGATTGGAAAAGGGTTCGTCGAGCAACAGCAGCTCGGGCTCGGGTGCGAGCGCGCGGGCCAGGGCGACGCGCTGTTGCTGGCCACCGGATAATTCGTGAGGATAGCGCTTGGCGACATCAGAAAGACCAACAAGATCAAGCATGTCACGCACGCGAATGATGCGTTTATCTTTGTCCCACTGACGCAGGCCAAAGCCCACATTTTTTTCGATGGTCAGGTGCGGGAACAGGGCATAGTCCTGGAACATCATGCCAACATTCCGCTCTTGTGGCTCAACCTGGAAACCGGGTGAGGACAGCAGGATATTGCCCAGATAAATGGTGCCTGATCGCAGGGGTTCAAAACCGGCGATGGCACGTAATACGGTGGTTTTGCCACACCCGGATGCCCCTAAAAGGCAGCCGATGTGGCCTTTTTCAAGCCCGAGTGACAAATGCTTGACGACTGGCAACAGGCCTTCAGGCGTGTCGTAGGCAAGCGAAACGTCGTCAAGTTTAAGCAGATCGTCAGGCATGGCGTCAGTGTCCGGATTTGAGTTGGTTGCGGGCCAGCAAAATGACGGGTAACAGCCCTGCAAGAACTATGGTCAGCGCGGCGACGGCACCCTCTTCGTAAGTACCCCGGGCGGCTTCGGCATAAAGCCAGGTGGCCAACGTTTCAAAATTGACAGGCCTGAGCAGCAGGGTGGCCGGAAGCTCTTTCATGGTGTCAACAAACACCAGCAGGGCGGCGGCACCGATGGCCGGGCGCAGCAAGGGTAAATGTACTCGGCGCAGCGTTCCCGTTGCGGTCTCGCCCAGCAGTCGCGATGCGTGCTCAAGGGAAGGGGGAATACGTGCAAGGCCAGATTCCAGCCCGCCCACTGAAATTGCCATGAATCGGATGGCGTATGCACAGACAAGGGCGGCCGAAGAACCCATTAGCCACAGGCTGGGCGATGTGGCGCCAAACAGGCTGGCAACCCATGATAATACGTCATCAATCTTGTTTAGCGGGGTCAGCATGCCGATGGCAAGTACCGTTCCTGGCAAGGCGTAACCTACTGTTGAGACCCGCGCGCAGATTTTGCTGAGCGCATAAGGCGATGTTGTGCGGACGCTGCGGGCAGCCCAGGTAAGCACTACCCCGCAGATGACAACAACCAGGGTTGCTACCACGGCAATACTGATGGTATTGAACGCGCTTTGCAGCAACTGTGCTGAAACACCGCCGGCCACGTGCAGGTGCTTGATGGTTTCGTTCAGCAGATACAGCGCGGGCGCAATGAAACCAATAACAATCGGAGCCCAGCCCATTACGATGGCCAGCACGGCGGCACTGCCTTTTAAGCGCTTGGGCTGAACAGGCCGCATGCGCTGCGTATTGGAATAGCGCTGGCGTTGTCGACCATGCCGTTCCAGCAAGATAAGTGCAACCACAATGGCCAGCATAGCCAGGGCAATTTGCGCAGCGCCAGCAAGATCAGAGCGGGTGACCCAGGTGGTGTACACCGATACGGTAAGTGTTTGGACACCCAGGAACTCTGAGGCACCAATGTCATTCATGGTTTCGAGCAGGGCCAGGCTGACACCGACGGCAATTGCCGGTCGGGCCAATGGCAGGGCCACTTTCAGAAATACGCCGCGTCCGGTCAAGCCAAGAATGCGACCGGCTTCGAGCAAACTTGCAGCTTGCGTGGCAAACATGACCCGCGTCGATAAATACACGTAGGGATACAGCACAAAACCCAGTAAAAAAACAGCACCGGGCAAGCCGCGAATATCGGGCAAACGGAATTCGCGCGGGCTGCTGTAGCCGAGAATGTCGCGGATAAAGGATTGAAACGGTCCGATAGGGTGAAGAATGTCAAGGTAGGCAAACGCTACAATGTAAGTGGGGACTGCCAGTGGCAGCAGCAGTGCCCAGGACAAGATACGTTGCGAGGGGAATGTAAATGCCGTTACCAGCCAGGCCGCGCCAGTGCCCATGCAGGTTACCAGGGTGCCCACACCCAACAGCAGCAATACCGTGTTCAGGAAGGCGGCAGGAATGACGTAGTCGAGCAGATGCGTCCAGTGGTCAACCGACCCCTGAAAAGCCAGCCAGCCCAATGTAACCACGGGCGTAACGACGCACAGCGCAATCAGTAACGCGCCAAGCCGCCAGCCGGTATCAGAACTCCAGAACAATTGACGCAACTGCAAGCGCTTGGCTTCCTGCAAAAAACAGGCTGCGCACCCAGGGGTACGCAGCCCGGCGATGGTTAGTAATTATTGATCGAAACCTACCTTGTCAACCAGCTTGCTGGCTTGCTGGCGATATTTGGCGATTTCGGCCAGTGGCAACGGGTCAACGACCAGCGCCCCAAAACTTTCTACGACAGGGTCAAGTTTAACCCCGGCGCGGACCGGGTATTCGTAATTGGCGTTTGCGTACATTTGCTGCGCCTTTTCGGAAACCAGATATTCTAGCAACTGAACGGCCTGTTCCTTGTTGGGGGCATGCTTTGCAACGGCTGCGCCGGATACATTGACGTGCGTTCCCTTGCTTTTATCTGCTGCAAACGTGGGGCGAACCACCTTGATGGCCTGACCCCATTTGTAGTTGTCGCTGCCAGGCTCGGCATTTTTCATGCGACCCACATAATACGCGTTTGCAATACCCAGGTCACAAATTCCGCCGAGAATGTCGCGCGCCACATCGCGGTCACCACCGGCCGCTTTGCGTGCCAGGTTGGCCTTTACGCCCTTGAGCCATGTTTCGGTCGCTGCCTCGCCGTTGTGGGCAATCATGGCAGCGATCAGCCCGGTATTGTAAGGGTGCTGCCCGGAGCGGATGCACACCTTGCCTTTATACTTCGGGTCGGCGAAGTCTTCGTAGGTCAGGGTATTGACATCCAGTTCGTTGGCCACGTAAGCGACTCGATCACGCAACGACAGGGCGTACCAGTGATTTTCCGGGTCGCGCAGATTGGCGGGAATCACGTCGGCCAGGGTCGCAGAGGGTGCTGCCTGGGTCACGCCGCCCTGGGCGAGGTCGATCAGGTTCCCAATATCAACCACCATCAGGATATCGGCTGGTGATTTTTCGCCCTCGGCACGAACTCGTTCGAGCAAACCGTCTTTGACAAATACCGTATTGACATCAATACCCGTGTCTTTCTTGAAGGCCTCGAGGATGGGTTGGATCAGTCCTGGTTCACGTGTGGTGTACAGGTTGACCTCGGCCGCGCTGGTGAGGCCGGCTATGGCAAACAGGCCTGTTGCAACAACCGAGCGCAGGCCGGGAAGAAATGAACGGGATTGACGCATTTGAAACTCCAGAGTGGTTATAACGCGTTTGTAAATAGCAATGATTCGCAACAAGCTTAGCATATAATGGGGTTTACCAGCATATAAACAGTGTGTACACTTTATTTATAGTTTTATTTACAACGTCAAATGCCTGTTGGTTATAAGCATAAGGCCTTGTTAAAAA
>Ga0172382_10006252_pt1 | contig 17388 bp, 12 predicted proteins | sample Leawel138RmetaG_FD_122245 | JGI IMG/M metagenome (GOLD analysis project Ga0172382, IMG submission 122245) | Leachate microbial communities from a municipal landfill in Southern Ontario, Canada - Leachate well 138R metaG | ecosystem: Engineered > Solid waste > Landfill > Unclassified | place...
ACAGATGAATGATTTGGGATCAGTCAAACTGAGCTGGCTGAATCATCTGAATCTTCGTTTTGTTGCCTCAACGACAACGTAACGTTAGGGTCGATTTATTTCCATGAAAATCTATGTTTAAAGGATCGGCTTACAGTCACCTCGGATCGACTGGTCACGACATCCTGATCCATTGTTGTCCGGCTAGAACTGACGGTAACCTGAACGATGACCGCTGCATCATAGGTCATCTCTTTGAGGGATTTATAGAGTTTGGGCACGTCGACTGCATATGTAGAAAGGGTGGCCGTCGGTTGCCTGGCTTGGCAGGCGACCGCAACGATGCCGGTCATGACAAACAAACAGGCCAGGATGAGCAGGGCAGGTGTTCGTTTTCTAAATGTACTCATATGACCCAATCCATTTCGCGAGCAAAGCGCTTTTTACCAGTTAATCAAGCCATGTGGACGATACACGAAAAGGTCTTGTCCTGATTAGATTATAGAAAACAAGAACAGCTTTCTCAATCCATTTTGCGTCGCATCTTTCGATATGCTTACGCGCGCAAACATCCAAGACCATGTGCAGGATATTGTAAAAACGTGACAGCTTTATATGCCGCAACCACCGCAAATCCATGGTTGCTGGTTTCCCAGATGGCACCATCAACCGTCAAGCGGTCTTCAGGGAGGGACGGGCCTGTCAGTCGCTGCGGGCATTAAACAGCTTGTCGATCTCGATGGCCAGACCTTCGAATCGGATCGATCGGGCAATGGATCCTTTCTCAAAGGTTGTCATGTGATCGTATTGAAGATCCTTAAAAGAATAAATCATAATGCGGCCAATGGTCGGATCGACGATCCAATATTCCGATACGCCTGCAGTCATGTAGGTGTTCAACTTATGAATCATATCCCTGCTTCGCGTGCCTGTGGACAAGATCTCAAGCGTCAGAGAGGGCGTTCCCATGTAGCGGTCTCGCGCGTTGACCTGGTCCGGATCGCAGATGACAACGAGGTCCGGTTGTAGGACATCTGGATCCTTGATGTCCTGCTTTTTGAAGAAGACATCAAAAGGGGCAAGCATAGGCATGCATTTCTTGCCGGCGAAATACTGTTTGAAAAGGATATACAGGTCGCCTAATAACCTTTGGTGGGTGAACGAAGGTGATTCCATGATGATCAGCTCGCCGTTGATGAATTCCATCCTGGTCTGGCTTTTCTCGTATATTCCAAGAAACTCCTCATACGAGATGGTTTTTCTGCCATATTCGTATTCTGCTGCGTGCTCACGGACTGCAAAATAGCGCTCGATATCTGAGACAAAGGGAACAAGCCGCGCGACCCGTGTGTTGTTTTTTGTGATGACAACTTCGCCGTTTTCATCGGTCACATATTTCAGGTACTTGCCGAAATTGTTCTTTAGATCGCTGGCACTGATGAGCATCCGGATCACATCCTAGTTTTTGTTATAGTGTACGATGCATCGCACAACATGTCAAATAAAATGAGCTAAAATAAGCATTAAAATTGTTCGGTCAAAAAGCCAAACGCCAGCTTATTGCTGAGCCATCGTGACGATATCCTGCAGGAAACAGCGTTTTATCGCTTGCTGATCTCCCGGACGGATGCTTGTTGTCAAAGCGACAGTGATGTAATATGAAGTTGCATCCGAAAAAATCCGGATTGGCTCAGCTGCTGTGCGATGGCTGTGACAACAGCCGGCATCCTGCGCCTGAACCTTTGAATTAAGGCTTTTGGCACGCGAGTTCATCCTGGATAGGCAATCACATCATTTTGACCGATCGGCTGAAAGAGCAAAAAACAACGACACGAGGCGACCCGTGATGAAAATATATTCTGCTTGTCGCCGATATGCGACATGAAAGGGCCGTTGTAAAATGAAAAAGACATGGGTCTTGTTGTTCTTTCTTGCCGCTTGGCTGCTATCCGGCTGCGTGCCTGCACAGCCTTCGCTGACTGAGACACCTGTTGTGACGCTTCCATCCGAACAGGCGGTTTCTGAAAGCACAACCACCAGGCCCGAAACGATCCGAACAACGACAACAACATCGCATACGACGACGGCTACGACGACCATCCGGCCCGATCCGACTCGCGAACCAACACCAACAAGCGCGCCGCCAACCCAAGCACCAGCAGAAACAACCCGGCCAACGGCACAGACAACCACCACGACAAAAGCGAAACCGACCTCCGAACCAACACCAACCATCTCGCCAACGTCACCAGCGCCCACTGAGGCGACCTCACAAGCAACTGAAACGGCGGCTCCTGATACGGCGTATGGGTACACGCTGAAAAGAGACGTGCTTGTGCTCATGCTGGCTTACCCAGGCTACGTCACGGGTGTCGAACGGGTGGATCAAGAGGCCTTCCTGGTGATGAAATCAGGTGCGCGTATTCTGTACGATGACAGGAAAAAGAAATCCTTCGATGATAAGGTCAGCGATGCGGATCTTCAGGATATGCTCGAGATGCCTTATCCCTTACATGATATCGACGAGCTGATGGGTCCTGACGATGATCCGGGGCGGATTCGGGTCTATGCGCTGCTTGACGAAGTCTATGGCGTGTCCAAGGAGGCCATCCTCAAGAAGCTAGTCACGGTTGACTTCGGTGACGAGCATTTGCCGTTCAACAAGGAAGCGGGCGCGGCTGCCGCGCTGAAAGCCATTGCGGCCGGGACGGCAGATCTGGTCGCGAAACAGCCGCAGGTGGAAGACTTCCTGTTCCCGACCAGCGGCACCTTCAACTACAGGGTCATTGCGGGGACGGATCGCCTAAGCCCTCATGCCTATGGGATTGCCATCGACCTGAAGAGCGGAGCGGACGGCTATTGGCGCTGGGCAACCTCTGAAGCAGGTGAACAGCTCATCCAGATATACCCCAAGGATCTTGTTCGCCTGTTCGAAAAGCACGGATTCATTTGGGGCGGGAAGTGGAACCATTTTGATATCTTCCATTTTGAGTACCAGCCGGAAATCCTCCTCAAGGCCTCTTTCTTTGCGGGCAGCCCGGACCTGTCCCAGCCCTGGTACCAGGGCGTCAATGCTGACAGTGAACCGGCCAGTGGCTATATCGCCCAGATAGACCAGAGCCTTGGACCATAACGCCTTTCCATGCACGATTCAACGTGACGCTGCACATGGCCAAGTCATCCAAACAAAATCACATGATCCGCTCTGTCACACAGTGGAGTCAGCAGAACGCAGCCGCAACCGCATGCCGCGGTTTCTCGACAGGTGACTGCCGTGTCTCTGGTGTCTGCGTTGTCCTATCAAAAGCCATCGAACAGGCGCAGGCAGCCGCAGGGGCTATATGAGCGAGACGAAGGTCAGGCTGTTGCCGTCTGGTGCCGCACACCTCATTGCTTCGGTGAACGCCGCGCCTTTTTGCCTGCAACAAGGCCTAATCCAGCCAATCCGGCGAGGGCCAGACCAGCGGCAAGCCACAGTATAACGGTAAAGGTCCCGGGTCCGCCAGCCGGCGATCGTTCAAAATCCTCAGCAACGGCTATTCTCATTGACCGGAGCGGCTTTTGTGCGTTCAGCGCGCGCAATTCCAGGATACCATCCGCTAAATCGTCCTGACCAACTTCAAGCTGGATCGTTTCCGCATTCGGGTTGACGTCAACAAGCGTACCATTAGCCAATTGGACTGAAGTCGTCCCGGCGGGCAAATCAGCAATTTTTACCGTCACCATGAATCGGCCTGTCTCGGTGTCTTCGCTGATGACTGCCGGTATCTGCATCGGTTCTGCATCGGGTGGTTCTGGCGTCACTGTTGCCGCGGGTGTCACACGAGCAGGTAGGGCCGGTGTCAGCGTCGGTGCTGGTGTTGCTGACGGGGTTCCTGTGGGGATACCGGTCGGTGAGGGCTCGGGATCTTGTGCTGCGGCGCTTTCAACCAGGATCCGGACCGATGCCGATACCGCTTCATGGTTGCTGTCACCAGCCTTGCTTACCGTCACGGTTGCGTCGCCGGCCTTCAGGATGGTCACCTCGCCGCTGGCGGAATCGACGGCAACGGCGTCACCGGAGGACACGGCGAACCGAAGCGCGCCTGTTCCGCTGCCGCCTGACACATCCAGGACAAACGGTTCGTCGGTCTGACGGACCACATCCGGGATACCGGACAAGACCAAGGGCTGCTGTGCGGCCTTGGCGACTCGGATGCGCACGACCTGTTCGACCGATAGGACGTTATCGCCGTCTCGCGGCGTGAACCGGACCAGGAAGCCGTCATTGACAACCGTCGGGATCTCATCCGGATCCAACCAGGCAAAGCTGCCGTCGCCGCTGCCGCCTGTGAGAACTGAGCGGGCCAAGCTGTCGCCATAAACAAGTGCGGACGCGGTCGGGAAGACGACCTCTGGGACCGCTTTGTTTACGGTAAGGGGCAAGGTTGCCTCAAGCGAGATGCCGGTATAGTCGTAGTTTTCCGTATCGCGCGGGATGAAGACTGCTGTGTAACCGCTATTCGTGACCGCAGGTTCTGTCTCCGGATACCGCCAGGCAAAGATGCCGTCTCCGCTGCCGCCGGAAAGAAGCGACGAAGACAGCGTTTCACCGTAGGTGATGCTGCCGGCAGCCGGGAAGATAACCGGAACCGGCGCTGCTTTTTCGACCGTAACAACCACCACCGCCGATGTCGCTTCATAGTTGCTGTCGCCGGCCTTGATTACCGTCACAACAGCATCACCGGCTTTCAGGATGGTTACCTCGCCGCTGATCGCGTCGATGGCGACGGCGTCACCAGAGGACACAGCGAACCGAAGCTCGCCTGTTCCGCTGCCGCCGGACACATCCAGTGCAAACGGCTCGTCAGCATAGCAGATCGCATCCGGGACGCCATCCAGGCTTAAGGGCTGCTGCGCCGCCTTGGTGACACGGACGCGCACCACCTGTTCGACTGGCAGGAAGTTATCACCGTCCCGCGGCGTGAACCGGACCGGGAAGCCGTCGTTGACAACCGCCGGGATCGCTTCCGGATCCAGCCAGGCAAAGCTGCCGTCGCCGCTGCCGCCCGTGAGCACTGAGCGGGTCAAGCTGTCGCCATAAACAAGCGCGGACGCGGTCGGGAAGACGACATCGGGCACGGCCTTGCTCACGGCAAGAGGCAGGATGGCCTCAAGCGAGATGCCGGTGTAGTCATAGTTTTCCGTATCGCGCGGGATAAAGACGACCGTATAGCCGCTGTTCGAAACCGAAGGGATCGTCTCCGGATGCAGCCAGGCAAAGCTGCCGTCCCCGCTGCCGCCGGAAAGGGGTGACGAAGATAACGCCATACCGTAGGTGATGCTGCCTGAAGTCGGGAAGACAATGGGAACCGGTGTTGCTTTTTCGACCGTTATAGCCACGGTCGCTACGGCGGCCTCGTAGTTGTTGTCACCAGCTTGGGTCGCTGTCACGACGGCAGAACCTGACTTTATAATAGTCACCTCGCCACTGACCGCATCGACTCCGACCGCGTCGCCGGAGGTAACAGCAAATGACAGGTCACCGCTGCTCAATGCCCCGGCTACCGGAACAGCAAACGGCGCATCTCCGTAGGTTTTGCTCACAGAGGAAACGTTAAAGGCAAAATCTGGTTGCTGCGCTTTTGCGATGGACAATGTCAACTGAGCAGTGGCCTCAAGATATCGGTCATCGCTTGGACTGGTGGCAGAAATGGTCGCCATACCGGAGGTTATAAGAGTGATCTGGCCGCTCGAAGCATCGATGGCAACCACATCGCTGCCGCTAATCACTGCATAGCTGACATGTCCGCTGCTTAACAAGCCTGTAAGCGGTACGGTAAACGGCGCGTCACCGTAGATTTTATCGATCGAAGAAACCGTGAAAGAAAATCCAACCTGGGCGGCCTTGGCGACCTCGAGCGTCACCGTTGCGGTTGCGGCCAGGTAGCGGTCATCCGCAGGGCTCACAACGCTCAGGGTTACCGTGCCTGATTTATGCAGTGTCACTAGCCCGGTGCTGTCCACAGAGGCGACCGCCGGATCGTTGGAGGTATAGGTGACAGCGCCTTCGCTCAGCTTGCCTGTTGTCTCAAGCAGGAACGGCGCGTCGCCGTAGGTTTTGCTGATCGGATCGCTGTTGACCAACTGGAAGTCCGGCTGGGCGGCCTTGGCGACCTCGAGCGTCACCGTTGCGGTTGCGGCCAGGTAGCGGTCGTCTGCCGGGCTTGTCGCGCTAAGGGTCACGGTGCCTGATTTATGCAGTGTCACTAGCCCGGTGCTGTCCACAGAGGCGACCGCCGGGTCGCTTGAGAGGTAGGTCAAGTCGCCTTCGCTTTGCTTGCCTGTTGTCTCAAGCAGGAACGGCGCGTCGCCGTAGGTTTTGCTGACCGGATCGCTGTTGACCAACTGGAAGCCTGTTTGAGCGGCCTTGGTGACCTCGAGCGTCACCGTTGCGGTCGCGGCCAGGTAGCGGTCGTCTGCCGGGCTTGTCGCGCTGATGGCCACAGTGCCGGCCTTATGGAGCGTCACCAGTCCGGCGCTGTCCACCGAGGCGACCGCCGGGCCGCTGGAGGCGTAAGTTATAACGCCTACGCTCAGTTTACCTGCTGTCTGCAGTGTGAACGGCACGTCGCCGTAGGTTTTGCTGACCGGCTCGCTGTTGACCAACTGGAAGCCTATTTGAGCGGCCTTGGCGACCTCGAGCGTCACCGTTGCGGTTGCGGCCAGGTAGCGGTCGTCTGCCGGGCTTAAAACGCTTAGGATCACCGTGCCTGATTTATGCAGCGTCACTAGCCCGGTGCTGTCCACAGAGGCGACCGCCGGATCGCTGGAGGTATAGGTGACAGCGCCTTCGCTAAGCTTGCCTGTTGTCTGCAGCAGGAACGGCGCGTCGCCGTAGGTCTTGCTGATCGGGTCGCTGTTGACCAACTGGAAGTCCGGCTGGGCGGCCTTGACGACCTCGAGCGTCACCGTTGCGGTCGCAGCCAGGCAGCGGTCGTCTGACGGGCTTGTCGCGCTGAGCGTGATGGTGCCGGCCTTATGCAGCGTCACTTGACCCGTGCTGTCCACCGAGGCGACCGCCGGGTCGCTGGAGGCGTAAGTTATAACGCCTGCGCTCAGTTTGCCTGTTGTCTGCAGTGTGAATGGCGCGTCGCCATAGGTTTTGCTGATCGGATCGCTGTTGACCAACTGGAAGCCTGTTTGAGCGGCCTTAGCGACCTCGAGCGTCACCGTCGCGGTTGCGGCCAGGTAGCGGTCGTCTGCCGGGCTTGTCGCGCTGAGGGTCACAGTGCCGGCCTTATGGAGGGTCACCAGTCCGGTGTTGTCCACCGAGGCGACCGCCGGGCTACTGGAGGTATAGGTGACAGCGCCTTCGCTCAGTTTGCCTGTTGTCTGCAGCAGGAACGGCGCGTCGCCGTAGGTCTTGCTGATCGGATCGCTGTTGACCAACTGGAAGTCCGGCTGGGCGGCCTTGGCGATCTCGAGCGTCACCGTTGCGGTCGCGGCCAGGTAGCGGTCGTCTGATGGGCTTGTCGCGCTGAGGGTCACAGTGCCGTCCTTATGGAGGGTCACCAGTCCGGTGCTGTCCACTGAGGCGACCGCCGGGTTGCTGGAGGCGTAAGTTATAACGCCTGCGCTCAGTTTGCCTGCTGTCTGCAGTGTGAATGGCGCGTCGCCATAGGTTTTGCTGATCACCCCGCCGCTGATCGAATAGTCCGCACCGGTGACAAACCGGAAATCTGGCTGGTCGTAACGGGTGACTGTATAGGATGCGATCTGGCCGGGGGCAGTACAGAGATAGTTGTCGGCTGGTGCCGCCAGGTAATGGGCGGTCAGGCTATAGCTGCCGGCGGGGACATCGTTCCATGTGGCGATGGCCACATAGCGGCCGCTTGCGTCCCGGAATGCCATTCCGGCGGCGAATGCGATGCCGTTAGCTGAAAAGGTGACGGTTCCTGCCGGAATATCGACCGTGCCCAGGAACTCGGCCGTCAGCGTGATGTCGTTTCCCACTTTGGTGGTCGCCGGCGGCGCGGCCGAAAGGGCGATTGAGATCGCCTTGGGGATAATCGTAAACGGCCGTGTTAAAGAGCCTTCATAATTACCGCTTCCGCTTATGGTTACAGCTGCATGCCCGACCAGTACAGCTCCGCCGCTCACGGTGTAGTCCGTGTTGGCTGTGAGCGTGATGCTCCTGTCGGGATCGATCACGGTAACAGCAGGGGCAATCACGGATCCCGTGTAGGTCTGGTCCGGGATGGCCGCCACGAAAAAGGGCGAGATGCTTTTCTTTACGATAGAGAACGATGATGACGCGGTTGCGTCATTGTAGGTTTCGTTTCCCGGCAAAACAGCCGTCACGGTGTAACTGCCGATATTGACCGGCTTTTGCGGACTGTTGGCGAAGACGGCTCCGGTTATGCCGTCTGTTCCCGAATAGGTAAGGACGGGCTCGCTGCTCACAGATCCCCCCGCTGTCAGCGGAGACAAGAGGTCACCATAGGTGTACGTGCTGTTCATGCTGACGCTGAACGGGGCTTGATCTAATTTTAAGACATTGGCGTTGTTCGCACTGACCAAACCGCTGAATGGATAGGTCACACCGTTTACCGTCACGTCAGCTGTCGTTCTGGACGCGCTGGCCGGGATATAGAGGTACAGCTTGCTGTTGGCATCCGTTTTCATGCCCGTGATGCTGTAGGGGACAACGCTGCTGCCCTGCCGGACTGTCAGAGCGCTGACTTGTGCCGAGACGGCACCCGGAACCGTGATTGTCGTCAAGTAAACGAGCTGGTTGGCGGCATTGACGGGGGTTACCCCCATGCTGCTGGTGTTGATTGAACCGCCTGTGACACTCAGCTTGGTGACGATACTCTCGCGTCCGCCGTAGCCGCCGCCGATGCCAGCGCCGCCTCCCGTCGCCCTGATCGTTCCGCCGGAAATGCTGATCACGCCGCCATAACCGTACTCGCCGCCGCCGATGCCGGCGGCAAGGGAGGTGCCGACCGCGGTAATGACGCCCCCCTTGATGCTGATGGTTCCGCTGTTAGCGAATGCGTAGCTGGTAAACGTGGCTTCGCGGCCGCCGATGCCTGCGCCGATATGGGTCCCCTGGGCATACAGCGAATCCGCAGCACCGCCAGTGATGGACACCGTGGCATTTTCAGGCACCAGCATGCCGGCACCGGGCGCGATCAGCCGGTTCTCGCCGATCAGGGTGATATGGGCCGTCGCGCCCTGCGCAACATAGAAGGCGGTGGACTGGATGTCGTAATGGTTGTGGATTTTCAGGTTGTCGAGGACGATGTTGTGCGTGCCGCTGATGACAGACACCTGGTAGCTTTTGTCGTATTTTAGCACGGCCTCGCCCGTGATGATGTACCCGTTGGCGTTCGGCGTCGTCACTTTGACGCCGCTGGGGCTGTAGGCGTCCAGGTATCCAGTGCCGATATAGGCCGATCCGTAGCTGACGTCCAGCGTCGTCTTGGCGCCGGCTGCGGCCGTATTGCTCGGAAGCAACATCACCGCCAGAAATACTCCAGTGATCAACGCTAAAAACTTGGCCAATTTCTTTTGCTGACGCATAAGCCGATCTGCCATGAGGCCTCCTCGTTAACGCCTGATCCATTGGGGCGCTTCTTGCACTTGATTTGTATGGTTGTTCCGGCCTGACTGCAACCAGACATCACCTGACAGGAACCGGTGAACAGCGAAACCTGCTATCCGCCTGGGCCTGCGCTGCGTTGCGCGGCTTATGTCCAAGCTGGATCGGCTGTTTGCTTTCCAGGTTCTCGCATCGTATACTGGTGACGTATAGATTCATTGACCCTGGTCAATGAATGATACCATAAACGACTGGAGGAGGGCAACCATGATGTACAACGGTGAACGAAGAAAGCGCAAAGCCGAAGAAACGAAAATGAAGATTTACGACAGTGCGCGGCAGCTTTTCACCGTTAACGATTTTGACGCGGTCACGGTCAGCCAAATCGTTGCCATGGCGGGGGTTTCCAAAGGTTCCTTCTATGTCCATTTCGCTTCCAAAGATGCACTGTTCAAAACGTTAATCCTAGACAAGGTCGAAACGTCAGATGCTAACTACCTGGAATTTCTGAATGCGCTTCCCAAGGATGCCCCGACAGATGAATTATTGCTGGCCTTTGTCGGTAACATTGCCGATGTCCTGGTAGAAGATATTGGTCGCGAGCGGATGCAGGCGCTCTATAAAGCACAGCTTGCGCAGACCGCCGGTTCGGATGCGGCGCTCAGCTACAGCCGGGCGTTGTATAACATGTTCAGACGCGTGCTTCGCATCGGGATCGAACGGGGAGACGTGATGCATCCTGGTTCGGTTTCGCTCGATGATCTATCCCAGCATCTGGTGCTGGCCATCCGGGGCGTCACGTATGAATGGTGTGCCCGCGGCGCCGATTTCGATTTTAAAGCAAACGTTCTGCAGCACTTCCGGATCATCCTGGACGGACTGCTGCTTACCCCCAGGGGATACGGGTAACGAACGGATAGCACATCGTGCCCCGTTGTGGTCTGCAGCCGGGTTCTCGGTTGACTTTCACGGTCCGGACCGGATAATGAATCTGTAAGGTTGTGAAAGCGAGGTCGTTTTGGATGTTCAGGGAGATGAGAAGAGGCGCGCAGCAGCTGACTGCTCAAGATGTTGAAGCCGTCCTGGACCGGTGCCAGCATGGCGTGCTGGCCTGCGCCGGCGACGACAGTTATCCTTTAGCGGTCCCGCTCAACTATGTCTATGCTGCAGGCAGGATTTACTTCCACACGGCTAGGGCCGGCCACAAGATGGACGCCATCGCGGCCGATCCCAAGGTGTCCTTCGCGGTCATCGACCAGGACATGATCGTCAGTTCCGAATACACCTCCTATTATCGCAGTGTAATTGCCTTTGGCCGGGCCCGGATCGCCGACGGCGGTGAACGGCTGGCTGCCTTCAGGGCCCTAAATGACAAGTACTGCACAGACCGGCCGCCCGAAGAGAGACAAGCAGAAGTCGACCGCTGCGAACGCGCCGCGATCGTGGCCATCGATATCGACCATGTCACCGGTAAGGAAGCCAAAGAGCTGGTCGAGGCCCGGCAAACGGTATGAGGATGCAAGGTCAAGCGGATCGCAAGCCCGAGCTTCTGGTCGCCCCACACCGCCCGGCAGATCTTGAGGACAGCCAGATCCGCCACGTTATCGTCGCAGCCAGGCGCACCGAACGGTGGGTCTACGGCCGGAAGAAAGCCGGTGAGACCGCCCCGATGGCCGCCCGGCGCATGTTGCAGTTCTCCGGACCAGAACCGGCGCTCGTCTGCGCCTTTTCCGTGACTGGCGGGGAACAGCCGTTTTACGGCATGCAGTTTTTTGCCGACAGGCCGGACGGGGAGGGTCAAACCGGCGAAAAAAGCGAGCTGCTGTACAGCCCGGCCGTCCAGTCCGCTCAGGACGCGTTCCTACAGGGCTGGCTCAATACGCAGTCCAGCCGGGACGAAATCTGGGATGTCCTCGACGCGAACCGGCAGCCGACAGGCAGGACCCACCGGCGCGGCGACTGGCTGCCGGAAGGCGACTACCACCTGGTGGTGCATGTCTGGATCCAGAACAGCAAAGGCGAATTCCTGCTGACCCGGCGCACGCCGAACAAGGGTTATCCGAACCTGTGGGAATGCACCGGAGGTTCGGCGCTGTCCGGCGATGACAGCCTGGCGGCGGCCATGCGCGAGGTCAGGGAAGAGACAGGCCTTACGGTATCCCCGGAGAACGGGTCCTGCATCCTCAGCCTGAAGCGCGACGACAATTTCTGCGATATCTGGCTTTTCCGTCAGGATTTCGACTTGAACGACGTCGTATTCCAGCCGAAAGAAACCTGCGGCGCCATTTTTGCGTCCGAAGCAGAGATCCAGCGGATGCAGGACAACGGGTCGCTGGTTCCATTTTCATACCTCGAGGAACTGTTCGCCCTGGCGAAAGCCATGCCCCGAAAGTGAGGCCAACAAGATGGACACATCGGATCGCCCCATCGATGCGGACTGGCACAAGAAAACGGCACAGGAAACCTTCAACGCGGTCTGGGACCTGATCGAGAAGAAAGACCGCAGCGACTACGAAACCCTGGTCATGATCCACATGGCCCATACTTCGGTCTACCACTGGAGCTTTGTTGGCGAGGCTGTCAACATGGCGCGCGGCGAGTGGCAGGTGTCCCGGGTCTATTGTGTGGCGCAGATGGCGGAAAGCGCGCTCTACCACGCGCGGCGATCGCTGGATATCTGCCTTCACAACGGCATCGGCGATTTCGACCTGGCTTTTGGCTATGAGGCCGTCGCCCGGGCACTGAAACTCGGCGGCGATCTTCCGGGATCGCTGCAACAGGCCGCCCTGGCCGAGCAGGCCGCCCACCAGATCGCCAAATCGGAAGACCGGGATTATTTCCTTAGCGAGCTGCACACGATCTGACGCCCGTTCAGGCCAGCTTGTTGCCGCACCGGCCGCAGAAACGGGCCCCGGGGGCCGTTGGCGCGCCGCAGCGGGAGCAGAAGCGGCTGCCGGAAGGTTTATCGGTGGCCGGCAAGTCCAGGTCGGGTGCGTCCAGCGGCAAAAACAGCCAGTCGATGGCCGCATCGCTATCTTCCGCGAACCCGATGGCACCTTCCGGGGACACCAGGTAGAAGCTGTCCTCGTCGGCCGGATTTTCCTCGTCGTGGGTTTTTGCGATTGAAGCCAGGCTGGCCGGGTCGTATGTTTCATCTGATGTGGAAAATTTCCAGCTTGTACAGCGGGTCATGGCCAGTTGGGCAGCCTCCGAAAGCGATCCGAATCGGTCCATAATCGTTCCGTCCTTTCCTGTTCCGCTCACTTGAAGAGCAGGTTGCTGCAGCGTACGCAGCGGTCGTTTTCGATCGGGTTCATCATGCTGCAGACATTGCAATAGATGATCCGGTCATGGGTCTTGTCGTATTTTTCGTAGGTGCCGAAAGCCGGGTGGAAGCGGACCCGGTCGCCCACCGCCAGGTAGTCGTACATGTGCCGGCCGCTGTCCCGTTCGACGATCCGTTTTGTCTTGCCGGTGTCCGTCCGGATGCGTGTCGTGAACTCCGTGTAGCTGGTGTAGGTGTCATCGGACTTGTGCCGGTCTTGCTTCTTTTTGCTGTCCCGGCTGATCACCGTCCCTTCCCAGACAGGCTTGCGCGCGTTATGCATGGCCACCAGGTTGACAACCAGCATAACCAGCGCGATACCGACCCCGATGATCACGGCCTCGCCAAGGGGCATGTCGTCCAGCAGCAGCCCGGCGAGCGGGAAGCCGACTAAGGGGATGACCACCAGCGCCCACAAGCAGCCCCTGGCGGTCTTCCTGTTCTTGACGGCAGCGGCCAGGATCTCCGGGTGGGTGCTGTGGGGAGAAAAGCCGATGCGTGGCGCAGCGGCTGCGGGCGGAGCGGCCGGGGCAGACGGCTGCAGTGCTGCCCCGCAGTTGGCGCAAAACATCGCGTCGCCGTCCAGGCGGGCGCCGCAGTTTTTGCAGAAGCGGGAGGCCTTGGGTGTCTTGGTGTCCATGTGTTTTCCTTTCTGCTTGCTTTTGTTATTCTGTTTCGATTTGGCTTTCTTCTTGCCGATCAGGCCGGCGGCCAACAAGCCCAGCAGCACGTAACCGGGGATCGCAAGCAGGTGGTAGAGGATCCCCCAGCTCCCGATCCGGTCAAGATCCGTCAGCCTGGCCGGCTTGTTGACTACGGGCAGGCCGGGCAGGTAACGGATCCGCTCGGTACGCACCTCGCCCTCCTGAAGCCGGGGCCAGGCTTCGTCGCTGCTGTACATCGCGAATCCGCGGTATGTCTTGCCGCTAACCGAAAAGTGGTAATGCATGGAAATGGTCCGGGAACGGTTCTGTTCCGCCTGGCCGTCATCCCGGCGGCTGTCGTAGCTGTCCACCACACCCGTAACAGAGTCCCCCAGCCAGGCCAGCAGCAAGGTGCTGGCGCTCAGATAGAAAGCGAAGAGCAGGCAGGCGCAGATCAGCATGAGGATGAAAGGATTGATCCGATTGTTTTTCGTTTTCGCCATGCCGTCACCGCTGGGCCAGACCGGACTGCTGACGTGTAACCGAGGGAGTTAAATGAGATAACGCTGGATTTTCCCGGCTACAATGGTACGGTTTCACGATGCAAGCAGACATGACGGACCTCACACGACCAAATTGGCGACCGTTGGCTTTTCCGTAGCGTACCATGAGGCAATACGAAATGCAAATCGCACCGGCTATGGCAACGCGGCATTTTTCAACTTTCATGTAGCATTTTACCTTCGTTAGGCGTATTCATAGTAGAGGGGGACGATCTGATGCATGAGAAAAGGCGGTGCACGGCAGGCGAACTGGAAGATGCAATCAGGCAATACGGCGACCAGGTCTACCGGATGGCCTACGCCGTCGTCCGCAACCGGACTGATGCGGACGATATCTTCCAGGAGGTATTCCTGAAATTTTTCGAAGCGGCGCCAGCGTTCGCCGGTGCAGAACACCAGAAAGCCTGGCTGCTCCGGGTGACGATCAACCGCGCCCGAAGCGAGCTTCGCTCATCCTGGCGCCGCCGCGTCGTCGCGCTGAGCGAGGAGGTTGCGTTTACCGACCCTGAATCAAACGACCTGGACCAGACTCTGCGGCGGCTGTCCCGCCCGCACCGGACAGTCATCCACTTGTTCTACTATGAAGGCTATTCGACGGCTCAAATCGCCGTGTTGCTCGGCAAGAGGCCGTCAGCTATCCGGACGCAGCTGACCCGGGCACGGGCCAGCCTCTCCCGGCTGCTGAAGGAGGATGAAGCATGTTTTCTGACCGCTACCGGAAAATGAACGAGCAAATATCGCCCGGCCCGGCCCTGACTGAACAAACCATGAAGCGGATCGTCCCGCCCCGGCGCCGGACCCGGCTGGTCCTGGCGATCGTTCTGGGCGTTTTGCTGGGCCTTTTGGGCACTACGGTGCTGGCTGCCAGGGCCGTGACCGGCGACTGGCTGGGCTTTCTGGTCAAACCCGGCTTTCCGGCAGACCTGGCGGAACTGGTCGCCGAACCTGGCACACAGGTGGTCTGGGGCGACTATCGCATCACGCTGCAAAGTGCCGTCGGCGACGGGACGGCGTATTATGTCCTGGTCGATATCGACACCGTGTCCGGTCAGCCCCTGACCGTCGATCCGCTCCACCCGCTATCTTCTAACCTGCCGGCCAACATCCAGCTGGACATACGGATCGACACGGACAGCCCGGACTTTTCCGGCGGGTGGACGGCGTATCGGATCGATGACCAGACCGACCCGGCGCGGGCGACGCTCATCATCCGGGCCAGCCTGCACAGCTCGGGCCGCAGACCTTCTTGGATCAAGCTTGACATCCGGCGCATCCTGGCCGTCGTGCCTGATCCGCCGGCTGCAAAGCAGGTTAGCCTGGCCGAAGGAACCTGGTCGTTTGTCATTTCCGGACGGTCCGATCCGCAGCAGGTAACGGTCAGGACAAAAGGGATGACGATCAAGGTGACACCGCTGTCTCTTTTAATCACCGCCCGATCTGCACCGTTTTCCGAGATAAGCCCCTTGCAGCTGGAACGATCGGACGGGCGCCTGATTCTGATCGACCTGAGCCTGATCGGAACCGGCAGTTCCTACGACGGCTTCCTCGGCACGCATTGGCACCTTTCCGCCCTTTTCGAGGAACAGATCGACCCAACGCAGATTGTCGCCCTGATCGTCGCCGGCGAGCGCATCGACTTCCCGCAGACGCACCGTTGACAGCGCCAGAAAACGAATACGACAATGGCCGGCCGACATGTGCCACGTTATAACCGCGCAGCCCGGCGCGGATACGCGACGAGCGGATCTGGACCTGCTTGACTGGCTTAGCCGGGATGATAAAATGAACATGCGCAACGTGCAAGGTGTGCCGCGATTGTCCGTGCCGGCCATGTCATCGGTTGTTTTTTCTGTATGTTGTTATCTTTAGTCGAAGTGCTCTGCAGCCAACTGCGGCGATTTGTTCCAAAGGAGTAAGCAGCAGATGAGGATTATTTTTCGCACGTACCGGTACCCGGCGGGTATCAGCGAAGATTACTATCTTTTACGCGCGTTCTTCCTCAAACGGCGCGGAGATGATTTCCCGTTCGGCCGCTGGGACTGGATGATCACACATGGCTGGATGGACCATGAAGCGCTTCAGCGTATCGGCATCTGGGAAGATGATGGCGAAATCGTCGGCGTTGCGACCTTTGACACCCGTCCGGGGGAAGGCTTTATCTGCGTTTTGCGCGGATATGAGTTCTTGCAATCTGACATGATCCAATATGCCGCCCGGAACCTGACAAAGGATAACCGGTTCAGGCTGCTCGTGCCAGATGCAGATCCGGATTTCCAGCAGACGGCGGCACAGCAGCGTTTTGCCCCGACTTCAGAACAGGAATTTGACGCGGCCTATGACATCCGCGAACCGGACCTGATCCATTATCCGCTTGCCCCGGGTTTTCGGATTACGAGCATGGCGGAATCATACGATGTCGAAAAGTACGGTCAAATCCTCTGGAAAGGCTTCAACCACGAAATCAACGGTGAAGGCCCGCTGAATTTGTCAGCGGCCAAGCGCCGGCAGCTTGATAGCGAAATGATCAGGCCTCATGTTGATCTCAGCTTGAAAATTGCCGTGGTCGCGCCGAACGGCGATTACGCCGCGTACTGCGGGATGTGGCTGGACGCGGCATCCCCCGATGCGCTCGTGGAACCTGTCGCCACCGATCCTGAATACCGCAGGCTTGGCCTTGGCCGGGCTGTGGTGCTGGAAGGCGTGAGACGGTGCGGCCTGCGCGGCGCCAAACGCGCCCTGGTGGGTTCAAACCAGCCGTTTTACTATAAAATAGGTTTCGTACCGCTCAATACGTATACATGGTGGACGCAGCGGCAAGACGCAGGCGCCGAGTGCTGAATCGGTTTTGCTAACGGACCGGTATGGCGGTGCTTGGCCTGAAATCCTTGCCTTTTTGCCGTATGACCGGATGCGGCGCCAGATGACCCAGATCATGAACACGGTTACATAGGACAAGACGACAACAAGCAAGAACTTGAGATAACGGTCCAAGCTGCTGCCGACGCGCCAATAGATGAAACAGGTAACGGGTAAATAGCGGGACAGGAAATAGGTGAACGACGCCCGGCTCAGGTGCGATATGATTTTGCCGCCTTTGCTGAGCCGGGTCTGCCCGAAAACCAGCAGCACCAGGCTTGCGGAACATGCGTATAGGCCCTTGGCCAAAACACAGCGGCGTCAGGCAGAACGCGCCGGAATCAAGCGTCTGCGACTGGAAGTTGACAACAAACAAGGTGAGCAGGGATAGCAGACAGAGTATTTTGGCGGGCCTGTAAAAGGTTATGATACCTG
>Ga0172382_10006258_pt1 | contig 17373 bp, 26 predicted proteins | sample Leawel138RmetaG_FD_122245 | JGI IMG/M metagenome (GOLD analysis project Ga0172382, IMG submission 122245) | Leachate microbial communities from a municipal landfill in Southern Ontario, Canada - Leachate well 138R metaG | ecosystem: Engineered > Solid waste > Landfill > Unclassified | place...
ACGTGTAGTCGACGGAGTCGACGAGGAGGATGCCGTTCACCCAGACCATGGCGAACTGGAAGCCGCCGCCGACGGTGATCTCGCCGGTGGGGGCAGGACCGAAGGTGCCGCTCTCGAAGCGCAGACCGCCGATCGAGGCGGTGACGGCAGGCGCCCAGGAGGTTCCATCCCAGACGCGGACGAAGCTGGTGGTGTCGTCGTAGCGGAAATGGCCAGTGAGGGGGGAGGAAGGGAGTGGGTCGGAGGGGAGAGAGATGACGTCCGCGACCGCGTCGCGTAGAGACTGGGTGGTGTTGCGCGCGTCTTCGGCGTCGCCCTTGGCAGAGATGGAGGAGTCGCGGGCACTTTCGGCGAGAGACTGGGCGTTCTGGGCGGCGTCGCGAGCGTCTTCGGCGAGAGACTGGGCGGACTCGGCGTCGGACTGAGCCTGGAGGGCGGCGTCGCGCGCGTTCTCGACGGCGGAAACGAAGGAAGTGAAGTCGGTGAAGGAGAGGTCGACCCAGGAGGCGTTGGGGTCGACGAAGTCGCCAACGCGGAACTGGATAATGCCGGGGCGCTCGGGGTCCTCGCGGAATTCGAAGATGTCGGAGCGGAAGGCACCGGAGCCGTCGAAGAGGTCGGCGACCATGTCGGGGAGGGTGCGCGAGCCGCGCTCGACGGCTTCGAGGTAGTCGTCGAGGATGTGGGAGCCAGTCTTGGTGGACTCGAAGCGGAGCTGTTCGCCGCGAGGACGGGTGATGGTCACTGGGCAGACTCCTCACGCATGATGCGCGCGACCTGGGCGCGGGTGATGGACAGGGTGGCGGCCTCGACCTGGATCGGAAGTTCGGCGCGCAGCGCCGAGAGGGCGGAGTAGAGTTCGCCGATCGACTCGGCGTTGCCGGTGACGGAGCCGGAGAGGTTTTCGATGGCGGCCGAGAGGTCGGAGACGGCGCGCGTCAGCGCGCCGACATGAACGGCGATGCGCTTGTCGATGAAGTCGGAGATGAGTTTCTGGTCGGCGTCGGTGAGCTGGGTCATGGCGGGGGACCGGGATTAGCCTGCGGTGAGGGGGACGAGGTTGCCGCGCTCGACTTCGCGCTGGATGTTGTCGTTGGACTGGACGGACGCGCCGCGCATCTTCTCCATGATGGCCAGTTGCTGGGAGGGCGAGAGGCCGTTCTCCTGGCGCTCTTCGTTGGAGATGCGGAAGCGGTCGAGGTCGGTGACACCCATCGAGCGGATCGCTTCTTCGGCGATGCGGCCGACGTTGTACTCCATGATGAGGCCCGTCTGGTGGAGGACCTGGAGCATGTCGATCCAGGTTTGGGCGTTGCGCGTGGGTTCGACCGGGAGAGTGCCGTCGATGACGAGGTAGTCGATGTCGCCCTGGAGGTCCTTGACCACGTCGAAGTCGAGGTAGCCGTCGTTGACCATGCCGGCCAGTTGGGTGGGCATGGAGTCCTGGTCGATGCGGATGGAGCCTTGGTAGGCAAGCGCGTCCTGGATGTTCTGGACCATCATGCGGACGGCAGGGCGGATGGTCGTGGCGGACGTGATGCGCGAGAGGACGCCGAGGCGCTGGGAGCCAAGCTGGGTGAGGCGGGCGATCTCGGTGGCCGTGCGAACGTCGGAGGTGGGCATGCCCTGCTGGGCGTCGGAGGCGGCAGAGGCGCGCTGCTTGAGGTCGGAGAGGGCCTGGATGTCACCCCAGTGGCCACGGGTGATGTCGGGGACGTTGGCGATGAAGACGCCATCGCCGGGCTTTGCGCCGGGGAGGGTGCGGACGATGCCGTAGGGATTGCGGTCGATCAGGTCAGGGATGTTGACCATGGTCGGGTCGGCGAAGATGAGGTTGGTCAGGGCCGCGCGGACGTTGTCGATGCGCGAGCGCAGCAACCAGGTGGCAACGTCGTGCAGGGGAAGGAGGAGGTCGTAGAGGGATTGGCCGAAGGTCTTGTGAACGTCCTGGTAGAGGGAGCCGATCACCAGGGGGAACTGGCGGCCGTAAGGGTTGAGCTGGAAGCGGATGACCACGGACTCGTCGATGACGGTGCAGACGACGTACATGGACTGGATGGCGGGCATGCCGATCTGCCAGCCCTGGAGGACCATCCAGACTTCGTCGACGATGCGGTTGGTGCCGACTGAGAAGAAGCGGGAGGTGTCGCCGGTTTGGGCGGGGGCAAGGGGGTTGATGGTGAGGCCGTTCTTGAGGGCGTCGGAGCGGAAGTGGTGGGCGGACCACGAGCCGGAGTTGGCCGGGGTGAAGGCGTTGCGGAGCGCGGGGTATTTGGCGAGCTTGGGGTAGTTGCCCGAGCGGACGAGGGCTTCGTAGGAGACGTAGTCGGAGAAGCCGACGAAGGACATGTCGTCCCAGTCGCCCCAGTTGACGCGGGGGTCGGGGAAGAAGCGGCGCGGGTTGAAGTTGATGAGGTTGTTCTGGTTGCGCGAGGAGTCCCAGATGATCTTGGTGGGAGCGCAGCCATAGCGGATGCCGTCCAGCATGAGCTGGGCCAGGCGGGCTTCGCCGGCCGTGCGACGCATCTGCTGGTGGAGGATGCGCTCGATCAGGAGGGAGGGAGTGCGGGATTGGCGGTTGAGGCCCTCAAGCTGGAACATGGGGTTCCGGCCCGTCAGGGCCGCCATCATGTAGGTGAGGACGGTGTCGGCGATGGCGCGGGTGTCGGGGATGACGGCCTTCGTGGAGAAGTCGGTGGCGTCGGGGTCGACGTAGACGTCGTGGGCGCGGTCGGCCTCGTCCCAGGCTGAGTAGCGTTTTTTGATCTGGTTGTAGGACATCTCCAGTTGGGCGCGGCAGTAGTCGACCAGCTTGCGCTCCTGCTCGTCGGTCAGGAGGTCGGAGATGTCCTCGTAGGACTGGAGGGCGTCGAAGTGCTCAGAAAGGTCGACGACCATCTCCGAAGGAGATGGCGTGGCCTGGGCAGACTGTTTGTAGGCGGGGATGGCCATGGGCGCTTTCGACTGCGTGGGTGGTCAGTCGAGGTTGTAGGAGGAGCGGGGTTGAGGGGTCGTCCCTGATGGAGGAGGAGAGAGGGGGGGGGAGGAGGAGGGGACGGGGAGGGGAGGGAAGGGAAAGGAGAGAGGGGTGAGCGGCTTCGCCGCTCACCAGCCAGGGGGGCGCGGGGCGGTGCCCTTGGCCAGGAGGGAGTTGAGGGAGGAGCCGTCGGGCGTGAGGGGCGAGGAGTGGAGGGAGCGGGTGAGGTCGAAGACCTGCTCGATGTGGTTGGAGGAGATGCCCATGCGGGAGAGGACGTCGAGGGCGATGGCCAGCGCGTCCACGATGTCGTCGTTGGACGCGGCAGGGAACTGAGAGGTTTCGCGGAGGAAGTCGTCCAGCCAATGAGGAGGGGGGCGCAGCCCTGGTTCAGGGTCGGGGATGTGAACGCGGCCGCCCTCGATCAGAGGGAGGATGAGGTGGACGCGCGTCTGCTTGTCCGCGTTGCCGTGGTTGTAGGGGAGGACGGCCATGCCGGAGGCGTGGCGGAGTTCCTGGATGAGGGATTGGCCAGAGGCGCGGTCTTCGATGTAGGTGCCGCGAAGGCCACGGCCGCGCCAGACCGAGTTGAGGGTGATGAGGCGGGACTTGGCCTCCGGGAAGGACCAGCGGCCACGCTGGACGTCGAGGATGTGGATGTCGCCCTGGGGCGTGAGGCCGGCGACGAGGAAGACGGAGTAGTCGTTGTTGGAGGCTTTCTTGAAGGCGGTGTCGGCGGCGATGATGACCGAGAGGTAGTGGTCGGCGGGTTCGTCGTAGGTGCGGAACCAGTCGGACTTGATGAGGTTGCCGCCACGGATGATCGGGCGCTGCTGGTAGAGGGCCTCGAAGTCGCGCTCGTTGATGGCGCGCTGGCGCAGGAGTTCGGCCACGGAGAAGCGCTCGGGCCAGAGGGAGCGGAGCTGGGGCGGAGAGGTGTTGGGGGTTTCGGTGAGGGCCGGGAAGTTGATGTGGTGCCAGAGGCCCTGCTTCCACTCGTCGGTCTGCATGATGCGGCCCGCCAGGTCGTCTGGGTGCCAGCGGGTGAGGATGACGAGCTGGATCGCTTCTTCGCCGCCGACTTCGGGTTCGCGGCGGTTGGAAAGGGAGCCGGAGTAGAAGTCCCAGACCTTGTCGCGGAGGACTGGGGACTCGGCCTCGACGCGGGATTTGATGGGGTCGTCGATAAGGAGAAGGTTGGCCGGTCGGCCAGTGGTGGTGCCCGAGATGCCGATGCCGAAGTATGCGCCGTTGACCGTGGTGCGGAACTCGTCAGCGCCCGTCTTGTCGCGCGAGATGATGGAGTTGGGGAAGATTTGGGAGAAGAGAGGGGTGCGCATGATGTTGCGCACCTGGCGGCCAAAGCCGGAGGCGATCTTGGCGTTGTAGGAGGTGGACATGACGTAGCGGCGCGGGTCACGGCCAAGGAAGTAGGCGGGGAAGTTGATGGTCGCCCAGGTGGATTTGGCGTGGCGGGGCGGCATCGTGATGAGGAGGTTGCGGATGGGCGCGCCGCCGCCAATGACGAGCTGGCGCTTTTCGAGGAGATCGAGGGCGTTGATGAGGTCGACCTGGAAGTCCGGCAGCGTGAAGTCCGGGTACATCAGGCGGATGTAGTCGAGGTAGGAGGAGGACGCCTTCTTGAGGGAGAGGAGGCGTTGGGCGGCGAGGACGTGGGCGGGGAGCGGGGGAGCACTGGCCATGGTGCTCCCTGTGTAGGGCGGGCGGAGGAGGAGGTCGTCCTCAGTCGGTGGGCATGGTCTGGGGGAGGTTGGAGTTGGGGTAGAAGGTTTCGACGAGGGTGCCGGAGGCGTTGAAGATTTCGACGGTGCCGCTGTCGATGGTGCAGTTGTGGCCGTCGGCGCGGACAAGGTCGACGCGGAGCGGGAAGCCAGGGGCGGAGACGGGAGAGGTGGAGGTGAGGCGCTCGGGGTAGCGGGCGCGGACCTGGGTGACAGGGATGAGGCCGATCTCTTCGCGGGAGGGATGGGTGAGGCGCGCGGTGAACATGAGGCGTCAGTCCTTGGGCTTGAGGATGGTGGGGGGCGTGGAGAGGCCGAGCTTGCGGCGCTCGCGGCGCGCGAAGTCGATGAGGGCGGCCGCGTCGCGGTCGTGGATCGTGGCGGCCTGGATGCGCATGAGGTGGTCCATGATGGCCGCCTTGCGGCGCTCAGGGGGGACAAGGCGCAGGTCGAGCTGGGCCATGGCCTTGGCGAATTGAGTGGGGGTGAGGGAGGAGGGGAGGCGCTGGGCCTCGCGGTTGATGACGGTCATGACGGTTACTCGGGGTCGATGTCGGTGATGTCGGAGGCGGCAGCGGCAGCGGCGGCCAGGCGGGCGGCCTTCTCGGCCTTGCGGCGCTCGTTGAGGGCGCGGAGGTTCTTGTGGCCCTTGTTGGGCGTGGGGGCCACGGGGTTGATCTCGTATTCGAAGGTGGCCTTCTCAGGGAGGATGGGGGACTTGGGGGCGCGCTTGGCCAGTTCGGTGGCGATGTAGGCTTCGAGTTCGGCCGAGGTCATGGTCGAAGGGTCGACGGGCGGAGAGTCGAGGTTCTTGGTGAGGGCCAGCGACATGGAGGCGGTCATGTCCGGGACCAGCTTGTTGAGGAGGCCAAGGAAGAGGCGGACCTGGTTGTTGTCCCAGGGCTTCTTGGAGGTGCCGGCCAGGTTGGCCGAGGCGCGCGGGAGATGGCGGGCGATGAGATTGCCAATGCGGAGGCGGAGCTGGTCCTGCTGTTCGGTGGTGAGGGCGACCCGCTCGTCGAAGTATTGGTTGAGGGTCTGGGTGGCCGGGGTGGTCATAAGGAGAGGCTCCAGGTTCGTGAGGACGTGATCGACGATTTCGGAGGGGTGACGGTTGAGCGTGTCGTGGGTGTAGCACCAGAGGCGAAGCTCGGTCGTCACGGTGTCGAGGTGGGTCCAGTCGGGGAAGACGGTGTAGGTGGCAGCCAGGCGCGCGGCGACGCGGCAGCGCGAGCTACAGAAGCGGGGAGGCTGCGCGGGGTATTGGCGAGAGTCATAGTTCATGACCCGACGGCAGCCCCAGCATGAGGTGAAGAGGCGGCGAGGGCGGGAGGACTGATTGCCATACATGACGCCATGGGTGCGTCGGCTCGGCTCGAAGCCACGGCGGCCACGCTCGTGGCGGGCGTCCCATTCGTGGAAAAAGAGAGGGGGGACCCCCTTCGGGAAGAAGCGCGGGAAGTTGCGGACGATGGTGTCCACCATGTCGTAGCGTTCGAGGCGGGTGCGGGGCCGACGGTAACGAGCGCGCATTTCAGGCTCCGACTGACGGCTTTGCGAGAGCGAGTAGGGACTGGCGACTACCTGGCGACGGGACTCCAACGGCGGGTCGCGCACCCCCGCCCCCCGCGATCAGCCACAGAAAAACCCCCGGTGGGGGGTCTATTCCTGCCACAATCATTGCTAAGTGATTGATTTCATTGAGGTTGCACTCCCTTAGAATGGGAATGTCGAGTGGTGATGTGGTATCAGATTACCACCGTTGCTGAGTCGGAGCAAGAATAAATTCCTCTCACGCGCGCGAGGAGTCTTTGGGCTGCCGGGATCGGAAAATCGGTCTCGGGCAAGTCGCGACTTCGCGTCGCTCACACTCACACGAAAGGTCACACGCATGTCCAAGATCACCCTCACCACCCGCAAGCCCCTCGTCCGCGCGCTCGGTCTCGGCGGGCGCGTCAAGCGCGAGATGGCGCAGCCGCTGTACGTCCTCAACGGCAAGCTCGTCGCGCACATGAAACGCAAGCTGCGCGAAGTCACGCTCGTGGACGCCACGACCGTGAGCGTGGACCTCACCGCGCCTGCGGTCGCGGAGCTGCCCGCGCAGTTCGGGCGCTTGCAGGTCGCCGAGGCCATCGCCTCGCTCGGCGGCAAGCCGTTCGCGCTGGCCACGCCTGCGAAGGCGGCCGCGAAGCAGCCGAAGGCTGCCAAGGCCACGAAGGCGAAGGCGAAGGCCAAGGCCGCTGACGTGGGCACGGACCTGCGCGCGGTGATCGCCGCGATCATGGGTTCGGACGCCTCCGACGCGGACAAGAACTCCGCCATCGCGGCCCTGCTCGCGTAATCGCAGGCACACACGCACCTCCAAGAGGCCCGGCATTGCCGGGCCTTTTTGCGTTCGCACACACGAAAGGACACGGCCATGAGCCTGAAACTCGAACTCCACGCCTTCGCGCAGCGCAACCTGCGCTTCCATCCCGCCTACGAAACGGCCCGCGACAAGCAGCGCAAGCGTCGCGAGCGCGACGAGATCGTCGCCGACAACGCACGTCTGCGCGAGCTGAACCAGCGCCTGCGCAACGCTCGCATCCTGCCCGCCATCGCGTGAGGAGGCTCTCGGTCAGGAGCCGCATGTGCGGCTCCATTCCGAGCGCCTCGCAACGCTCGCACAACGAAAGGACACGACATGCAACCGTACAAGCGACCGCCGAAGGGTGCCTACACCTTCCTGACCAGCCTCGACCTCGTGGACGAGCGCGTCCGCAACGCACCGCCTCGCCTCAAGCGCGAGGTTCGCGTCGAGCGGCTGGCCAATGGCAAGCGCCAGTATCTCGGCACCGTAACCGTGCTTCGGAGGCGTGATGACTAGGAAACTCATCGCCGCCGCGCTGATCGCGATCGAATGGTGGTTCGTGGTCATGGCGCTCGGCTTCGTCGCCTTCGTCGCCATCGACATCATCCCGCGCTGACGCGCTTCGCCAAGGAGTCTTGGCTTTGGCTGGCCCCGGTCGGGGCCGGCCTTTTGTGCTCGCAACACATCACGAAAGGACACGACCATGACCACGAAAGCGCAACTGATCGTCCGCGAGAAGCATCTGGAAGACATTCGCGATCACCTGCGCGACGAGCGCAACTTTGCGCTCAGCACGAAGGATTGGCCACGCAAGGCCGAGGCCGAGCGCAGCCTCAAGCTCGTGAACGAGCGGCTGCTCAACGTCTCGCTCAAGCTGGCGGTGGCTGCCTAGCTGTTGACTCTCCGCCGCATAGGTGTCACGTATAGTGACACCTATGCACACCTTCACCACACCGGAGACGCAACGATGACCCTCTCCAAGCGTGTCGCCGAGCGCATCCTCGACGACTACCAGCAGCGCCAGCGCGACAACGCGCAACGCGCGTTCGCGTTCGGCAAGTCGGCCCCTGCGGAGCCGTTCTACCTCAACGCCTACGCAACGAAGGCGGGCCTCACCTACACCAGCGCGCTTCGCCATTCGTCCAGCGTCGAGGCCGACAACCTCGCCCGCGCGATGGTCGGCTACGGCGACCGCACCTACGCCTACCGCATCCGCGTCACCCCGAAGGAGACCCACGCATGACCTTCATCGGAAAACTCCGCGAGGCAGCTCACAAGGCGCGAGAGACCCACCCCGCGAAACTGTGGCCAACGCGGTCGATCTGGCACGACCGCAGCGACCAGCCCGAGCACATCCAACTGATCGACCTGCTCATGGACATCAGAAACCTGCTGTTCCTGATCGTCCTGCTGATCCTCTTCCTCTGACGCACAGGAGACCCACGCATGACCAACTACGTCGGCATCCCAGCCAAGGGGATGGCGGAGAGGAAGGAGCCGACCGACTTCGTCCTCTCGTTCGAGGGGCCACGCGGCGGCGTTCGTAACGAGACAATCTCATCCGATGCCGCTGCCAAGCTGGCCTACGACATTCTCACCACCATCGCGAAGGAGAACACATGACCGACCCCACAAACCCCTTCCAAGACCGCAGCGAGGTAATGCGTTCGCTGGAGGAACACCACAAGCAGGCGCTCGGCAGCGATGCAGCCTATGGCGACGACCCTGCGACCACGCTGGCCAAGGACTTGATCCGGCACGGACAGGAGTACCTGCGCAGCATCGGACAGAGCCACCCATCGGATGACGACCTCGCGCAGGTTCTGACAGCTCTCGCGGACCTGCTCAACGGCTACCCGGAACGCGAGCTCGCCGATGGCTGGCGTGAAGCCGCCGCTCGCATCTCCGACTACCTCGGAAACGAGGACTCGTGGGGCGTCTTCAAGGACTGACCAACACCACGGCGAGAGCCGCCGGCCTTCGGGCCGGTGCGCTCTGTCCGGGCTGCTGGCCCGCATCGCAACGCAACGCAACGAAAGGAACCACCATGGACCTGAGCACCTCGCTCCGCCGTCTCGATCGCGAGCTGGAGGAGGAACTCGCCGCCATGCCCACCGAGGACGCGCGCCCCGACCCGAAGGTCACGCGCGACAAGATGGTCAAGGGGCTGAGCGGCACCCTCATCCGCTACGAGCGGATGAAGGAGGAAGTCACCAACCAGCGCAAGCTGGCCAAGGAGGAGTACGAGGCGAAGCTGCGCGAACTCAACTCCCGATACACGGCCTGCCTCGCCGACCTCGACGAGCGCCTCGCCAACGCCGACGCCATCATCGCCATGTGCAGGGCGGGCGTCGCCGCCGACCCGGTCATCTGACCGGGTCTCCCTTCTCGCAACAACGCAACGAAAGGACACCGCTATGAAAGTCACCGTTTGGGTTCTCCGCTCCTCGGGCGACGGCTTCGACGACGCACAGGTATTCTCCTCCTTCGAGAAGGCCACCGACGAGGCCATCGAAATGACGAAGGCCGAGTGGGAGAAGCACTACTCCGACCCCATGCCCGACGACTGGGAGGATGCGCAGCAGCAGACGATCGACGACGGCGAGAGCGATCTGTTCTGCGAGATCACCCACCACGAACTCGATCTGGTCGAGCTGATCGAGGCGAACAAGCAGTGGGACCGCGCCCGCAAGGTCGCCGAAGCCAACGAGGCGGCCGCGTAAGCGGCCCCTTCCTCACCCCATCAATCGCAAGCACAAGGAAACGACATGACGCAGTTCATCCAGAGCGGCACCAACTACAGCACCATCCACTCGTCGGCGATCCACCCGCACCTGCCGGCCAAGGTGTTCGTCGTCAACGTGGACCCGATGCGGGGCTACTACCTGTCGATGGTCCCCGACCTCAAGACGGAGCCGAAGCTGTACGGCGGCATCGAAAAGCGCGTCGAGCGGGTGATGACCACCTTCCAGTCGAGGCCCATCAACACCGGCGTCATGCTGTCGGGCGAGAAAGGCTCCGGCAAGACCCTGTTGGCCAAGTGTCTGTCGCGAGCCTGCCAGGCTCTCGACATGCCGGTCATCATGGTCACGCAGACCATGGCCGGCGAAGGCTTCAACGACCTGATGCGCTCGATCGAGCAGCCGCACATGCTGTTCATCGACGAGTTCGAGAAGATCTACAACGAGCCGGAGCACCAGTCGCAGCTCCTGTCCCTGCTCGACGGGACGTTCGGCTCGAAGCGTCTCACGGTCATCACCCTCAACGAGCAGCAGCGCATGAACCAGTACCTGATGAACAGGCCGGGCCGCTTCTTCTACCACTTCAAATACGATGGCCTCGACAAGCAGTTCATCCACGACTACGCCGCCGACAACCTCATCGACAAGGCCCGCGCAGACGAAGCCGTCCGCGTCTCGTCGCTGTTCGACAAGTTCAACTTCGACATCCTCAAGGCCCTGATCGAGGAGATGAACCGCTACGGAGAGTCGGCCAAGGATGCGGCCGAGTTCCTCAATGCGGTGCCCGGCGGATACGCCTCGAAGTTCAAGGTCGAGGACTTCCAACTGACGCCCGAGGGCAAGCGCAAGTTCAGGAGCGGCAAGCTCGCAGGCGGAGAGGTCCAATGCGACCCGATGCGCACCTTCGCAGTCGCGATGGCGTACAAGGACGACGATGGCGACGAGGCCATCTGCCACCTCTACGTCCAGCCCGACTCGATTGCCAAGTACGAGTACGACACCATCAGGATCGAGGCACCCGAGGCGCGCTTCATCCTTCGCCGGCAGTACGGGACGCCTCGCAACTACTACGACTTCGTCTGATCCAGATCAGCCAAACGTGTTGAGCCAGCGCCTCCGGGCGCTGGCTTTTTCTTTGCCCCGACTTGCAAAAGGTGTCACGCTATGCGACACCTTTGCACATCGCACGACTTCCCCTCGCACAACGAAAGGACACCTGATGACTACGCTCAACATCCAGCGCACCATCAAGAACCCCGACGACCTCGCCTCCCTCGTGATCGACATCTACCTCGACGGCATCTCCATGGTGGCCGAGGAGAGCGGCGCGCACGACGTCAAGAAGATCATCGACCGCATGTCCTCGGACGAGAAGATCGTCAAGGCGCTCAGCGGCATCATCCATACGCTGGCCGGCGACGACTTGCAGACTTCCTTCTCCCTGCTCAACGCCGTGGCCAAGGAGATCGCCTCGATCGAGAGCGGCAGCGTCGTCGAGCACCACGAAATCCAGACGGTGCAGCTCGACGAGAGCAACATCGTCGACTTCGCCCAGGCGATCGCGACCGCCGTCCGGGATGGCAAGGACAACATCGACTTCACCGACGGCAGCGGCAACCGCACCGACATGCCCGTGAACGTCGCACAGGAAGCCTTGGCCAAGGCGAACGAGGCGAGGGAAAGCGTGGGGCTTGCGCCCGTCGACGCCGCGCTCCCGCAGGCGACGCTCCACTAACCACCCACGACGCGCATCGCAAAAGGAGTCTTTGGGCCGGGACAGCTCGGCCCATGGCCTCGCTTTGTCTCATCGCAATCGCAACGAAAGGACCACCATGCCTAACTTCAACATCACCGCCGACCTCATCAAGGCCCTCGTCAACAAGGGCGACAAGCGTCGTGCGGACCTGCGCAGGATGGCGATGCCCATCCTCCAGTCGGTGCCGGAAGCCAAGCTCATCGAGGCGGCGCAGACCAACGACCGCGTCAAGTCCGGCGAGCTGAACCCGCGCATGTCCTACTCCGGCATCCGCGACCAGATGACGGCGCTCGCCCTCGTCTCCCTCGTGACGGGCGCACAGACTGCCGAGCAGACCATCGCCGCCATCGGTCTCAACATGAACCCGACCGAGTTCGGTGCTCTGCACAGCACGGATGCGGGCCAGATCGGCGCGTACATTGCCGCCTTCATGGATCGCATCCAGAAGAACGACGCCCCTGGGGCCGAGGCGATTATCCCTGCCCTCATTGGGCAGGGGGTGAACGTCGACGAAAGCCACTGCGACTGGCGCAAGGTGCTGCGGGACTACCACGACGGCACCGATGACGACATCGAGGAGACGGCCTCGGCCGAGGGACAGAGCAAGGCTGCGCCTCGCCTCGCCCTGCCTGCCGTCGACCCCTCGAAGGTGGCGATCGTCAACACGGTGCTCGGCTCGCTCGGCATCCCTGCCTATGACGAGATCAGGGCTGGCGTCGAGAAGGTCTATGCGGAGATTGATGCCAAGGCGGCGCAGCCGTCCGGCATGACTGTCAAGTACGAGTTCGCCGGGCAGCCCAACCTCGCTGGCAACTCGAAGGGCATGCCTGCCGGCCAGCTCAAGACGGTCAAGGCGCATGCCGCCTTCGGCATCACCGCCGGCAAGGACCAGTTCGACTTCGACCTGCCCACCTTCGACTGGGCCAGCCCGCACCCCTACGTGCCGGAGGTCGACAACGACTACCAGTTCCAGCCGGTCCCGCTGCTCCGTGCCCTCTGGGCGCTGGCCACCAACCAGAAGGCGTGGATACACGGCCACACTGGCACGGGTAAGTCGACGCTGATCGAGCAGATCGCGGCCCGCCTCCAGTGGCCGATGATCCGCATCAACTTCGACAGCGAGATCACTCGCATGGACCTGATCGGCCGGGATGTTCTGACCCAGTCGAACGGCAGCGTGACGACCACCTTCGAGGACGGCACCCTGCCGAAGGCCATGCAGATGCCGTGCATCCTGCTGTGCGACGAGATGGATTTCATCCGGCCGGACGTGGCCTACGTGATGCAGCGCGCCCTTGAGAACAAGGGCCTGCTCATCACCGAGGATGGCGGTCGCCTCATCACGCCGGACCCGATGTTCCGCATCATCGCCACGGCCAACACGAAGGGATCGGGTGACGACACGGGCCGCTACATGGGCGCTCGTCCGCAGTCGGGAGCTTTCCTCGATCGTTTCACCTGCTGGATCGAGGTCGACTACATGACGCCGGCCAGTGTGATGAAGCTGATCGCAGCCAAGACCACGGGCATCCCGGACAAGGTCGTGAAGATGCTCGGCGCATATGCCAAGGAGCACTGGATCGGCTTCCGCAACGGCGACATTCTCCAGCCGCTCTCGCCCCGTGGCCTGATCTCTGCGGCCGGTGCCTACACCTTCTTCTCGGGACTGATGCCCGAGGCGGAGGCCATCAAGCAGGCGATCCGCACCACGATCTCGGAGCGTTGCACGGAGACCGACGCGCAGACGATCGACGGTCTGGTCCAGCGGGTAACGAGCTGATGGAAGCGGGCGACGCCTTCTCGCTGGCGATCGCGGCGATGACCATGGTCGTCGCCGCCTATGCTGCCTGGCTGTGGGGTTGCCTGCTGAACATCGCCGCCACCCGCAAGGACACGAGGCTCGCCCGCAGGGCGGGCCTCATCATGCTGGCCATGGCGGTCGCCTTTGCAGGCAACGCCACCATCACCATACAGATATGGAGCAAACTCTATGACTGAACGTCCCGTGATTTCGGCCCTCGCATTCGAGGCCGAGATGCAGAACGTCACCCGAACGCTGGCGCGTGACGGTGGCCTCAAGGTCGTCATCGGCGGCGACCAAGCCTTCACCAAGGACGGCGTCGTCGTGCTGCCGGGCGTCGACCGGAGCAAGGAGATCGACCTGTTCGATGCTCGGGTTGCCCGTGGTTACGTCGACCATGAGGCGGCGCACAACCGTGAGACCGACTTCGACGGCGGCTGGCTGGAGAAGGCCGAGAACCACTCGAAGTTTGCGGCAGCCATGCTGCAAGGCGTCGAGGACGTGCGCATCGACAAGCTCCAGACTGACCGCTACCACGGCAGCCGCACCAACATCGAGGCGACGACGCAGGCGACGATCGACCTGTTCCTTGAGCGTGTTGCCGACGGCCAGATCAAGGCGGACACCGACAAGGAGAAGCAGGGCCTCCTGCCCTTCGCAACGGCGGTCGCCGGTCGTCAGCTCATGAACCTCGGCCTCACCAAGACGGACGAAGTCGAGAAGCTGTGCGGCCCCGGCGTCTGGAATATGGCGATGGCTCTGGCCCGCAAGGCGATGGACGCCCGCTCGACTGCCGACGCCTACCAGTTGGCCATGTGGGCGGTGAACAACCCGCCCGACCCCAAGGACAAGAACCCTCCGCCTCCTCCCATGAGCGGCGATGGTCCGGGCAATGGCGCAGGTCAGGGTGGTGCCGGCCAAGGCGGCGCTGGTCAGGGCAAGGGCGGCAAGAGCAAGGGCGGTGCCGGCAAGGACGATGGCCAGGGTGCGAGCGCCGGTGGCGCAGGCGCTGGCCACTACGACAACGACACGCCCGAGCCGACGATCGTCGACTTCAAGGATGCCGTGAACGACAAGTTCGGCCAGCAGGTCGGCAACACGCAGCAGGGTGTCGTCGAGTACAGGTCCGACTGGTCCCTCGACAACTTCATCAGCCAGAAGGTGAAGCGGTTCGGCGATGGGTCGGGCCGGAATGGCGACCGATACCTGCTTGCGACCGACGCCAACAGCCATGCCGCGTACCGGCAGGCCAAGATGGAGATCGGCGCGCAGATCGGTGCGATCAAGATGGCGTTCGAACGCTACCTGATGTCCATGATTTCCCGTGGGTGGGAGGGCGGAATGCCCGAGGGCAACCTCGATCCTCGCCGCCTGTCGGCGGCGGTCGCTGGCTCGACCACGGTGTTCCGGCAGCGGGACGAGCGTGTCGAGATCGACACGGCGGTCTCGATCCTCGTCGACATGAGCGGCTCGATGAGTCGCGTCGCCCCGTTCGCAGCCAAGGTGGTGATCGCGTTGAGCGAGGCGCTCAACAAGGTCAACATTCCGTTCGAGATCACGGCGCATGCGACGTCGGGCGGTGGGTTCATGCCTCAAATGACGAAGTCGGAATGGAACCGACTGCCGAAGGACCACATCGCTCGCCGTGTCGGCATCCCCGAGTTCCATTCGAACGGCTCGCCGACCGGGCACTTCAAGCCGCTCTACCTGACCCGGTGGGTGCGGCAGGACTTCTATGTGCTCAAGGCGTTCAACGAGACGCTGTTCTCCAGTGAAGGGCCGATCGTCGGGCTGGCCAGCATGGCGCATGGCGGCACGGTCGAGGCGGACGGGGTGCTCAAGACGTATGAGCGGCTGCGGCGCAGGCCGGAGCGTCGGAAGGTGCTCATGTCCATCTGCGATGGCGGGCCGGGCGGAGGCGGGCCGGGCGACGAGGGCCAGCATCTGCGCAACGTCGTCGAGATGCTGTCGAAGGACAAGAGCCTGCACCTGATGGCCATCGGGATCGGGACGGACGCGCCGAAGGCGTACTACCGCAACGCCACGGTCATCAACGACATCAAGGAAATGCCGAGGACGATCTTCGGCAAGATGAAAGAGGCGCTCGTCGTCAGGAAGGCGGCGTGATGGCGGGCAAGCGCAAGCCCGTCGTCATCTGGAGGGAGTGGGGCCTGAAAGGCCCGCTCCGTGAGCAGGTCGCGACTGCCAAGGCGGCGAGGGAGGGCAGGCTCACTCGTCGGGATGGCGAGAAGGTTCGAGCAATCACAACGCACACGAAAAGGAGACTGTGAATGGATGTGCAATTGAAAACGGTCGGCGGCAACCGCAGCGCCGACCAGATCATCAGGGTGAAGACGCCGGTCAAGCATCTGTCGATCGCCGTCGAGAGCGCGAAGGCGTCGCTCATCAAGGATGCGGGCATGGTCGGGTCCGTGGTGGCTCTCTACGCCGTGCTCTCGATGGTGGGTGCGCCGGTCGGATTTGTGTGGGGCGTCGTGGTGACGCTGTTCGCAATTCTGGTTCCGATCATCCTGTTCAAGTCGAGCGGGCGGTGGCGAAGCATGGAGCCGGACGAGGCGATCGAGTTCATCGCCATGGAAATCGAGGATGCGGTCAGCCAGTCGAAGGAACGGAGGGATTTGATATGAGCAGCGAGAGAAGCACGAAGTCGATCGCCGGCGACGCACTGTCGTCGTTGGGCCTGGGCGAGGAGAAGAAGCCCGTCGAGCGCCAGCGTGGGTACGGCAGCGGGTATGGACAAGGCTCGTTCATGCGGCAGTCGGACGAGGACTGGCTGCGTGGCGGGCGGAGCGGCGGCTCCTATGCCAGGGCCAAGGCGGGTGAGGATGACGAGGATATTCCGCTGTTTCTGCGAAGGGGCGCGGAAGGAAGCCGGTCTGTGTCGAGCAGCCCGGCTTCCCCTCGCAAGCACACGAGCGAAAGGACAGCGTCGTATGCGCCTCACTCGTACATCAAGAGCGAGGAGAAGTTCAAGGTCGGCGACACGATGAAGCTGGCCGAGGCTGCGCTGTTCTCGGAGGAAGCGGCGAAGTTCATAGCCAACCGGGTGCATGAGGCGATGGCCGATGCGCTGGAGCGGTACGGCCTGATCTGGAGCGGCGCGGCGAGCGCGGCGCTCAAGGCGGCGGTCAGGGAGCAGTTCGAAAACTGCACCTACAAGAAGCCGATCGACGGCGGCAGCCAGTACGTGGCGGTCAGGGTGGGCAAGTCGGAGATCGACCATGGGTGACGCCATCCCGCCCGAGGAGCTTCGCGTCGAGACGTGGCCCATTGAGGGCATCGACCAGAGGGGCGGGCAGCATGTTGGCGGTCATCGAGGGGTGCGGGTGACGCACCTTCCGACCGGCATCATGGCCTACGTCAACGTGGGGCGATCGCAGCATCATGCGAGGCGCATTGCCGTCGACATGATCGAGGCGGCGCTGACCCACCCAGACTTCTGATCCCTGGCCCAGGGTTACAGGGCACTTTCGTGTGCGAGCAGTCCCGTCGTCGGCGCAAGCCGGCGGCGGGGCGAGACGATACGGAGAACGAGATGGCACAGAGAGAGTTCGAATATGTGTCACGGCGGGTCGGGTCGAGCATGAGGCTCGTGTCGACCATCGAGTGCAGCAGGTGTCCGGCCGTCAGTGACTACGTTCACGTCGGGTCGAAGAAGCCGAGCGTGGCAGTCGAACAGTATTTCAGGAACCACGGCTGGTCGGTGGGGCGCGTCGCCAAGAAGGACGTATGCCCGGCCTGCCAGATGCAGACGAGAAAGGAGAAGCCAGTGGCCAAGGCGGCAAAGCCGGCAGAGCCGGAGATCGTGGTGACGCCAGCACCGAGGCAGATGGACCGGGACGATCGACGGTTGATCTTCGCGAAGATCGACGAGGTCTACGAGAAGGATGGGTATGTGGTGCCATGGACCGACGCTGCGGTGGCCAAGCACCTTGGGGTGCCGAGGGCGTGGGTCAGCCAGGTTCGGGACGAGATGTTCGGGCCG
>Ga0172382_10006261_pt1 | contig 17368 bp, 16 predicted proteins | sample Leawel138RmetaG_FD_122245 | JGI IMG/M metagenome (GOLD analysis project Ga0172382, IMG submission 122245) | Leachate microbial communities from a municipal landfill in Southern Ontario, Canada - Leachate well 138R metaG | ecosystem: Engineered > Solid waste > Landfill > Unclassified | place...
CCACCGGCCGGCGGCTGCACACATCAACACAGGCTTCCAGCCACCAAGTTCAGACTCATCTACAGATTGGAAACGACTGCGGTAGTGTTGCCATCAGAGCTGGGGGAGCAGCTTGGCCAGCTCGGTTTCCGACATGAACCTGATCTGGTTGGCTTTGGCATAAGCCTGCGCCTGTTCGCTGATCTCGCCCAGGGTTACATAAACGCCTTCATGTGCTTCGTGGGCTTCACGGCGGGCATTCAGGTCGCGCAAGGCCTGGACCCCAACGCGCGATGCCTTCCAGCGTTTTGCGCTGACCACTGCCAGGCGGCCCTGGCGCCGCAACAGATAATCGGCAGGTTCACCTTGCAGGCGGGTGACTTCGCAGCCGTCCTCGCTGAAGCCGTCATGCAGCACCGCTGAAAAGGCTTCCCACGACATGTTGCGCACGGCGTCGGCCGTGCGTTCAATACGTGCCGCCGACGGCGCGTTGCGCTGCTTCCAGGCTGCGATAACGGAAATCACCACGAAAGGCACACTGGCGAAAACCAGAAAGGTGGTGATCAATGGGCTGGAAACCGCCTGCGAGATTGCCAGGAGGACCAGCGCAACCAGCGCGCTGATCCACCATGATGAACGCAGCAGGATGGCAAATATGGAGTTCTGGGCTAGCTTGAGTTTCACGCTGGCGTTTCAGGATCGGAGAGAAGACTTCAGGAACGATAATCGGCGTTGATGCTCACGTATTCATGCGAGAAATCACAGGTATATACGGTGTCTTTACAAGAGCCGCGCCCCAAAGCAATACGCACCGTGATTTCGGCTTCTTTCATGATGCGTTGGCCGTCGTCTTCGGTGTAGTCAGGGTGGCGCCCGCCGTCGCTGGACACCAGCGTATCACCCAGCCAAAGGCGGGTGCGTGATACATCGAGATCGCTGATGCCGGCGTAGCCGACTGCGCACAGTATGCGGCCCAGGTTGGGGTCAGAGGCGTAAAAGGCGGTCTTGACCAATGGCGACTGGGCCACAGCATAGGCGACCTTGAGTGCTTCTTCAGGGGTGCCGGCTTCTTCTACCCGAATTGTGATGAACTTGGTGGCGCCCTCGGCGTCGCGTACGATCTTCTGGGCGAGTTCAAGCGCTGCGGCGCTCAAGGCTTCGAACAGGGGGGCGTAGCCGGGGTCGTTCTCGCTATCGACCCGTGCACCGCTCTGGCCGCTGGCCATGATGACGAAGGAATCATTGGTCGAGGTGTCGCCGTCGACCGTGATGCGATTGAAAGAGCGCTCGGTGATCTGCCGGGTCATTGTGCGCAGCAGTTCGGGGGCGACGCCTGCGTCGGTTGCCAGAAAGCCCAGCATGGTCGCCATATTGGGGCGTATCATGCCGGCGCCCTTGCTGATGCCTGTGATGGTGACCGTATGCCCGTTGATTTCAAGGCGTCGGGACGCAATCTTGGGCTGGGTGTCGGTGGTCATGATGCCGTGAGCGGCGTCGAACCAGTGATTCGGCGTAAGGTCTTGTATGGCCGCAGGCAGGGCGGCTGTCAGCCGGTCGACTGGCAGGGGTTCAAGGATGACGCCGGTGGAAAACGGCAGGACCTGTTCAGGCCGCAGACCCATGAGTTCGGCCACTGCCTGACAGGTTTGCCTTGCGGCCTGCATGCCGGGTTCACCCGTGCCCGCGTTGGCATTGCCTGTATTGACCACCAGGGCGCGGATGCCCTGGCCTGCGGCCAGGTGCTGTTCACTGAGTTGGACCGGGGCCGCGCGGAAACTGTTGGTGGTGAAGACGCCGGCCACTGAAGTGCCTTCGGCCAAGCGGAAGACCGTGACATCTTTGCGGCCTGCCTTGCGGATGCCGCCTTCTGTAGTACCGATGTCTATGCCGGCGACGGGGTGGATGTCGGCTTCGGGTGGAATGACAAGATTGACGGCCATGATGATCGCTGGGAAATGGGGGGTTGATCTGCGGATGGCTGATTCTAACAGCCCATCGGCCCCCTTGGGCGTGGCCATCACCCCGTATGTGTTCAGCTTGCCGGCCTTGCGGACGGCTGCAAGCGCACGAAGGTCTTGAGTTGGCCCAGCGTTTCGAACAGGATGTCGCGGCTGGTGTCGGGAAGGCCGTCGAACATGGACAACACCCATTCTTCGTGCGAGCGCGCCATTTTCCGGAAGACGCGCCGGCCCTTGACTGTGAGGCGTACGACCGAACTACGGCGGTCGGCGGAATTCCTGATGCGTTCGACCAGGCCTTCTTTTTCGAGTTGGTCGGTAATGCCGGTGATGTTGCCGTTGGTCACCATCATGTAGCGTGAAAGATCAGTCATTTTCATACCCCCGGGTTCGCGCTGCAGCTGAGCCATGAGGTCGAAGCGGGGCAGGGTGGTGTCGTATTCGGTGCGCAGCCGGCTGCGGAGTTCGGTTTCGATCAGGTTGCAGCAGGACAGCATGCGCAGCCACAGCCGCAGATCGGCGTGGTCTTCCGGCACGGTGAGACTTTCAAGATCGGGATATTGGTGGGGATCTATGACTAGGGTCTGTATGTCGTTCATGGTTTGTCACCTCTCGTTCTGTATGTATCGTGTATTTCATTCATGAAAGACACGTGGCGGTTCATTTGCGACTTAAAAGAAAGCTGTTGAAAGTTTAGAAGGTGATGTTCGCAGAGTCCTTGATCCAGGCCATGTTTATGCATGCTTCACCATCACATCGTTTGCGATCTATCAAAACGGCGGCAAGACAAGCTGTTTAAGCATGCCGTTTTTGTTGCCCGATTAGGGTTTTCGAGTACGCAACCCTCGTTGACAGTCGGCTGGCCCTAACCATAAGATGACTGATGATTCACCAATCACTGGGGGCGGGCGCACCAGCCCGATCTTCCATCAGCATGGACGGAGACTCTAGGCATGTCGGACCCTCTTACTGCCGATGCGCTGCTTGCGCTGTACCGCACGATCAAGACGATACGCACAGTGGAAAACAGTCTGACCCGCCTGTTCGCCGACGGGGAAGTCCCGGGCTTCATCCATTTGAGCGTCGGTCAGGAAGCCGTTGCGGCGGGTGTATGTGCAGCCCTTGAAGCGCAAGATACATTGGCAACGACCCATCGTGGGCACGGGCATGTGCTGGCCCGCGGGCTGGAACTGCCCCTCTTCTTTAAAGAAGTCATGGGCAAGGAAGGCGGGGTCTGCGGCGGGCGCGGCGGCTCCATGCACGTTGCCGACATGAAGATCGGCATTCTGGGCGCCAATGGCATCGTCGGGGCGGGCATACCCATTGCGATGGGTAGCGCGGTGGCTCACCAGGTGCGTAACACAGGGGGGGTTGCCGTCGCCTTCTTTGGTGATGGGGCCATGGCTGAAGGCGTACTGCACGAAACCCTTAATATGGCTGCGCTCTGGAAACTGCCCCTGCTGCTGGTTTGCGAAAACAACGGCTGGTCGGAATTCTCACCCACAGACAAACAGTTTGCCGGCACGCTCAAGGGTCTGGCAGCGGCGTTCAAGATTACCTATATGCAGGCGGACGGCAACGACGTACGCGAGGTGGCGCAGTCGGCGGCCAAGGCGGTTGCTGCTCTCAGAAAGGGCAAAGGGCCGGTCGCGCTTGAATGCCTGACCCAACGGGTGCGTGGCCACTACGAGGGCGACCCGCAAAAATATCGCGATGCCGACGACCTTGCCTCACTGGAAACCAACGACCCTGTAGCCCGCACGCTTGTCATGCTGCGGGACGCTGGCGTGGGCGACGAAGCCGTAGCCAAGGTGGACCAGGCAGTCGACGCCGCGGTCGAGGCCGCTATCGAAGCCGCGCGTCAGGATGTAGAGCCGGAATACGAAAACGCATTGCGGGATGTCTATACGCAGGGCGAGCTCGCCGAAACCAGTCGATGATGAAAGGAACACCGTCGATGACCGAAATGAAGTTTACGCAAGCCGTCAACCAGGCGCTGCGCGATGCCATGACAGAAGACGCATCCGTCATGCTGCTTGGGGAAGACATCGCGGCTGCGGGTGGCTCTTTCAAAGCGACCCGCGACCTATTGGGTGAGTTCGGTGCTGCTCGCGTGCGCGATACCCCGATTTCCGAAGCCAGCCTGGCCTCGCTGGCGGTCGGCGCCGCCATGACCGGCACCAAGCCCGTGGTGGAAATCATGTTCATGGATTTCATCACGCTTTCCATGGATGCCCTGGTGAATCAGGCAGCCAAGGCGCGTTTCATGTTTGGCGGCCGTACCAGCGTGCCCATGGTGCTGCGCACCCCTCATGGCGGCGGCCTGAGTGCGGGCCCCCAGCACTCGCAATGCCTGGAAGCCTGGCTGGCCCATATTCCCGGTCTGAAAGTGGTGTGTCCGGCGACACCCAATGATGCCTACGGCCTGTTGCGCAGCGCGATCAACGATCCGGATCCTGTCGTGTTCATTGAGCACAAGGCCATGTATGGCCGCAAGGGTCAGGTCGATACGGCTCAGGCAATTCCGCTGGGCAAGGCCAACGTGCTGCGCCAGGGTAGCGATGTGACCATCGTTACTTACGGTTCCACCGTCCACACCTGCCTGCAGGCGGCTGCCAAGCTGGCCGAAGAAGGCGTTGACGCCGAAATCATCGACTTGCGCACGCTGCAGCCCTGGGATACCGAAACCGTGCTGGCATCGCTGCGGCGCACGCATCGCGTGGTGATTGTGCACGAGGCCGTGCAGTCATTCGGGGTAGGGGCCGAGATCGCAGCGCATATTGCGGACGAAGGCTTCGACGAGCTGGACGGCCCTGTCGTGCGGGTGGGGGCGCCTTTCATGCCGGTGCCTTTCGCACGTTCACTCGAAGCGCAATACATGGTGAACGTGGATCGTGTCTGCGCAGCAGTGAAAAAAGTGATGGCCTGAGCGGCTGACGGCCAGACATGGCCAACTGAAAATTGCCAGGTGGCGGTGGGCTGCAGAGGCCTTCCCCTTACCAGAGGAGAACACAGATGACTGAAAATGCTGCTGTAAAAATAAGCCGGGATGGCGCCGTCGGGTTACTGACCATCAATCGGCCCGAGACACTCAACGCGCTCGATGTCCCCACTCTGCACGCACTCGAGGCCGGCCTGGATGAACTCGAGCGCGATGCCGATATTCGTGTGATCGTCGTGACGGGTGCCGGCGACCGCGCATTTGTTGCGGGTGGCGATATTGGTGATCTCGACAGCCGTCAGGGGCTGGCGCACTATCAGGAATTTGCTGAAGTCGTGCATCGTGTTTTCCGCCGTTTCGAAGACAGCGACAAGCCGACCATCGCCGCCGTGAACGGCTGGGCGCTGGGCGGCGGCACCGAGTTGATCCTGTCGCTCGATCTTCGCCTCGTATCGAACAAGGCCCGTCTGGGGCTGCCGGAAATCAATCTGGGTCTTTTCCCCGGCGCTGGCGGCACCCAGCGGTTGATGCGTCAGATTGCGCCCTGCAAAGCCAAGGAAATGATGTTCACCGGTGACCAGATTTCGGCGGATGAAGCCGTGGCGCTGGGCTTGTGCAATCGCGTTGTGGCACACGAAGCCCTCATGGAAGAAACCATGGCACTGGCCAACAAGATTGCGTCCAAATCGCCACTGGTGCTCAAACTGCTCAAGCGCAACTTGCGTCAAGGCCAGGAAATGCCCTTGGGTGCGGCGCTCGCCCACGAGCAGGCAATGATCGGTCTGGTGCTGGATAGCGCCGACGCTCATGAAGGCTGCCGCGCCTTCCTGGAAAAACGCCCAGCCGAGTTCCGGGGGCAATAGTCGTGCAACAGACGCTGACGCTGCCCAAGCTGGGCCTGACGATGACCGAAGGCATCGTATCTGAATGGCTGAAGCAGCCTGGTGACACCTTTGTCGCCGGCGATATTCTGTATGTCGTCGAGAACGACAAGGTGGCCAACGAGATTGCAGCGGATGCCGCCGGCACGCTCACGGAAGTCCTTGTGCAGGCTGGGGATACCGCAGCCGTGGGCGCCGTGATCGCTCATTGGGACGACGGGCTTGCCGAAGAAAGCGGGGTGTCAGAGCAGGCCTCACCCGCGGGCGCCGCCAGCAGCGCTGCCCCAGCCGGGGCCACGGCTGCTCCTGCCCCTGAAAAGACCTCCGATGCGCCGACACCCAGCCCCAGTGGCCCGTCAGCGTCCGAAGGTACGCACCGGAAAATCGCGACACCGTATGCGCGCCGCCTGGCGCAGTCGCGGGGCATTGCTCTTGAAGACCTGGATGGCAGTGGCCCGGGGGGCCGCATCAAGGCTGCTGATGTCGAAGCCTATCAGGGCAGGCGTGCTGCTGCCGCTTCCGGGCAGGGTCTCCCTGCCGGCCGCGCACAAGGGGTAGCCAGCGCCCCGGCCTCCGCCGAGCTCATGACGGGCCAGACGCTGTCGGCACCCAGCACCATGCAGGCAACCATTGCCCGTCGGCTGACGGCCAGCAAACAGCAGATACCCCATTTCTATCTTGCGCTGGATATCGACGCCACACGACTCGTGGCCTTGCGCAAGGAAATCAACCGTGCCCAGAACGAACACCGCCTGACTCTGAATCATTTCATTGTCATGGCGGTTGCCCGGGCGCTGGGCCGCATGCCGGAAGCTAATCGTGTCTGGACGGATGACGGCATTGTGTCGTTTTCCAGAGTCGATGTGGGTGTGGCGGTGAACACGGCAGAAGGGCTGTTGGCACCCGCCGTCTGCGATGTCGGCGATGTCTCGCTGGGCACCCTGGCGGCCCGCCTGAACGGGGTCATTGAGCGGGCACGTTCGGGCCGCATGAGCCATGCCGACCTTGGCAGCCCGGCCATTACCGTATCCAACGCCGGCATGCACCACGTTCATTTCATGGGCTCCATCATCAATCCGGGGCAGGCGATGATCCTGGGCGTCGGCAGCGTCAAGGGCGTTTTCCGCCCCGATAGCGAAGGCAGGCCCGAATTGCGTCAGGAAATGGGCGTGGTGCTGTCGGCGGATCACCGCATTATCGATGGCGTGCACGGGCTCAAGTTTCTGAACATCGTGCGCGAACTGCTTGAGCAGCCAGTGCAGTTGCTGGTGCACTGACCTCGACAAAGACAGAGGGAGAAATCATCATGACAGCCGAAAACACACTTGCCCAAACCCTGGCCCGGTTCATCGTATCGCTGAAAGACCCGGCGGCCATTCCCGCTTCAGTAATGGAAAAGGCCCGCGTCAGTTTGCTGAACGGCTATGGAATTGGCCTGGCGTGCTTCAACACCCCCTACGGGCGGGTCGCCGCAGAGGCGGGCCTGGCCATGGACGGCGAGCGCCCGGACGGCGCCACCCTGTTCGCAGACGGGCGCAAGGGCTCCATGCAAGCGGCCATGCTGGCGAATTCCGCGCTGTTTCATGGCCGTGCACAAGAAGACGCCCTGGGGGCCGCCCACCTGGGCGCCATCTTGATTCCCATGTTGACGGCCGCTGCTGAAACCGGCCAAATGCCCTTGCACCGGCTGTTGCCGGCGCTGATCGCAGGTTACGAGATCGGCGGCCTGTTCGAGCAGAACTATGCCGGCCACACCACCCCGGCGGGCCTGCGAGCGTCGGCCATCTATGGGCCCCTGGCGGCCGCGGCAGCCGCGGCGCTGGCGCTCGACCTTGATGAAGGCCGCACGGCAGCCGCCTTGGCCAATGCAGCGTCTTTCGCTGGCGGCATATTGCAGTCTTTCAGTGACGGTACTGACGAATGGCGCTATCAATTGGGGGTGGCCGCCAATAATGGTTGGGTGGCGGCCCAGCTTGCCAAGGCTGGTTCGGTGTCAGCGCCTGCGGCTTTCGAGGGCAAGGCGGGTTTTGTGCCCAGCTATGCGCGCACGCAGTGCGACGTGGCAGCCCTGCAGGGAAAAATCGGCAAGCAGTGGTTCATCCACAATGTGGTGTTCAAGCCTTACCCCGTCTGTGCTTTCAACCAGACACCTGTGAATGCCGCCCTGGCCTTGCGTGAAAAACTCGCCGGGCGCCGCCCAGCAAGCATCTGCGTGCGCATGAACCCCTATGAAACCGGCTATGCCGGCATGGACAGCACGGGCCCCTTCAATTCGGTGTCGGGCACCCTCATGAGCATTCCCTTCTGCATTGCCAATACCCTGCTGCATGGCGCACCCACCTTGCGTGACATGATGGTTTACGACGATGCACAGGTGGCAGAGCTGATTGGCCGCATCGAGCTCAAAAGTGATACTGAAGTACCGCGCCTGAGCTGCGTCATAGAAGCCTCGTTCGATAACGGCGATGCACCCGAAGTCCTCACTATGAACATGACGGTCGAAGACTATAACTACGATCGCGACGCGCTGCGCTCCCTGGTGCAGCGGGTGGGCGCTGAAGTGGGCCTGGAACCGACATCGGCGGCCGCACTTGAACGTTTTGTCGATGACCCGGCAGGCACAGGCCTGGGTGTGGTCCTGCAGGAATTTTCCCAGGCGCGTGAGCGGACAGCAGCCTTGGCCTGAAGCGGCAAGCTCTCAACAAGAAATTAAAGCAGGAACGACACTATGGACTTTCAACTGTCAGAAGAACAGCGGATGATCGCCGATTCCGCCCGCCAGCTCGGCGAGCGTTTTGGTCTCGAATACTGGCGCGATCTGGACGCCCGCAAAGAGTTTCCGCACGAGTGCTGGCGTGCAATCTGCCAGGCGGGTTTGTGTGGTGTGGCGCTGCCATCCGAGTACGGCGGCTCAGAACTGGGTGTGTTCGAGATGGCTCTCATCATCGAGAACCTGTCTGCGGCCGGTGGCGGCAGCACCCTGGGACAGTTGTTCATGATCAACCCCATTTTCGGCGGGGTGTCGGTCAGCCGCTTCGGGACTCCCGAAATGAAGAAGGAACTCCTGCCGGGGCTGATGTCGGGCGATATTAACTTCTGCATGGCGCTGACCGAGCCCGATGCCGGTACCAACACCCTGGAAATCCGCAGTTTTGCTTCTGAAGATGGCGATGGCTGGCGTTTGAATGGCCGCAAGGTCTGGATCACCGGCGTGGACAGCGCCCACAAAATGCTGGTGGTGGCCAGAACCCGAAAGATCGAGGAAAGCGCGTCTCGCAGCGACGGCCTGACGATGTTCATGATAGACGTCGAAAGAGAAGGCCTCAGTCACACGCCTATTGAAAAGCTGGGTACCAATACCCTGGCTTCCAGTTCAGTGTTCTTCGACAACGTGCGTATCGAGCCCCACGAGCTGGTAGGGACGCTGCACGGGGGCTGGCGCGAACTCCTGGATGTGCTGAATACCGAACGCATCGTGACGACGGCGGGCCTGATCGGCACAGCCGAACTGGCGCTCAAGCTGGCGGTGGAATACGGCAACGACCGCAAGGTCTTCGGCAACAAGCCCATCAGCAGCTATCAGGGCCTGCAGTTTCCGCTGGCGCAGTGCTATGCCGAAACCCAGGCGGCCCGCCTGGTCAATTACAAGGCGGCCACCAACTTCGATAAAGGGTTGCCCTACGGCAGTGAAGCCAACGTCGCCAAACTGCTGGCAGCACAGGTGGCGGCCAACGCCACCGAACGCGCGATGCAGACCATGGGCGGCATGGGATATTCGCGTGAATACCACGTTGAGCGTCTGTGGCGAGATTGCCGGTTGTTCCGCTTTGCCCCTATTTCAGAAGAGATGGTGCTGAATTACATCGCCATGTACGACCTGGGCATGCCCCGGTCGTATTAAAGGCCACCGGCTTGCAGGACTGCACAAAGGGTTACTCGATACGATTAGCACAATACAAGACACAATGTATCTACAAGGGCACTCAAGATGGTCACACTGAGTTCATCTATCGAACATTGGGCGCGCGCCACACCGGAAGGCTTGGCCGTCCGCTACCAGGACACTCGCATTACCTACGCCGATCTGTTCGATCGCACCTGCGCAGCTGCAGGTATGCTGGCAGCGCGCGGTGTGGGGCAGGGCGATATCGTCGCCTTGCTGATGAAGAATAGCGCGGCGTTCATTGAACTTACACTGGCTATCGGCCATCTCGGCGCCGTCGTGCTGCCCATCAACTATCGCCTGGGCAAGGATGAAGTCGATTACATCGTCCACCATGCGGGTGTGAAGCTGATCTGCGTCGACGAGGCGTTGCAGGAAAATGCCGGGGACATGCCCAAGGTGGTGATCACCAACGAACTTGAGCACGATACACGGGCGATCGACCCAACGGCTTCACCTGTCAGGGCGGCCATGCTTGTCAAGCCGTCCGACATGTTCCGCCTGATGTACACATCGGGCACGACAGGCCGTCCCAAGGGCGTCATACATACCTACGAGAATTTCTACTGGAAAACACTCGACCATATCTGCGAGCTGGGGCTGACGGCCGCTGACCGTCTGCTGGTGGTCGGTCCGCTCTACCACGTAGGCGCATTCGACCTTCCAGGCTTTGCCATGTTTGAAGTGGGCGGCTCAATGACGGTGCTGCGCGACTTCGACCCGGCCGATGCACTGCAGGCCGTGCAGGACGATCAGCTTACCGGAGCATGGCTGGCGCCCATTATGCTGAATCGCATGCTGGCATTGCCCGAACGCCAGCAATATGAACGCGACAGCCTGAAATGGGTGACAGGCGGCGGGGAACGCACGCCGGCGGAACGCATCCAGGCTTTTAGTTCGTTGTTTCCGCAAGGCCGCTACGTCGATGCTTACGGGCTGACCGAAACATGCTCGGGCGACACAATGATGCAGGCCGGTAGCGAGATCGCCAAAATCGGTTCCGCGGGCCGGGCGCTGGCCCACCTCAAGATCGAGATCCGTGATGGCGACGGTAAGGCACTACCCGCCGGCGAAGTGGGCGAAATCTGTCTTTGGGGGCCCAAAGTAACCCGGGGTTACTGGCGTGACGAACAACGCACCGAAGAAAGTTTCTTCGGTGACTGGTTCCGTTCGGGCGATATGGGTTATCTGGATGAAGATGGCTTCCTGTTCCTGGTCGATCGCAAGAAGGACATGGTCATCAGCGGTGGTGAAAACATCGCTTCGTCCGAAGTCGAACACGTGCTCTATCAGATCGAGAACGTCGAAGAGGCGGCCGTGATCGGCCTGCCCGATGAAAAATGGGGTGAAAGGGTGGTGGCGGTCGTGGTGTTGCGACCGGGCACTTCCCTGACCCTTGAGGCAATGCAGTCGCATTGCAGCGGCAAGATCGGCCGTTTCAAGATACCGCGCCAGCTGATTGTGCTGGATGCGTTACCGCGCAACCCGTCGGGCAAAGTGCTCAAGCGGGTCCTGCGTGACGATCTGGCTACACATATGTCCGGCGAGGCCTCATGACCGGCCTTGAAGTTCAACAACCCTCGTTCACCAAGCAACAGTGCCCTGCGGCAGGGCGGTTTGAACGGCCCTGAACCGCAGCGGTTTTTTAGCGATAAAAATGGTCTGAAAAAAACAGACCCCCGCAGTACAACCACAAGGAGACAATCATGACCACACGCAAAAAGTTGACGACCACACCCGCCCTGCCGGGTCGCCGCAAACTCATGCAAGGCGCAGCCACCCTGGCCGGAGCCTCGGCCATCGGTCTGCCGTCCATCTCGCTCGCGCAGAACAAGCCGATCCGTATCGGTATGCCAACGATTCTGTCAGGCCGCGTGGCGATGCTGGGCATTTCATCCAGCAATGCCGTCAAGATGGAAGTCGAGAAGTTCAATTCCGCCGGCGGGCTGGGTGGGCGTCCCATCGAGGTGGTCATTCGCGACTCGCGTGGCCAACCGCAGGAAGCCGCTCGCGTGGCGCGTGAACTGGTCAACAGCGAGGACTGCGAGATTCTGATCGATGCCGAAGCATCTTCGGGCGCCTTCGCCGTGCACGAAGTGGCGCGCGACCTGGGTGTACTGTGCATCCACACCAACTCCGAAACCTCTTCGTTGACCGCCGACCCGAAACAGCACATTCCCAATGCCTTCCGCTGCGCGCGTCAGGGGATTCACGATGCGATTGTCGGTGGTGCCTATGCGGCCGGGTTGGCCAAGGAAAACAACCTGACGCGCTGGATGACAATTTCACCGGACTACGCCTATGGCCGCGACACTACGGCCGAGTTTTTTGAATATGCCCGTCATTTCTATGACGGTATCGAGATCACCGGCGAAGTATGGCCCAAACTGTTCCAGCCCGACTACAGTGAAGTCATCACGCGCCTGCTGCAGGGCAAGCCGCAGGCCATCTATTCTGCCTTGTGGGGTGGCGACCTGATTTCCTTCATCGAGCAGGCCAATATCTATGCCTTGTTCAAGGACCCCAAGTTCTTCGCTGTCAACATGGCCGACTACACCGTGCTGACCGCGATCAAGAACCTGCCCGAAGGCATCCATTCAGGCAACCGCTATCTGCGCAACTTCCCTGATACGGAAGCCAACCACAACTGGGCCGATGAATACCAGAAGCGGTACAAGGACTTACCCATCAACTGGGCCTGGCAGAACGGCGCGGTGGTGAACTTCCTTGTCCAGGCTATGAAGCAGACCAACAGTTCCGATGGAGCCAAGATGGCCGACGCGCTGCGCGGTATGACCATCGACTCACCTTTCGGCACCAACGGCAAGCTTACTTTGCGCGGCGAAGACCAGACTCTGGTCGACTATGCAGTGGGCTGGGGTGTGGTCAATACAAAGGAACCCTATATGAGCAATCCCTTCGTGGGCAATTGGGACGAAATCACTCAGCTTGAGAACGAGTGGAAGAAATCCCGAGGCTGGGCCTGATCCGGGCTAAGCGCCCGGCCGTTGCCAGGATCAGGAGAGTTTCATGAATCCTCAAGAGTTATTCGAGTGCGTGACGTCGCTCTCGTGCATCGTTACGCAGACGAGCACGGGGTTGATTGTTGGTGCACTTCTATTCCTGGTGGCTGCCGGGCTCACGCTGATTTTCGGCGTGCTCGGCGTCATCAACTTTGCCCACGGCTCCCTGTACATGCTGGGAGCCTATATCGGTCTGACGGCCTACCATACGACCGGCAGCTATCTGCTGGCGGTCGTTGGGGCCGGCGTCGGGGTGGCCTTGTTTTCGGTAGTGTTCGAGCGGCTATTCATGCGGCGGGTGTACAACGCCGACGTATTGATGCAGCTGCTGGTGTGCTATGCCTTCATTCTCATTCTTGACGATGTGGTCAAGCTGGTGTGGGGTGCCGAATTCCGGTCCATGGGCATGCCGCCTGCATTTCAGGTCCCGCCCTTGTTCATCGGCGGCGGCATCGTGCCGGTGTTCTACCTGGTGCTGATGGGTGCAGCGTCGCTGATTGCCCTGGCTCTCTGGTATGTGCTCAAGCACACTCGCACCGGCAAGGTGGTGAGGGCGGCCGCCCATAATCCGGTCATGACTTCGGCGCTGGGTATCAATACCCACCTGATTTATGCCGGGGTGTTTGCCTGCGGCGGCATGCTGGCGGGTATTGCCGGGGCGTTGGCGGGGCCGGTGCGTTCAATGTCGCCGGGCATGGGTTTTTCGATATTGATCGAGTCATTCATCGTGACGGTAATTGGCGGCATGGGTTCCGTTAGCGGTGCGCTGGTCGGTGCGCTGCTCATAGGCATGATCCGCTCATTTGGGTCCATCGGTTTCCCCGACTTCGTTGAAGGGCTGATGTTCCTGGCCATGGGTCTCATCCTGGTGCTGCGGCCGGGTGGTCTGATGGGACGGAGCCACTAATGAACGAAACACGCAACTATTCAAAAGAGCTGGGCCTGGCGGTACTGGTCATGGTGATCCTGATCGCCATCCCTTATCTGACATCATCCCAGGTTCTCTCTGACTACATTATCCGGTTGGCGGCCTTTGGTATCTTCGCGACATCGCTGAACATACTGATCGGCTATGGCGGCATGGTGTCTTTCGGGCATGCTATGTTTTTCGGGGGCGGCGCTTATGCCTTCGGCCTGCTGATGCAGAAGGCAGGGACTTCCATTCCTGTGGCAGCGGTGGGGGCAATCCTGTTCTGCGTCCTGCTGGCGCTGGTGGTGGGCGCCATTTGCGTGCGTCTGAAGGAAATCTATTTTTCGTTCCTGACCCTGGCTTTCGCCATGCTGTTGTACAGCATCATTCTGTCCTGGATGTCATTGACCGGTGGCGACCAGGGGCTGATGGGGGGGATTCCCCGGCCTGTATTCCTGGGCATCGACCTGAGCAACGGCCATCATCTGTACGTATTTTCCTGCGTACTGGGGGTGCTGTCGCTGTTATTGATGCGTTTGCTGATGCAGTCGCCGTTCGGCTACACCTTGCGCATGGTGCGTGACAACGCCGAGCGGGCCCGCTTTCTTGGCATTGATGTGTGGCGCACAAAACTTTACGCCTTCATTCTGGCCGGGGCGTTCGGGGGGGTGGCAGGTGTCATCATGGCGCTGTTCATGTCGGGCGCCTATCCCGAGTTCACCTACTGGACCATGTCCGGCGAAGCCATCTTCATGATCCTGCTGGGCGGCCTGCATATATTCATCGGGCCGGTCCTGGGGGCGGCACTGCTTCTGGTGTTCAATGATCTGGTCACACGTTATACGGACCTGCATGGTCTTGCCCTGGGTATCATCGTGCTGATCTTCGCGCTGGGCTTCAAGCGTGGCGTGGGTGATTTCGCCCTGCGCCTGTTTCCCAAGCACCGGAAGAAACAGTCCATCGAAAAGGTGACGACATGACGAATCAACGACAAGGCGCGGCAGTGACGCCGGAGCAGGGTGGGCAGCCTCTGACAGTCGTTACCGGCGGGGCCAGTGGTATAGGGCAGGCCTGCGTGCGGGGTCTGCTGGCTCGCGGTGACAGGGTGGCGGTGCTCGATCTGCCCGGCATGGAAGACAGGCTGGGTGAACTGAAAGCCTCTGTGTCCTTCTACGCTTGCGATGTTTCCGACGAAGTCGCTGTACATGCAGTCGCGGAACGTGTCAGAAACGAACTGGGTCACGTCAGGCATCTGGTCAATAGCGCAGGCATCATCCAGCAGCGGTCGACGCCTGAAATGCTGGACCAGGCACTCTGGGATAAGGTCGTGACCGTGGATCAGCGGGGGACGTATCTCTGTTGTGTGGCCTTTGGGGGCGCCATGGCGCGCCAGGGCGGTGGCAGCATTGTCAATATTGCCTCCATCACCGGCAGCCGTTCCGTGCCGCTGCATGCCTATGCCCCCGCCAAGGCGGCGGTGATTTCCATCACTCAATGTCTTGCCGCCGAATGGGGGCGTTCCGGCCTGCGGGTGAATTCTGTATCGCCGGGCTATACCTTGACACCCGCTCTGCAGGAAGCGATTGATCGTGGCGATCGGGATCCGACGGATCTGATGCGGGTGACGGCGCTGGGCCGCATGGTGAAAACCGAAGAAGTGGCGGATGCCGTCGAATTCCTCACCTCGAACCGCGCATCGGCAATCACCGGCATTGATCTGCCGGTGGATGCGGGCTGGCTGGCTGGTACGCCCTGGACAACCTACGGTGGTGTGCCGGAAGCCAGGGCGCCGGGCGATCAAGGCCCGGCTGCGGCCGCAAAAGGAGTGCAATGATGCTGCGTGTAGAAAACCTCAGGAAGTCCTTCGGCGGGGTCGTGGCCACCAACGATCTGTCCATGACGTTCGAGAAAGATTCCCTGACGGCGGTTATTGGCCCCAATGGGGCGGGCAAGACGACATTCTTCAACCAGATCTCGGGGGCCTTGCGCCCCGACTACGGCCGCATCCTGCTTGAAGGCCAGGACATTGTCGGCCTGCCGCCTGCCGAGATCGTGCGCCTGGGCATCGGCCGCGCCTTTCAGGTGTCACAGTTGTTCAAAACGCTGACGGTCGAAGAATCCCTGCGCGGCGCCCTGTTGTCCCCTCTGGGTAAAAGCCTGAAGATGACCGGCAGGTTTCCCTTGCGTGAAACCCGTGACCGGGCACATGAGGTCATGGACGAGCTCGGCCTTGCATCCAAGGCGGATGTGGTCAGCGGCAATCTTTCGCATGGCGACCAAAAGCTGCTGGACATGGCGCTGGCCCTGGTGCTGCAGCCCAAGGTGTTGCTGCTTGACGAGCCTGTGGCGGGCATGGGGCCCGAAGAGCGCGAGCAGATGATAGAAACGGTTTATGCACTATGGAAGAAGGGCGGGCTGACCCTGGTGCTGATCGAGCATGACATGGAAATCGTGTTCAGGATATCCCAGCATATCTATGTTCTATCGTACGGGCGTTTGCTGGCCGAAGGCACTGCACAGGAAGTCCGCCACAATCCGGCAGTGATTGAGGCTTATCTGGGCACCCCCAAGAAAGAGGAGCACGCATGACGACGAGCGAAAGTGCAGGTCTTGCCATTCACGAACAGGCGGCTGCCGATGGGCCAGAACTTTCCACCACCAGTCCGGTGATGCTCGAAGTGGAAGGCATTGATGCTTTCTACGATTCCAGCCAGGTGTTGTTCGGTCTGTCGTTGCGGGTGCATAAAGGTCAGACACTGGCGCTGCTGGGCCGCAATGGTGCCGGCAAGAGTACGACCATCAAATCGATCGCGGGCATTGTCCACGGGCGCCAGGGCACCGTAAAGCTGGCGGGCGTGGACATTCGCGGGCGTCAGCCGCACCAGATTGCGCGTGCCGGCATTGCCTTTGTGCCGGAAGATCGGCAGATTTTTTCTGATCTTTCAGTCGAAGACAACCTGCTGATTGCCGTCAAGCAGGGGTCAGCGGGTGAAAGCGAATGGTCGCTGGAGAGGGTCTATGACATGCTCCCCTTGCTTAAGCCGCTACGTACCCGCCTGGGCGGCCAGTTGTCGGGCGGCGAGCAGCAGATGCTGACGGTGGGCCGGGCCCTGATGGGGAATCCCGATGTCATCCTGCTGGACGAACCCAGCGAAGGCCTTGCGCCCATCATGGTGCAGAAGATCGGCGAATTGGTTCAAAGGCTGCGTGAACTGGGGACGACGATAGTTCTTGCCGAACAGAACCTGCATTTCTGCCTGGATCTGGCTGACCATGCGGTCGTGATCGACAAGGGCAGGGATGTCTTCTACGGCACCATTGGCGATCTCAACAGCAGCGAAGATATCAAGCGGCGTTATTTGTCCGTGTAGTTTGGGCGATGGCTTCTGGGGCCGGCGACCAACCGGCATCCAGATATCGATAAAACCGGCCAGCCCCTATTTGCGGGCTGGCCGGCCTGCTTTCATCCGACGATGCGATGTTCGGTCGTGACAATGAAAGGCAAGTGTCCGTCAGGCAGGAAATTGGGCTCATCGGCACGCGTTTCTTCGTAGGCAGGCGTGGTGGCCCCCTGCTTCATGGCAGCCGTGGATTCGAACCAGGTAATGGCCAGGCCGTCGAGCGCCGGTTTGCCGTTGCCCGAGTATTCGTCCATGGCCGTATGGTCTTGCTCGTAACGCCGGATCACGGTGATGTGCGATGCCAATGGGCCATGCACATCCTTCCAGTAGGC
>Ga0172382_10006263_pt1 | contig 17367 bp, 19 predicted proteins | sample Leawel138RmetaG_FD_122245 | JGI IMG/M metagenome (GOLD analysis project Ga0172382, IMG submission 122245) | Leachate microbial communities from a municipal landfill in Southern Ontario, Canada - Leachate well 138R metaG | ecosystem: Engineered > Solid waste > Landfill > Unclassified | place...
CACCACCTTCGACGGGCGCCCGCGCGGGCAGGTGATGACCGACACCGTCTATGAACGGGTGACCGGGCGGGCGGCGGACACGCCGGTGCCGGTGGCGTTGAACCTGGTGATGGCCGACACCACCCTGGCCGGTGACGATGACGAGTTGGGCTGGCTCGACGGCTACGGCCCGGTCCCGGCCGGGTTCTGCCGGGCGCTGATCGGGGACGCGGTCGCCGACGCCGATGCCGACGCCGACGCCGACGCCGACGCCGACGCCGACGCCGACGCCGAGGCTGAGGCTGATGCTGATGCTATGGTCAAGGCCACGCTGCGGCGGCTGTACCGGCACCCAACGAGTGGGCAGTTGGTGGCGATGGAGTCGCGGGCGCGGATTTTCCCGAAAGGGCTGGGCATGTTGTTGCAGCGTCGGGATCGCACCTGCCGGACGCCGTACTGTGATGCGCCGATCCGTCACCATGATCACGCCACCCCCGACCGGGCGGGCGGGCCGACCAGTGCGCTCAACGGCCTGGGTGAGTGCGAGGCGTGCAACTACGCCAAGGAAGCCCCGGGCTGGACGGTGACCACCGGCGACGTCGACGGTGCGCACACCGCCGAGTTCGTCACCCCGACCGGGGCGGTGTATCGCTCCACCGCGCCACCCCTGCCCGGACCACCCGTCCGGCGCAGACTCAGCCTGCTCGAAGGCCGACTCAGCATCGACCTCGTCACCTTCGACGCCGCCTGACGGCCGGGCGTCTACCGGCAGCCGACCATTACATTGGCGACATGACCGCCTCCTTCGCAGACGTCGCCGAGTCCGAGTACATCCTGCTCACCACGTTCACCAAGGACGGGCGGCCCAAGCCGACCGCGATCTGGGCGGTGCCGTCCGGTGAAGGACTGGTAGCCATCACGCAGGAGGGTTCCTGGAAGGTCAAGCGGATCCGCAATACCCCGCGGGTGACCATCGCCAAGTGCGATCGCCGTGGCAACCCGAAGGGCGAGCCCGTCGAGGCGACGGCGCGGATTCTGGACAAGTCGGCCAACGCGACCACCTATGACGCCCTCGGCAGGCGCTACGGGCTGCTCGGCAAGACCTTCAACTTCTTCTCCAAGCTGCGCGGCGGCATGGAGAAGAACGTTTCGATCGAGCTCAGACCGGTCAATTAGTGCGCCCATGACCAAGCCGACGTTCACTGACGTCTACCGCGAGAAGTACCTGCTGCTGACCACGTTCACCAAGGACGGCCGACCCAAGCCCACCCCGGTGTGGGGCGTGCCCCACGGCGACAAGCTGCTGATCAGCACGGACGACGGCTCGTGGAAGACCAAGCGCATCAACAACACGCCGCGGGTCACCATCCAGAAGTGCGGAGTACTCGGAAAGCCCAAGGGTGAACCGGTCGAGGCGGTGGCCCGCAATCTGCCGAAGTCCGAGACCAGGCGGGTGTTCGACATGGTGACACGGCGCTACTGGTGGCACGCGTGGTGGTGGGTTCCGCAGGCCATCCTGCGGGGAGGGGTCGAGAAGGTGCATGCGGCCATCGAGGTCGAGGCGGCGCCGACCTGATCAGGAACCCGCGGCGCCGACCTGACCAGGAACCCGCGGCGCTACTCGAGCGTTGGCACACTATGGCGATGAGGCTGTTCCTGATCTATGTCGTGGTCGAGATGGCCGTCGTGGTCGCGCTGGCCTCGACGATCGGTTTCGGCTGGACTGTGCTGCTGCTGGCGGGCGCATTCCTGCTCGGCCTCGCGCTGGCCGGCTCACAGCTGCGCCGTCACCTGCGCCGCCTGCAGTCCGGGCTCACCCTCGCCGACGCGCAGGGGGCGGTCACCGACAGCGTGCTGGTCGCGCTCGGTACGGTGCTCGTCGTGATTCCCGGCCTGGCCAGTTCCGTTCTCGGCGCGCTTCTGCTGCTGCCCCCGACCCGCGCTGCAGCGCGCCCCATGATCACCGCGATGGCGGCCCGCCGCGCTCCGCTGATCGTCGGCGTCACCACCGTCGGCTCCGCGGCGGGGCGCGCACGTCGACGTGACTACATCGACGGCGAGGTCGTCGAGGTCGTCGATGTGCCGCCGGTCAGCACGGACCAGCCCCGCCTGCCGGAGTGACGACCACCCTGCTGCTGAACGGGCGGGTGCACAGCCCCGCCATGCCCGATGCGACGGCGATGGCGGTCCGCGACGGCATCGTGGCCTGGGTCGGAGCCGACGACATCGGACGTAAGCAGTTCCCCGACGCGGCGGTCACCGATCTCGACGGCGCCTTCGTCGCGCCCGCATTCGTCGACACCCACGTCCACACCACCGCGACCGGCCTGGCGCTGACCGGCCTGGATCTGCGGCCCGCGACCTCGTTGCGGCACTGCCTCGACCTTCTCGTCGACTTCGCCGGGACCAATGCCGACGGGGTCATCTGGGGTCACGGCTGGGACGAAACCCGCTGGCCGGAGCGTCGCGCCCCCAGCACCGCCGAGGTCGACGCCGCCGTCGGCGGCCGGGCCGCCTATCTGGCGCGTGTCGACGTGCATTCGGCGGTGGCATCGACACTGCTGCGCCGAACGGCCGGTGTCGACGACGCGGCACCGCTGACGGCCGACGCGCACCACAAGGTGCGGCGCGCGGCGCGCGCAGGCCTGACCGCCGCGCAGCGCGCCCGGGCCAGGCAGGCCGCGCTCGACGCCGCTGCTGGTCTCGGCATCGCCGCGGTCCACGAATGCGCAGGCCCGGAGATCGCCGGTCTGGACGACTGGCAGGAACTCCGCGCGCACCCGCACGGCGTCGAAGTCGTCGGCTACTGGGGCGAACACGTGGCCACTGCGGCCCGCGCCCGCGAACTGATGGAGACGACACAGGCCCGCGGTCTGGCGGGCGACCTGTTCGTCGACGGCGCACTCGGCTCGCGCACCGCATGGCTGCGCGAGCCCTACACCGACGCGCCCGAGGGCTGCCCGGCGCCGACGGGCAACAGCTATCTCGGCGTGGACGAGATCGCCGCCCATCTGGGCGCCTGCACCGAAGCCGGCGTCACCGCGGGTTTCCACGTCATCGGCGATGCCGCCGTCGCGGCCGTCACCTCGGCGCTGCAGACGGTCGTCGAGCGGTTCGGTGTCGCGGCGGTGGCGCGCTGCGGCCACCGTCTGGAACACGTCGAGATGGTCACCCCCGAGCAGGCCGAGATGCTCGGCGGCTGGGGTGTGATCGCCAGCATGCAGCCGAACTTCGATGCGCTGTGGGGCGGTGAGACCGGTATGTATGCACAGCGTCTGGGTGTCGAGCGGGCGTCGCAGCTGAATCGGTTCGCGCTGTTAGCATCCCGAGGCGTGCCACTTGCCTTCGGTTCCGACACCCCGGTGACCGACATGAACCCGTGGGCCACAATCCGCGCGGCGACGACCCACCACACTCCGGGCAGCGCCATCTCTGCGCGGGCCGCATTCGCCGCGGTGACCCGTGGCGCCTGGCGCGCGGGCGGAACCCGGGACGGCGTGACGGGCACGCTCGTGCCGGGGGCGCCGGCCACCTACGCGATCTGGGAGGCCGACGAGTTCGAGGTCAGCGCGCCCGCGGACGCGGTGCAACGCTGGTCGACCGATCCGCGGTCGCGCGTGCCGGTGCTGCCCCGGCTGGACGGCGAACTCCCGCGGTGCAGGCAGACCGTGCACCGGGGTCTCGTCCTCCATGGCTGACACACCCGGCCGGGTCACGCGGTTGGGTAGGGCCGTCGCCGACCGCTGGCATGTCCTGAGCCTGACGATCGCCGCAGGCCTCCTTCTGTGCGCAAGCTTTCCGCCCATCGGCTGGTGGTTCACCGCGATTCTGGCCTTCGCCGTGTTCGGCTGGGTGCTGACCCGCAACTCCACCACCGTGGCCGGTGGAGCCGGTTACGGCCTGCTCTTCGGAGTGGCGTTCTATGTCCCGCTGTTGCCGTGGATCAGCGGCCTGGTCGGGGCCGTGCCGTGGTTGGCGCTCAGCTTCGCCGAGGCGTTGTTCCCGGCGCTGTTCGGCATGGCCGCGGTCGCCATCCGCAGGCTTCCCGGCTGGCCGTTATGGTTCGCCGGACTGTGGTCGGCCCAGGAATGGCTGAAGTCGGCGGTGCCGTTCGGGGGTTTCCCCTGGGGGACGGTCGCCTTCTCGCAGACCGAGAGCCCGCTGCTGCCACTGGCCTACGTCGGCGGCGCCCCGCTGGTGTCCTTCGCCGTGGTGCTGTTGGCATTCAGCCTGGCCGCGTTGGTGTTCGCGGTGGCCGACTGGTGGCGGCGCGACGCCACCGCCCGCGCCGCCGCGCCGCCCGCCGTGGTGCTGCCGGGGCTGTGCATCACGCTGGTTCTGCTGGCCGCGACGCTCGCATGGCCGAACGTCCGCAAGTCCGGTCTGGGCGCCGGCGACGAGCCGCCGGTCACCGTGGCGGCCGTCCAGGGCAATGTGCCCCGGCTGGGCCTGGACTTCAACGCCCAGCGCCGCGCGGTGCTGGACAACCATGTGCGCGAAACCCTGCGCCTCGCCGAGGATGTCCGCGCCGGGCGGGCGCCGCAACCGATGCTCGTGGTGTGGCCGGAGAACTCGTCGGACATCGATCCGCTGGCCAACGCCGACGCGTCGCGGGAGATCTCGACGGCTGCCGACGCCATCAACGCGCCGATCCTGGTCGGCGGTGTCGTCGCCGCGCCCGGCTACAGCCGGACCAACCCGGTGTCGAACAACACCGTCATCGTGTGGAACTCGGAGACGGGCCCGGGGGACCGCCACGACAAGCGGATCGTCCAGCCGTTCGGCGAATATCTGCCGTGGCGAGACTTCTTCTCCAAGTTGTCGCCGTACGCCGACCGGGCCGGCTACTTCGTGCCCGGTGACGGCGACGGCGTCGTGCAGGCCGCGGGAGTGCCGGTCGGCATCACCACCTGCTGGGAGGTCATCTTCGACCGTGCGGCGCGCCAATCGGTTCTCTCCGGCGCGCAGTTCCTCGCCGTGCCGAGCAACAACGCCACCTTCGACCAGGCGATGAGCGAACAGCAGTTGGCCTTCGGCAGGCTGCGGGCAGTCGAGCACGACCGTTTCGTCGTGGTCTCCGGCACCACCGGAATCAGTGCCGTGATCGCACCGGACGGCCGTGAGATCGCCCGTACCGGATGGTTCGAGCCCGCATATCTCGATCAGCAGATCCGGTTGAAGACCAGGTTGACACCCGCAACCCGGTTCGGCCCCTACATCGAGGCCGTGCTGGTGGCCATCGGCGTTTCGGGTGTTCTCGGGGCGATGCTGCACAATGGTTCATTCGTGCCCGCAAGATTCAGAGGTCGGCGACCGACCACCGACGACGACGAAGGAGCCACATGAGCGTCCCCGGTGGCATGACCGACGGCCCCGGACCCGGAACGCGTCCCAGCGACCGCACCCTGGTCATCATCCCCACCTACAACGAGCGGCAGAACCTTCCGTTGATCGTCGGGCGCGTGCATCAGGCGCGGCCCGACGTCGACATCCTCATCGTCGACGACGACAGTCCCGACGGCACGGGTCAGCTGGCCGACGAACTGTCCGTCGCCGATCCCGACCGCATCCACGTCATGCACCGCACCGCCAAGGAGGGCCTGGGGGCGGCCTACCTCGCCGGGTTTGCGTGGGGTCTGGGACGGCAGTACACCGTGCTTGTGGAGATGGACGCCGACGGCAGCCATCCGCCCGAGCAGCTGGCCCGGCTGCTGGACGCGGTCGACGCCGGGGCGGACGTGGTGATCGGTTCGCGTTACGTCAGCGGCGGAGAGGTCGTCAACTGGCCGCGCCGCCGGCTGGTGCTGTCACGCACCGCGAACGGCTATTCGCGGATCCTGCTCGGGGTCGACATACACGACATCACCGCGGGCTACCGGGCCTACCGCCGGGAAGTGCTGGAGAAGATCGACCTGGCCGCCGTCGACACGAAGGGCTACGGATTCCAGGTCGATCTGACGTGGCGCTCGATCAACGCCGGTTTCACGGTCATCGAGGTGCCCATCACGTTCACCGAGCGTGAGCACGGCGTATCCAAGATGGACGGTTCGACGATCCGCGAGGCGATCATCAAGGTGGCGCAGTGGGGTCTGCGCGCCCGGCTCGACAGGGCGCGCGGCATCACCCGCTGACGCGGCTCAGCTCGGATTGAGCTCCGGCTCAGCCGCCCCAGTTGTGTTTTCGCGGCTCAGCCGCGGCGCCGAGTCTTGACGATTTCGAGGCGCTCCTTGAGCAGCTCCTCGAGCTCCTCCACCGACCGGCGCTCCAGCAGCATGTCCCAGTGGGTGCGCGGCGGCTTCACCTTCTTCGGCTCCGGCACGTCACCCTCGATGAGGGTGCCCTCGAGGCCGTTGCGGCACAGCCAGGTGCCGGGGATCTCGGCGTCGTCGGCGAACGGGACGTCGAACTCCTCGCCGTTGTCTGTGCGGTAGCGGGCGACCTGACGCGGCGCCAAGTCGTGGTTGCGGTCCGTCTCGTAGCTCACAGCTCCGAGGCGGCTGCCCCTCAAAACACGATCAGCCATCGTCAACTCCTCTGTGAAGGCATTTGGTCCCGGACATCGCCGGAGGCGAACCGGGTACCGCTGTTCAACGAAGTTACGCCTCGTAGAGTTCCCGACTCGACCGACGATGATACCGGGATTCCGGAGTACGCCCGTCTACAGTCTGGCTGATGACGTCGATGACCGCCCCGACGGGCACCCGACGACGTCCGCAGAGCTGTCGCTGGTGCGGACGTGAAGTCGCCGACGCCGGTATGGGGCGGCGCCGCCAATATTGCAGGCAGTCCTGTCGGCAACGCGCCTACGAGCAGCGCTCGCTGGTCAAGGGCACATCGGTGCCGCCCGACGCCGTGGTGCTGTCCGCGGAGGAGGCTTCCGAACTGTCCGACCGGGTGTACCAGGTGCGGTGCGCTGCCGAGGACATGGCGACTGCGCTGCAGGAGGGGGCGGACCCCGCCGAGTTGCGGGCACTGTGCGACGCGGTGATGCAGGCCGCGCGTGCCGCCGACGGCTGGCGCTGATCTAGCCGCCACGAGAGGGTGCCGCCACCGGTACTGTTGTCGCGTGACCAGCGCAGATTCCGCGCTCTCCCCGCCCAGGCGCGTGTGGCGCTGGGATGATTTCGTCCTCGACGTCGGCTGCTACGAACTGCGCCGCGGCGACACGATGATCCGGGTCGAACCGCAGGTGTTCGACGTGCTGGCCCAACTGGTCAGCAACCACGGGCGCTTCGTCAGCAAGGAAGAGCTCTTCGACACGGTGTGGGGCGGACGTTTCGTCGGTGAGGCGGCGTTGACCAGCCGGATCAAGGCGGTCCGGCGGGCGCTCGGAGACGACGGAGAGGCACAGCGATACATCCGCACGGTGCGTGGCCGCGGCTATCAGTTCGTCGGTCGGCTGCTCGACGACGGGACCGCGCCGGCTCCCACCGCGGCGCCTGAGCCGGCGCCGGAGCCGGTGCCCGAGCCACCCCGTCAGCACATCGCGTTCACCCGCGCCGCCGACGGTGTACGGCTGGCGTACGCCGTCTCCGGTGAAGGTCGACCGCTGGTTCGGGCGGCGAACTGGATGACGCATCTGGGCTATGACATCGAAAGCCCGGTGTGGCGGCACTGGGTACGGGACATGTCGCTGCGGCACAAATTCATCCGCTACGACGAGCGCGGCTGCGGGCTGTCCGACTGGGAGGTGGGCGCGTTCACCTTCGACGACTGGGTGACCGACCTGGAGTCGGTGGTGGAGGCCGTCGGGCTGGAGCGCTTCCCACTTCTCGGGGTGTCGCAGGGCGGTGCGGTGGCCGTCGCCTACGCGGCCCGCCATCCCGACCGGGTCACCCGACTGGTGCTGTGCGGCGCCTACGCGCGAGGGCGCGTGGTCCGGGCCATGAACGACGATGAAAAGCGTGCTGCTGCACTGGATCTCGACCTCGCCCGGGTCGGCTGGGGGCGCGACGATCCGGCGTTCCGGCAGGTGTTCGCTGCGCAGTTCCTGCCGGACGGAACCCGCGCGGACTGGGCTGCCTTCGACCAACTGCAGCGGCGCACCACCTCACCGGAGAACGCCGTGCGCTTCCTGGAGGAGTTCGCGCACATCGACGTGCGCGACCAGTGCGGTCAGGTCCGGTGCCCGACGTTGATCCTGCACTCCCGTGACGATCACCGTGTCCCGATGCGCTACGGCGAGGAGTTGGCCGCGCTGATACCCGACGCGCGCCTGGTCGCACTCTCCAGCAACAACCACCTGCTGACCGGTGCCGAGCCGGCATGGCGGGTGTTCTGCGACGAGGTGGAAACCTTCCTGGCCGTCTGAGCGCGCAGATCTCCACGCGATCTCCACACAATCTCCATGTGCGCGCCCGCGCCGGCGATCATGCTGATCGCATGAGAAAACACACTCGCGCCCTGCTGGTGGGAATCAGCGCGCTCGTCGCGCTGGCCACGGTTCCGGCCTGCACGAGCGGCTCGACCACCACCGACGCCACGTCACCCTCGCAGCCGGCGCCGGAAACCACGACCGTCGCGCCGTTCCCCGGATCGGCGCGCTACATGGCCGACATGTCGGCTGCCGACGGAAAGACGATGACCATCGGCATCAGCGTCGACGGCGCCGAGGTTGCGGCGTATGCGTGCAACGGAACCGACGACGAGGCATGGTTCTTCGGCAACCAGACCGACGGTGGCATCGACCTCAAATCCCGCTTCCGTGACACGCTTGCCGCCGAGTTCAACGGCAAAGACGTGACAGGAGAGGTCACGATGAACGGCGTCGAGTACGCCTTCACGGCGGCGCCGGTCTCCGGGGTCGCGGGCATGTACACGGCGGAATCGGAGGGGGTCCGCGCCTCATGGGTGGTGCGCCCCGACGGTTCGGCGACCGGCGTGCAGTTCAGCGGTTTCGTGCAGGGCGACCGCAACTTCGATGTGTTCAACCTGGACGGGCTCAGCGATTTCGACGTCCGCAACGATGTCCGCAACAAACGCAAACTGGGACCCGCAGGCCCCATCGAGTTCCCGCCCGACAGCGGTCCGCGCGCCAGCATCAACGGTGTCAGCGTGACACCCACACTGGTGACGGGCACCTTCCGGCTGAACTGAGCCGGTCGATCTTCGCCTCACGCAGAATCTAACCCTCCCACCCCGGACCGGCGGGGCGTAGCGTCGCCTCACCATGACACGTCCCGCCGACCCGACAGCTCCACTCGCCCAAGCGAATTCCGGGCGGGTGGGGCGCCGCGCCGACCGCAAGTGGGCTCTCATCCGGCTGGCATCGCCGTTCATCCTGCTCGCCGTGTGGCAGCTCGGCAGCGCCGTCGGCCTGATCCCGCAGGACGTGCTGCCCGCTCCGTCGCTGATCGCCGAGGCCGGCATCGAGCTCATCGGAAACGGCCAGCTCGTCGATGCGCTTGCGGTGTCGGGACTTCGGGTGGTCGAGGGGTTGATCCTCGGCGGCGTCATCGGTATCGCGCTGGGGACCGCGGTCGGCCTGTCGAAGTGGTTCGAGGCCACCGTCGATCCGCCGATGCAGATGGTCCGTGCGCTGCCGCACCTCGGGCTGATCCCGCTGTTCATCATCTGGTTCGGGATCGGTGAACTGCCCAAGGTGCTGCTCGTCGCGCTCGGTGTGAGCTTCCCGCTGTACCTGAACACCTTCTCGGCCATCCGCCAGGTGGACCCCAAACTCTTCGAAACCGCTCAGGTTCTCGGCTTTTCCTTCCGGCAGCGGTTCCGGTCGATCATCGTTCCCAGCGCCGCACCGCAGGTCCTCGTCGGCCTCCGTCAGTCGCTGGCGATCGCCTGGCTCACCTTGATCGTCGCCGAACAGATCAACGCGGACAAGGGAATCGGCTTCCTCATCATGAACGCCCGGGACTTTCTGCGCATCGACATCATCATCTTCGGGCTCATCGTGTACGCGCTGCTCGGTATCGGCACCGACGCCGTCGTTCGCGCGCTCGAGCGACGGGCCTTGAGGTACCGCTCATGACCACCACGTCTCACGCCGCCGAACGCGGCACCGCTGCGCACACCACGGCGGCCGGCGAACTTCGCAACGTGAACAAGTGGTACGGCGTGCACCACGTGCTCACCGACGTCTCCGTGCGGGTCGCGCGCGGCGAGATCGTCGCGCTCATCGGACGCAGCGGCTCGGGCAAGTCGACGGTGTTGCGGGTATTGGCGGGCCTGTCGACCGACCACACCGGCGACCGGGCGGTAGCCGGAGCGCCGGCGCTGGCCTTCCAGGAGCCGCGGCTCTTCCCGTGGCGTGACGTCCGCACCAATGTGGTCTACGGGCTCACGCGCGCCCGGCTGACCAGGGCGGAGGCCGTCGCGCGCGCCGACCGGGCGCTGGCCGATGTCGGGCTGTCCGATCGCGCGGCCGCATGGCCGTTGACGTTGTCCGGCGGTCAGGCGCAACGTGTTTCGCTCGCGCGGGCACTGGTCGCCGAACCGACCCTGCTTCTGCTGGATGAGCCGTTCGGCGCGCTGGATGCACTGACCCGGTTGTCGATGCGCACACTGCTGCTCGACCTGTGGCGCGAACACGGATTCGGGGTTCTCCTGGTCACCCACGATGTGGACGAGGCCGTCGCCCTCGCCGACCGGGTGGTGGTCCTGGAGGACGGCGCGGTCGTCCACACGCTCGACATCCCGGACCCGCGCCGTGCGCCCGGGGAGGGCTACACCGACCGCTACCGCGCCGAGTTGCTCGACAAGCTCGGCGTGCAGATCTGAAACCCCACTCTGAGGAAGGGCTTTGATGTCCGCAAAAACCACCCTGGTGGCACGATCCGTTGCCGTGCTCGCGGTGCTGAGCCTGCTGCTCACCGGCTGCGTGTCGCGCGACGAGGCGTCCGGAGCTCAGGAGGCACCCGAGACGGTGCCGTTGACCGAGCTGGCCGACCTCACCCTGCAGATCGGAGACCAGAAGGGCGGCACCGAATCGCTGCTGCGAGCCGCCGGCGTCCTCGACGATCTTCCGTACAAGATTGCGTTCTCGACGTTCACCTCGGGCCCTCCGCAGGTCGAGGCCGCGACGGCGGGCAAGATCGACTTCGCGATCACCGGCAACACGCCGCCGATCTTCGGCGCCGCCTCCGGGGCGAACGTCAAGGTGGTGGCGGCCTACGACGGCGGCGGCGGGGGTGACCAGATCCTGGTCCACACCGATTCGCCGATCACCGAGATCGCCGAGTTGCGCGGTAAGCGCATCGCCGTGGGCAAGGGAAGTTCGGCCCACGGGCATATCCTGGCGCAGCTGAAGAGTGTCGGGTTGACGCCGAACGACGTGACCCTGGTCTTTCTGCAACCCGCCGACGCGTTGTCGGCATTCACCCAGCGCGAGGCCGACACCTGGGCCATCTGGGATCCCTACACCGCGCAAACCGCGTCGCAGCTCCCGGTGCGCAGCATCGGGCAGGCCAAGGACGTCACCAACGGGTACTGGTTCGGGGTGGCCTCCGATCAGGCGCTGGCAGATCCGAAGCGCAACACCGCGCTGGCCGACCTGCTCGTCCGCTTCGAGAAGGCCGCCCGGTGGGCGCAGGACAACCCGCAGCAGTGGGCAAGGAGCTACTCCGAGGCGGTCGGACTGGATCTCAACATCGCCGAGGTGTCGCAGTCGCGCAGTCTGCGGCTGCCCACCGAGCTCGACGACGAGGTGGTGGCATCTGAACAGAAGATCGCCGACCTGTTCGCCGATGCCGGTCAGATCGCCTCTCCTGCACCTGAATTCGACAAGTGGGTGGACCGAAGGTACAACGACGTGCTGCGGCCGCTGCTGATCTCGACCAACTAGGAATCGATGTCGACGCCGACGCCCCAATTGCCCGCTCCGCGGGCGAAGTTCCACTGGTTCCTGCCCACCGCCGGCGACAGGCGCGCCGATCTGATCCTCGAGTACCACTCGCTGGACTTCGACGAGTTCATCCTGTCCGGCCACCCGCATCTGGAGGTGGCGTACTGGTTCGCCGAGGGCGTGCTGCCGATCTTGAGACGCAAAGGAGTCGCCTGACCGCCCGATCTAGGACAAGCTGACGGGCGTGGACGAATGGTTCGAGCGCAGTCCGTTCATCGGGTTCGTTCCCTGGATCATCTACTGGGTGGTGGCCGACGGACCGAGCACCTGGATGTTCGGGGCGGTCTGCGCGGTGATCGCCACGCTGATCATGGGGGTGTCGGCCGGTTTCGCCGGCCTGCGCCTGCTCGACGTGGTCACCGTCGTGTTCTTCGCCGGAGTCACCGTGGCCGGGCTGATCCTGGGCGCCGACGACCGCGACTGGATGGACACCTACGCGACCACCCTGTCCAGCGGGGTGCTGGCGGTGATGGCACTGGCCTCGCTGGCGTTCGAACCGTTCACCGCGCAGTACGCCCCGGCCGGTGCTGCGCGAAAGGACTGGGAGGAGGCCGCCTTTCGGCGCACCAACCAGGTGCTGACGCTGATGTGGGCGTTGGTCTTCGCCCTGATCGCCGTGCTGGGCTTCCTGGCCGCGACGTCGCCGTCGACCGTGCATGTCACCAAGGCGGTCATCCCCGTGGTCGTCATCATCGGGGCTATCGGCATGACTCAGACCTATCCGGTCAGGGCCAGGGAGAAGGCGCGTCAGAACGCGGGATGACGTGCGGGTCAGCAGCTGTACGCCGCCGCCGACTCCGGTGGCGGGGTCACCTCGGCCAGGCAGCCGTACGCCACCACGCCGTCGGCGGCCAGACGGACCGCCGACCGATGCGCATAGTTGACGCAGAGCAGGCCGGTCGCGTCGCCGCGGCAGCGGTTGTCGCCGAACGTCAACGACTGCCCGGGGGGCAGCTGGGCTCCCGCCCCGTTGAGGAACGGGCCGGGGTCGCCGCGCAGCGAGCCGACCGACAGCCCGGTGCCCGTGAACTCCACCCAGCCCGGCTTCCACGCGCCCTCGGCCTGCGCGGGTCGAGGCGGCGGCGCGGTGAGGTCGAGCAGACAGGTCAACGCACCGCCGGAGGTGATGCACTGGGTGCTGGAGTGCGGCGCCCCCGACGGGGCCGTGAACGCGATGTCCTCACCGAGCCGGGTGGTCACACCGTCGCGGAATGCGACGTGGTAGCCGGCCGGATCCGTGGGTGTGCCTGCTCCGATCCAGCTGATGACGTCGTCGATCGACGCGCCCTGGGCCGGAGCTGCGGTGGGCTGCTGCGACACAGGCGGTGTGGGCGCAGGCGACGTGGTGACCGGGGGCGTGGCGGCGGACGGCCGCGAGGATTCGGCCTCGCCGCCCACCGACTGGGAGCAGGCCGCCACCAGGGCGCTCATCGCGATCAAGGCCGCTATCCGCATTCGGCCAGGCTAGCGACCCGACACGCAAGACGTGGCGAGGCAGGCCGCGGGGGAGTTCGCTACCGTCGGTGAATGCATGAGCACACCGTGCGGGTCAGGACCGCGTCGGGCACCGTGGAGGGCTTCACCCGCGATGGCGTGCACCGCTGGCGGTCGATTCCGTACGCCCGGCCCCCGGTGGGCCGGTTGCGGTACCGGGCGCCGGAGCCGGTGCAGCCGTGGTCCGGGGTGCGCCACTGCCACGGGTTCTTGTCCTGCGCGCCCCAGCACCGTCGCTACACGCTGATCGGCGTCCGCAAGTACCAGCCGACCAGCGAGGATTGTCTGACGCTCAACGTCGTCGCGCCGGAGGGTGCGGCGTCGGCGGGGGAGCCGCTGCCGGTGATGTTCTTCATCCACGGCGGCGGATACATCCTCGGCAGCTCGGCGACCCCGCTCTACGACGGGGCCGCGCTCGCCCGCCGCGGGTGCGTCTACGTGTCGGTCAACTACCGCCTGGGGCCCCTGGGCTGCATGGACCTGTCGTCGCTGTCGACCCCGGAGAACCCGATCGACGACAACCTGTTCCTGCGGGATCTGGTCATGGCATTGCGCTGGGTGCGCGACAACGTCGCGGCGTTCGGTGGGGATCCGGACAAGGTCACGATCTTCGGGGAAAGTGCGGGCGCCCACGCGGTCGCCACGCTGCTGGCCACACCGCAGGCCAAAGGGCTTTTCGCGCAGGCTATTTCGGAGAGCCCGGCCAGCGGCATGGTGCGCTCGACGGAGATGGCGGCGAAGTTCGCGAGCCGGTTCGCCGACCTGGTGACCAACGACGGCGGTGACGCCGCGGCCGCGCTGATGTCCGCGTCGCCGCACGCGCTGATCGCCGCGCTCGACGACCTCGTCGCCAACGGATTCAAGGACATGCCCGGCGCGTTCCCGGTAGGACCCACGTACGGCACCGAATACCTGCCGAAGGACCCGGTGGAGGCGATGCGCGACGGCACCGCTCACCGCGTCCCGCTCATCGTCGGCACCAACGCCGAAGAGGGGCGGCTGTTCACCCGGTTCCTGCCGCTGCTGCCGACCACCGAGCAGACCATCGAGATCATGCTCGGTGACACCGACGCCGAGGTGCGCAACCGCATCATGAGCGCCTACCCCGATTACCCGAAACCCGACGCGTGCGTGCAGATCGGCGGGGATTTCACCTTCAGCACCGCCGCCTGGCAGATCGGTGAGGCGCACAGCCGACACGCGCCGACCTTCGTGTACCGCTACGACTACGCCCCCCGGCCCCTGCACTGGAGCGGAATGGGCGCCACCCACGCCACCGAATTGCTGGCGGTGTTCGACATCTACCGCACCATGCCGGGCGCGCTCCTCACGCTGGCCGGCGACTGGCGGTCGGCGCGACGGGTCAGCAAGGACGTCCAGCGGCGGTGGAGCTCGTTCAGTCGCACCGGGGTCCCCGGCGCCGACTGGCCCCGCTACTCCGCCGAGGACCGCCCGGTGATGGTGTTCGACCGTCATCCGCGCCTCGAGTACGACCCGCATGCCCACCGCCGTCAGGCCTGGGAAGGCTTCTCGCTGGCGTGAGACGGGTCGTCGGACGGGATCATGACGAATCCCCGCGCGCCGAGGGTGACGATGTGGTTGCGTGAGCCGGTGGACCATCCTCTCGACCCGCTTCGTGCCGACGAGTTCGCCGCGGCCGCTGCGATTCTGCGACGCGATCACGGGGTGCAGGCTGAACCCGGCGGGGGATCGGGCTGGCGCTTCGCGTCGATCGAGTTGATCGAACCGTCGAAGGCCGAGTTGGCGGCCTTCGACGACGGTGGGCCGTGGCCGGACCGGCGCGCCGCGGTGGTCTGTTTCGAGCGGGGCGCCAACGCGACCTACAAGTGCGTGGTGTCGCTGACCGGCGACCGCGTCGAGGAGTTCGAGCACATTCCGGGGGTGCAGGCCAACTTCACCGTCGACGAGTTCACCGAATGCGATCAGTTGCTGCGGACGCATCCCGATGTCATCGCCGCACTGCGCGGCCGCGGCGTCACCGACATCGATCTGGTCTTCTTCGACACCTGGACCTACGGCGACGCGGTTGCGCCGCCGGAGTTCCGTGACCGGCGTATCGGGTGGTCGGACAGTTGGGTCAAAGCCGCGCCGGGAGCCAACCCCTACGCCCGCCTGCTCAGCGGGCTGCACTGCGTGATCGACCTCAACAGCATGGAGTTGTTGAGGGTGGAGGACGAGGGCCCGTTCGGTACGGGCGCGGGCGCCCCAGACGGTACGGGCGCGGGCGCCCCAGACGGTACCGGCGCGGGCGCCTCTCCGCCGGAGGTGATGGGTGAATACGTGCCACGGCACATCCCCGAACGGATCCTGTCGGCCATGCGCCGTGAACCCCTCAAGCCTCTGCACGTCACACAGCCAGAGGGCCCGTCGTTCACCCTCGACGGCAACCTGGTGCAGTGGCAGAACTGGTCGCTTCGGGTCGGGTTCAACCATCGCGAGGGGATGACGCTGCACACCGTGCGCTACCGCGACGGCGAACGGCAGCGGTCGATTGCGCACCGGATGTCCTTCGCGGAGATGGTGGTGCCCTATCGCGATCCGTCGCCGGATCACTACCGCCGCACCGCCTTCGACATCGGCGAGTGGGGTCTGGGTTTCATGACCACATCGCTGGAACTCGGGTGTGACTGCCTCGGTGAGATCCGCTATCTCGACGCGGTGCTGCACAACAGCAAGGGCGAGCCGTACGCCATCCGCAACGCGATCTGCATCCACGAGGAAGACAACGCGGTGCTGTGGAAGCATGTCGACCACGAGATCGGCGCCGAGGTGCGAAGGATGCGGCGGCTGACGCTGTCGTTCCATGTGACCGTCGCCAACTATGAGTACCTGGTGTACTGGCGGCTCTATCAGGACGGCAACATCGAATGCGAGGTGCGTGCCACCGGCATCATGGTCACCACGCCGCTGCCGACCGGTGCGGACAATCCCAACGGCACCATTGTCGACGAACGCACCTATGCGCCCTTCCACCAACACTTCCTGGTCGCCAGGCTGGACATGGACGTCGACGGCAGCGACAACACCGTCTACATGACCGAATCCTTCGCCGAACCGGTCGGTCCCGACAACCCGCACGGCCTGTCGCTGGTGCAGCGCAACACTCCACTGCGTACTGAGGGGGAAGCCAGGCAGGACGTCAACTTCGCCACCCAGCGCGCATGGAAGGTGGTGAACCCCAACGTCGTGACGGGCATCGGGGCGCATCCGGCGTACAAGCTGGTGCCCACGGGCGCGATCCCACCGATGTTCGATCCGGGATCGCCGGTGCTGCAACGTGCCAGTGTGATCGGCCACACCCTGTGGGTCACCCCGAACCGGCCCGACGAGCGTTGGCCGGCAGGCGAATTCGTCAACCAGTCGGCGCAGGACACCGGGCTGGCGCGGTGGACGGCGGCAGACCGCGGTATCGAGAACACCGACGTCGTGCTGTGGTACGTGTTCGGCATCCACCACATCACCAGGCCGGAGGACTGGCCGGTGATGCCCGTCGACATTGTGTCCTTCTGGCTCAAGCCGTTTGGGTTCTTCGACCGGAATCCGGCCCTGGACGTCGTCGGCACACCCCCCGACGCCTGTCACACGTCGGCCACCAGCGCGCACCATTGATGGCAGGCTGAGGGGTGTGGTCGTCAAGTCGGCATTGCTGTTCGTCCTGGCCGCGATCCTCGAGATCGGCGGCGCCTGGCTGGTCTGGCAGGGCGTCCGCGAACATCGTGGCCTCACATGGGTCGGGGCCGGGGTGATCGCACTCGGGGCGTACGGGTTCGTCGCGGCGTTCCAGCCCGACGCGCATTTCGGCCGGGTGCTGGCCGCCTACGGCGGAGTGTTCGTCGCCGGTTCTCTGTTGTGGGGCGTCGTCGCCGACGGGTTCCGGCCGGACCGGTGGGACATCACCGGCGCCGCGGTGTGCCTGGCGGGCGTCGGCCTGATCATGTACGCCCCGCGCTGAGCGCGGATCAGGCCGGAGCGCTGAGCGCGGATCAGGCCGGAGCGCTGAGCGCGGATCAGGCCGG
>Ga0172382_10006264_pt1 | contig 17367 bp, 15 predicted proteins | sample Leawel138RmetaG_FD_122245 | JGI IMG/M metagenome (GOLD analysis project Ga0172382, IMG submission 122245) | Leachate microbial communities from a municipal landfill in Southern Ontario, Canada - Leachate well 138R metaG | ecosystem: Engineered > Solid waste > Landfill > Unclassified | place...
TACCTCAAGCGCTTCCCGGTGGATTACGTGAAGATCGACCGCACCTTTATATGCGAGCTGGAGCATTCGGCCGAGGACGCGGCGATCGTCCGCGCAATCATCGCGATGGCGCACAACCTGGAACTGCAGGTGGTGGCCGAGGGCGTGGAAACCCAGGCACAGATGGAATTTCTCAAGGACCAGCGCTGCGACGAAATCCAGGGCTATCTCGTCAGTCGCCCGGTGCCGGCGGCCCAGCTCGCCGAACTGCTGGGTTAGCCGGCGGCGAAGATCGCGAGGTTTTTTGCGCGGTAAGAAGCGTGATTCCGATCATGCGGTCGTCCCGCCATCATTGAATCGGGCATCGAGGTCGTTCAACCTTCGGCCTTCGCCTGACTCAAGGATGGAGGCCAAGGCATGCTGGATGCCAATCAAGCGCATATCACCCTCGCCGTTGCCGGCGTCGAAACCGACCTGCAAGTGCTCAGTTTCGAAGGCCACGAGAAACTCAACCAGCCCTACCGCTTCGACATCGAAGTGGTCAGCGAGCGCCCCGATCTCGATCTCGAAGCCCTGCTGCATCGCCCGGCGTACCTCGCGTTCGGCCCGGCCCGCAAGGGGGTGCACGGGGTGTTGCAGCGCGTCCGCCAGGGTGAATCGGGCAAGCGCCTGACGCGCTATAGCCTTAGCCTGCGCCCGCAGCTGGCCTACCTGGCGCACAGCCACGACCAGCGCATCTTCCAGCATCTCGGCGTGCCACAAGTCATTGCAGGTGCTGGAAGCCCACGGCATCCAGGCCGACGCGTATCGCTTCCAGCTCGGTCATTCGTATCCCGAACGCGACTATTGCGTGCAGTACGACGAGAGTGATCTGCGCTTTATCCAGCGACTGTGCGAAGAGGAGGGCATCAGCTTTCACTTCCAGCACAGCGAATCCGGCCATGTTCTGGTGTTCGGCGACGGTCAGACGGTGTTCGCGAAACTGGCACCGCTGGCCTACCAGCAGGATTCCGGGCTGGTCGCCGAGCGTGCGGTCGTCAAGCGCTTAGGCGTACGCCTGGAGACTCGCAGCAGCCACGCCAGCCTGCGCGATTACGACTTCGAGCAGCCCAGACTGCGGTTGGAAGCCGGTCATGGCAGCGAGTTCGCGCCGATACTGGAGGCCTACGACTATCCCGGGCGCTTCACCACTCGCGAACGCGGCAAGCACCTGGCCAAACGCAGCCTGCAGCGCCTGCGCGCGGACTACGAGCTGGCCGAGGGCGCCAGCGACGCCTATCTGGCCAGCGGTCACTTCCTCGCCCTCACCGACCATCCGCGTCCATCGTGGAACGATCTCTGGCTGCTCACCGAGGTAGTCCATCAGGGCCGACAGCCACAGGTGTTGGAAGAGTCGATCAGCACCGCCACAGCGGACAGTGGCGACGCCGACTTCCATCAGGGCTATCGCAACCACTTTGCCGCCTCGCCGTGGGATGTCTTCTACCGCCCGCCACGCGAACATCCCAAGCCCAAGGTTTTCGGCAGCCAAACCGCCTTGGTCACCGGCTCCGCCGGCGAAGAGATCCACTGCGACGAGTACGGTCGCGTGAAGGTCCAGTTCCACTGGGACCGCCACGGCCAGGCCGACGACAAGACCAGCTGCTGGCTGCGCGTCAGCTCCAGCTGGGCCGGCGACCGCTACGGCGGTATCGCCATCCCGCGGGTCGGCATGGAAGTGCTGGTGACTTTCCTCGAAGGCGATCCCGATCAACCGCTGGTGACCGGCTGCCTCTACCACAAGGAGCATCAGGTCCCCTACGACCTGCCGGCGAACAAAACCCGCACGGTGTTCAAAACGCTCAGCTCGCCCGGCGGTGGCGGCTACAACGAACTGCGCATCGAAGACCGCAAGGGCGCCGAGCATATCTATGTCCACGCCCAGCGCGACTGGGACGAGAACATCGAGCACGACCAGAGGATCCGCGTCGGCCACGAGCGTCACGACACCGTGGAAGCCAGCAGCTACAGCGAGTTCAGGGCCGAGGAACACCGCACGACTCACGGCGACCGCAAGACCGAAGTCAGAGCCAGCGATCACCTCATCGTCGGCAACACCCAGCACGTCCGAATCGGCAGCGGGCAGTTCATCGAAGCCGGCGATGAGATCCACTACTACGCCGGCAGCAAGGTCGTTATCGACGCCGGGGTGGAACTCACCGCCAGCGGTGGAGGCAGCTTCCTCAAGCTCGACCCCAGTGGCGTTACGGTGAGCGGCGCGACGATCAAAATGAATTCCGGTGGCGCACCCGGTAGCGGCTCGGGGCTGAAGGTGCTTGCGTCCGCCCTGCCCAATGCGGCGGGCAAGGCCCGCGCCGGCGCCAAGCCGAAGCTGGCGCTGGCCAACACCCAGCTAATGATGGCACGCAAGGCGCGGCAGATCGGCGCCAGCCGCTGCCCGATCTGCGAAGCCTGCAGAGACGGCGTCTGCGACACGGGGCCGAGCGCATGAACGAGCCCCTGTACCAGTGGCTCGATGACCAGCGGGCGCAACAGCGACAGCTGCTACTCGTTATCGACAGCCTGGCCGAACCCAATCCCGTTCAGGAGCTGTTTGCCCGCGACCTGATGCACGATTACGTCAATCTCTACCATGCAACCGAGTTTGCCGACCTGGCGGATATCGGTCCGTGGCTGGTTGCCTTGAGCGAGTTCGAAATCGCGCGGATCCAGCCGTTGCTCGATGCGCCCGAACGCAACTGGGGCTGGTTGGCCAGCGCCGACCGCGTCGAGCTGCCTGTCCTCGCGCAGCATTGGCGCGAACGTATGCAGGTAGATGATCAGGGACAGCGCTCGCTGTACCGATTCCAGGACAACCGGGTCATCGCCCGTCACCTTGCCGAGCTTGCAACGCCCCAGCAACCGTTGCTGCTTGGCCCTCTGGCGAGCGCCCTGTGCTGGGATGGTGAGCGCTGGCGGTGTTTCGATAACCCGCGCCCGGGACAGTACGCTGCACCGTTCGAAGCCGCCTGGTTGGCCCTGCCCGAACCGGACAGGGTCGTGCAGGAGATCCATCGTCATAACCTGACGCTTTGGCTGTGGCAGAACCATGCGGCGGCCACCGCGCGCCTCGCCGAAACTCGCGTTCTCAGCGATTGGCTGAGTGAGCAGCTGGATAAGGCCGGAGTCTGGGGATGGCGGTCGCTGGAACACCTACAGTTCCTGCTGCGTTACCAGCTCGACCCGGAACTCGCGAACCATCCCGCCTGGATTCCCGAAGAACGGGAATCGCCTGAAATGCATTTCGCCAGGCTCAGCCAGATGCTGCACGCCACTTCTACTGCTCGGGATCAATAGTTATGAATCATTACCTCAAGTCATCCCGCATTCATGTGCTCTCACCTTTGCTGCTGGGATTCTCCCTGAGTGCCTGCAGTGCACTGGGTTCGTTCGGCGGGGAATCCTTCATTTTTGAAGGCGAGTTACCGGCCGATTTCTCGCTCAAGGCGCAAGCGGAATATGACGTCGCCGATGCATGCAATGGCCGCAGCCAAAGCAAGACATTCAAGACGGATTATGAGAGCGCTCCGCATCAGTATCGTTTCAAGATTCCGGTCAACTACCGTTCCGGCTTATGCGAAATGCAACTGGCAAAGGTGAAGCTGACCATAAACGGGCGTTACGGTGAAAAAGAGTGGCAGCAGACCTATGACAGCGGGGGATTGGTCATAGTCGATAAACTTCCAGAAGGTGCTCCGGCGTTTGGGGGTGATGGGGTATTTGCGAAGACGGCGGTGTGTTCTTGGTGGTTCCAGTTGAGTTCGGCTAAATCCCGACGGGACCAGATCAGCAAATTGCTAAACTGCAGGGGTGCCGGGGCGTACCTAATTAGAGATGAGCTATCAGGGCGAAAAGTTAAGCTGTCTTTTCTGGTGAACGCTGAAGAAGAGCCATCACAGGATGACACGTGGGTGAAGTTTCCGGCTGGGTGGAAGCCTTGTCTACCTAAGCCAGGCTGGCCTAATTGCCAGCGGCCCCCGGTCTTTAAAACATTCAAGATGAATGGCCGCGAATGCACGGTTTACCCTAACTGCACGGAGTAGCAAGGATGCTTAATTCAGCCAAGGATGAGGTTGTATTGGAGTGCCCGTTACGTAGTCATTGGATTAGCTTTCGGCTTGTAGATGAGCATGGCAGCGGAGCACCCTATTCGGGCCTTTGCTTCACATTGCATGACAGTCAGGGGCAAAAGTTCGAAGGCGTTTTGAATGATGACGGGTTTGCCCGAATAAATGCCTGTAATTGTGGCCCGGCGATTCTGGATTTTTCCGCTCCAGATTCCGGTGAATTAGATGCTTGGTATAAAAGGCTGACCATTCGGAAATCGTTCAGATTGCCGCTAACGGCTCTGCAAGTAGCGGCTGAACAGGTGCCTTCTGGGCCGCGTCGTACAGACGGAAAAACCTATCTAGCGGAAGCGCGTGCATCACAAGAGAAAGCTCGTTTTTTTCGAGTCGAAGTTAGGGATTTCGCTAAGGCTGCTGGCCATCTACCCGAGGCAGACAAGACATGGCAGCCGCGCCCTCCAGCCATTCCAAAACGAAATGTCGGTTTGCCGGAAGAGCAACCGGGAGTCGTGTTAATGGCAGAAAGCGCGCATTACGTACTCGAAGTCAAAGCCCTGCGCGCCTATAGCCCACTGTTTTCTAGGGATAAGGAGTTCTGTGCGTTGAACGCCTATCACCTGGCGGTGATGAGTGCGTTCGTCTACGCGCCGTTCAGCAAGGAGCCGGGATCGTTCGAGCGTTATGAATCGTCGCCGCCACCCTACACGTCTCTCGGCAGCATCGGTCATGTATTGCAGAATCAGTTGGGACGCCTGGTTAAGCCAACACAGTTCAACACAGCCGGGCCATACCATTTGCTCTGTGAGGAGGTGCCTTATTCCAAGCGCCTGGAAATCATGCCGTACGATCCCGAGCGCTATGTGACGGAGGCGGAGGAGGAGGGCTGGAAGAACCCTGAGGACGTGCATTTTCTCTACGACAAGGATTCCAGTACCCAGGCGTTCATCACCCACAACGACAAGATCGTGCTGATTTCGGTGCGCGGCACCCAGGAGATGCTCGCCGACACCGGGCGTGATCTGGACGCGCGCCAGGTGCCCTACGAGGGCATAGGCCAGGCGCACCGCGGCTTTCATGGCGGCTTTCTGGCGGCAAAGTCTTTTGTCGAGCGTTACCTGGAAGCGTTCTACACCGCTGAACATACGATCATCGTCTGCGGCCACAGCCTCGGTGGTGCTATCGCGCTGCTGCTTGCGGAATGGCTTCGTCGAAAGTGGTCCGACGACGTTCAGCTCTATACCTTCGGCGCACCCCGTGCCGGCGACCGTGCGTTCGTCCAGGCCGCCCAGCCGTTGACCCACCATCGCATAGTCAATCACGACGATCCCATCCCGGCCTTGCCGCTGCCGTGGATGGATGCGGAGTGGAGGCTGGCGTTGCCCGGTACTGCGCTACTGTTCAGCTCGCCGGTGGCGGGCATCGTGCTGTTGCTCGCAGGACTGGTGAATCTGCACGGCGATCCCTACGAGCATCATGGAGAGCAGCGGCACTTCATGCCGCGCAAGCCGGGCGGCGGAAGCGAGGCAGCCATTCTCTGGCAGCCGGGCTGTGCGCTGATCGACGAGCAGACCTGTGCGCGCTACATGGGAGAGATCGCCCTCGACGGGGATATGCCGGAACGCGTTCCGCTGTCCGGCGCGCATCACTCGAGCGATAGCGGCTACGCCCGCGCAGCCTTGACGACGCTGCTGCGCTGGCATGACAGCGTCGAGAAACGCCAGGGCGCATTGTTCACCGACAGTGAAGTCCGTGATATCCACGCCCAGGTGAAGGATGTCCGGCAGCTCCTCGAGAGTTGGCAGCCGCGCTCCTTCAACGAGTTCCGCTGGGAGGTCCGGCGCAGCGGCGACATGCGCTTCTATGGCAAGAGCGATCTGGAGCTGCGCGCCATCTACGCCGACGCGCTGCAGAAAGGCGAGCGGCTTCGCAACGAGCAGGAACAGGCTTTTTCGCGAGCGCAGCAGCGTCTGCTGGCTCAGGCCGCGCGGGTGGTTACGCCGCGCAGCGTCCTGGGTGAATTTGCCGGGCGGGCGGACGTGGGCGAACTGTTCGCCCAGTGGCAGACCCTGAAAGAGCACCAGGCGGCGCAGAAGCTGGCGGGAGTCGTTACCAAAACGACACCCAGCTACGCCTAGCGGCTCGACGTGGTTGGCCGACTGCCGGCGCGCTCGCGGAAACCGGGCGCGCCGGGTACGGGCCGAAAATATCGGTTCACCTGCCGGTGGCAGCGCGCGCCAACTTATCCTCGCGTCGTGCCACTCTCCAGTTCGCGCATCAGCAGGGCGTATTGCAGCGCCACGCCTTCCGGCACGGGCAGGTAGACGGTGTGGCCGTCGCCCGGTGCGACGTCGATGGTCTCGCCGCGGCTGTTCTCCAGTGCTTCCAGGCGCAGGTTGAGATTGCCCTGTGGGGTCATCAGCTCCAGCCGGTCGCCGACGGCGAAACGGTTCTTCACTTTCACCTCGGCCAGGCCGTTGCGGCGCTCGCCGGTTAGTTCGCCGACGAACTGCTGGCGCTCGGAGAGCGAGAAGCCGCGCTCGTAGTTCTGGTATTCGTCGTGCACGTGGCGGCGCAGGAAACCCTCGGTGTAGCCGCGGTGGGCCAGCGATTCGAGGGTGTCCATCAACGACCTGTCGAACGGCCGGCCGGCGAGGGCGTCGTCGATGGCCTTGCGGTAGACCTGTGCGGTGCGCGCCACGTAGTAGTGGCTCTTGGTGCGGCCCTCGATCTTCAGCGAGTGCACGCCCATCTGCACCAGCCGCTCGACGTGCTGCACGGCGCGCAGGTCCTTGGAGTTCATGATGTAGGTGCCGTGCTCGTCCTCGGTGGCCTCCATGAATTCGCCGGGACGCGAGACGTCCTCGAGCAGGAATACCTTGTCGGTCGGCGCGCCGACGCCCAGCGTCGGGTTGTCCTGTGCCTCGACCTGCTGCACGGCGATGGGTTCGTAGAGGTGAACCGAGTTGCCCAGCTCATCCTCCTTGGCCTCGTGGGTCTTGTATTCCCAGCGGCAGGCGTTGGTGCAGGTGCCCTGGTTGGGGTCGCGCTTGTTGATGTAGCCCGACAGCAGGCAGCGGCCGGAGTAGGCCATGCACAGCGCGCCGTGGACGAACACTTCCAGCTCCATGCCCGGCACCTGTTCGCGGATCTCGCCGATCTCCTCCAGCGACAGCTCGCGCGAGAGGATCACCCGGCTGACGCCCTGGCTTTCCCAGAACTTCACCGTCGCCCAGTTCACCGCGTTGGCCTGTACCGAGAGATGGATGGTCTGCTGCGGGAAATGCTGGCGCACCAGCATGATCAGCCCCGGGTCGGACATGATCAGCGCGTCCGGGCCCATCGCCACCACCGGTTCGAGGTCCTTGATGAAGGTCTTCAGCTTGGCGTTGTGCGGGGCGATGTTGACCACCACGTAGAACTGCTTGCCCAGCGCGTGCGCTTCGTCGATGCCGAGTTTCAGATTGGCGTGGTCGAACTCGTTGTTGCGCACGCGCAGGCTGTAGCGCGGCTGCCCGGCATAGACCGCATCGGCGCCATAGGCGAAGGCGTAGCGCATGGATTTCAGCGTGCCGGCGGGTGACAGCAGCTCGGTACGGCGGGTGGTACTCATGGGGGCGGGACTCGCAGGGGCATCGAAGCGCGGCATTCTACTGCGCTCGTGCCCGGCGTGCGCGGCCAATGGGCGGATCGGCGGTCGTGCAGGGCGCCCCGTCTGGCGGAACGCCCGCTGGCCTCAGGTAGGCGATGCCTCCTTGAGCATCTCGTAGAGGCGGTCCTTGAGCTGCAGCTTCTCCTTCTTCAGGTTTTCGACTTCGCTGTCGGTGCCGGGAATGATGCGCGCCTCGATGTTCTTCACGCGCTGATCCAGCTCGTTGTGCTCATCGAACAGGCGGGCAAAGGTTTTGTTTTCGGCCTTCAGGCGGGTGATCAGATCGCGGTATTCGGGGAACATGGCAACTCCTGCTGCATGGGGGAGCGGGTGGACAGGCGCTACGGTCTGCGCGAACCGTGACCTGCCGCCTGTTTCCATGGTCGTCCCGCCCTGTGCCGGCGGTATTGATCGGGGTCATGCGCCGATAGCAAAGGCCAGACAGCAAAACGCCGGGGCGTGCCCGGCGTTTCGACCACCTGCACGGCTCAGGCGGCGGCGATCACATCGCCATGGTTCTCCGGCTCGATCAGCGCGCGGTGCAGCGCGGCGATGGCGGCGGCGTAGTCTTCCTCGTTGACCACGCACTGCATCTCTACCTGGCGGATCGACTGGTGCAGCGCCTGGATGCTGATACCGGCCTCGGCCAGTGCCGTGGCGGTGCGCGCGAGGATGCCCTTGACCTTGAGGTTGGAGCCGATCGCCGACACCACGGCAACGTTGTGCATGGTCACCTCGGCCGCCGGGAAGCGCTCCTCGATCAGCCGCGCGGCGCGGTTGATCGCCTTGCGCGAGCCGCTGACGTAGTAGGTGATGCTGTTGGCATCGCAGCCCTTGTTGATCACGTACAGCTTGAGCTGCTTGAGCAGCTTGCTGATCTCGATGTCGTGCTCGGGGTCGCCGAGCATTTCCTGGTCGAACACCTCGATGCCGAAGACATCCTTGCGCCCGGCGATGATCTCCACGCAGGGCCGCGCGCTGCAGTAGCCCTGGCTGATCAGCGTGCCGCCGTGCTCGGGCTCGAAGGCGTTCTTGATGCGCAGCTCGATGCCGGCGCGACGCAGCGTGCGCGCGGCGCGCGGGTGGATCGCCTCCATGCCGAGGTTCGACAGCTGATCGGCGACGTCGTAGTTGGTGCGGCCGATGGTGACCACCTTGTCGACGCCGACCAGGTTCGGGTCGGCGCTGGAGAGGTGGAACTCCTTGTGGATGATCGCCTCGCGCGCGCCGGTGGCGGCGGCGATCTGGGCGAAGGTGATCTCGCTGTAGCCGCGGTCGAAGGTGTTCATCAGGCCCTCGGCGCAATGCGCGTAGCCGGTGGCGATGATCAGCTCGCGGCTGAGATCGAGGTCGGCGAAGCTCTGCGCGATCATCGTCTCGAACGGCAGCGGCTTGTCCAACTGCCAGCCGCTGAGGTCGACCAGCCGCGCGTTGATGTCGCGCTGCCGCAGCGCCAGCACGCTGTTGAACGCGCTGTGCGCCTCGCCGAGCGAGGCGAGCATTTCGCGCACCTTCATCAGGTTCTCGCTGAGCTGGAAATGGCCGTAGCTGCATAGCTTGTGCAGGCTGTCCATGCAGTCGCGGGCGTCGTTGATGCGCTCGTTGACGAAGCGATCGGCGGCCTGCAGTTCGGGCGTGCCGGTGAACAGCTCGGCGTTCTTCTCCAGCATGCGCTGGCGCACGGTCTCCAGCGCTTCGCGCCAGGCTTCGTCGTTGTGCGCCTCGGCGAAGCGTTGATAGACGCCCGGCTCGCCGGTCTTCTTGTGCTCCAGCAGCAGGTTGGTCATGCCACTGTAGGCCGAGACGACGAACACACGCTGGTACAGCGCGTCACCCCGGCGCGAGCCGATGAAGATGTTGTCGAGCAGTTCGTCGAAGCGGCTCATCGACGTGCCGCCGATCTTTTCCACGGTATGCATCTATTTATTACGTCCGCATCTGGCAGGCCGCTGGCAGGCCGCGCGCGGGAGCGCCGGCGGTCAACGAGCTGGAAATGGATTCATCCCCCGACCGTGTGGCACGGCCGGGGTCGGGTCGTCATCAGACGCACCCGAACGCCTCAAGGATACTGTTGCGGCTGAATGTCGAGCGGCTTGAATGTCTCGCGCTCGGCGACGAACGCCGGGCGCGGCTTCTGCGCGCAGAACGGAGCCAGCACGGCATTATCCACATGGTTGTAGACGTAGAACAGATTGCTCCGCGCACTCGGGGTGATATTGCCATTGGAGCCGTGCATGGTGTTGCAGTCGAAGAACACCACGCTGCCGGCGGGGCCGGTGGCGCAGTCGATGCCGAAACGGCTGGCCAGCTCGCTCAGGCTGTTCTGGTCAGGTACGCCGATCTCCTGCTTGCGCAGGGATTTCTCGTAGTGATTCTCCGGCGTGGCGCCGACGCAGCGCACGTAGTGGCGGTGCGAACCGGGCATCAGCATCAGCGGGCCGTTGTGCGGCTCGTTGTCGGTCAGCAGGATCGAGCAGGACAGGCAGCGCATACGCGGCATGCCGTCCTCGATGTGCCAGGTTTCGAAATCCGAATGCCAGTAGAACTCCTTGCCGCTGAAGCCGGGTTTGAAGTTCATCCGCGACTGATGCACGTAGACGTCGCCGCCGAGGATGAAGCGGGCGATGCCGGCGATGCGCTCATCGGCGGCTACGCGGGCGAACAGCGGGTTGTCCTTGTGGATGGCGAACACCGAGCGGATCGCGCCGCTGTCGGGTTCCTGGATGGTCTTGCCGGAGCCGGCGACGGCCGGATCCTGGCGCATGCGCTCGAGTTCGGCGCGAAACAGGGCCACTTCCTCGGCACTGAACAGCTGGGGGATGACCAGGTAGCCGTCGCGCTCGAAGCGTTCGATCAGCTCGGCGGCGATCGGCGCGTTCTCCAGGTCGCTGCGGTAGACGACCGGGTCCAGACGGTCCTGCCAGCGCGGCTGGTTCTCGTGGCGCGAGGGATACAGGTCGGCTTGCATAGGCTGCACGCTTGCCTCCTTTCTTGTCGTGGCGGGGCGGCATGCTGGCCGCCCCGGTGAATCAGACGGTTGCGGCCTCCAGCGGATAGACGCCGCTGGCGTCATGCACTTCGCGGCCGTTGAGGGGCGGGTTGAACACGCAGGCCAGCTTCATGTCCTCGCTGCCGCCTCGCAGCAGGTGCTCGTCATGCTGGTCCAGCACGTACAGCGTGCCCGGCTCGATCTTGTAGATCTTGCCGTCGGCGAGGGTTTCGATCTCGCCATTGCCGCTGATGCAGTACACCGACTCGAAGTGGTTCTGGTAGTGGATGTGCGTCTCGCTGCCGGCGTAGATGGTGGTGATGTGGAAGGAGAAGCCGACGTTGTCATCCTTGAGCAGCATGCGCGTGCTGTCCCAGGTGCCGGTCTGGCTGTGGACCTTGCGTTCGGTCTTTTCGCATTCGGCGAGGGTTCTGACGATCATGTGAAATACCTCAGGAAGCCTGGTTCGCGGTCTGTTCGCTCATCACGGCGGCGAACGCCTTGTCGAGGATGGTAAGTGCCTTGTCGATCTGCCCGTCGCTGATGATCAGCGGGCAGAGACACTTGACCACTTCGCTGTGGGCGCCGCTGGTCTCGATCACCAGACCGCTGTCGAAGGCGTGACGGCAGACGGCGGCAGCGACCTCGCCATCCGGGCAGCTGATGCCGAGCATCATCCCGCGGCCCTTGAGAAACAGCGAATCCGGGCCATGGCGGCGGATGATGCGCTGCATGCCGTCGGCGATGCGCTTGCCCTTGGCTTTCACGCCGCTGGCGAACGCGTCGTTCTGCCAGAAGTGCTCCAGCGCCGCCGCGGCGGTGACGAAGGCGTGGTTGTTGCCGCGGAAGGTGCCGTTGTGTTCGCCCGGCTGCCATTGGTCCAGCTCCTGGCGCAGCAGCACCATGGCGAACGGCAGGCCGTAGCCGGACAGCGACTTGGACAGGGTCACGATATCCGGCTGGATGCCCATTTCCTCGAAGCTGAAGAAGCTGCCGGTGCGGCCGCAGCCGGCCTGGATGTCATCGACGATCAGCAGCATCTTGTGCTTGCGGCAGAGCTTCTCCAGCTTGCGCATCCACTCGGCCGAGGCGACGTTCAGACCGCCTTCGCCCTGCACCGTTTCGACGATCACCGCCGCCGGCTTGTCGATGCCGCTGGAGGGGTCGGACAGCAGCTTGTCCATCATGCCGATGGTGTTGGTCTTGTCGCCGAAGTAGTTGGCGTAGGGCATGCGGCTGACATCGCTGAGGCCGGTGCCGGCGCCGCCGCGGTGGTGCTGGTTGCCGGTGGCGGCCAGCGCGCCGATGCTGCAGCCGTGGAAGCCGTTGGTGAAGCTGATGATGTTGTTGCGCCCGGTGACCTTGCGCGCGAGCTTCAAGGCCGCCTCGACCGCGTTGGTGCCGGTCGGGCCGGTGAACTGCATGCGGTAGCTGCCCATGCCGCGCGGCTCGAGGATCAGCCGGTTGAAGGTGTCGAGAAAGCGCGCCTTGGCCGCGGTGTACATGTCCAGGCCATGGGTGATGCCGTCGCGCTCGATGTAGTCGAGCAGCGCCTGCTTGAGTACCGGGTGGTTGTGCCCGTAATTGAGCGTGCCGGCACCGGCGAGGAAGTCGATGTAACGCTTGCCGTCGTGGGTGACCAGTTCGGCGCCCTGGGCCTTGTCGAAGACCACGGGGAAGGAACGGCAGTAGCTGCGAACCTGGGATTCGTTCAGTTCAAAGGTGTTCATACGTGCTCCTTGAGCTCTTCTTCTAGGTGGGAAACGGTGAACGGACCGGCGCGGTAGAGCACCTCGTCCTCGTGCTGTCCGGCGAAATGCACGTCGCGGGCGAACAGCGTGCGTGTCGTGCAATTGGCGTCGAGGCGGTCGAAGGCGCGCTTGAACAGCGCCTGCGACGCCGCGTTGTCCGGCGAGATGGTGGTTTCCATGAAACGTACGCCGTGTTCGCCCGCGACGCGGGCGGTCAAGGCCAGCAGCATGCGCAGGGCCAGCCCCTGGCCACGCTTCGAGGCGTCGACGGCGACCTGCCAGACGAACAGCGTGTCCGGCCGTGAGGGCGGGCGATAACCGGAGATGAAGCCGACCAGGCGGCCGTCGGCGGTTTCGGCGGCGATGGCGGTGTCGGCGAAGTCGGAGCACTGCAGCAGGTTGCAGTAGACCGAGTTCCTATCGAGGGGCTGGCAGCGCGCCACCAGCTGATGGAGGTTGTAACCGTCGCTGTCGGTTGGACGACGGAGCATTACGGTGGCAAAACTCAAAACAACTCCTTTCGGTTGATACTGCCCTTTTTCAGGGTAAACACATTGAAAAGATTATCTCAACCCGCTGCGCCGATATTGGCTGCGAGTCAGCGGAGATGAACTCGTAGAATATCCACGGATAACGGCAAGTTGCCGAAGGTGATTCAATGTGTTTCACGGTGCCAATTCGAGCGAGATACGGAGGTCGATGCGGAAGTTGAACTTGGCGGTCGCGCAAAGTTCCATGCGAATGGCGCAAAGGTAGGCTGCAGCCCTCGTCATACCTGGCTTTGCGGCGGATTTCATTGCCGCGCTGTCAGTCTCGAGAACAGTGGAAAGTTTCCGCAGAACTATCTGACCGATATGGCATGGCATGCGGTTGAATATCGCGGACCAACTGTTGGGTGAACTTGCGTGGTTCGCTGGCGGACGAGCGCCTTCAACTGGCGCGTTGCCGGAAAGTTGATCTTGTGTGATGTGACGTAGGATGCGGGAAGTTCCTGCGAATCATCTGGCGGCATATCGGCCATATATGCCGCGCAGTATGGCGTGATTCGCGCGCGCAGTTCACCCAGTGCGCGCGGAGCGCCTCAATGCGACCAGCCGCGACCCTGGCGTTCGATGAACTGGTGGGCCTGTTCCGGGCCGTCGCTGCCGGCGGGGTAGGGGCGCGGTTTGCGGTAATGGCCCTGCCAGCCGCGCAGGATGGGATCGACCCACTGCCAGGCCGCTTCCACCTCGTCGCGCCGCATGAACAGCGTGGAATCGCCCTCGATCACGTCGAGCAGCAGGCGCTCGTAGGCGTCCCAGCGGCGGCTGCTGCTGAAGGCGTGCGCCAGGTTCAGATCCAGTTCCACTGGTTCGAGCTGCATGCCCTTGCCCGGCGCCTTGGCCATCAGCTGCAGGCCGATGCATTCCTCCGGCTGCAGGCGGATCACCAAGCGGTTGGCTTCGCCCTTCTTGAACAGCAGGTGCGGCACCGGTTTGAAGGTGATGATGATTTCCGAGCGCTTGCGCGCCATGCGCTTGCCGGTGCGCAGGTAGAACGGCACGCCGGCCCAGCGCCAGTTGTCGATCTCGGCCTGCACGGCGACGAAGGTTTCGGTGTCGCTGTCGTTGTCGATGCTGGGCTCGAAGTAGTAGGCCGGCACGTCGTGGCCGCCGATCTGACCGGCGCCGTATTGGCCGCGCACGGTCTTGTCGAGCACGTCCATGCCGGTGATCGGCTTGAGCGCCTGCAGCACCTTGACCTTCTCGTTGCGCACCGACTCGGCGTCGAAGCGCACCGGCGCCTCCATCGCCACCAGGCAGAGCAGCTGCAGCAGATGGTTCTGCAACATGTCGCGCATGGCGCCGGCGTGGTCGTAGTAACCGCCGCGGTTCTCCACGCCGAGCGTTTCGGCGACGGTGATCTGCACATGATCGATATGCCCGGCGCGCCAGATCGGCTCGAACAGCGCGTTGGCGAAGCGCAGCGCCATGAGGTTCTGCACGGTTTCCTTGCCCAGGTAGTGGTCGATCCGGTAGATGCGCGACTCGGCGAACACCGCGCCGATCGCCGCGTTGATCGCCTGCGCCGATTCCAGCGAGTGGCCGATGGGTTTCTCCAGCACGATGCGCGCGTTTTCCCCGGCCAGTCCGGCGCTTTCCAGATGGCTGGCGATGGGCTCGAACAGGTCCGGCGCGGTGGCCAGGTAGTAGACCCGCACGCGCCTGTCACCGCTGCCCAGGTGGTGCGCCAGGCGGACGAATTCGCCGCGCTGGCTGGCGTCCATGGCGAAATAGTCCAGCCGCTGGGCGAAGGCCTGCCAGGTGTCGACGCTGAAGTCGCTGCGCGCGACCTGCGCGCGGCAGTGGCGTTCGGCCAGGGCGAGGTAGCCGGCGCGGTCGAGCTTCTTGCGCGCCAGCGCGAGAATCCGCACGTCGCTGTGCAGGCGGCCGTCGCGGTGCAAGTGATAGAGCGCCGGCAGCAGTTTGTGCAGGGTCAGGTCGCCGGTTCCGCCGAACACGAGCATGTCACAGGAAATCGACACGGGAGCACTCCTGGAGGCCAAAAAAGGGGCGTCGCGGCGAGGCTTGTAGTATAACTACCGCCCCACTACAACCCGCTGATGGTCGAGCGGCGCTGCGGCGCCCAGGCCATCGCACGCGAGCATAAGCGAGTCCGCCACGTGAATCTGCTGCAACACATCGCCCAATCGAGAAGCCTGTTGAGGAAGTCGGAACTGAAGGTGGCCGACCACGTCCTGCTCGATCCGGCGTCGGTGATGCACAGTTCGATGGCCGATCTGGCCCATGCGGTGGGTGTCAGCGAGCCGACCATCGTGCGTTTCTGCCGCGCCATCGGCTGCCAGGGCTTCCAGGACCTGAAGCTGAAACTGGCGCAGAGCCTGGCCGCCGGCGCCAGCTTCGGCCAGTTCGCCATCAGCGAGAACGACTCGGTGATGGATGTCAGCCTGAAGATTTTCGACACCACCCTGCACACCCTGATGGAGGTGCGCGAGCGCCTCGATCCACAGGCGCTGGAACGCGCCATCGAGGCCTGCGCCAAGGCCGAGCGGGTGGAGTTCTACGGCTTCGGCGCGTCCGGCGCGGTGGCCACCGACGCCCAGCACAAGTTCTTCCGGCTGCTGCTGTCGGCGGCGGCATATTCCGACCCGCACATGCAGGCGATGTCGGCTGTGACGCTCAAGCCCACCGACGTGGCGATCTGTATCTCGCAGTCGGGACGCTCCAAGGACCTGCTGATCACCGCCAACGTGGTGCGCGAATCCGGCGCCACGCTGATCACCCTGTGCCCGAGCCAGACGCCGCTGGCCGAGCTGGCGACCATCAACCTGGCCATCGACGTGCAGGAAGACACCGAGATCTACACCCCGCTGACCTCGCGCATCGCCCATCTGGTGGTGATCGACGTGCTGGCGATGGGCGTGGCGATGGCGCGCGGCCCGAGCCTGGTCAACCACCTCAAGAGCGTCAAGCGCAGCCTGCGCAGCCTGCGGCTGTCGCCCAAATCGGTGAAGCACGACGACTGAACGGGCGCGTTCATCGCTCGTTCAACGCACTGTCTTCAAGGCGTCATCTGGCGGTCCGATGCTGGGTTTCCCGATACCCGTCCTGGGAGACCGCCCATGTACCCGTATACCGACCTTCCGCCGTCCGACTCCAAGGCCCGCCGCAAGGAGCAGGACGTGCGGCGCATGCAGTTCCGTCGCGCCATCGAGAGTTACGCCGAGGAGCGCCGTCTGCACGCGCTGCTGGACCCGTTCGCCGAGCCGGCCGCATTCACTGCGCAGCGGGCCTGGGCGGAGAACCGCCGAAGCGCGCGGCCAGCGCACTGACTTGCGCGCGCTGGTCACGGATGAAGGCGAAGAATGCCTGGGCCACCGGGCTCAGGCGTTTGCCGCGGGCATGCGCGACGCACCAGCTGCGGTAGAGCGGTAGCTCGTCCACCGGCAGCTCGCGCAGCAGTCCGTGGGTCAGTTCCAGCGTCACCGCATGGCGCGGCAGCAGCGCCACGCCGAGGCCGGCGATCACCGCTTCGCGCAGCGCATCGAGCGAAGCGATCTGCACGGTCTGGGCGAAGTGCGCACGCTTCTGTTGGAAGTATTCCTCGCAGGCCTTGCGCGTGCCCGAGCCGGGCTCGCGCACCAGCAGCGGATAGGCTGCCAGGTCCTGCAGCGACAGCCGGCTGGCCTGGCACAGCGGGTGTTCCGGCGGCGCCACGGCGACGATCGGGTTGTTGAGGAACGGCAGGAATTCCAGCGCGACCTCCGAAGGCATCAGCGACATGATCACCAGATCGTCGCGGTTGTCCGACAGCCGCTTGATCACCTGTGCGCGGTTGACCACGCTCAGCTGCAGGCTAACGTCCGGGTGCTGGCGGCGAAATGCGGCGAACAGGTGCGGTACGAAGTATTTGGCGCTGGACTCCACCGCCAGATTGAGCTGGCCCTGCAGCGAGCCCTGCAGGTCGGTCAGCTGCATGTCGAGGCTGTCGAGACGGGCGAAGATGTCGCTGCTGGCGCGCTTGAGCGCCTCAGCGGCTTCGGTCAGGTAGAGCTTCTTGCCGACGTACTCGAACAGCGGCTGGCCGACCAGCTCCTCCAGCTGGCGAATCTGCAGACTCACCGCTGGCTGGGTCAGCGCCATTTCCTCGGCCGCACGGCTGTAGGAGCGACTTTCGCAAACGGCGCCGAACACCTGCAGCTGGCGCAGCGTCATGCGCATCAGGGACTTTCGCATGAGGGTTCTCCGGCGCCCGGGCGCCTGGCAAACAAACGAATTTTTACTGTTCGAGCGGTCAGCTCAGCGCGCCGCAGCCCGGTAACGCCGGTATCTGCACGCATGTATAAGTTTTCACTTATCCATAAGCAAACAATTATTTATTTTCGGTAATCGA
>Ga0172382_10006265_pt1 | contig 17365 bp, 14 predicted proteins | sample Leawel138RmetaG_FD_122245 | JGI IMG/M metagenome (GOLD analysis project Ga0172382, IMG submission 122245) | Leachate microbial communities from a municipal landfill in Southern Ontario, Canada - Leachate well 138R metaG | ecosystem: Engineered > Solid waste > Landfill > Unclassified | place...
ATACACTCGAACGAATAGTCGGCACCGCCGTCAGTCAGCTGAATGATGTGGTCAACGACGTTTTCCACCTCGTTCGGGTTAACGAAGTGCGTCATGCCGAATTTGCGGGCCATGGCCTCGCGCTCGGGGTTCAGGTCAACACCGATAATTTTGTCGGCGCCCACCATTTTGGCACCCTGGATCACGTTCAGACCGATACCGCCCAGGCCGAACACCACCACATTTGCCCCGGCCTCAACCTTCGCGGTAAACAGCACCGCACCAATGCCCGTGGTCACACCGCAACCGATGTAGCACACCTTGTCAAACGGCGCGTCGTCGCGGATTTTGGCCAACGCGATTTCCGGCACGACAATGTGATTTGCAAACGTGGACGTACCCATATAGTGGTACACCGGCTTGCCATCAATAGTGAAGCGTGACGTGCCATCGGGCATCACCCCCTTGCCTTGCGTCCCGCGAATGGCGGTACACAAGTTGGTTTTTCGCGACAGGCACGACTTGCACTGACGGCATTCGGGGGTATACAGCGGAATGACGTGATCGCCCGCTTTCAGCGATTTCACGCCGGGGCCAACATCAACCACCACACCGGCGCCCTCATGCCCCAGAATCGCCGGGAACAAGCCTTCAGGGTCGGCACCCGACAACGTGTAGTAATCGGTGTGACAAATACCTGTCGCCTTGATTTCAACCAGGACCTCGCCCTCTTTGGGGCCGGCCAGATCGACAGTTTCGATGGTTAACGGCGCACCTGCTTTCCAGGCGACGGCTGCTCTTGTTTTCATACGGGCTCCTGATGTGGTTAGTTAAAGACGCGCGGCCCAGTTTTCGTGAAGAACCGCCGCCTTGATGTTTCGGGCGCAATCGGGCTGTTGCCATGGCACAAGGCCCGGCAAATTGCGCAGCCTCTTATTATGCAATAAGCTGGCAGACCGGCACGTCAAACCCCGAAACGCCTCGCCAAACACATTACTCATATTTCATGGCCCGCCTCGCCCGTCTGTACGTCCCCGACATCCCTCAATTGATCCAGGCCCGGTTCATTGAACCACTGGCACAACTTTCCGACCCAAGCCCTGTCGAACCGCTGAACCAGTTGGCCGCCTGGCTGCGCGAATGCGCACACGAGCACCAGGTCAATGTGCATGGCTGGGCCTTGCTTTACGACCGCATGGTGTTACTGGCCACGCCCTCGTCCCGCACCGGTATGGCACGCCTGATGCAAGCCATTGGCCGTCGCATCGCCACCCGCCTGTCGTCAGGTCGCGTTTTCGAAGGCCGCTACCGCAGCGCCCTGCTTCAGCCTGAACACTGGGTATTGCCGGCCCTGGTCTGGCTCGATACCCTGCCTGTACAACACGGGCATGTCGAACAGGCCGAATCCTGGCCCTGGTCATCTGCCTGTTATCACACCGGGCTGAATCTCAAACCCCACACATGGGCCAACGACCACCCCGATTACTGGCAACTGGGTAACACCCCGTTTGACCGCCAGTCGGCGTATCGAAAACGCCTGGCCCACGGGCTGGACACCAGCCAGCGCCAGCGCCTGGAAGCGGCCCTGTTCGGTCAGTGGGCCTTGGGCGACGAACACTTCCTGCACGCCATCGGCGCCCACGCCACCCGCCGTGTCACCCCCGCGCCGCGTGGCCGCCCGCGCAAAAGCCCCAACAGCGCAAGCGAAAACTGAAAACAAGCAAAAAACAGTCACTGGATCTCATTTTTTGCTTTATTTGACTTTAGTCCGTCCCCATTTAAGCCTCAATTAAATTACATAAAAATTTTTATTTGTCCCTTAATTTCAATGACCTAAGCTCGTCCCCATTTATTAATAATAAACGATAAAATACATAAAATTAGGGACAGACCCCAATTAAAAAGGCTTGCGCGCGAACGTCGATGCGTTTACTTTAATGTCCGTCACGGTTCATGCGCGCGCCCTGGTCGGGCGCATTGCCAGCCATTGCAGCGCACCCTCTCAGGAGCCCCCTACATGTCAAATCAGCTTGCCCAGCCGGCCGTACCCGAAGTGGCCATCGATGCCAGCCGCATCGGCCTGCCCAAGGCCCAAGGGTTGTACAACCCTCAAAACGAACACGATGCCTGCGGTGTCGGCTTTGTCGCCCACATCAAGGGCAAAAAAAGTCATGCCATCATCCAGCAAGGCCTGAAAATCCTTGAAAACCTTGATCATCGCGGCGCCGTGGGCGCCGACGAACTGATGGGTGACGGGGCCGGCATACTTATCCAGATCCCCGACGCACTGTATCGCGACGAAATGGCCGCGCAGGGCATCACCCTGCCGCCACCCGGCGAATACGGCGTTGCCATGGTGTTTCTGCCCAAAGAAACCGCCTCGCGCCTGGCCTGCCAGAAAGAACTTGAACGCGCGGTGCGCGACGAAGGCCAGGTCGTGCTGGGCTGGCGCGACGTACCGGTAGACACCGACATGCCCATGTCGCCTACGGTACGTGCTGTTGAACCCCTTATCCGCCAGTTGTTCATTGGTCGCGGCCCCGACATCATGGTGCCCGATGCCCTGGAACGTAAACTGTACGTCATTCGCAAAACTGCCAGCCACGCCATCAACCGCATGAAGCTGGCGCACGGCCAAGAATATTTCGTACCGTCAATCTCGGTGCGCACCGTGGTGTACAAAGGCCTGCTGCTGGCCAACCAGGTCGGCATCTACTACCGCGACCTGGCCGACACCCGTGCCGTATCCGCCCTGTCGCTGGTACACCAGCGCTTCTCTACCAACACGTTCCCCGCCTGGCCGCTGGCCCACCCTTACCGCATGATCGCCCACAACGGCGAAATCAACACGGTCAAGGGCAACTTCAACTGGCTGCGTGCCCGCGAAGGTGTCATGCAATCGGCCGTTTTGGGCGACGATCTTAAAAAACTCTACCCCATCGTCTACGAAGGCCAGTCCGACACGGCCACCTTCGACAACTGCCTCGAACTGCTGGTCATGTCCGGCTATTCGCTGGCCCACGCCATGATGATGATGATTCCCGAAGCCTGGGAACAGCATGCCGACATGGACGAAAGCCGCCGCGCGTTCTACGAATACCACGCCGCCATGATGGAACCCTGGGACGGCCCGGCCGCCATGGCTTTCACCGATGGCCGTCAAATCGGCGCCCTGCTCGACCGCAACGGCCTGCGCCCCGCCCGTTATCTGGTCACCGACGACGACCTGGTCGTCCTCGCCTCAGAATCCGGCACGCTCAGCATCCCCGAACACCGCATCGTCAAGAAATGGCGCCTGCAGCCTGGCAAAATGTTCCTGATCGATCTTGAACAGGGCCGCATCATCGGCGACGACGAAATCAAGTCACGCCTGGCCAACTCGCGCCCCTACCGCCAATGGATCGAACGCCTGCGCGTCAAGCTCGAATCCTTGCCCGCCCCCAAGTTCAGCGAAACCAGGCCCACGGGCACCTCGCTGCTCGACCGCCAGCAAGCTTTTGGCTACACGCAAGAAGACATCAAGTTCGTCTTGCAGCCTATGGCTGAAAACGGCGAGGAAGGCACGGGTTCCATGGGTAATGACGCCCCGCTGGCCGTGCTGTCGAACCGCCCCAAGCCGTTCTACAACTACTTCCGCCAGTTGTTTGCGCAGGTCACCAACCCGCCCATCGACCCCATCCGCGAACAGCTGGTCATGTCGCTGGTGTCGTTTATCGGGCCCAAGCCCAATTTGCTTGACATCAACAACGTCAACCCGCCGCTGCGCCTTGAAGTCAGCCAGCCGGTGCTCGACTTTGCGGCCATTGAACAAATCCGCAACATCGAAAAAATCACATCCGGCAAGTTCCGCAGCCTTGAGCTTGACATCACCTATCCGGTTGAATGGGGTGCCGAAGGCATTGAGGCCTGCGTCGCATCACTGTGCGCCACCGCGGCCGACGCGGTTCGCAGCGGCTACAACATCCTGATCATCACCGACCGCAACGTCAACGCCGAACACGTCGCCATCCCGGCGCTGCTGGCCACATCGGCCATCCACCAGCACCTTATTCGCGAGGGCCTGCGCACCAACGCCGGCCTGGTCGTCGAAAGCGGTTCCGTGCGCGAAGTACACCACTTTGCCCTGCTGGCCGGTTACGGTGCCGAAGCCGTTCACCCCTACCTGGCCCTGGAAACCCTGGCCACCCTGGGCGACGCCGAAAAAGTCACCAAAAACTACATCAAGGCCATCGGCAAAGGCCTGAACAAGGTCATGTCCAAAATGGGCATTTCCACGTACATGTCGTACTGCGGCGCACAAATTTTCGAAGCCGTGGGTCTCAGCTCGGCCCTGGTCAACAAATACTTCTTCGGCACCCCAAGCAACATCGAGGGCATCGGCATTTTCGAAGTCGCAGAAGAGTCCCTGCGCCTGCACAAGGCCGCCTTCAGCGACGACCCGGTCCTGGCCAACGACCTTGATGCCGGTGGCGACTATGCCTTCCGAATCCGGGGCGAAGAGCACATGTGGAACCCCGACTCTATCGCCAAACTGCAGCACTCCACACGCACCAACAACTACAACACCTATAAAGAGTACGCCCAGCTTATCAACGACCAGTCGCGTCGCCACATGACCCTGCGCGGCCTGTTCGAATTCAAACTCGATCCGGCCAGGGCCATCGCGCTGTCAGACGTCGAGCCTGCCAAAAAAATCGTCAAGCGGTTCGCTACCGGCGCCATGTCACTGGGTTCAATCTCCACCGAAGCCCACGCCGTACTGGCCGTGGCCATGAATCGTATTGGCGGCAAGTCAAACACGGGCGAAGGCGGTGAAGATCAGCTGCGCTACCGCGCCGAAATGAAAACCGGCAAAAGCCCCATCAAAAAGGGCGATACCCTGGCATCCTTCCTGGGCAAAGACCTGATCGAAGCCGACATCCCCCTGGCTGCGGGTGACTCTCTGCGCTCGCGCATCAAGCAAGTGGCATCCGGGCGCTTTGGTGTCAGCGCCGAATACCTGACCAGCGCCGACCAGATCCAGATCAAAATGGCCCAGGGTGCCAAACCTGGCGAAGGTGGCCAGCTACCCGGCCACAAAGTGTCTGAATACATTGCCAAGCTGCGTTTTTCGGTGCCCGGCGTCGGCCTCATTTCGCCACCACCGCACCACGACATCTACTCCATCGAAGACCTGGCCCAGCTCATTCACGACCTGAAAAACGTCAACCCAACAGCATCCATCTCGGTCAAGCTGGTGTCTGAAGTGGGTGTCGGCACCATCGCCACCGGCGTGTCAAAAGCCAAGGCCGATCACGTCGTCATCGCCGGCCACGATGGCGGCACCGGCGCCTCGCCCCTGTCATCCATCAAGCATGCCGGATCACCCTGGGAACTCGGCCTGGCCGAAACCCAGCAAACCCTGGTACTCAACAATCTGCGCTCACGCATTCGCGTTCAGGCCGACGGTCAGATGAAAACCGGCCGCGACGTGGTCATCGGCGCCCTGCTGGGTGCCGATGAATTCGGCTTTGCCACCGCACCGCTGGTTGTTGAAGGCTGCATCATGATGCGCAAATGCCACCTGAACACCTGCCCGGTCGGCGTCGCCACTCAAGACCCGGTCCTGCGCAAGAAGTTCTCGGGCAAGCCCGAGCACGTCGTCAACTACTTCTTCTTCGTGGCTGAAGAAGTGCGCGAAATCATGGCCCAGATGGGCATCCGCACCTTCGACGAACTGGTTGGCCGCGCCGATCTGCTCAACACCAACGCTGCCATCGAACACTGGAAAGCCAAAGGCCTCGATTTCTCGAAAGTATTCCATCAGGTCGCATCAACACAGCCCCTGTACCACACCGAATCGCAAGATCACGGCCTCGACAAGGCGCTTGATCACCTGCTCATCGAACGCGCCAAACCCGCTCTCGAAAAAGGCGAAAAAGTCTCGTTCATCACCCCGGTGCGCAACCGTAACCGTACCGTCGGCGCCATGCTTTCCGGCATGGTGGCCGCCAAATACGGTCACGACGGCCTGCCCGACGACACCATTCACATCCAGTGCAATGGCACCGCAGGCCAAAGCTTCGGCGCGTTCCTGGCCCACGGCATCACCCTCGACCTGGTGGGCGAAGGCAACGATTACGTCGGCAAAGGCCTGTCGGGCGGTCGCATTATCGTGCGCTCACCCAACGACTTCCGCGGCATGGGGCCCGATCACATCATTGCGGGCAACACCGTGCTGTATGGTGCCCTGGCCGGCGAGGCCTACTTCAATGGCGTGGCCGGCGAACGTTTTGCCGTGCGCAACTCGGGTGCGGCGGCGGTTGTCGAAGGCACCGGCGACCACGGTTGCGAATACATGACCGGCGGCACTGTCGTCGTACTGGGCGAAACCGGCCGCAACTTCGGTGCCGGCATGTCGGGTGGTGTGGCCTACGTCTACGACCCTGACCGATCGTTTGCCAAGCGCTGCAACCTGGCCATGGTTGACCTCGAACCGGTGTTGCCGCATGCCGAACAGGCCGAAGCCGGCCAGATCGAAATTTGGCACAGCCAGACCCGTGGCGGCGAACGCGAAACCGATGACACCATTTTGCGCCGCCTCATTGAAAGCCACTACCGCTACACCGGCAGCTTCCTGTCGCGCGACCTGATCAGCGACTGGTCACGGGCACGCGGCAATTTCGTGAAGGTCATGCCAAAAGAGTATCGCCGTGCGCTGAAAGAACTGTGGCAAGCCGCGAACCCCGAACAAATTGCTGCCTGAGGACAAGACAATGGGCAAAATTACTGGTTTTCTTGAATTTGAACGCGTCGACGAATCGTACGAAGCTCCGGCCGAGCGCCTGAAGCACTGGAAGGAATTCGTCGTCACCCTTACCGACGAACAAGCCAAACAGCAGGGCGCACGCTGCATGGACTGCGGCATCCCGTTCTGCAACAACGGCTGCCCGGTCAACAACATCATCCCCGACTGGAATGATCTGGTGTACCACCAGAACTGGGAAAAGGCACTCAAGGTCCTTCATTCCACCAACAACTTCCCCGAGTTCACCGGCCGCATCTGCCCCGCCCCCTGCGAGGCCGCCTGCACCCTGAACATCAACAATGACCCGGTAGGCATCAAGTCTATCGAACACGCCATTATCGACAAGGGCTGGCAAGAAGGCTGGGTTACCCCGCAACCACCCACCCGCAAAACGGGCAAGAAGGTCGCCGTGGTTGGCTCGGGCCCCGCCGGGCTGGCCTGTGCCCAGCAACTGGCACGCGCCGGTCACTCGGTCACGGTCTTCGAAAAAAACAACCGTGTTGGTGGCTTGCTGCGTTACGGCATTCCCGACTTCAAGCTTGAAAAGACCACCATTGACCGCCGCCTGGCCCAGCTTGAGGCCGAAGGCATCGAATTCCTGACCTCCACCTACGTGGGCAACGAGACCGATGCCGAAGAAGGCCTGACCGTGCGTACCCCCGCGTCGCTGCACGAAGAGTTCGATGCCATCGTCCTGTCCGGCGGGTCAGAAACCCCGCGCGACCTGCCGGTGCCGGGCCGCGAGCTCAAAGGCGTTCACTTCGCCATGGAATTCCTGGCGCAGCAAAACAAAGCCAATGCCGGCGACCGCATTGCCAAGCCCATTTCGGCCAAAGGCAAGCATGTCATCGTCATTGGCGGTGGCGACACCGGCTCCGACTGCGTGGGCACCAGCAACCGCCAGGGCGCTGCCTCGGTCACCCAGTTCGAACTGATGCCACGCCCGCCCGAAGCCGAAGACAAGGCCGTTGTCTGGCCTTACTGGCCCCTCAAGCTGCGCACCTCGTCGTCGCAGGAAGAAGGGTGCCAGCGCGACTGGGCCGTATCGACCAAAACGTTCGAAGGCAAAGGCGGCAAGGTTGAAAAGCTGGTTGCCGTACGCGTCGAGTGGTTCAAAGACAAGGCCACCGGCCAGATGAAAATGCGCGAAGTCGAAGGCTCGCAATTCGAACTGCCTGCCGACCTGGTCTTGTTGGCCATGGGGTTTGTGTCACCCGTACAAACCATGCTCAAAGCGTTTGGCGTCGACACCGACAACCGTGGCAATGCCCGTGCCGACACCGAAACCTACGCCACCAGCGTCAACAAAGTCTTTGCTGCCGGCGACATGCGTCGTGGACAATCCCTGGTCGTATGGGCCATCCGCGAAGGCCGCCAGTGCGCACGCGTCGTCGACGAGTTCCTGATGGGGGCCACGGCCCTGCCGCGCTGACACAAACCTGCTGCCCCAACCTGAAGCCCACCCACAACAGGGCCCGGATCAAACCCTGAACCCAGATACGGTTTACGGGTCAGGGCAACATCGGCTACGTCATTCGGCGTAGCCGATGTCACATCATCAGCTACAATTGGCAGTTAACCTTTTTTGAACGGTCTATGGCTTCCAATGTTGCGCCAGACGCTGGCGAACTCTTGCGATTCAACGGTGTTGCCCTTGGCTATGGCGACTTCACCGTCCTGAAAAACATCGACATCCGTGTATGTCGGGGTCAGGTCGTTGCCATGATGGGCGGGTCGGGCTCGGGCAAGACCACCTTGCTGCGCGCGGCCACCGGCCAGATCTTTGCACAAAAAGGCACCATATTCGCGTTCGGGCAAGACCTGTCCAGCCTTACCCACCCGCAGCTGCAAAAACTGCGTCAGCGCATGGGTGTACTGTTTCAGCAAGGCGCCCTGTTCACCGACCTGAACGTTTTCGAAAACGTCGCTTTTCCGCTACGCGAGCACCAGCACCTGCCCGAAGCCGAAGTCATTGAAAAAGTGCTCGACAAGCTCAACGCCGTTGGCCTTCGTGCTGCGGCGCACCTGCGCATTTCCGAAATTTCGGGGGGCATGGCCCGGCGCGTTGCCCTGGCGCGCGCCATTGTGCTTGAACCCGAACTCATTCTTTACGACGAGCCTTTTGCCGGGCTCGACCCCATCTCGCTGGGCATCACGGCACGCCTCATCCGCGACCTCACCGACCGCCTCAATTGCGCATCCATCATCATTACCCACGACGTCGCTGATTCCTTCGCCATTGCCGACCAGGTCTACATTGTGGGCCAGGGCAAACTGCTGGCAAGCGGTTCACCCGAGCAAATGTACGAATCAACCGACCCCTACATTGTGCAATTCCTGAAAGGCCAGCCCGACGGCCCGATTGCGTTTCACTACCCCGAAACACCGGCCTTCCAGAAGTGGCTCGATCAACAGGGGAAACGCCCATGAATCCGCTGGCACTCATTCGGGGCATCGGCCGGCACGTCCGCGAAACCATCCTCAGCCTTGGCGCTGTCACACGTTTGCTGGTTGCCATCCTTGCGCGCAGCGGCAGCGCCCTGAAACGCCCGGGCCTGGTGTCGCAGCAAGTGCACTTCATTGGTAACTATTCGCTGCTCATCATTGCCGTTTCCGGGCTGTTCGTCGGTTTCGTGCTGGGCCTGCAAGGCTATTACACCCTGAACCGCTTCGGCTCCGAAGAAGCGCTCGGCCTGCTGGTCGCCCTGTCGCTTACCCGTGAACTGGGGCCTGTGGTTACCGCCCTGCTGTTTGCCGGTCGTGCGGGTACATCGCTTACCGCCGAAATCGGTCTCATGAAAGCCGGCGAACAGCTGGCTGCCATGGAGGTCATGGCTGTTGACCCCATCCGCCGGGTTCTGGTGCCACGGTTCTGGGGTGGCGTCATTGCCATGCCTGTGCTGGCCGCTGTTTTTTCCATGGTCGGCATCATCGGCGGCTGGGTGGTTGGCGTGCTGCTTATCGGCATTGACCCGGGCGCCTTCTGGTCCCAAATGCAAGACGGTGTTGACGTCTTCAAAGATGTCGCCAACGGCGTTATAAAAAGCATTATTTTTGGCATCGCGGTCACCCTGATCGCCTTGTACGAGGGCTGGACAGCCAAAGCCACCCCCGAAGGCGTCGCTCGCGCCACCACCCGCACGGTGGTCAGCGGCGCCCTTGTGGTTCTTGGCCTCGACTTCCTGCTTACCGCCCTCATGTTCAGCACTTAACGGAATCATCATGACGCGTGACAAAACCGACTTCTGGGTAGGTCTCTTTGTGTTGCTGGGCATCATTGCCCTGGTATTTCTGGCCCTGCGCGCCGGAAACCTCAGCTCATTCTCGTTTGCACCCACCTACAAGGTTCAGGCCCACTTCGACAACCTGGGCGGCCTCAAGGTGCGTGCACCGGTCAAAAGCAGCGGGGTTGTTGTCGGCCGTGTTGCCGCGCTGTCTTTCGACAACGAACGCTACCAGGCCGTGGTTACTCTCGACATCGAGTCGCAGTTTGAATTCCCCACCGACAGCTCGGCATCCATCCTGACGTCTGGTCTGCTGGGCGAGCAATACATTGGCCTGACGCCTGGCGGCGAAGAAAAAATGCTGGCCAGCGGCAGCACCATTCAGTACACCCAAAGCGCGGTTGTTCTTGAAGAATTAATCAGCAAATTTTTGTATAGTTCAGCCAGTGACAAAGGCAGCGCAGACACCGCTTCCCCGGCATCGCCCTGACCAGAACCCCAGGCGGCAACGCCATAATCCCGAACGCAGGCCTGCCACTTTTGCCCAACCCCTGTCTGCCTGAAGGCAAGCGGCGCAACACATACGAAAGCACCCACCATGAAAAACATCTTCAAAAAAATTTCCCGTCATCGTCTGGGCAAGATTGTTCCCGTGCTGGCCTTAAGCGCGGTCATTGCGGGTTGCGCCAACGTCACCAATCCGGTTGCGCAAGACCCTTTCGAAAGTTACAACCGCAGCATGTATGCGTTCAACGACACCGTTGACCGCGCCCTGCTCAAGCCCATTGCCACCGGCTACGAAACCGTCGTACCCAAGCCGGCCCGTACCTGCGTTGCCGGCATTTTCAACAACCTGCAAGACGTCTGGTCATCATTCAACAGCTTTTTGCAGGGCCGCGCCCACGACGGCATCAACATGTTTGGCCGCGTTCTGTTCAACAGCACCATGGGTCTGGGTGGCTGCATCGACGTGGCCTCAATGAACGGTTCGCAACGCATCATCAACGACTTTGGCGTAACGCTGGGTGTCTGGGGCTTTGATTCAGGCCCCTATCTCATCCTGCCGTTCCTGGGCTCCAGCTCGGTGCGTGACGGCATCAGCACGGCCGCCTGGTTCGCCATCGACATTTCGCCGCCTTACGCGCCCATTTTCGAAATCGATAACATCCCCCTGCGCAACAGCATTCTGGCGCTGGCCATTGTCGATTTGCGTGCCGGCCTGCTGCCCGCCGATCGCATGGTCGACGAAATTGCGCTTGACCGCTACAGTTTCATCCGCGACGCCTACATCCAGCGCCGCCAGGCACTGGTTGAGGGCCGTCATGCCAATACTGGCCACACCACCAGCCGCGGCTTGCCCACCGATGATCAAGGTCTGTCCGTCCCCGACTACAGCATCGACGACGAACCTGCCCCCTCTGCCACACCGGCACAACCCGCCGGTCAGTAACCAACAACTTACCGGCTCTCTGCACGCCCTCCAAGGAAGTATCCATGTACACGTTTTTAGCGTTTGCACACAAACAGATCCGCAGCCTGGCACTGACCACCTTGCTGGGTGCGGGCCTGCTGCTGAACATCGCCCCGGCAAGCGCACAGCAACCTGTTGACACCAAGGCCCACCCCAACGATTTCGTGCAGGTGGTGGCCAACAACGCCCTTCAGGCCCTGAAAAAAGAACCCGAAGCCAAAAATGGCAACATCGAGCGCATCAACGAACTGATCAACCAGTACATCTTGCCCTACGTTGATTTTGAAAAAACCACACGTCTGGCCGCTGGCCGCTACTGGCGCCAGGCAACCACCCAGCAACAAAAAGACCTGGTCGACGCGTTCAAGAACACGCTGGTACGCACCTACAGCGGTGCGCTTCGCCAGGCCGATAATGTTTCGGCGGTTACGCCGCTGCCGTTTCGCGGCGACCCGCAAGCCGATGACGCCGTCGTACGCACCAGCATGTCGCGCAGCAATGGTCCTGCCATTGGCGTAGACTATCGTCTTGAAAATGTTGCCGATGGCTGGCGTATCTACGACCTCAACGTTGAAGGTATCTGGCTTATCCAGAATTACCGCAACCAGTTTGCGCAACAAATCGCGCAAACCGGCATTGACGGGCTCATCAAGGCCCTGAATGACCGAAACCAACGCTAACCAGCGTTAAGCCACGGGGCCTTCGGGCCCCATCACTTTTTTGTGTCTCATGTCTGCTCTTGCTCTCGATCACGTCTCAAAAATCTACCTGCCACGCCGTCGCGGCCTGCGCGACCTGCTGGGTGGCGGCGCCAGGCGCCAGGGCTTCCAGGCCCTGAACGACGTCAGCCTGTCGGTTGAACCCGGCGAATTTTTCGGCCTGCTGGGCCCCAACGGGGCCGGCAAAACCACCATGATTTCGGTGCTGTCGGGGCTCTCACATGCCACCTCGGGCACCGCAACAGTCTGCGGCCACGATGTCGTGCGCAATTACAAAGAAGCCCGCCGTTCACTGGGTGTTGTGCCACAAGAACTGGTCTACGACCCCTTCTTCACGGTACGCGAAACCCTCCGGCTGCAATCAGGCTACTTTGGCCTGCACAAAAACGACGACTGGATCGATGAAATCCTGCACAACCTGGGGCTGTCCGACAAGGCCAACAACAACATGCGCGCCCTGTCTGGCGGCATGAAGCGCCGGGTACTTGTGGCCCAGGCCCTGGTCCATCGTCCCCCCGTCATTATTCTTGACGAACCAACGGCCGGGGTTGACGTCGATCTGCGCCGCTCGTTGTGGGAATTCATCTCGCGCCTGAACAAAGAAGGTCACACCATTTTGCTGACCACCCACTACCTGGAAGAAGCCGAAGCCTTGTGCGGCCGCATCGCCATGCTCAAACGCGGCCGCATCGTCGCGCTTGACACAACCCAGGGCCTGCTGGCCCGCTTTGGCGGCAGTGACCTGGAAGATGCCTTTGTTCGCATCATGAATACCGACGACACGACGGGGGCCCTATGACAACGCCAATTCTCAAACCCCGCCAGGACCTCGGCTCCGGTTTCCCGACCCTGGTCTGGAAAGAGCTCATGCGGTTCTGGAAGGTCGGTTTCCAGACCGTGGCCGCACCGGTGCTGACGGCACTGCTGTACCTGCTGGTGTTTGCCCATGTGCTTGAAGGGCGGGTCCAGGTATACGAAACGCTGCCCTATACGGCATTCCTGATTCCGGGCCTGATGATGATGAGCATGCTGCAAAATGCATTTGCCAACCCCTCGTCATCACTGATTCAAAGCCGAATCACCGGCAACCTGGTCTTTGTACTGCTGCCCCCCATCTCGCACCGCGAGTTTTTCGCGGCCTACCTGATTGCCGCCATTTTCCGCGGGCTGGCCGTGGGTATCTGCGTCTGGCTGGTCGCGATGCTGTTCATCCCGCTGGTGCCCGCAAACCTGGGCTGGGTGCTGGTATTTGCCATATTGTCGTGCGGCATCATGGGCACGCTGGGCATCATTGCCGGGCTCTGGTCCGAAAAGTTCGACCAGCTGGCTGCCTTCCAGAACTTCCTGATTTTGCCAGCCACGTTTTTGTCGGGGGTGTTCTACTCGATTCACAGCCTGTCACCCTTCTGGCAAACCGTATCGCACTACAATCCTATTTTCTACACCATTGACGGCTTCCGGTACGGGTTTTTCTCGGTATCAGACGTCTCGCCCTGGACCAGCCTGGCCGTTGTGGCCGGTGTCTTTGCCGTACTGGCCTGGTATACCTTGCGCCTGCTGGCCAGTGGCTACAAACTGCGGAACTAAACATCATGCTGCCTACCCCACACGAAGTACGCCAATACATCAGCGACAACCTGCCCTGTGACCACATCGAAGTCGAGGGCGACGGCTCACACTTTGAAGCCATCATTGTCAGCCCTGCCTTCGAAGGCAAGCGTCTTGTCGCACGCCACCAGCTGGTTTACAAAGCCCTGGGCGACCGCATGAAAGCCGAAATCCACGCGCTGTCCATGCGCACCCTGACACCCGCCGAATACACCGCCAACCCGAATGGATAAACTGATTATTACGGGCGGCAACCGCCTGCACGGCGACGTGGTCATCTCGGGCGCAAAAAATGCCGCCCTGCCCATTCTGTGTGCCAGCCTGCTTACCGCCGACACACTTGCCCTGACAAATGTACCGTCGCTCAAAGACATCAGCACCACGCTGAAACTGCTGGCGCAAATGGGCGTGCAAAACCAATGGGGCAACCCGGCCGAACTGACCCTGAATGCGGCTAATGTCACCAGCCTTGAAGCGCCCTACGAACTGGTCAAGACCATGCGTGCGTCCATCCTGGTGCTGGGCCCGCTGCTGGCCCGCTTCGGTGAAGCTCGCGTCAGCCTGCCTGGCGGTTGCGCCATCGGCCAGCGTCCGGTCGACCAGCACATCAAGGGCCTTACCGCCATGGGTGCCGATATCCGTATCGAGCACGGCTTTGTCATTGCCCGCGCCAAACGCCTTAAAGGCACCACCATCCGTACCGACATGGTCACGGTAACCGGCACCGAAAACCTGCTCATGGCAGCTGCCCTGGCCGAAGGCCGCACCATCCTGGAAAACGCCGCGCGCGAACCCGAAATCACCGACCTGGCCGAACTGCTCATCAAAATGGGGGCACGCATCCAGGGTCACGGCACCGACCGCATCGTTATTGACGGCGTTGAGCGTCTGCATGGGGCCGAACACTGCATCGTGGCCGACCGCATCGAGGCCGGCACCTTTCTGTGCGCTGTCGGTGCCGCCGGCGGCGACATCATGCTGCGCAACGCGGCCCCCGACACCATGGGTGCCGTGCTCGACAAACTGCACGAAGCCGGCGTCGGCATCGAATGTGGCCCCGACTGGATTCGCGGCCACATGAACCAGCGCCCTAAAGCGGTGGGCTTTCGTACCTACGAATACCCGGCCTTCCCCACCGACATGCAGGCCCAGCTGATGGCCCTGAATACCATTGCCGACGGCACCGCAGTCATTGTCGAAAATATCTTCGAAAACCGTTTCATGCACGTACAGGAATTGCGTCGCATGGGGGCAAACATCGATATCGACGGCCACACTGCCGTGGTCAAGGGCATACCCGAACTGTCGGGTGCCACGGTCATGGCCACCGACCTGCGTGCATCGGCCAGCCTGGTCATTGCCGGCCTGGCTGCCAGCGGGCAAACCACCATCGAACGCATTTACCACCTTGATCGCGGTTACGAACACATGGAAGTTAAACTGCGCACTATTGGCGCCGACATCCAACGCATCAAACAGGACCCCGCATGAGCACGGCCTCTGCCCCACTTACCCTCGCCTTGTCAAAAGGCCGGATCTTCGAAGAAACCCTGCCCCTGCTCGAAGCAGCCGGGGTTCAGGTCACTGAAAACCCCGAATCGTCACGCAAGCTGATCCTGCCCACCAGCGACCCGGGGCTGCGCCTGATCATCGTGCGCGCCTCTGACGTACCCACCTATGTGCAATACGGTGCGGCCGACTTTGGCATTGCCGGCAAAGACGTCCTGTTCGAACATGCCGCCCAGCACCCCGGCGGGCTGTACCAGCCCATCGACCTGAACATTGCCAAATGCCGCCTGTGCGTGGCGGTGCGCCAGGGGTTCGACTACCAGGCTGCTGTCGCCCAGGGTTCACGCCTGCGTGTGGCCACCAAGTATGTACAGGCTGCCCGCGAACACTTCGGGCGCAAGGGTGTTCACGTCGACATCATCAAGCTGTATGGCTCAATGGAGCTGGCACCCCTGGTGGGGCTGGCTGACGCCATTGTCGACCTGGTCTCCACCGGCGGCACCCTGAAGGCCAACAACCTGGTTTCCGTTGAAGATATTGTTGATATTTCATCGCGCCTGATTGTCAACCAGGCCTCGCTAAAAACCCGGGCTGCCCAGCTGCAACCGCTTATCGACGCCTTTGCCCACGCCTCGGCCGGCAAATAAACCACGCTTTTCAGCCGCAGCGGGCCGGCCTGCCGCCCGCCGCTTTGACCCCATTGTCCTTTTTTGTCATAGTATTAGCTTAATCTTTGCTGTCAGGGTCACCATGTTGTCCATCAAACGCCTTAGTTCCGCCTCAGAAAACTTCGCAGCCACGCTGCGCCAGTTGCTGGCCTTCGATGCCTCGCAAGACGAATCCATCGAACGCGCAACCGCCGACATCTTGCGGCAGGTGCACGAACATGGCGACCAGGCCCTGCTGGGCTTCACCCGGCGTTTTGACAAGGTTGAGGCCGACTCGGTCGCGGCGCTCGAAATTCCCCGGTCAGAATGGCACGCTGCCCTTGACAGCCTGCCCGCCGACCAGCGTGCATCGCTGGAAGCGGCGGCCGCACGGGTACGTGCCTACCACGAACACCAGCGTGCCCAAAGCTGGTCCTACACCGAACCCGACGGTACCGTGCTGGGTCAAAAAATCACGCCCCTCGACCGCGTGGGCCTGTATGTGCCCGGCGGCAAAGCCGCCTACCCTTCATCGGTCCTGATGAACGCCATCCCGGCCAAGGTGGCCGGTGTGGCCGAAGTGGTCATGGTCACGCCCACCCCTAACGGGGTGCGCAACCCCATCGTGCTGGCTGCGGCCGCCATTGCCGGCGTCGACCGCGCCTGGGCCATTGGCGGTGCCCAGGCCGTTGGTGCACTGGCCTACGGCACCGAAACCATCAAACCGGTCGACAAAATCGTTGGCCCCGGCAACGCCTATGTGGCTGCGGCCAAGCGCCGTGTGTTTGGCACAGTCGGCATCGACATGATTGCCGGCCCCAGCGAAATCCTGATCATCGCCGACGGCACCACACCGGCCGACTGGGTCGCCATGGACTTGTTCTCGCAAGCCGAGCACGACGAACTGGCGCAGTCCATTTTGCTGTGCCCCGATGCAGCCTACCTTGACCAGGTCGAAGCCGAAATCAACCGGCTTTTGCCCGGCATGCCGCGCGCCGACATCATTCGTACCAGCCTTGCCAACCGTGGCGCCCTTATTCACGTCAAAGACCTGGACGAAGCCTGCGCCATTGCCAACGACATCGCCCCCGAGCACCTTGAAATCTCCACCGAAAACGCTGCAGCGGTTGCCGAAAAAATCCGTCACGCCGGTGCCATTTTCATGGGGCGTTACAGTTCTGAATCGCTGGGTGACTATTGCGCCGGGCCCAACCATGTCCTGCCCACCTCGCGCACGGCGCGCTTCTCATCGCCCCTGGGGGTGTATGATTTCCAGAAACGCAGCAGCCTTATCCAGGTATCGCGCGATGGCGCACAGACCCTGGGCAAAATTGCTGCCAACCTGGCCTATGGCGAAGGCCTGCAAGCCCACGCCCTTAGCGCCGAATACCGGTTGAACACCGACTCCTGAACGTAGCCAG
>Ga0172382_10006268_pt1 | contig 17363 bp, 15 predicted proteins | sample Leawel138RmetaG_FD_122245 | JGI IMG/M metagenome (GOLD analysis project Ga0172382, IMG submission 122245) | Leachate microbial communities from a municipal landfill in Southern Ontario, Canada - Leachate well 138R metaG | ecosystem: Engineered > Solid waste > Landfill > Unclassified | place...
CTCCATCGCTGTTACCCCGGTACGGACCAGTTCGGTGATCCCGTGGGGATAGAGGAGATGGAGGAAGGAGGCGATTTTATCACCCGTGCCGGTTATTTGCATGGTGACAGTCTCTTCACTCACATCCATTATTTTTGCTTTAAAGATCTCAGAGAGCTCAACAACAGCGGCCCTTGTCTTCTCGGTGGCGTTCACCTTAACGAGGACCAGTTCACTTTGGATGCTCCCTTGGGTAGTTAACTCAACCACAGCAATCACATCGATTAGTTTGGCAACTTGTTTCTCAATCTGCTCCACTATCGACTGGTCGCCGGTGACAACAATAGTGATACGGCTGATAGCTGAATTCTCGGTCTCTCCTACCGATAAGCTGTCGATGTTGTAACCGCGACGGCTAAAGAGACCCACAACACGACTTAAAACTCCGGGATGGTTGTTAACTAAGATTCCTAATGTGTACCGTTTCATACAGTTATCCCCCTTTGTGGTGCTTTTCTTTCAAATATAGTGATAACGATACACCGATTCACCGTGAAGGGGTTCCCCACGGTTGCACCTGAATCGGCGTACCGTGGACTATAGAATAATAATGTTTACTAGAATAATAATTACAGGTAGGAGAGCGATAGATAGGAGAAGGTTGGCTAGAGAAATGGTAGCGGAAGAAATGTTGCTTGATGAGGTCATTTGATTAGTTGATGACCAATATCCCGAGTCATGGGAGGAAAAGGGTCTACTTTTCGTAGTTCTCATAACTAGCTCCTCAAATCTAAAGATTGCCCTCTTTTGTACAGCTAACTTAGACAAATGTCAACTAATCTAGTTTATATTTATACATTTTCTATACATTTGTTAAAATAGTTACCATTTTGTAGATAAAAAAGGGTCAACTTCCCGAGAGAGGTTGACCCATTAATTTTATTAAAATCTTAGTTAATCGTGCTTTGAGTTGGCATCGATAACGACAACGACAATTAAGATAATGCCCTTAACTACCCACTGCCAGTAGGTGTTAACACTCATCAAAATCATAATATTAGAGATAACCTGGAGGAAGAGGGCTCCGATGACCACTCCGAAGACCTTACCACGCCCTCCAGTGAGAGAGGTCCCTCCCAAGACAACAATGGTCATCACGTCGAAGAGGAGGTTCTCCCCAATCATGACGTTACCAGAGAGTGAGCGCGAGGTTAATCCCAAAGAGCCTATGCTAGAGAGGAGGGCACAAATAACAAAGGCAAAAACACTGATAAACTTGATATTAATTCCAGAGAGTTTAGCTGCCTCTATGTTGCCTCCTACAGCGTAGAAGCTTCGCCCCATCTCGGTGTGTTGGGTAAATATGTGGAGTATTAGAGCTACCACCAACATCAGTATCACAGGGAAGGGGATAACCCCGATATAACCGGCTCCTAAGAAGTTAAAACTCTCGGGGAGTCCCGAAATAGGGAGCCCCTTAGAGTAGATAAAGTAGATCCCCTTGAGGATATTCATCACCGTCAGCGTCCCTATAAAGGAGGGCATCCTACCGTAAACGGTCAACATTCCGTTGATAACGCCCACAATCGCTGAAAGGAGGAGGACTATCAAGATGGCCCAGAAGACAGGTACACCACTGTTGGCTACCATCCCAGAGAAATAGATACTCGTCATCCCAATAATTGAGGTGATCGACATATCCATATTACCGATCAAAATTACAAAAAACTCACCCAAAGCAATAATTGAGATAAACGATGCTTGGCGCAAAATATTCATTATATTGCGGGTTGTCCTAAATTTTGGCAGGCTTACAACACTGATTAAGAAGAGGGCGATAAAAAGGATAAGAATCATCCACTCATTTAAAAAGGATTTAAAGCTTTTCCCGTACCGATTTTTCTTCTCTACAACTTCTAAACTACTCATGCTTCTACCACTCCTAATAAATCTTGGATGATAACCTCTTGTGTTATATTCTCGCCCTCGACGACATCCATAATCTTTCCTTCATACATAACATATACCCGGTTGGATAACCCGATAATCTCTTCAAGTTCGGGGGAGACTAAGATTACCCCCTTCCCCGCTTTAGCCAACTCACTGATGAGGCTATAAATCTCAAACTTGGCCCCTACATCGATTCCCCGCGTCGGCTCATCGAGTAAAAAAACATCACAGTTTCTGAGCATCCACTTGGCAATAACAACCTTCTGCTGGTTGCCACCTGAGAGTTTGTTAACCAGCTGGTAAAGAGAGTGGTATCTCAAATTGAGCCGTTTGTTGATCTCAAGGGCTGCTTCAGCCTCTTTTCGGTGGTTTTGGAAAACTTTCCACTTCTTAAAGAACTTCATCGAAGCGAGGGTGGTGTTATCACGAATATTGAAGAGCATGTTGAGCCCCAAGAGGCGTCGCTCATCGGGGATAACCCCCAGCCCATACTTAATCGCTTGTTGGGGATTGCGGATCTTAACCGGTTCCCCTTTGATTAAGACCTCGCCTGAGACAAGTTTATGGTTCCCAAATATTGCGTGGAGGAGCTCTGTTTTACCGGCTCCTAGGAGTCCTGAAATTCCAACCACCTCGCCAGCACGCACCTCAAGATTGACATCTCTAAAAGAGGTGGGGGAAGTGAAGTTTTTAATCTCGAGGAGGAGGTCGCCAAACTGTTCACTCTTGGGGGGATAGACGTTCTTCAGCTCCCGTCCAATAATCATCTTAACCAATTCACCTTTGTCGATATCTTTAACAAAGCCACTGTTCACATATTTACCGTCACACAACACTGTGTAGCGGTCACAACACTCGAAGATCTCATCGAGGCGGTGGGAGATGTAGATAATCCCAATCCCTTTGGCTTTAAGGAGGTCGATAATCCTAAAGATATTTTGAATACCGTCCTCTTGCAGTACCGCTGTCAACTCATCAAAGATGATCACATCGGGGTTATCTAAGAGCGCTTTAGCGAGCTGGATAATCTGTTTTTCAGCTGTCCTAAGGTGTTTCACCTTCACTCTTAAGTCGAGGTCATACTGCAGATACTCAAGGAGTTCTTCCCCTTTCTTCTGTAGCTTTTTCCAATCGATGATGGGTCCTCTCTTCTCGTAGCGACCGATGAAGATATTCTCTAGTCCATTGAGGTCCTCCATCAGTTGGAACTCTTGGTGGACAATGGCGATTCCCATCTCGTGCGACTTTCTTACGGTGTAAGAGGGGATATGAATCTCCTCTCCCTTCACAAAGAGTTGCCCCTCACTCATCCGATAGTCACCAATGATACATTTGGAGAGGGTCGATTTGCCGGCTCCATTCTCCCCAACGAGGCCGTGACACTCCCCCGCTAAGAGGGTGAAGTCGACATTGTCGAGGGCCTTCACCCCGGGGAACACCATTGTACAATTCCTTACTTCAATTAGATTCTCTGCAGCCATCTTCTCCTCCCACCTACAACCAGAGCCACCCAAGAGCCTCAATGCCGGAACAAATAATATCGTTGTCGGGATTCTCTGGGTGGCGGATGTTGTGAATCAACCGTTTAATTTCGTGGTAGGGGAACATTGAACTCTTCACCCCCGACTCACCGACCGGATTGATATCAAAGAACATCTCTTTAGCAATTGTAAAGTCTTTCTCATTGTAGGCTAAGATCTCATCGAGCAGTTGGTCCTTCTTTACGGGGTCGCTCTCCTTCTCATACTCGAGGGAGACCAACACCATGTCGTAGATCACTGCGTTGCGTCGTTGAGCGTTAATTAAGCGCCCAAAGTGGGGGGCCCAGTAGGCAAGACGCTTATCCTCTTTAACAGCTGCATAGAGCTCTTGGAGCATCTTAAGCAGTTTAGGATGGGCCTCTTTGGCCTCCATGATTTGGGGAATATCGCTCTCTTTAATCTTATTTTTCTGGAACGGATAGGGGGTTGTGTAGAGGGGCATCTGACTCTCGTGGATTGTCAACATTGTGCGCATCACATACAACACCTTCTCCCCCAACTCTCCAAAGTTGAGCTTAACAGCCCGGTCGAAGAACTCATCCATCGCCATCTTTGAACCCCAGCCGTAATTGCCGTGGGCAAACTGGTGGAGGAAGAGGCCATACCACTCAAACATGTAGCCGTTGATTCCATGAACCTCCATCTCGATGCTCCCGAGGTGTTGGGCGATATCGGTCTCAATTACCTGCTCATTAGTCTCATCTTCATAGCGGATCATGTTTGATTTAAAGGTGCGGTAGAGGCGCCCCATGGTGGAGGTGATTGAGTTGGCTTCGGTGTCCCTAGCCCAGATGTGCTCTTTGCCAAAAGCCTCAACCCACTTAGGGAATTCGGTTTCGGGAACATAGAGCCCCGGAGCCCAGAAGAGGTTAATCCCCTTGGGCATTGTCCTAACACACTCCTCTAGGAAGGCAGGATCTTTCTCTAAGGGGGGTTGCCTAAAGGCGCGAATCCCCAAGATTGCATCGGGGTTAACCTTTTTGACCCTATCCCAAATCTGATTAAGGAGCCAAATATTGGCTTTATGTTTCGCTTCAACGGGAGCGGTAGAGTCCTTTCCCCAGGTGGCTTGACACCCCTCACACTCACAGAACCAGAACCCCTCTTCGCTCTCTTCGAGGGCAAAACCGTCAAAGCCGAGCTCAGCAATCCGCTCCATTGAGCGCAAGATATACTCAACATTATCTTTATTGCTGAGGCAGAGGCTATCGAAGTCGTTGAGGAACTTACTACTCTTAGGGGGAATCATACGCGCTTCGGGGTGCTTAAGTGAGTAGCCCCCGTTGTAGGAGTTGAGCCCCACATAGGCGAAGAAAGAGAACTCCATCAAGTGACCATACTCAATCAATTTGTCGAGGTAGGGTTTCTCAATGTTGGGGTGAGAGTAGCGCACCTTAAGCCACATCTCATTCTCCCTATTCCAGATCTCAATCGGGACATTTTTTAAAACCGTCTCGGGGTATTGGTCAAATTCAAAGGGCCAGTAGCCGTACATCACCATGTTGAATTGGTTGATCTTGTTGTCCAAGCTTATATTCAAATACTCGACCCACTTGTCGTAGTCCCACAGTTGCATATCAAATCCGATCCGCCCATATCCGGCGTACCACGAATAAGTTGGGGCAACTGCACGCACTGCAACAGATGGCCAGTCGACAATCTCACAACAGGGGAGACGGAAAGTCCCCTCCTCTTCCACCAAGAGGACCTTGAGGGAGGTGAGACCGTTGATGTAACCAGCATTATTCTCGTAAGACAAAATTGCTTTGTTTTTTAAGATCTCCAGAGCATACCCTTGGGTAATAAAGAGCTCTTTATTGTCTGCCTCTCTGTCTGCTAGGGAAGAGTTCAACTCTACTACAAATTTCTCAGCCGAATCTTTGACAATACCTTTGTAGTTCCAGAAGCGATTTTCAGCAATCTCAACGAGTTGCTTATCTTTAGTATCGATCAAGATAGTTTTAAAGGGTTTAGTAAAACAGTTATTATCAACTAGCCGTTTAGGTTCAGGCAATAAATTAATCATAAGTCACCTATTAAAAATTAGAAGAGATTTGGGCAGAAGAGACCTTCTGCCCAAAATTCAGTCAGATTTTAGAGCCAGGACCAGTTCTCCCAGTCGTAATCTTTAATGTTTGCAGGGGTGATTGCTTCGGGTTTGGGAAGGTCCCAAACTTTGTCAATCTTCTCTCCCAAGATGTGGGCACGGTAGATCGCCTCTGTGGCTTGGTAGCCAAGGTCGACGGGGTTTTGAAGAACTTCACCAAGCCAAGCTTCGTTGCCGCTACCGATGTAGGTGAGAACGTCTTTGTCACCAGCGATACCGATGAACTTAATCTCGTTACGGTTAGCAGCTTTGGCTGCGTTGTAGGGTCCAATTACCTCAGCATCGTTGTGTCCAGCAACTACGTCGATGTGGGGCTCACGTTGTAGGATGTTCTCCATCAAGCTCTGTGAAGAGTCCCTAGATCCGGCACCAACGTCACCCTCTTCAATAATACGAGCATTGGGGAAGGAGGCTAGAACGACATCACGGAATCCCTCGAAGCGGTCAACTGAGACCTGCCCTGAGGGGGGTCGAGAAACAAATAGACAGACTGGATTCGATTTGCCAAGGGTCTTGAGGTAGTTAACAGCAACTTCTCCAGCAACTTCGCCGAGCATCCGCATGTCGTGACCAACAAAGGTCTCCCACACTACATCAGCTTGGCTCTTCACCTCTTGGGCATAGTCACCAATAACAAAGGGGATTCCCTCTTTGACGTACTGCTTCATAGTGGGGATGGCTGATGATGCATCAGCGGGGAACAAGATAATGGCTTCGGCTCCACCGGTAATCAGAGCGTCAATATTGTTGAGCATGGTTGAGACGTCTGAGCGTGAATCTTCAAATTGGAAAGTAAAACCAGCTGCAGGGTGGTCTTTTGCCCATTGGTTACACCCATCAATTACCCCTAGGTACCAAGTATAAGCTGATAACTCCATGATGCTCACACCAACTTTGGTCCCTTCTGCCTTCTTCTCGGTTGCTCCAGCAGCAAAAACCATCGAGAAAACAAGGGTCAAAATCAACAGGACAACGGTTAGTTTTTTCATAACTTTCTCCTTTTTATATCTCCTTTTGGATATTCTAAATATATGTAACACATATATTAACCACTAATTAATCGCCTCTCTGAGCCAGATGAGAACCTGTTCAACCATATGTTTGCCAAGCTCTTCACTCGCCTCAGCAGCACTCTGGGCAAACCACTCTCTATTTTTTGCACAACGGGAGAGGTCAACATTCTCCGGATAGGTCCCCAGCATTAGGGAGGTCTCCCATTTACCAGCATGATCAAAGCCACCACACTTGTGCTGAGCCTCTTTGCTTATTAGGGGAATCACCTTGATATAAGAGAAGGGGTCATCCCCACTGCCAAGGTTAGCGTAGTAGTCTTGGTAGTCGTTACTCCCCCACCACCCTTTCCCCTTGGTCTCCTCCATATACTCCATTGTCACCTTCTTGGCGGCTTTATGGCACGAGATGGTCATTGGCATGAGCCCCCCCTCTTCGGTTTGGTGGTGGGGAATCAAGTAGATATTCTTCCACCCCCCCCACATAAGCGACTTAAGGAGTGCATAGAGGTACTGGGTGTGGGCGTCCTCGTCAATTTGGATGGTCCCTGTCTCGGGTCCACCAACGGCATAGGAGGCAACCCCATACCAAATAGGGGGCATTATCACAATCTCTTTCTCTTTCGCTAATTCACGCAGACACCCAGTTACAACCATTGTGTCGGTCCCTAAAGATGTGTGATAAGCATGGTATTCAATCGTCCCTATGGGGATAATAAAGGGGACACGTCGCTCACGAGCATCTTCAATCTGGTCGAAGTACATATTGATAAGTTCCATCATTTACCTCTCTTCTATTGGGATTCTATTACTTTAAGTATACACCATTACACCCATACCACAATGTGGCAATTCCCAATAACTAAAATAAATACATCTCGAGTTCCCCACCTTAAGTGGGTGTATTCGACTTAGGCTTACTGTATTATAAGTTTGGTTTTATCAGAATGCAAGGAAACTTTTCCATTTGCCAACAAGTTTTCATTTAAACGTTTTAATGAATTTCAATTGAAATAAACAAAATAATCCTTGTTTTATAGGGAGCCCCCCCTTACAATGGGGGGTAACAATGGAGAGAGTAAAATGGCGACAATTAAAGATGTGGCAGCCCTAGCAGGAGTCTCAACGGGGACCGTCTCTAACTACTTGAACAAGACCAAACCGGTAAGTCCAGAAACTGCTCAAAAAATTGATGCTGCAATTAAGGAGAGCGCCTATAGACCCAACTATCTGGCAAAAAATTTGCGTACCAAACAGTACAACGATATTGGTGTCCTCCTCCCCAACTTCGAAGACAACTACTACATCAAGGTATTAGAGGGGATTGAGATTGTCTTTAGGGACACCCCCTACACCATCAACCTGGCCCTCTCCCATGAACGTAAAGATTACGAGATCTCGTGTATTGAGAACTTTGCCCGTAAACAAATTTGTGGCCTAATTGTCTTCACCTCAACTGGGGAGGAGTGGAAGAAGTATTACGACACCTTCACCGATCGAGGGATTCCTCTTGTCTTAATTGATCGCAAAATGGAGGGGCTCGAGTCCTCCTTTGTGATGAGCGATAACTACGCCACTATCTATAAAATAACACAAGAGTTGGTCCAAAATGGGAGAGATAACATCTGGCTTCTCACCGGCCCTGAAGCGTATTTTTGTGAAAGCGAGTGTATTCGGGGGTTCAACAATGGACTAGGTCAGGGACGTGTTTTCACCTCACTCCTCACCAAAGAGGACGCTTTTAGAGCTATTGTGGGGCTCTCTGGAGAATTGAAGAGCTCCCCACCTGACGCCATCATCACCACCTCAGAGAACAAAGCGAAGGGGATTATTGAGAGCCTCAAGTTCTTAGGTTACTCGCAGAGTACTATTCCGGTAATCACCTTAGGGGAAGAGAACTGGAACCAGATGACCGGCTCGGTAGCTGCCTTGGCCACCTCACGCCCCGCAATTAAAATTGGTTCAACAGCCGCCACCATCTTAATTGAAGAGATTGAGAACCCGGTGGTGGAGTCTAAAAACATCTTCTTCAGCGACACCATTGTCAAAGAGAACTTAAAAAACTTCCCCCTCTTTGCCCCCCCCAAGAGGAGTGTGGTCCACTCTAGTGAGCCCCTCAATGTCTTGATGCTCGACACTATCCAGACCCATGCGTTGCAGACAATTGTCGACAATTTCAAGGAGACTTACGGGATCTCAGCCAAGATTACCGTTGAGAACCACCAAAATCTCCTAAATAGGATTATGGAGGAGCCCACCTCAGATGTAATTATGTACGATATGCCGTGGCTTCAGTCGCTCATTCAAAACGGCATTCTCGCTGACCTAACCGAGCCGACCAAGAAGAGTAACCGCTACCAAGAGCTCTTCTTGCCCCGCACCGCTGAACTCTTTGGCCAATGGAATGAGCAGGTTTATGGTTTCCCCTTCATGTATGCCCTGCAGATCCTCTACTACCGTAAAGACCTCTTTGAAAATAGTGAAAACAGGAGTCGTTACCGGCGACGTTACCGTAGTGAACTGGCGCCACCAACTACTTGGAAAGAGTTCAACACCATCACCCAATTCTTCACTCAACACTGCGACTCAGTTGAGTGGGGCACCTCTTTTCCAGCCGCCTACCCCGAGTGTTTAGCGCCCGAAATCTATCTCCGTCTCCTCTCGTTTGAGCATAACAGTTTAGTGAGAAACTCCTCGACTAACCTTTTTCTAAACAACCAAAATGTACTCAAAGCCTATGTTGCTATCTTGCGTCTCCTAAAATATGTAAAACCTGATTATCGCCAAGCCAACGATGAGAGTGTCGTTGAAGATTTTTTCAATGGAAAAACAGCGATGGTGATTACCTACCCCCCTTTCTTCAATAAAGTGGCCCTTCAAACTAATCAGGTGATAAAAGAGGAGGCGATTGGCTATAGTGCAATTCCTGGAGGGATTCCAATATTAGGAGGTTGGGGTTTGGGGGTAAACTCCAAGAGCAAACGGATTGAAGAGGCCTACAAGTTTATTAAATGGGCTTGCATGGACAATATTAGCGCCTACTTCTCGGTCCTAGGGGGGTTCTCCGCTGTCCAAAAAATATACCAAAACGATGAATTGGCTAAGCTCTATCCGTGGTTTCCCCTCTACTCAGCCGCCCATAAAGTAGCTAAGCCAATCGTCCCGCCCCTTACACGTAGTGGTGAGGTTATCCCCCCCAACATTGTCGATAATATCGTCTGTAACCGCTTCTATGAAGTTTTAGAGCGGAAGACCGAAGTGCATGAGGCGATTAAAAATACCCAAAATGATCTTGCTAGTTTGATTCAGGGGTAGAGTCGTCTGACTTTTTCTGTGAGGAGTTGTTTTTGAACACCTTTGGAAAGAGGAGTAAAACTAGGTAGATTAGGAAGATAACGAGAAAGATTGCCAGCATCCCCTTCCACATCAACTCTAACGACTGCTTAAAAACTGTCCACATAGCCCACTCCTATCCAATCATTGTGGGGACCAACCCCAAGACGACACCACCGGCAATCACCGAGGCGATTTGCCCCGCCACATTGGCCCCCACAGCGTGCATCAAGAGGTGGTTTTGGGGGTCGGCCTCTTGCCCAAGGCGCTGAATAACCCGCGCTGACATGGGGAAGGCCGATATTCCAGCGGCTCCAATCATCGGGTTAACCTTATTTTTAGTGAAGAGGTTCATAAGCTTGGCAAACAAGACCCCGGCTATGGAGTCGAAGACAAAGGCGAGGAGCCCCAAGAGGAGTATCATCATCGTCTCGACGCGGACAAACTTCTCAGCCTTCATCGAGGCGGCAATGGTGATTCCCAAGAGGAGGGTAATCAAATTAACTAGGGCATTTTGGGCCGTCTCAGAGAGGCTCCCCAAGACAAGCGACTCCCTAATTAAGTTTCCAAACATCAAGAGTCCCACTAAGCTGACCGAAGCTGGGGCTACATAACCAGCTAAGAGGGTCACCACAATAGGGAAGAGGAGGCGTGCCATCCGAGAGACACTCTTGGGGTTGTAGGGCATCTTTATTTGGCGCTCCTTCTTGGTGGTAACTAACTTGATAGCAAAGGGTTGAATTATGGGCACTAGGGCCATGTAGGAGTAGGCAGCCACTGCTATCGCCCCCATATAGTCGCTCTTGAGAACTTGAGAGACCAAAATTGAGGTGGGTCCATCAGCAGCCCCAATAATCCCAATCGAGGCGGCATCTTTGAGGGGGAAGCCCATCAGGGTTGCCACGGAGATGGTGGCAAAAATTCCAAACTGGGCCGCTGCCCCAAAGAGGATAAGGCGGGGGTTACTCAAGAGGGGACCAAAGTCGATCATAGCCCCAATTCCGATAAAGAGGAGGAGAGGCATCGCTTCGGAGGCTTGAATTCCTACATCAAAGAGCCAGTCAATAATCCCATTCACCTCCCCTATTCCAGGGAGAATCGTGTTTATAGCTCCTGAGAAAGGGATGTTGACCAATATTGCCCCAAAGCCAAGTGGCAGTAAAAGAGCTGGTTCTAACTTCTTTGAGATTCCCAAATAGATTAAAAGGGCACCGATTAGGTACATCACCAATTGCTGCCATGTTGTGGCCAAAACTCCATCCAGTAGATAACTCATCTGCCCCCCTCTGTATGGTTTGAATATAGCACTCACCCCCTAGCGGGTCAATTACTCGATTATTGCAAGGGAATGTATAAATATTCGTTATTTATGCATATAGCTCTTCTCTAAATTGGTAAAACAGCTTATTATGCCCCATAATGTGGCGCATTTACCGCCGTTAATTAAACTAAGGAGAATGGAGATGAAAAAGTTACTAACGGTTGCAATCCTCGCTTTCCTCACTGTTACACTCTTGGTAGCTGGTGGCACAAAAGAGTCAAAGGGGGATCAATCTCTTGAGAAAGTGGTCTCAAAAGGGGTTTTTGTGATGGGGTTAGACGACTCATTCCCCCCCATGGGTTACCGTGATGAGAACAACGAGATTGTCGGTTTCGATATCGATTTGGCCAAAGAGGTGACTAGGCGAATGGGGGTGACCCTCAAGGTGCAACCCATCGACTGGAACGCTAAAGAGCAAGAGTTAAATACTGGCAACATAGATTGCATTTGGAACGGCTTTACCATCACCGCTGAGCGACGCAAAGTGATCAACTTTAGCGACCCCTATGTCGATAACGCCCAAGTAGCTGTCGTGCGCAACAAAACCTCTTATAAGACGCTAGCCGATTTAGCAGGCAAAAGCATTGGTCTTCAAGCCGGCTCAAGTGCTGCTGATGCTGTAGCTAACAACACCGCCTTTGCTTCCTCGGTAAAAGAGGTGATTGAAGTAAAAGATAATTTGACAGCCCTGATGGACCTTGAGATTGGGGGAGTTGAGGCGGTAGTTCTCGACCTCTTTGTAGCAATCGACAATATTACCCGTAGTGGCAAAGATTTTAGAATCTTAGACGAACACCTCGCCCCCGAAGAGTATGGAGTGGGCTTTAGAAAAGGGGACCAAGCCTTACGCGACGAGGTTCAAAAACAGCTCAATGCGATGGCCCAAGATGGGACCTTAGCCAAGATCTCTACCATCTGGTTTGGTGAAGATATTACCGTCGTAGGGAAGTAGTGATGGGCAAACTTCTACTGCTCATGCTGGAGGGGACCTTTACCAGCTTAAAGATCTTCTTCTTAACCCTCCTCTTTTCGCTCCCCTTGGGCCTCATTGTGGCTAAGGGGCGCATGAGCAAATTTAGGGTGGTGAGTTCAATTGTCAACGGCTACATTATGATTATGAGGGGGACCCCCCTTATACTCCAATTGATCTTTGTCTACTTCGCCCCCTACTACATCTTCGGCGCTTCAACCGACCGCTTCACCGCAGTAATAATCGCCTTTGTAATTAACTACGCCGCCTACTTTGCTGAAATATACCGGGGGGGCATTCAAAGTATTCCGCAGGGACAAATTGAGGCTTCAAAGGTTTTAGGGCTCTCCAAGTTTCACACCTTCACCCATATTGTGATGCCTCAAGTTGTCAAGACCATCCTCCCCTCGATGGGGAACGAGGTTATAACTCTCGTTAAAGATACCGCCCTCGCCCAGACGATTGGGGTGGCTGAACTTTTCAGGGTGGCTCAAAATGCGGCTGCCCGCCAGTTCTCCACCACCCCCATCTTCATTGCAGGTCTCTTCTATTTCATCATGAATGGGGTTGTCTCCAAGAGCTTCGATTTAATCGAGAAACGGCTCGATTACTACAAATAGGGGTAAGAGATGAGTATCATTGAGGTGATTAACCTAAAGAAAACTTTTACCTCCCTCGAGGTCTTAAAGGGGATCTCCTTCTCCCTCAACGAGGGGGAGGTGCTCTCTATCATAGGTCCCTCGGGGTCGGGAAAATCGACCCTCCTGCGGTGTATCACCAACTTAGAGCGCGTTGAGAGTGGTACCATCATAATTGGGGGCGATACCTTAGTGGAGACTAGTCGAGAGGGTAAAGTTCTCTATGCTGACAAAGAGACCACCTCGCGTATTGGTCAAAGGTTGGGTTTGGTATTTCAAAACTTTAACCTCTTCCCCCACTTCTCAGTCCTCCGCAACATTACCGAAGCTCCCCGCCACCTCTTTAAGTACTCCAAGGAGGAGGCGACTGAGTTAGCCCTCTCCCTCTTGGAGAAGATGGGCCTTGCCGATAAAGCGGGCGCCTATCCCTATCAACTCTCGGGAGGACAACAACAAAGGGTCTCGATTGCCCGCGCTCTGGCCCTCCACCCCCAAGTGCTCTGCTTCGACGAACCGACGAGTGCCCTCGACCCCGAACTGACGGGGGAGATCTTGGCAGTTATAAAAGAGTTGGCCAATGAGCAGATGACGATGGTGGTGGTGACCACGAGATGGCTTTCGCCCGCGACATCTCTAATCGGGTAATCTTTATGGATGAGGGGCTAATAGTTGAAGAGGGGGAAGGCGATGCCCTCTTTGTGAACCCCAAGAATGAGCGTACTAAGCGCTTCTTAAGTCGCTTCTAATTACATTAGAGGACTAAACAACTTTAAGATACTCCTCATAAACCGGCGACTGAAGGGGACCTTCTCCTCATCTTGTAGGGTAACTTCACGCGAAACCTCTAAGATCCTCTCGATATCGTTACGCACAGCTAAGCTAACCGAGGAGTGGAAGAAGATAACCCCACACTCAAAGTGGAGGTAGAAGCTGCGGTAATCCATATTGGTGGTCCCCACAATGGAGACCTCATCATCGGCGACAAACATCTTGGCGTGCATAAAGCCAGGGGTGTACTCAAATACTTTGACTCCAGCCTTTAAGAGGTTGAGGTAGTTACTTTGCGACACCATATGGACATACCATTTGTCGGGGAAATGGGGGGTAATAATCCTCACATCGACCCCACTTTGGGCTGCAATGGTGAGGGCTGTTACCATCTGAGTATCTAAGATTAGGTAGGGTGTTGTGATATAAACATAGCGTTGAGCGTGGTTGATCATCTGAATATAGGCGTTCTCTGAGATATTATCTCCATCCAAAGGGGAGTCGCCAAAGGGTTGGACAAAGCCATCGCTGGGGCAGCTAATAGTGGGGATAAAAGCGGTTAAATCGAGGTCTTCATCGGTAGTAAAAATCCACTGCTGAAGGAACATTAGGGTCAAGTTCCAAACCCCCATCCCTCTCAACATCACTGTTGTGTCTTTCCAGTGGCCAAATCTAATCTTCCTATTAATATATTCGTCGGCAAAGTTGATTCCACCGGTGAACCCCACATTCCCATCTACAATTAAAATTTTACGATGGTCGCGGTAGTTGAGCTTAGCATCGAGGTGGGGTTTTATCCGGTTAAACACCCCCACCTGAATCCCCATCGACTTGAGGGTCTGGTCGTACTTTGTGGGTAGATTCCTAATTACCCCCATGTCGTCGTAGATGAGGCGGACTGTAACCCCCTCAGCAACCTTCTTTTTAAGGAGGGCTACCATTGTATCCCACATCTCCCCTTCGGCAATGATGAAGGTCTCAAAGAGGATAAATTTTTCAGCCCTCTCAACCTCTTCCAAAATCTTGGCAAAGGCATCTTCCCCCAAGGGGAAATATTCGACAGCGGTATCCTCCCAGGCGGGGGCTCCGGTAAGGTTACGGATGTAGTCGCTTTGACGGGCAAAGTTGGGCGCCTCTTGGAGCAGTGTTTGGCGAATCTGGGCATCCGGTTCGGGCAAAATAGAGCGCATCTCTTTCTCGTAGTGTTCTTGGTACTTAGCCATCTGCCGCTTAAGTTTGGAGCTACTGCGCTTATTACCAAAGATTATGTAGAAAGGGAGACCAATAATGGGGGCGATAAAGATTAAGAGTAACCACGAGATTATAAAGATGGGGTGGTCATCTCCATTAATTAAAAATGCGACACTGACAAAAACAAAGAAATAGAGAATTGGGAGGTAGAAACTGGTCGCAGAGACAAAGTTTAAGATAAGCCAGATAAAGAATCCAATCTGAGCCGCCACTAAGAGGGCAAAATAGAAGAGACGTCCTGTGATAAATTTTAAGAACTTTTTCACTCCCTCCCCCTAGTTGTTAGACCTCATCTTCTTCGTAATCTTCGTCAAACAGGCGCGATTCGAGAGGCGAAAAATTTTCAATCTCAACACTATCTACCGCATCACTCTCGTCTAGATAGTCCTCAATATCGAGCTCAATATTGGGGCTACTATCGTCGTCATCATTCTCATACTCTTCTTCATCTTCATCATTAAGCTCCTCTTCATAGAGGGGGCGAGCCAAGACTTCTTCAATAAATTCGTCCTCTCCCACATCATTTCCCACCAGTGGAGTTTGCTCCTCTAAGAGAGTTTGTATCTCCCCTTCAGTGATAGTAGAAGTTTTAAAGAAGGGGCACTCTAGCGCCCTCTGCAAAAGAATTATGGCGGTGCGGTGTTTGCCAAGGGCAATCTTCACCAAGGCGGCATGGTAATAGGCTTCAGGGAAGTTGGGCTCCCGGTCTACTATGAGGGAGTCGTAGAGGCGCTGTGCTTCGTGGTAGGAGCGCGTTAGATAGAGGTAGTACCCCCGGTTATCTAACATCCCCGGGCTCTCATCGAGCAAATTAGAGCTCTCTTTTATCAACTTCTTGGCCTCTTTAAGGCGTTTCTCTTCGAGGAGATAGCTCCCTAAGTTGACGGCAATGTTCTTATCAATCCATCCCCCATCGATAATACTCTGTAAGAGTTCAATCGCCTCATCACGACGATCAAGAATCCAAAGAGCCATCGATTTTGAAGTTTTAGCATTAGTTAACATGTGAGGGTCACGTTTCTTAAAGCGCTCTGCACGCTTAACCACCGAGTCGAGAATTTCGAGGGCGACAGCTGCATCACCCCGCTGAGAGAAAAGATTGGCCATCATTAAATTGTACTTGGGCTCAAGACCCGCCTTCCACGCTTTGCGGTAAAGGCGCCAAGCTCTCTCTTCGCCCCCCTTCCCCTTACCGTCAAGGGCCCTCGAGGCTAAAATAACGTAGAGGGTCCCCCGCTTAAGGAACAAAAGGAGCACTAGGGCAACCACAATCATCACAATTTTTATCGTCCGGGTTACCGGTAGCACTATAAGACCAATTATCAACAAAGAGACAACTAGTAATCCACGATATTTCATACACCTCTCCTCGAACAACGGTATTGGTTTATAATGCCATATTTTAATCCCTAAGACCAGACTTGCCAGATAATTCTATCTACATTAAAGTTGGGTTATGGAAAAACTACTCCTCCACTGTTGCTGTGGCCCCTGTTCAACCGCCTCAATTGAGAGGCTCCAAGCGTTGGGGTATGAAGTGCTCCTCTTCTTTGGCAACAGCAACATCTTCCCTCCCACTGAAAGGGAGAAGCGCCTTGAGGCGCTCCTCCAAGTGAGTTCCCATTTTAACCTTGAAGTTATAACAGCACCCTACGACCATGAGCGCTGGCTAGGGATAATTAAAGGACACGAAGAGGCTAAAGAGGGGGGCAGTCGCTGTCACCTCTGCTTTGAATATAACCTCAAAGAGGCTGCTGAAGAGGCCAAAAAGAGGGGCATTCCCAATTTTACCACCACCCTCACCGTCAGCCCCCATAAGAGCTCTCCCCTAATCTTCCAAGTTGGTGAGAGTTTTGAAAACTTTGTGGCAGTTGACTTTAAAAAGAGGGGGGGCTTTCAGCGAAGCATTGCTCTATCCAAACTCTTGGAGCTCTACCGCCAAGACTACTGTGGGTGTGAATTTTCTAAATTATGAGCAACTCTTTCCTCAATAAATCTAGCAATCTCTTCGAGTGACATTTGGTCACTTAGGAGGCTCTCTGTCTGGCAATCAATTCGCTCTACCAAAGTATTGTAGGAGAAATCGACACCGTGCTTGGTGTAGAGCTTGGTGGCTAAACTACTCATTAAGTCGACCTTTACAACCCTCAGCCCCATCAAGATGGTGAGGGCAGCTGCTGCCCGCCCTGCGATGCGGTCGTGTAGGAGGAGCTTTTCCCCATCCAAAGCGTTAGTCTCTATAAAATTTTGGGCCGCTAAGAGGGGGTAAAGCCATCTCCCTGTGTGGCTAAAAAGGAGGTTACCGTCCCAATCATAGAGGGCTAGAGAGAGGGGTTGTTCTAGGGTGTGCCCTTTAAACCAGTGGGGAGGCGTCAAAACTCAACCCCCAAAGCAATCCCCCAGAAGAGAGCTTCGCTTGGTCCGTCGTACCCCACATAGAGGGAGGTGGGGAGTGATTTCAACCCTAGTAGAGAGATTGTGGTGTGGATCCTCCC
>Ga0172382_10006269_pt1 | contig 17362 bp, 14 predicted proteins | sample Leawel138RmetaG_FD_122245 | JGI IMG/M metagenome (GOLD analysis project Ga0172382, IMG submission 122245) | Leachate microbial communities from a municipal landfill in Southern Ontario, Canada - Leachate well 138R metaG | ecosystem: Engineered > Solid waste > Landfill > Unclassified | place...
GTCCATCGGTTCGGCGGCGGGCGTAGCCCTCATGGGCCAGGCGCGCGGCATTTACACCTTCTTCGCGCACCTGAAGTGGAGCTGGGCCATTGCGCTTGGCTACGCCGCGAGCATCTGGGTGCACTTCCTCATCAACGCCCACGTGATGTGATGTGACGTGAAGGTGGTGCGCTGAGGCGCACCACCTTTTTCCAGGCCTCGCCAGGCCGGACGGGTCACTCGAAGGGTGTTCCGGAATCCCCACCTTCCCGTTGCGTCACGGTACGTACCTGCAGATGGATGGCCGCCCGCGCCAGCAGATGGGCACTGATGGGGCGGTGATGAACAGGAACAGCATCACCAGCAGTTCATGCAGGCTGGTACCCTCCCCTGCGCTGAAGTGGATGGCCGAGGCGATCAGTGTACATGGCCTGCTCTTCGTGGAAGCGGCGCACGAGGTGATCGAAAGATGTACCAACCAGTACCAACACCAGTGCTACGCAGGTGCGCAACAGAAAAATGAGTTTGCGCTTGATGGTGAGTTTCATCGCTGTCCCTGACCTGGTGCCTTTTCTCGAACTCGCGACGCGGACCATGCATCGCAGAACGTTCTACGTGTCCCCGCCGCGAGAGGGCTGGGGCTGGGGCTGGGGCGGGGTACGAAAACGATTGCAGCACCCGCTCGGCTGCCTCATCTCATCCCCATTTAGCCGGACCTCCTGAGGGAAGGGATACCCGGTTGGGTGTCTAACGGTCGGCAAGACGCAAACGACGTCGCCCACGCCTTTGCCGTGTTCAAAAAATAGGGGCGACCTGCTCCACGTTCACACGGGTCACCTTCTGCGAAGCCACCGCAATGTGCGCGACACCGGGCGCCCGGCCACGATGTCCATCACAGCCTTGGCAGCCCCCCGCGCGCAAGTGGGATAGGTGAAACTTGCGCTTTCCTCACCCTTGATGCATGGGCGCTTCCTTTCCTTGCCCGAAACAGGGGAATCATACAATGCACGCCGTGGGCCAAAGCGATCCCCATTGCATGGCGATAGACGCTTCCGGGGGAACGGTGTGCGGCCATACCCCGTGGTAGGCAGGGGCTCAGTCGGCCATGTGTGAGGGTGGCTTGAGCACCGAAACCCGCGCAGCCCCGGCGCTCTTACACTGCGTGAAGCATCGCTCGCCACGCGCCATCGAAGCCCCGGCCGCCAACCATGTCGACGCTGCCGAAACGGGCCCACTCCCCGTCGCAGGCGAGCTACTGCATGGGCATCGAATAGCGCGCGATGGGATAGTCCCCCATGGAATGGGCGCCAGCGGTGCGCGTGGCGCGCAGCTCCACATAGACGTGGAACTCATCCGCATTGCGCACCAGGCCCAGGCCGGCGCTGAAAGGCTCCACGCCGAATTCGGTGAAGCGGAACGCACCGATGGCGCTGGCGCGTACCTGTTCATCGGTGACCAGGATGGTCGCCGGTACGCGGCGGGTGACGGTGGCGCCGCGCACGGTGAGCGCGATCGCCATCTGACGGGGGAAGGCATGATCATTCCATTCCCCGGCTTCGCGCAGGACTCCCGTCAGGCGCGCCGTGACGGTGGGATGGCGCTCGGCATCCAACTGTGATTCGGAACGGATGCGTTCGCCGATGGTGGCGCGGTCCTCGCGCGATAGCTGGGGAAAGGCCTCATCCACCACCCCCAGTGTCAGCAACCGGGGGGTCAGCGCCTCGGCGGCCTGTGCGTCGTCCACCGCAAGCCCGCTGACCGGCACGCTCAGACTGAACGACGACGACGCCAGGTCGGCATCATCCGCCTTCAGCTCCGCCGTGTAGCCGCGTGCGGTGATGAGATGGTCGTGACCCAGACCCTCGGCGTGGGTGATGACGGCGAAATGGGAGGCCTGCTCGTCCACGCGGTAGGCCACCGGCGCCGCGAACGCTTGCACTCCCGCCAACAATGCCGGCAACAGCCATGCCGGCCAGATCCATCCCCGTGATCCCCACGCCATTCCATGGCCTCCGCACTCTGTCGGATTAGAACTTTAGCGCAGGGCTGCGGTGCCGGCCTAACGCAGGACCACCGCCACGCCGTCGGCAATGGCATCGTCCGGATGGGTGATGACCTGCTCCCCTTCGGCGAGGCCCTTCAGGATCTGCACATTGAGCCCGCCGCGCCGGCCGATTTCGACCTGGCGCTTGCGCGCGATGTCGCCTTCCACCACGAATACGACCCACTGCCCCTGCTCGCGGAACACGGCGCTGCCCGGCACCTGCAGCACGTCCGCCGCCTCCCACAGCACGAAGCTGGCCTCCACCCGATAGCCGTCGCCCAGGTTCTGCCACTGCTCGAGGGGCGAGACGATGTCCAGGATCACCCACACGCGCTGCTCCTCGACGCCCAGGGCGGAGACCTTGGTGAAGGCCGCGGGCTCGATGCGGCGCACCCGCGCCTCCAGCAACTCCGGCCCGCCCCAGCGATCGAGCCACACGCGCATGCCGGGGGCGATGCTCACCGCGTCGGTGGACAACACGTCCACGGCCACTTCCAGGGCCTGCGGGTCACCGATGGCGAGCAGCGGCGTCCCGGCGGCGACTGGGCCGGCACTTTCTCGCTCGATGGTCAGCACGCGACCGTCCACCGGCGCGGTCACCGGCACGCGGCCCGCATCACGCACCCTGCCCTCCGCCGCCGACAGCACCGCGCGCGCCGCGGCCAGGCCGGCGCGGGCGCGCTCGGCCGCGGTGCGGGCCTGATCGAAATCGCTGCGCGAGATGTCGTCGCGCTCGTAAAGCGGCGTCAGGCGTTTCAACTCCGCCTGCGCGAAGTCGTAGGCCGCCTCGGCCTCGGCCACCTGCGCCTCGGCCTGGGCGCGGGTGCGCGGGTCCAGGGGATGCGACTGGGCGGGATTGACGTGCACCAGCACCTGCCCGCGCTTCACCGGCTCGCCTTCGTCGAGGGTGATGCGCTCCAGGCTGCCGGTCACGGGTGCGGTCACGATGTAGCGCTCGCGCACCCGGGTCATGCCCTCCTGCTGGATGGTGACCTGCAAGTGCCCTCGCTGCACGGCGGCCACCGACACGGGCACCGGCTCCGGCTGGAAACACCACCACAGCAGCGCAATCACGGCGAGGGCGACAAGAATCAGAACGATACGCTTCCGCGCGGACATCCATTACTCCCGGGTCTTGAGGACCGCCACCAGGTCCAGATGATAAAGCTTGCGCGCCATCAGGAGCGCGGAGAATAACGAGGCGGCGAGGACGATCAAGGCGGCGAAGCCGTAGGTGCTGGCCTCGACCACCAGCGGTATACGGAACAGTTCCGATGCGAAGGCGTGCGCCACCAGGGCGCAGAAGCCGTAACCGATGGCGAAGCCCACCGGAATGGCCGCGAGGGTGAGCACGGTCAGCTCGCCGATGAGGATGTAGGCCACCTCGCCGCGGGTAAAGCCCAGCACGCGCAGGCTGGCCAGTTCGCGGCTGGTCTCCGAGAGCGTGATGCGCGCGGCGTTGTAAACCACGCCGAAGGCGATGCTGCCGGCCAGCAGGGTGTTGACGAAGGCGAAAACGAGGACGCTCTCGCTCATGGTCCGTTCCAAGCTCTTGATGGCCACGTCGCGCCGGCTGGTGCCGATCACGCGCGGCCGCTCGCGCAAGTCCTCGAAGATCCGGCCGAGCTGCGCCGGGTCCACCGCCAGGAAGGCGCCCGAGATCACCGGACCTTCCTGCATGAGCCGGTTGAGCGCGTCGATCTGCATGTAGGCGGACAGCCCGATGTACTCGGACACCAGCCCCGACACCTGCACCTCGCGCACCGGCTGCGCCCCTTCCTGCACGGCCACCGTGACCCAGTCGCCCGGCCCCACGCCCAGTTGCTCGCCCAGGTAGTCGGTGAGCAGGATGCCTTCCGGCGGGAATTCCACCGGTCGCAGGCGCAGGTCCAGGGTCCGGTACAGATCGCCGTGGTTCATGAAGCCCTGGATGGCGGTGCGGTGAGTGCGGTGTCCGGCACGCAATTCCACCGGCACGGAACGGAAGGGTTCGGCGCGCAGCACGCCGGGGATGCTCGCCAGTTCGAACGCGGCCTCGCGCGCGGTGGGCTCCACGAAGGTGACGGTGAGGTCCTGGCGCTGGGCCAGGCCGAACTGCACGTCAAGCATGAAGTCGATGGCGTCCTCCTGGAAGTTGCCCACCATGAGAATGGCGCCGGCCATGGCGATGCCGAGCACCGACAGCAGCGCCTTGCCCGGTCTGCGCTCCAGATGACGCACCACCATGCGCGTGGGCTGGTCGAGCCAGCGCTGCAGACCGGCCCGCTCCACCAGCGAAGCGCGGTACACCATGGGCGGCTCCGGGCGCATGGCCTCCGCGGGCGGCAGGCGGCTCGCCTTGGCCACCGCGCGCAGCGCACCGGCCAGGGCCGCAGCCGCGGTGATCCCTATGGCGGTGAGCACCACCTCGGGCGCCAGCACGTAGTGCAGATACGGGAAGCGGAAAAACATGCGATACAGCTCGGCCAGGCCGCTGCCTGCCCAGGCCCCGGCCAGGATGCCGGGCACCGATCCCACCGCCACGATCAGCAGCACCAGGCCGGCGTAATGGATGCCGATGGCGCGGTTGGTGTAACCGAAAGCCTTGAGCACGGCCACCTGATCGCGCTGCTGATCCACGGTGCGGGCGATGACCACGTTGATGAGGAAGGCGGCGACCGCGAGGAAAATGACCGGGACCACGGCGGCACTGGAACGCAGCCCCTGGATCTCCTGGTCCAGGTACTGGTGGGAGGTCTGATCTTCGCGGCCGATGGCGCCGGTGCCGCCGTAGGGCCGCAGCAGATCGTCCAGGCGGACGATCACCTCCTCTTTCTGCACCCCGGGCTCCACCGTGAGCGCCACGTCGTTGAACGCATCCTGCGTCCCCTGGGCCGCGGACAGGGGTTCTTCGCGCATCCACAGGATGGCGTAACGCTTGTAGTCGGGAAACAGGTCGCCCGGGCCGATCTGATACACGTACTCCGCCGACAAGCCGATGCCCACGATGGTGAGCATGCGGTAGCGGCCGTTGATGATGGCCCCGAGCCGGGCCCCCGGCCGGAAGCCGTGCGCCTCGGCGAAGGGCTCGCTCACCACCACCTCGTCCGGGGCGCGCGGCTCGGGCAGGCGGCCGCTGCGCACGAACAGGCGGTTGAGCTTCGATTCGCCCTCGTCCGGGATGGACACCATGAGCCCGCGAATGGGGTCGTCGAAGCCCTCCACCTCCAGGTTGGCCAAGGCCACGGTGCGCGTCTCCACCACGGCGACGCCCGGGAGCTGGGCGATGCGTTCCTCCAGGCGCTTGGGCGCGCGCTTGAGCGTGGCGAACACCTCCGCGAAGCGGGACTCGCGATAGAACGAGGACTGGGTGATGACCAGGGAATCGATGGTGCTGTGGAAGATGATCCAGGTGGCCACGCCGCCCGCGATCACCATGGCGATGGCCATGGCCTGGCCGCGCAGACGCCAGAGGTCGCGCAGCAGCTTGCGCGTGAGGGCGCGCGGCGTCACCAGGACAGCTCCGACGGCGGCACGCGGCGTGGTTTGGTCTCCACGCCGGTAATCTGGCCGTCGGACAGGTGGATGACGCGGTCGGCCATGGCCGCGATGGCGGCGTTATGGGTGATCACCACGGTGGTGGTGCCCAGTTCCTCGTTCACGCGCGCGAGGGCCTCCAGCACCACCACGCCCGTCTTCGAGTCCAGCGCGCCGGTGGGTTCGTCGCACAACAACACCGCGGGACGCTTGGCGATGGCGCGGGCGATGGCCACGCGCTGCTGTTCGCCGCCGGAAAGCTGGGCCGGGAAGTGGTCCATGCGGTGCTCCAGCCCCACCATCCTGAGGGCCTCCTCCGGGGTCATGGGATCGCGGGCGATCTCGGTGACGATGGCCACGTTCTCGCGCGCGGTGAGACTGGGGATGAGGTTGTAGAACTGGAACACGAAGCCGACGAAGTGGCGACGGTAATCCGTGAGTTCGGCGTCGGAGGCGTGGGTCAGTTCCTGACTGCCGTAGAAGACGCGACCGTCGGTGGCAGTGTCGAGGCCGCCCAGGATGTTCAACAGGGTGGACTTGCCGCCACCCGAGGCACCCAGCAGCACCACGAACTCGCCGCTGTAGAAGGTCACGTCCACGCCGCGCAGGGCATGGATGGCCACCTCGCCGACACGGTAGATCTTCGTCAGTCCCTGGGTGCGGAAAACCGCTTCGCGTTCGGCCATGAAAGTCTCGTCGGATGGATGAGGCCAATCCTAAGGGGCACGAACGGCGGATGCTAGAGGCTATGCATGCGAAACCATGGTGTTCGCGGGAAGCAAGGAGACGGCCGCGGCCAGCAGAGCACATGCCTGCATGACCCGGTAGGGAGGTAACGGTACGGCAGCCGTAACCCCCACCCGGCAGCAATCCTTCAGGGAAAACGCGGCGCGGCGATGTCGCCGCTGGGCTCGAGATCGCGCAGGAAGCGCTCCGTCACCTCAGCACGCCCCGGGCGCTCATAGCTGATCTCATACAACGCCAGTCGGTCCGGCAGGTGCTCGATGAGCAGGATCATCGGCGGTTCCGCCGGTGCCGCCCGCCCCAGCCGCAAGGTCAGCGTACCCAGTTGCAGCCGCCGTGCATAGACGTGGGTCCGTTCACCGCCCGGTTCCTCCACATATACCTGCCACGGCTGGCCGTCGTCCCAGGCCGGCCGCCCATCCACCATCTCCACACGCGCCGTGAGCACGGCTTGCTCCTGCTCGCCGTCCCCATCCAGATCCACCACGGCGCGCTGCACGTAGTCCCAGCCCTGCTCACCCGCGACCGCAGGTGGAATATCCGGTTCGACCAGCGCTTGCACCGGAGGCATTGACGCCGCATCGATCGGCTGCCCGCGGCCCGGGAACTCGTTCGAGCAGCCAGCGAGCATGAGCGATGCCACGACCATTACATGTGAGCAGGTGCGCTTGCAGAGCATCATTGCAGGGCCTCCATTTCCCAGAGTCCCGGATAATGGGTAATGAAACCGGCATGCGAAACCCGCAGTGCCGCGGAAAAGTCCAGGGACGGCGCGCGGTAGTCGTAGATGTCGTCGCCACTGCGACGGTAGTGCTGATCGAGCCTGTCCAGTCGCTGCCCGAGGAGGTTGAGCCAGGCAGCAGCGGCTTGCGCCTCACTGCCAACCGCAAGGCCAAGGCGGCGCAGGGGGATCAGGTTGGTGGCGGGAGTGAAGCTGAAATCCAGATCGGTACAGCCCGCGACGGCGGGCTGATCATTGCCATTGAGCCGCCAACGTCCATCGGCCGTCAGGCAGATGCGGACATCCAGCGCCTGTCCACCCATCCAGCCGGTCACCCGCGCGGTCCGGGTCCGCCAGGACAGGTTTCCGCATACCTCGTAGTCCAACCAGCAGGGGATTCCATCGAGCACGAAGACCGCCGTACCGCGCAGGCGCCAGTTGTCGTCCGTGTGCCACAGTCCGCAGGCATCGTGCCCTGGTCCGTCCACCCTGCGCCAGACGACCAACTGTTCCGGAGGTTGCACCATCGCGCTCTCGTCCCTGCAGCCACGCCAAAGTTATAGCCCGGCACGGTCGGGTTGGGCCGGACCGGGCCAGCCCGCCCGGGCACCGGGCCGCGTCGCCATGCGGGTGGCCGGTTTGATATGTTTTGGCCAAAATGGTATTGTACAAAACTGTTTAGCCGACCCGAGCGACAACCAGGGGAACGAGGAAACGGTGCCGGAACCCGCAAAGGCTCACCTCGGGCAAGAGCCCGCCACCACCCAGTTGCAGGGCCGCGATCAGATCTTGCGCGCCGTGGTGCAGCACCTGCGGGTCATCTTCCGCTCCATCCAGGAGCATTCACGCTGGGTGGAGAAACAGTGCGGTGTCAGCGCTGCGCAGCTCTGGGCCATGTGGGAGTTGTTCGCTGAGCCCGGCCTGCCGGTTTCGCGGCTGTCCCGTGCCTTGTCGGTCCACCAGTCCACTGCCAGCAACATGCTGGACAAGTTGGAAAGAAAGGGATTGGTGCGCCGTGAGCGTAGCGGCCCGGACCAGCGTGTGGTCCGCCTTTTCCTGACTCCGGAAGGGGTCAGCCTGCTCGCCATGGCACCACGCCCGGCCCAGGGCGCACTTACCGATGCCTTGCAGCACCTGCCCGACCAGGTGGTAACGGACCTGGAGTCCGGTCTCGCCATGCTGCTCGCGGCCATGCGCGTCAAGGACGAAAAGGCCGCACTGCACCCGCTTTCCGAACCCTAGGGCGAAACGCGGCAACGATAGCTATCGCCGCGTACCTCCCCCGGCGTTCATCGCCCCTGGCGTCGCAAGGTCCCGCGCCGCACCGACGCGCCCGGCGCCCATGCCGCGCAACCACGAACCGTACGCCGGTCTTTGCGGTACTTCCGTCCGGTCCGCGCGGCTTGCAACACGAAGGAGGCCCCATGCCCACTCCGATGATGTTCTTTTGCGCGCCGCAGAAGGCGTACATGCTCACCGAGGCCTGCCGCACCCTGCGCGCGCGGCCCGTGGGCAAGACCCCCGGCGGTGTCAATGCGCGCCCGCCCGCCTGCGAAAATTGTGCACTCTCACGTCGCGTGGATGCCTGTGATGTGCCCACCGTGACGCTGGATGCCTATCTCAAGGGCATTCTGCCGGCCAACGACAAGGGATGAACACCATGGCACCTTTCAGCTTTGCCCGCGACCAACACCTGGCTCGGCCACCCACGGCGGATGCGCCGTCCTTCCAGGCCTTCACTGCCCGCAATCTTGAGCAGATCCCGCAACTCGCCACCCTGCCTGACGAATTGCGCTTCGACATGCGCGTGGTGGCACAGGTGCTTCCATTTCGCGTAAACCGCTACGTGATCGACGAGCTGATCGACTGGTCGAATGTCCCCGAGGACCCGATCTTCCAGCTCACCTTTCCGCAGCGCGGCATGCTTCCGGAGCACGATTTCGCCCGCATGGCCGACCTGCTGCGCAGCGGCGCCGATGGGGAGGCCATCGCCCGCCTCGCCCGTGATCTGCGTGCGGGGCTCAACCCGCACCCCGCCGGCCAGCAATCCCTGAACGTGCCGCGGCTGGATGACCAAGTCCTGCCCGGGATGCAGCACAAATATCGTGAAACCGTGCTGTTCTTCCCCAGCCAGGGCCAGACCTGCCATTCCTATTGCACCTTCTGCTTCCGCTGGGCCCAGTTTGTCGGTGACAAGGCCTTGCGCTTCGCCACGCACGAGGCCGATCGGCTGCATGAGTACCTGGTGCGGCACCCCGAGGTCACCGATCTGCTGATCACCGGCGGTGACCCCCTGGTAATGAAGGCCCGTTCGCTGGCGGAATACCTGCAGCCCCTGATGGACCCACGCTTTGCGCACGTGCAGAACCTGCGTATCGGCACCAAGGCCCTCTCGTTCTGGCCACACCGCTTCGTGAATGATGCCGACGCCGACGACCTGCTGCGTCTGTTCGAACGTCTGGTGAACAGCGGCAAGCATGTGGCCGTAATGGCACACTTCAACCACTGGCGTGAACTGGATACGCGCATTGCACGGCAGGCCGTCCGGCGTTTGCGCGATACCGGTGTGGTGATCCGCACCCAGTCGCCGCTAATTGCGCACATCAACGACAACGCCGACGTTTGGGCACAGTTGTGGCGCACCCAGGTGCGGCTCGGCATGGTGCCTTACTATATGTTTGTGGAACGCGACACCGGTGCGCGACACTACTTCGAGGTCCCCCTCGCCCGCGCCACCGAGATCTACCGCAACGCGATGCGTCAGGTCTCCGGCGTGGCGCGCACGGCCCGCGGCCCATCCATGAGCGCTGGTCCCGGCAAGGTGGAGATCCAGGGCATCACCGAAATAGGCGGCGAGAAGGTGTTCGTGCTGCGCTTCATCCAGGGGCGTAACCCTGACTGGGTGCAGCGCCCGTTCTTCGCGCGCTTCGATCCCGAGGTCACCTGGTTCGATCAACTCCGCCCGGCGTTTGGCGAACCCCGCTTCTTTTTTGAGGAAGAATACATGGCCATGCAATCTGGCGGCTGATCTGACGAATCGCTTCACATAACGGCGTAAACAACAAAACACGGAGAGTAAATACACACGGGTCTTCCCTCCCGATGCGCATCCTACGATGACCGTGCGGGAACATGAGCCGGCGTCACGCGCGCCGGCGCGCCGCAGATGCGGTGATAACGACAGGAGTCACGCGTGCTTCAAGCAAAAACTGAGCTCATTCCGGCGCGGCCGGTAATCTTTGGCGAGGTGCTGTTCGACCACCTGCCTGACGGCAGGGCCGTTCTCGGCGGTGCACCGTTCAACGTGGCCTGGCACCTGAAGGGTCTCGGGTTGGAGCCGTTGCTGGTAAGCCGGGTGGGCATGGACGCCAACGGCGACCACGTGCTTTCGGCCATGCAGGAATGGGGCATGGATACCCGCGGCATGCAACGCGATCCCCAGCAACCGACCGGTACGGTGCGCGTGTTCCTCGACCGCGGACAGCCCAGCTACCGCATTCTCCCCGACCAGGCCTACGACCGCATCGATGCCACCGCCGCCTTGGCCAGCACGGCCGGGGCCCCCCACCTCCTCCTCTATCACGGCAGCCTGGCCGCACGCAGTGAACCAAGCCGCGGTGCCCTCAAGGCCCTGCGTGCTACGGGCATGCCCGCCTTCGTGGACGTGAACCTGCGTTCCCCGTGGTGGGAACCCGGCATGGTACGACGCCTGCTGCAGGGTGCACGCTGGCTCAAAGTCAGCGGCGAGGAACTGGACCTGATCACCAGCGATACGCCATTGGGGCCGGAAGCGGCATCCACCCGGGCACGCACCCTGCGCGCCCGCTACGGCCTGGACCTGCTGCTGGTCACTGAGGGCGAGCAAGGCGCTCAGGTGTACACGCCTTTCGGCCAATACGCCCAACCCGCTGTCCCAGCCGATCCGCTGGTGGACACCGTCGGTGCAGGTGATGCCTTCGTCGCCGCCTGCATCCTCGGCCTCGCGCACCACTGGCCGCTCACCGACATCCTGGCGCGCGCCGCCGAGTTGGCCACGCGCATCTGCACCCTGCCCGGCGCAACGCCGAACGATCGCGCGCTCTATGCAGACCTGTCAGCGAGGTGGGCGGCATGAGTCACGATGGCTTGTACGTGGTGCTCGTCAGTGTGCACGGCCTCATCCGCGGGCAGCAACTGGAACTGGGTCGCGATGCGGACACGGGCGGACAGACCCGCTATGTGGTGGAACTGGCCCGGGCACTGGCGGCCCATCCCGCCATTGCCCGCGTCGACCTGCTCACGCGCCGCATCGTCGATCCCAAGGTTTCGTCCGATTATGCGGAGCCGGAAGAACTCCTGTGCCCGGGCGCGCGTATCGTGCGCCTGTCCTGCGGACCGCGCCGCTACCTGCGCAAGGAAGTGTTGTGGCCTTACCTGGACAGCTTCACCGATGCGGCCCTGCAACACGTGCGTCGTGTGGGACGCGTACCCGATTGGGTCCACAGCCATTACGCCGACGCCGGGTACGTGGGTGCACGGCTGTCTGCGCTGCTGGGTGTACCGCTGATCCACACCGGCCACTCCCTGGGACGGGTCAAGCGTCAGCGCCTGCTCGACCAGGGGCAGAAGGAACATGCCATCGAAGGCCACTACAACATGAACCAGCGCATCGAGGCCGAGGAGCTGGCCCTCGACAGTGCTGCACGCGTGGTCGCATCCACCTCCCAAGAAGTGGCCGACCAATACAGTCTGTACGACAACTATCAACCCAAGCGCATGGTGGTAATCCCGCCCGGCACCGACATCGATCGCTTCCGGCCACCCGTGCGCCACGAGCCCGACCCGCCCATCCAGAGCGAATTGCAGCGCTTCCTGCGCGATCCGCGCAAGCCCATGATCCTCGCCGTCTCGCGCGCCGATCCGCGCAAGAATATCGCCACGTTGCTGAGCGCCTACGGAGAAAGCCCCGAACTGCGGGCCCAGGCCAATCTCGTGCTGGTAGCCGGCAACCGTGACGACATCGCCACCCTCGAACGGGGCCCGCGGGAAGTGTTGACCGACCTGCTCGCATTGGTCGACCGCTATGACCTGTACGGCCATGTGGCCTATCCCAAGCAGCACCGTCCCGAGGACGTGCCCGACCTCTACCGCCTCGCCGCAAAGACCCGGGGTGTATTCGTCAATCCGGCGCTCACCGAACCCTTCGGCCTCACCCTCATCGAGGCGGCGGCCAGCGGCCTGCCCGTGGTAGCCACCTGCGACGGCGGCCCGCGCGAGATCCTGCGCCACTGCCGTCATGGCCTGCTGGTGGATCCCCTCGATCGCACTGCCATGACCCGTGCGTTGATCGACGCCCTCGCCAGCCGCGAACGCTGGCAGCGCTGGTCACGCTATGGTCAGCGTGGCGCCCTCACCCACTACTCCTGGAGTGGCCACGTACAGCGCTACGTGCAGATGGTGCAGCGCCTGCTCGAAAGGCGGCGGGCAGCCGATGCCGCGGCCCGCAGCGAAACCGGCACGAAGGGCCCCGGCAAGAGCCAGATCCAGTGGTTTACCAACCCGCCAGGGCCCTGGGTTCCGGGGCGCAGCCGCATGCCCACGGTGGATCGCTTCATACTATGCGATATCGACAACACCCTCATCGGTGATCGCGATGGCCTCGCCGCACTGCTTGAACGGCTGCGCGCTGCGGACGGCCGCGTGGGTTTCGGTGTAGCCACCGGACGGCGCCTGAAGAGCGCCCTGGAGGCCATCGAAGAGTGGGGCGTGCCCATGCCTGACGTGCTCATCACGGGGGTCGGCGCGGAAATCCACTACGGCCACAGCCTGATGGAGGACAGCGGCTGGCAACGTCACGTCGATTACCGTTGGCGACCCGAGGCATTGCGTGAGGCCATGGCCAGCCTGCCCGGCCTCCGCCTACAGCCGCGCGAGGAACAGCGCCGCCACAAGATCAGCTACTTCCTCGATCCCGAAGAGGCCCCGTCGCTACGCGATATCCGCCGTCACCTGCGCCGGCTGGACCTGCACGCCAATCTGATCTACTCCCATGGAGCTTACCTGGACCTGCTGCCGCTACGTGCTTCCAAGGGCCTTGCCATGCGGTATGTGGGAGGCAAGTGGGGGCTGTCCCCCGAACGTTTCCTGGTGGCCGGAGACTCGGGCAACGACGGCGAGATGCTGTGCGGCAATACCCTGGGTGTCGTGGTGGGCAACTACAGCAGCGAACTGGAACGCCTGCGAGGCCGGCCGCGTATCCATTTCGCAGCCGGGCACTGTGCATGGGGTGTACTGGAAGGTATCGAGCATTACGATTTCCTCGGCACCATCCGGGTGCCGGAGGAGGAACGGACAGAAGACGCCGCGTAGCTTCGCAACCTGACCTACACGCGGATGGCCTTTCGTAGGTCGCGTCGGCGCGCAGCGCCTACGTGACGGAACTGGCGGGACGAGGCGCCTCGCATACATGAACGGCGGAACACTGGACAGCAAGGATTGGGCGTGATCGAGGCGCTGACCGACGTACTGCGTGACAACCGCGAGGCCGTGCACCTGCTGCTGCGACGCTATCTGCGCAGCGGCCGTCCCTTCCTGCTGCGACCGGAACTCCTCGACGGCTTGCAGGAACTGTGCGCCACCACGGAAGGCGCGGGTCTGGAGCATAGTGCACTGGCACGCCTCATCGAAGCCACTCAGGAGGCGGCGCTCGATGCACCCTGGGTGCTGCTGGCGGTACGACCGTCGGTGGCGCGCTGGGACTACCTGCGCTTCCACGTGGACACCATGACCCACGAGGAGATCTCCGTCTCCGAGTTCCTCGGCTTCAAGGAAAGGTTGGTGGCCGGCGGCGCCCCCGATTGGACGCTGGAGGTGGATGTCGCACCCTTTAACCGCGACTTCCCGCGCCTGCACGAGGCGCGTTCCATCGGCCGCGGCGTGGAATTCCTCAACCGCCGCCTTTCCAACACCCTGTTCCAGTCCCTCGGCACGGGCGATCAACTGCTGCTGGACTTCCTGCGCGTGCATCAGGCGCAGGGCAGGCAGCTCATGCTGAACGACCGGCTCGACGACGTACCCTCCCTGCGCCAGGCCCTGCGCCGGGCCGACGAATACCTGGCGAGTCAGCCTGACGAGGCCTCCTGGACCGACGTGGAAAAGACCCTGCGCTATCTGGGCTTCGAGCCGGGCTGGGGCACCGACGTGGCGCGCATGCGTGACACCCTCGCCCTGCTGTCGGACATCCTCGAAGCCCCCGAGCCGGCGGCCGTGGAGCGCTTCCTCGGCAGGGTCCCCATGATCTTCAATCTGGTTATCCTCTCGCCCCACGGTTTCTTCGGCCAAGCCAACGTGCTCGGCCTGCCGGATACGGGTGGCCAGGTGGTGTACATCCTCGACCAGGTACGTGCCCTGGAGCGCGAGATGCGCGCGCGCCTGGCCGATCAAGGCATCGACATCGAACCGCAGATCCTGGTGGTCACCCGGCTCATCCCCGAGGCGCGCGGCACCACCTGTGACCAACGCATCGAGCCCATCGCCGGCACGCGCCACGCCCAGATCCTGCGCGTCCCCTTCCGTACCGAGAGCGGTGAGGTGCTGCCCCAGTGGATCTCACGTTTCGAGGTGTGGCCTTACCTCGAACGTTTCGCTGCGGATGCGGAAACCGAAGTGCTGGCGGAACTCGGTGCACGCCCCGACCTCATCATCGGCAACTATTCCGACGGTAACCTGGTGGCCACGCTCATGGCGGGGCGGCTGCACGTGACCCAATGCAACATCGCCCACGCCCTGGAAAAGACCAAGTACCTCTATTCAGACCTGTATTGGCGCGACAACGAGCCGCAATACCATTTCTCCTGCCAGTTCACCGCCGATCTCATCAGCATGAACGCGGCGGATTTCATCATCACCAGCACCTATCAGGAGATCGCGGGCAGCCGCGACGTCGTCGGCCAGTACGAGAGCTACGGCGCCTTCACCATGCCGGGCCTCTACCGTGTGGTGAACGGCGTGGATGTGTTCGATCCGCGTTTCAATATCGTCTCGCCCGGTGCGGACGCGGATATCTATTTCCCCCACACCGATACGGCACGCCGCAGCGCCGGGCTGACCGACGAGCTCGCATCACTTGTGTATGGCGAGCCCGGCCCGGCCGCACGTGGTCGCCTCGTGACACGCGATCGTCCCCTGCTGTTCACCATGGCGCGTCTCGATCGCATCAAGAACGTCACCGGCCTGGTGCAATGGTATGGTGAATGTCCCGCATTGCGGGCACAGGCAGATCTGCTGATCGTCGCCGGTCATGTGGACGCCACCCGCTCGCAGGATCGCGAAGAACAGGAACAGATCGCCCTCATGCACCAGCTCATGGACAGCTACGGCCTCGACGGCGAGGTGCGTTGGCTGGGTGTACAGCTGGACAAGAATCTGGTGGGTGAACTGTACCGCTTCGTGGCCGATCGGCGCGGCGTATTCATCCAGCCTGCCCTGTTCGAGGCCTTCGGTCTCACCGTCATCGAGGCCATGACCACCGGCCTGCCCACCTTCGCCACGCGCTACGGCGGCCCCTGGGAGATCATCGAGCACGGTCGCTCGGGCTTTCACCTGGACCCCAACGACGGCATGAAGAGCGCTGCCGCCGTCGCCGAATTCCTCACCCAGTGCAAGGCCGATCCACAGGCATGGACGCGCATCTCGGAGAGTGCTGTACGGCGCGTGCAGAGTCGCTACACCTGGGCGCTCTACGCCGAACGCCTCATGACCCTGTCACGGGTTTATGGCTTCTGGAAATACGTCACCAATCTCGAACGGGCGGAATTGCACCGCTACCTGGAGATGTTCTACGGACTGGAATACCGGCCACTTGCCCGTAGCCTCACGCAGAACGAGCCCGCTCCGTCCGCTTAGCCGCCGTTGGTTGTGTTTCAACCATCCGCACCCACCGTCCCAATCCCGTTTTCCAGCGCGTACTTTATCAGTTCCGCATTGCTGCTCACGCCCACTCTGCAGGCCGAAGGAGGCCTGTGGTGCCAGCTCTTCGGCAGCGAAGCCTACACCATCGTCCAACACGGACAGGTGGATGCCCCGGTCACTACACCTCAGGGTCACTTCAACTGTGCCGGCATCGGCGTGCCGTTCCACATTGGTCAGCGCCTCCTGCACGATGCGGAACAGGTTGGTGGCGAGCGCGTCCTCCAGTTCCAATTCCTCTTCAGGAAGATTCAGCACGCAGTGGACGCCCGTGCGCCGCTCGAAATCGCGCCCCAACCAATCGATGGCATTCACGATGCCTAAATCCAGCGTCGCGGGGCGCAGTGCCCTGGTGACATTTTGCACTGTCTGGATGGCGCAGTTGCTCAGGTCTTGCATGATGGCGATCCTGTCGCGCAACTCGTTGCTGTCACCGCCAGCCATGCGCATGCCGGTCAGTGCCAGTTCTGTCTTGAGTGCCGTCAGCACCTGGCCGAGTTCGTCATGGACCTCGCGGGCGATGTGCTTGCGTTGCTGCTCTATGACCGTGGTGTGGTGGGCGACGAGATCGCGCAAGGCAGACTCGGCATTGCGTATGCGGGTGATGTCGCGAATGACGCACAGCACGCGCACAATGGTGCCCTCCTCCGCTGATTCGGGCACCATGCGCACGTGGAAGCAGCGCATGTCACCACGGCTGTCATCGGTGAACTCCGCACTGGCCTCTTCTCCCGAGCGCGACCACAGGCCTGGGAAGCATGCTGCTCCGTACAGGATTGGCGGCCGTCCTGATGTATGCGAGCCCACCGAGCTCTGCGCCGGGCGCAGCGCCGCCCCCGCAGTCCCCCCTTGCATCCGCCCCCGGCCGTCACTTTGGCCCGCGCCTACATGACGCACGCAGCCGTACCTAACATCCCCAGACGACCTGCCCCCCGTAGATACTGTTACGCCGCGCAAGCCCCATTAAGCGTTTGGGTGAAGAAAACCGCCCAACGCAAAGACGCAAAGACGCAGAGGGCGCAAAGTCTTCGTAGGTCACGTTGCGAAGCTACGTGACACGTCCGAGCCGCGCACGTCACGTAGGCGCTGCGCGCCAACGTGACATCTCCGGATACACAACCGCCCATCCGCAGCTCTCAGCGCCCGCAACTCCCCACGATACGCTGCAACCCAACGCTCTCCGCGGCAACAGCACCAATCCCGAGGTCCTGGATCTCCAGCACCTGCCCGCTCCTGCGATCGAGTGTAATGCGTTTGTCCGAAATGGAACCGGTACCGGCGGTCGCCTCGAAACTCACGCCCTCGGCCGCTTCGCTAGGCACACCGAAGATGTTGAAGGCGCGGTCCTTCTTGTAGAGGTCCTGCTGCTGCCAAAGGAATTGGCCCGACCTACCATCGAGCTTGCCGAGAAA
>Ga0172382_10006271_pt1 | contig 17360 bp, 19 predicted proteins | sample Leawel138RmetaG_FD_122245 | JGI IMG/M metagenome (GOLD analysis project Ga0172382, IMG submission 122245) | Leachate microbial communities from a municipal landfill in Southern Ontario, Canada - Leachate well 138R metaG | ecosystem: Engineered > Solid waste > Landfill > Unclassified | place...
ATATCAATTTACAGAAGAACTGAATATGGAAATAATCAAAGAAATAGTGGTAATCTGCGAGGGTGACCCAAGCAAAATACCACTATGTTAGACTATTTAACGTCTTCCGAACACTTATGGTTTTGAACTCTGTCGGAGTTGTAAAAAACCTTATATTTGCACCTTTATACAACAAACCCAATGAAACAAGGCAAACTTATCGTGTTTTCGGCTCCGTCCGGTGCAGGAAAAACCACGATTGTAAGACATCTTTTAACCCTCGAAGAACTAAATCTGGCTTTTTCGGTTTCGGCTACTTCAAGAGAACCAAGAGGAGAAGAAATAAACGGAAAAGACTATTATTTTATGAGTGCTTCCGAGTTCAAGCAGCACATCAAAAACGAAGATTTCTTAGAGTGGGAAGAGGTTTACAGAGACAACTTTTACGGAACTCTGAAAAGCGAAGTCGAACGACTTTGGGCAATGGGAAAAAACGTGATTTTCGACATAGACGTTTCGGGCGGACTTCGTATAAAACGTAAATTCCCTGAACAAACTCTGGCTATTTTCGTAAAGCCACCAAGCATTGATGAGCTGAAAATTCGCCTTAAAAAACGCTCTACCGAAAGCGATGACAAAATCAATATGCGGATTGCTAAAGCTTCAGCCGAATTAGCCACAGCACCCCAATTTGACGTGATTATAAAAAACCACGACTTGGATGCTGCCAAACAACAGGCTTATGATTTAGTAAAGGAGTTTATTAGTGAATAATCAAAAAAAGCCAAAAGATTTAAAAAATCGAAATGAGCTTTTTTTTGATTTTTTCGATATTTTTGATGCTTTTGATTGCTTTAATTTTTTAGATTTCAAAATTGAATAATCGAAAAAAGCTAAAAGATTTAAAAAATCGAAACGAGCTTTTTTTCGATTTTTTAGATTATTTTTAATTTTTTAGATTTAAAAAAAATGAAAATCGGACTTTATTTCGGAACATTTAATCCTATTCATATCGGGCATTTGATTATTGCCAATCATTTTGCTGAATTTACCAATTTGGACGAAGTCTGGCTGGTGGTGACACCTCATAATCCGTTTAAACAAAAAAAAACGTTGCTGAATGACTATCACAGGCTCGAAATGGTACATCTGGCAACCGAAGACTATCCGAAATTAAAACCGTCTGATATCGAATTCAAACTTCCGCAACCTAATTACACCATTGATACGCTGGCTTATTTGGAAGAAAAATATCCGATGCATCAATTTGCCCTGATTATGGGTGAAGATAATCTGAATACGTTTCATAAATGGAAAAATTATGAAGTGATATTGGAGCACTACGGAATTTATGCTTACCCGAGAGTTTCGGAAAACAAAAAAGAAAATGAGCTGAAAAATCATCCTCAGATAAATTTTGTCGATGCTCCGGTGATCGAAATCTCTTCTACCTTTACCAGAGAAAGTAGTAAACTCCGAAAAAATATTCGTCCGCTTTTGCCCGAAAAAGTGTGGCAATATGTCGATAAAAATTTATTTTATCAGAAATAAAAAAGATTTATATTCTTTTGCTTTCGTATAAGCTTATTCTATAAAAACAGGCTTTCATATATGAGCTACAAACGCTTTTCGGAAAAATACCAACTTGTGGACTGGTTTGTTTTGCGAAAGCCTCTGAAATCGCTTTAAAATCAGTTTTTGCTGTTTTTGAGCACATAAATATGGGAAGAAAACTCTTTGGAGAATATTCCTTTGAGGTTGGAGAGCAATCCGACAAAAAAAGCTCTGAGGTAATTCATTTTTCCGGTTTTGTATTTTTCGGATAATAAACTTACATAAAAACTATCAAAATACATCGGGTGTATTTTCTCCAGCTTTATTTCACTTTCTGAAAAGAGTTTTGTGATAGCTGTTTTAGAGAAATGCCATAAATGTCTCGGAACATCATAAGCAGCCCAAAACTCTTTGTAATAATTGGCATCGAAAGATTTAAAATTCGGAACGGCAATGATGATATAGCCCCCGGGTTTGCAAATTCGTTTGAGCTCGGCTATTTGTTGATTCAAATCCTGTATGTGTTCCAAAACATGCCACATGGTGATTATATCAAAAGCTCCGTTTGACAGTTCCTGAGTGTTTTCGACCAACGAAACTCCTTTTTTTCGGGCTAATTCTTTTGCCTTAGCATTGGGCTCTACTCCTACTGCTCTCCAGCTTTTGGTTTTTGCATACACCAGAAAATCTCCGGTTCCGGTTCCGATATCCAGAAGGTTTCCCTTCTTTTTGACATAGGTCGAAATCAGATTTTCTTTTTGAGATAACGTATATTGTTTTACCCAATGATACAGCTTTTCAAACAACGACCGTTTGCCATCGGTATGGGAAATATAATCGTCACTTTGGTAGTATTTGTCTAAGTTTTCGGGCAGGGGAAATGTTTTGAATAAGTCGTATTCAGTGTCATACTGCAACTCAAAAGCCTCTTTTGAAACCGAAAAATCTTTTACTTTCATACTTATTTTCTTAGGTACTCTTTTTTGAGTTTTTGCAAAAATTTCACAGCAATATTATAATACAGCGACTGTTGTGAAAGGCAATCGGCTCCGCTTTCGTCTGTGATGGAAATTGCCAGAAACTTACTTTGGTTGATATCTTTATTTCCCTTGGTTTCCTGAATTTGAGCTCCGTATTGTGATAAATCCAAATACCTTTCGGTTTCGTGACGGTCTAAAACCTTAATATAAAAACGTTCTTTGTTGTCCTCTACCCAAAACTCTCTGGTTTGATAGGTCTCCAACTTATATTTCTCTGCCAAAAACAGCTCAATAGGAGGTGTTGTCAAATCGTTTTCAAACACAAAAACATTCAGGCTTTTTGTTCCGATATTGTTGGTTGCTTCTGTCGGGACTATCAAAAAATCATTGATGATATAGCCACCCTGCTGAACTCCACAGCCCCCTAACCCCCAAAGGGGGAACAAAAGAAAGCAAAAAATATGTTTTTTAAGGTTCATTTAGAATTAAAAGTTTTTAAATACTCTTTTAATTGATATAATTGTGTCGGAGTATATTCAAAGTTATGAGTATTCCCAAGATCCTTCCAACCGCTTTTTATTTTCAGCATAATGGAGTCTTTAGCTTTATATAAAGAATCTTGTTTTGTCACAAATAAATCAAAATAACTTTCTCCATAATTTTGAATCGTTTTTTCATTCATATAATATGGATTTATTATTCCTCTCACCTGATGACAATTCTTACAATCATTTTCAAATAAACTTTTCCCTTTTAAAATAGTATTCTTTTTTTCTTTTGCTATTTCATCTATCTCTATTAAAGAATCATAAGGTTTATTTTCTATACACGAAACCAGCACTTCACAAGATAGAAGTATTAAGATGAAAGTATTAAGTAGTAAGACTTTTTTAAAGTTCATTTGAGCTTTGAATGATTTCTTCTAATTTAGGCTTATAACTAAAAACATATTCCATAAACATATTTACATTACAGGAAACATAAATAATTCTATTATTATTAGTCAGAACAAAATCATAATCCTTTTCATTAAAAATATCATCATTATTAATTATTTCATCTATTGTTTTAGTTATACCAACAACATCTTCTGAATTATCAAAACAGATTTCATATACTTCAAATCTTGGATATGTATTTTCTGAACCATCTACCGGATGTTTTCGTTTTACCCGAAATGATTTAAAACTATCTTTATAAAAAACTACTTTTTCTTCAATATCAAAGTCATTATCATTTGGTTTTTTAAAAACTAAACTATCTTGATTTTGAATAAAATCTACTGCATAATTATCGTTTTCTAAAAGTTTAATAAATTTGGACGCCTTATCAGAAAAATTCTTACAACTTTCAGTATTTACTTTATAGATTATATCTTCTTTCAATACATCTTCTTCTATTGTAATAATATCTTCCTGTTTCTTTTTACCACAAGAAATCATCAAAACAAAAATCAATAAAAAACTAATCCTTTTCATATTTATTTTTATTTAAAACCACAATAAAATCAATACTTCACAAAGTTTGTTTCACGTGAAACAAATTAAAAAAAATAAGCACTAATTAAAAATTAGTGCTTATTTTATATATATTTTTTTATCTCCCCAAAAGAAGAGTATTTACAGAAATAAGATACTTTTTATATAAATCTTCATTTCTGAGTAATTCCAATAAGCATTCAGGATTTGTTGTGCTATTAGAATAAACAAAATCACCATTTGGTAAATAACCCGATTCACAATGTCTATTTCCGCCTGATTTTTTTTCCTTTTCCCAATCACCTACTTGTACATTCTCATTAGCAATTAATTTTCTAGTAGTATCAGGATAATCGTCGCCAATCATTGTACGATAAACCCTAACATTAACTGTATAACAATCACCATCTATACTAATAATATCACTTTCAACTTCAAAATAAGCATTTACTTTTTTAGGATGTAAATCTATATTTTGTATTATTTCATCTTGAATCAATGTTTCATTTGAATAAGAAAAAATGGTAAAAATAAGTAAGAAAACCATTAAAAATTTTAATTGAATTGTTTTCATGATTTATAGATTTAAATTATACTTTTCAAAGGTATATATTTTCATAAAAAAAACAAATTATTCATTCGTAGATTTAAAAATCAAAAAATTAGTGTCTGCTAAAAAACCAATCCCATTCATTTCTCATTTTTTTCTGTAATTCTACTGCATCTTCCTCAACCTTATAAATACCAAAAACAGAACGTAAAGACTTCTTTATACGTTTCTTTTTTAAAACGTTGCAATAAAGCTTCTATTTCCTTTTTTGTTGTTTTCTTTTTAATCACGACTGTCATAACCTGTGTTTTTTTTATCAAAGTTAATAAAAAAACTTCTCTATACATTTTTTGTTTCATTACATTCCACAAAAATCATTCGAAGCGACGTTGTTATGAAATTTATTTTACACGAAACACTTACTCCCCTCCTTTGGAGGGGCTGGGGGAGGCTTATCTCCCCATATAAATCAAAAGTACCGAAATATCAGCCGGTGAAATTCCGCTGATTCTTGAGGCTTGCGAAAGTGTAATAGGTTTTATTTTCTTTAGCTTTTCACGGGCTTCATACGACAAAGATTTTACCTTGTCATAATTGAAATTTTCCGGAATGCGTATATCTTCTAATCTATGGATTTTATCGGCTTGGTTGCGTTCTTTTTCGATATAACCCGAATATTTCACTTGAATTTCGGCTTGCTCCAAAACTTCTGTATCCAGATTATTTTCTTCTACATACTGTTTTACTTTCTCGAACTTTAAAAAATCCTCTAACTCCAGTTGCGGACGGGAAAATACCTTAAACATCTTATCGGGCTGCACGATTGGGGCAGAACCTTTTTCCTCCAAAATCGGATTGGTTTCCTCTACCCTAACACTGGTTTCTTTAAAAAACTGAACTAAATCCTCTGATTCTTTTTGCTTTTTTTCCATTCTGCGAAGGCGGTCCTCTTTAGCCAAACCGATTTCGTAAGACATAGGTGTAAGCCTGAAATCCGCATTATCCTGACGTAAAAGTGTTCGGTATTCGGCTCTCGAAGTAAACATTCTGTATGGTTCTTCCGTTCCTTTGGTAATCAAATCATCGATTAAAACTCCGATATAAGCTTCGTCCCTTTTCAAAATAAAAGGCTCTTTTTCCTGCACTTTTAAGCTGGCATTGATTCCTGCCATGAGTCCTTGTGCTGCGGCTTCTTCATATCCGGTTGTTCCGTTGATTTGTCCTGCAAAAAATAAGCCTTCTACGAGTTTAGTTTCCAACGTATGTTTTAGCTGTGTAGGCGGAAAATAATCATATTCAATAGCATATCCGGGACGGAAAAACTTCACATTTTCAAACCCCTCTACACTCCGTAAAGCCTTAAACTGTACGTCTTCGGGCAAGGAAGTCGAAAATCCGTTTACGTAAACCTCAACCGTATTCCAACCTTCGGGTTCAACGAAAATCTGATGTCTTTCCTTGTCTGCAAAACGATTGATTTTATCCTCAATAGACGGACAATATCGAGGCCCTATACTTTTAATTCTTCCGTTAAACATAGGCGAACGGTCAAAACCTTCACGTAACAAATCGTGTACTGTTTGTGAAGTATAGGTCATAAAACAACTACGCTGTTTGGTGAGCGGTTTTGTAATATCCAAATAAGAAAATTTACTCGGATTTTCGTCTCCGGGTTGCTCTTCCATCTTAGAAAAATCAAGCGAACGACCATCAACTCTTGGTGGAGTTCCGGTTTTCATACGTCCTGAATCAAAGCCTAATTTCACTAAATCTTCGGTAATTCCGTAGGCAGCACTCTCTCCTGCCCTGCCTCCTCCGAACTGCTTTTCTCCGATATGAATGAGTCCGTTTAAGAAAGTTCCGTTAGTAAGAATTACGGTTTTTGCTTTGATTTCGATACCCAGATTGGTTACAATTCCTGTAACTTTTCCGTTTTCAACCTTGATGCTTTTTACCATTTCCTGATAAAAATCGAGGTTTGGTGTTTGCTCCAACATCAATCGCCATTCTTCTGCAAAACGCATTCTGTCACTCTGAACTCTCGGACTCCACATGGCAGGACCTTTGGACTTGTTCAGCATTCTAAACTGAATCGCAGTTTTATCTGAAACAATACCCGAATACCCTCCTAAAGCATCAATTTCTCTCACAATCTGCCCTTTCGCAATTCCCCCCATTGCAGGATTGCACGACATCTGAGCAATGTTCTGCAAACTCATTGTTACCAATAAAGTTTTCGAACCCATGTTCGCTGCTGCTGCTGCTGCCTCAGAACCCGCATGCCCTGCTCCTACTACTATTACATCATATTCACTAAACATCTATTCTTATTTAATCGAAGTTCCACGTGGAACACTCTCTGTTTTCTGTTTTCTTTTCTCTATTCTCTTTATTACTGTTCCACGTGGAACAACTTCATTTTTTCTTCTTCCTTTACTCTCATGATTTTTTCATCTTCACTGGTTTTATCTTTGTAACCGCAATAATGAAGTACGCCATGAACCATCACTCGTTTGAGTTCCTCTTCAAACGAAACTCCGAAATCCTGAGCATTTTCCTTTACTCTTTCAATAGAAATAAATATATCCCCCGAAATCAGATTTCCGAGGGTGTAATCAAACGAAATTATATCCGTAAGTGTCTGATGATTAAGATATTGTACGTTAATTTCATACAAATAATCATCATCACAAAAGATGTAATTTATCTCTCCCTCCTCTTTGTCTTCTGATTCGATAACTTCTGAAAGCCAATTTTGGTATATTTCTTCATTATCTAACTGAAAATCAGTTTCGTAGTTGAATACTATCATTTTTTAAAGTATTGTTGCACTTTTTGATTATAAACAGGGTGCAAAGGTAAGGCATCTCGGTTTAAAATTTCGATACTATTGAGATATTCCTGTAGTTTAGGATCAATGGTTTTGGTATTCTGGTTATATTCCTTACGATTCGTATTCGATTCTCTTTTATCATCTTCGCCTTGCTGCTTCATTGCTCTGTCTAACTTTAGCAACTCATGTTTCAGGTTTTGCATTTTCTCTAAAACCGAATTTTGGAAACCTTTATTCAAAAGCTGTTTTTCGATGTCTTCCATCTGTTTGGTTGCATTTTGTCCGGCTCCACCCATTCCTTGTTTTTCGAGTTGCTTTTGTAACGCCTCACGAAGCATTTGTTGTTCTTTATAAATTTCATACAACATGCCTGCATCGCCTTCACCATCGCTTCCTTCTCCTTCACTTCCTTCACCGCCTTGACTACCTCCTTTTTCACCTTTTTCACCCTCTTCGCCTTCTCCTTCCTGTTCGCCTTTTTTCATTCCTTTTTTCATTTTTTCAGAGAGTTCGCCTTGTTTTTTCATAATATCCGGAAGTTGCATATCTCCTTCCCCACCCTGTCCGGGTTTTGGCATTCCGGCTCCCTGCATCTGCATTTGCATCTGGTCTTGAATATTGCTCAGGAACTCCGCTAATTTATTAGCAGAAGTAACCGTATATTGCTGATGTGAAGTTCCCTTCGGGATTCTCATTTCGGCTAATTCTTCCAAAGATTTATCAACGTTGTAATGAATGTTTCCTATCTCTTTGTTGATTTCTTCACCAATCATAGGGTTTCTGAGCGAAAGGGCAAACAAGCTGTCATCCACATGCCTGAACTGGGTTTTCAGGTTGTGTTGTGTTCTTAAAAAGTTTCCGTAGGACGGACTTTTTGGTTTTGCCTCTTTGAATTTCAGCATTACATCTTCTTGTGAAAACGAAAAAGCCAACAAATTATCCAGAATCTGTCGAAGCATTTTTGAATCTTCTTCCATTTGTTCCATAGACATTTCCATCATCATCGCTTGCATTTTCTGGCTCATTTTTTTCATTTTCTGAGCAGCACTTTTCTGTTTTGGTTTGGCATTTTTTTTATTTTCCTTTTGCAGGTCTTCTTCTGCTTTTTGCATATCCTGCTCAATTTTTTCTTCCTCCTTTTTATCTGTCGGAAGCTCCATAGGGTTTTTCAGTTCTTTGTTTTCTTTGTTGAGGTCGTCTATATCTTTCTGAATTTTATCGAATTCTTTGTTGAGTTCGTTTTGCTTTTCAGACGTATTTTCTTTGTCTGATTTTTCTGAAAGTTCCTCTTGTTTTTCAGAAAGTTTATCTAAATCTGAAGCTATTTTTTCGAGCTTTCTTTCTACATAAAAACGCTTGGTGAGTTCGACCAATTGCTCCAGACTCTTTTGCTGAGACTTGGCATTTTGTTTGAACTTTTCCATCTTGTCAAACAATTCTTCTTTCTGTAATTTTTCAGCTAATTCTTTCAGCTCCTCCAAAAGTTTCTGATTTTTTTCGATTTCTTCCTGAGTTTTCTCCAATCGTTGTTCCAAAAGTTCTTTATGCTGATCTTCTTTTTCAGGGTTGAATTCCGATAGATTCTGTTTCAGTTTTTCAGAAAAAGACTTCATCATTTCTTCTTGTTGTTGTTGTCTTTTCAAAAAGTCATCAATTTTCTTTTGATCTTTAAAATCAAGGGTTTTCTTTTCTTTGTCCAATTGTTTGAATTTCTCAAGCTCAGAAAGCTGTTTTTCCTGTGATTTTACAGATTGTGAAAGGCTGTTTAAGTTCTCCGATTGCTGTCGTAGGTTTTCGTCTTGTTTTTCCTCGTCTGTGAGTTCTCTGTGAGAAAAAACCGAAGATTTACTGCTTTTGAAATTATGCAAAGCATCGTTATCAAAAACTTCGAAATAATATTCATATTCTATTCCTTGTTCGATATCTAAACCATTGGGAAAAGTATAGTGAAATCTATCAAAAACTCCTTTGTTTACAGGTAATTCAAAACTTTTTATAGCATCCGGATTTGATTTTTTGTAATACACTACTTGTAGTTTTGTAAGTCCGTAGTCATCAGAAATTTCACCTAACAAAACATTAGAAGAAATTCCCAGACTATCCGGTAGATTGCCCACCGCAATGGTCGGGAAAGCATCTTTAATCACACCCAATCTGTATTGGAGTTTTTCGTAATGTTGTACGTTTTGATTTGATGTAAGTATTTGGTAATCTGTATTTTCAAAAATATTTTTCGTATAAACGAAATGTTCTTTTTCCTTAGAAAAATCAGTAGCAAGCTCACCACTCTCCCACTCTACTTTTTGAGTGGTTTGAGCATTTACTTTCCAGGTAATTTTGGTTCCTTCCGGAATCATAGCATTTCCGGTTCCTTTTACGGTTTCAGACTTTCTGCCCAAATAAGCAGGAAAATTAAGCTGCATTTCGAAATTGGCAATCACAGGAACTTCAATCACTTTCAGAACATAATCTTTCGAAGTAACCGAATTCGCCTGAATATGAAAATCAATATCCTTGACAGGTTTTGTAAAACGATATTGAAATTCGCCCACAGCCGTATTTTCTAAATAATAACTTTCGTTACCAAAAGAAATCAATACTTTTTCAGGGACAACTTTACCTTGTGTGCTTACTTTAAGAATAAAATCTTCTCCTTGTTTAACTTTTAGTTCCGAATTATGAACTAAAAATTCAAAAGGAGCAGGTGGAGAATATCTTTCACTATAATGCACTACCCTATTCATACTTTGGGTAATCACATCTGCATTTCCGCTTACGAAAAACAACAAAAACAACAGTATAGGAACAATAGCTAAAGGCAAATACTTCAAACTCTTTTTGAAATCTACCGCATTGGTAAAAGGCACCGGACTCAAATTCTGAGCTTTTTGCTCAATCGAAGCCAACAGAAGTTCAGATTTTTCCTGATTTTCAGATAATTGCAAAAAATTAGTGAGTTTGTCGCTTACTTCGGTAAAATGATTTCCGATAATGGTGGAGGCTTGTTTGTAACCGATTCCCTTTTGGATTTTAAACAACTTAAAAACAGGAAAACAAATAAATCTTAAAAACAAAAAGAGTTCGACTCCAACAAAAAGCCAGAACAACAGGGTTCTTCCTGCAGGTTTCAGCCACAGGAAATATTCGATAAAAAGCGTAAACAAAAAGTATATCAATCCTAATCCTATAAAAAAGAAAATTCCTTTTATCAGCTGATTGGTATAATACTTTCGTATAAATTGTTCTAATTTACTGTATATAAGGTTTATGTTGTTCATAATTTACTAATTCTATAAATCACTCCTTCTTTATTATCAAAATCAAATTCTCTTTCAAATTGTAATCCTATTTTTTCAAGCACTTTTACAGAAGCTGTATTTTCTTTCATTGCTCTTCCTATTATGGATTCAATTTTTAATTCGTTAAACCCATAATCTATACAGGCTTTTGCACTTTCGGTTGCAAAACCTCTATTCCAGTATTTTTCAAAAAAACGAAAACCAATATCTGTTTCATCAGTATTTTTATCATATTTCAAACCACACCAGCCCAAAAACTCATTTGATTTTTTTCCGATTACAGCCCATCTTCCATATCCGTTAATCTGATAATCTTTGTAATTATCTAAAAATAATTTTGCTTCATCAATACTTCCAAAAGCCTTATCTCCCGTATATTTTGTAACATTCGGATTAAGATTCAACTCATAAAAATCCTCTGCATCAAATGGATTTAATTCTCTTAAAAATAGCCTTTCCGTTTCTAAAATCACTTTCATAAAAATACAAATAAATATTGTAACCGATAAAAATAGAAATAAATTACGAATTATAAATTACGAATTACGAATTGTGAGAATTTTAACGATTGGAAAACAGGAAGCTTTAGAAATAAAAAATCCTGTAAATTACAGGATTCTATCTTTTTATATCATTCCATATTTTCGGATTTCGGGAAGTATGAAGAACAGTAAGAATAACTACTTTTTTTCTCTCAAAATCAACAACATAATGTAACATATACGGAAAAACTTTTAAAACAGCCGTTCGTACATCAGAATATCTGTTTTGAAAACTATAAGGAAAAGTCGTAAGCTGTTTTGCTTTGGATTTAACTTCAGAATAAAATTCTTTTCCAAGACCTTGCTTTTTGGAATTATACCATTTGACAATATCTTTTATATCCTGCTTTGCAGAATTTTGGAAAACCAAAGCCATTTTATTCATAATTCACTTTCGATTTCTTTGGAAAGTTCCTCTAAACTCGTAACATTTTCGGGGTTTTGAAGATAATCCTGTAAACGCTTTTCTATAATTTCCTTATGCCACTCGGGAATTTCCTCCAAAACTAAATCATTTTCTAAATCAGTATATTTTTTTGTCAGCTTTTCCCAACGGTCTATCGGAATAATTATAGCTGTCTTTTTCCCTTTTTCATTCGACACATATTGAAGTAAATTACTCATAATTAACTGATTTTAATTACACAAATATAGGAAAAAGTATTCAGTTTACAGTTTTTAGTCTCAGTTATTACATCTGAAATCAAAATTCCTTAATCTGAAATCTCCGAGAGTTTTCAACAACTATTAAAAACAGACAAAAAAAGAATTTTAAAAATTTAAAAAAATGGTGTGTTGGTATAGTGTGTTAATAGTTGAAATAAGTTTTTTAAAATTCCTTGTTTTTGCAGATAGACTTAGTTATCCAAAGAAATCAACAACTTTAAACAATATATTTGAGTTGAAAATCAAGCTCTTTTAAAACGTTATTAACAACCGTTGAAAACCGATTTTTGACTACAATTTTTAATAACTCTACATTAAGATAATGTTAACAAACGAGAATTTTTCTGCTGATAAAATCCGATAATTTTTGATAACTAAATTTGGAAATGAGTTTTGATTTTCTAAGTATAAATTTTCGGATAGCTTTTTAAAATACTTTTGATTTTTTACTGAAAGATATCAACAAACTATGTTAACTTATAATTAACTGAAAATTAAGATTTTGTAAAACCTGATTAACAATGGGGTTTTGTTATTCGTTAAGGGTTAATAGTTGTTGATAATCAGACTATTAACCCTTAACGAATAACTATTTCTTAAACATAAAATATACGGCTAAAATCAGAAATATAAAGGCAATCAAATGGTTAAACCGAAAGGTTTCGGTTTTAAAAAGCAATACGGTAAACAGGCAAAATACGATAAGAGTAACCACTTCCTGAATTACTTTGAGCTGGAGTAGCGTAAAAGGACCTCCGTTGCCCTGATATCCCATTTTGTTGGCAGGAATCATAAACATATATTCAAACAGGGCAATTCCCCAACTGATTAGCACAATAGCAATAAGCCCTAATTTTTGAGTAGGTTTCCATTCGGTAAATTTCAAATGACCATACCAGGCAAAGGTCATAAAGGTGTTGGATATGACCAACAACAGAATTGTAAGAATACCTTTCATTGATTTTAGTTATTGGTTAAGGGTTATTTGTTATTAGTCGCAACTTCATCATCATTATCACGATAACGGGAGTAGTTATTGGTTAAGGGTTATTTGTTATTAGTCGCAACCATTAACCATTAACTAATAACCATTAACTATTAATCATTAACTATTAATCATTACTGCAACAAATACACTAAAAACACAGTCGGAATCAGGTAAATCACAATGGTTCTGGCTCCGTCATAATCTTTTGCCATACGTTGTCCTAAGAGCAACATCAGTAGGGTTACAGAAGAAATCACAGCTGTGATTAAGGCAATTTCTGTATTTCCGTTTTTCAAAAGTGAAACAATCCCGATTACAGCCAAAATTCCTGAAATCATTTCCAGAGTCAGGATGATTCCCAGCGAAAGCGGAACCTGATTTTTTAGTATTGTTTTTGAAAAATGAGATTTCAGCCATTCTACATTTCCGATCCAATCGGTTATTTTATCTAAACCCGACTGAAGAAAAGCTATTGCTAAAAAAGCTAAGAGTATAATTTCTGCAAAATAGTTCATAGTTTTTATTTTTTATGGATTAAACGTGTGAGTTTTATAGACAAATCCGTAAGGATAAGTTTTGCATTTCCGTTTCGCTCAATATGATAAACCGCATCCGAGAGTTCTTTGTAAATCTCCTGAATGTTGTTTCCGTTTACAAAAGGAGCAAATTTTTCTAAGGTGAAATTCTCAACATCAGGTTCTAAATATACCAGTTTTTTGGTTTGGTAATTTAAGAGCATTGCCTGACGGAAAATTTCGATACAATATAGCAAAAATTTCTTTTGGGTTTCTTTACCTAAAGCAGCTATGGTTTCGCTCCATGTAATAAGCCCTAAAATCGAACCCGGATTTCCTTTTGCCCGAAAAGCCGTTCTCACCCAGCTTACAAACCACTGGTCAAACGGAAATTCGTTGTCGTCATTGAGAATTTCAATAGCTTTGGTGTAGCTTCCCTGAGCCTGATAGGCAATTTTCTGAGCTTTATTTTCTTCGGTTTGATGCTTCGAAACCAAAGCATCGACAATGGTTTGCTGGCTCAAAGCTCCGAAATGCAACACCTGACATCTCGACCTGATGGTTTGAATAATATTCTGTTCGTTTTCACTTATCAGAATAAAAAGCGTTTTGGCAGGCGGTTCTTCAATAATTTTCAGAAGTTTGTTTGAAGTGGCAATATTCATTTTGTCTGCATTCCAGATAATCAGCACTTTATAACCGCCTTCGTAGGATTTCAAAGCTAAAGTTTTCAGGGTTTCCTGAGCATCATCCACCCTGATTTCGCCTTGTTTGTTCAAATAACCGAGTTTTTTATACCAATCAAAAAGACTTCCGTAGGGGTTTTCTTTGATAAATTCCCTCCAAAGTGGTAAGAAATCAACACTTTTCGGTTTTGATTTCACGTCTTCGGTAGTTACGGTCGGGTAAATAAAATGCAAATCCGGATGCGAAAGAGCATCAAATTTCAGATTACAGGCTGCATTGTCATTGCCACACAACACATAGCGGGCATAGGCAATTGCCATGGGCAACGTTCCGCTTCCTGCCTCTCCCGCAAAAAGCTGAGCATGAGGAATTCTGCCTCTGTCGGTTGTTTTTATCAAATGGTTTTTCAGGTATTCCTGACCCAATACATCTTGAAACTTCATAGGGCAAAGATAGCTAATTTGAAAATGTACTGATTTGAAAGTAACTAAATAATTTTTCGACAAAAGGAAGGTTTAATGTGTTAATAAAAAATCAAAACAACCTTGTTTTTAGGCAGTTCGGGTTAAGGTTGTTAACTTTGCGGAAAACTAAAAAAATGATTTCATACGACACCGAACTCCAAAGTGATATTTATAATTTTTTGTTTGAAAAAGTAATACAATTAGGTGTAGGTGAAAAAGCAGCCCACAGTATTAATTCTGTCATATTGCTTTTGGGCGTTGCCTTACTGTTGTATTTTATAGATTATTTTTTTCGTAGAATTTTTCAGGTGATTGTGATTCGGTTTACCCGAAGAAGCAAAACCAAATTTGACGATTACCTCATTCAAAATAAGGTTCTGAAAAATCTTACTCATTTTATTCCTTTAGTAATTGCCAAACAAGCTCTTCCGCTTATTTTTGCCGGTTTCCCGAAATGGACTCAGGCAACACTTATGATAACCGATGTGTTTATTATCATAACATTCGGACTCATTATCAACGGAATTTTAAAATCGTTCCGGGATTTGTTCAAAACCCAAAAAGCCTTTGCAGACAAGCCTTTAGACAGCTATATGCAGCTGCTTACCATACTGATATTTTTTGTTTGTGGTATTATTATTTTCTCTGAACTCACCGGAAAATCACCTTTGGGATTTTTACTTTCCTTAGGAGCGGCTTCGGCAATTCTGATGTTGATTTTTAAAGATACGATTCTGGGTTTTGTAGCCAGCATTCAGGTTTCTGCCAACGATATGGTAAGGGTAGGAGACTGGGTCGAAATGCCAAAATATGGAGCAGACGGTTTTGTTTTGTCTATCAATCTCAACACGGTCAAGGTACAGAATTGGGACAAAACCATTACCACAGTGCCTACTTATGCCTTTATCAACGATTCGTTTAAAAACTGGAGGGGAATGACCGAATCGGGGGGAAGGCGAATCAAACGAACGATAAACTTCAAAATCAGCAGTTTTAAATTCTGTGATGAGCAGATGCTCGAAAAGTTTAAAAAATACCGCCTTATCAGAGATTATATCATCGAAAAAGAACAAGAAATTGCTCAGCACAATGCCAAATTAGGCGATGCAAATATGGTTTCGGTGAACATCAGAAGACTGACAAACATTGGGGTTTTCAGAGTATATGCAGATAATTATATCCTGGAAAAACCCGGAGTAAACCCTAATATGATTGCTATGGTTCGTCAGTTACAGCCTACTTCCAAAGGGCTTCCTCTGGAGATTTATTGTTTTACTTCTGATGTACGTTGGGTGTATCACGAAAAAGTAGCAGCTGATATTTTTGATCATTTGTTAACAGTTGCTTCCGAATTTGATTTGGAAATATTCGAAGAACCCTCGGGCGGTGATTTTAGGCGTTTTACCGACATTAATTGAAAAAATAAAAGCCTATTTTTGCAACTTAATTTAAAATTATGCTTAAAAACGATTTATTTCTTAGAGCCTTAAAAGGCGAATCGGTTGAAAGACCACCTGTTTGGATGATGCGACAAGCAGGAAGATACCTTCCGGAATTCAGAGCCATACGTGACAAATATGATTTTTTCACCCGATGCAGAACTCCCGAGTTAGCTTCAGAAATCACTGTACAACCCATCAGAATCGTAAAACCCGATGCAGCAATTTTGTTTTCGGATATTTTGGTTGTTCCACAAGCCATGGGAATCGAAGTTGAAATGAAAGAAAGCGTAGGTCCTTTTCTTCCGAATCCGATTCGTAGTTTTTCCGATGTGGAAAAAGTATTTGTTCCGAATATTGACGAAACTTTAGGTTATGTGATGGATGCTGTCAAAATGACCAAGGAAATGCTCAATGACGAAGTTCCGCTTATTGGTTTTGCAGGTTCGCCCTGGACGATTTTCTGTTATGCAGTGGAGGGAAAAGGCTCGAAAAGTTTCGATACAGCTAAAGGATTTTGTTTCTCACAACCCGAAGCAGCTCACGCATTATTGCAGAAAATTACCGATACGACTATCGAATATTTAAAGGAAAAAGTAAAAGCAGGTTGTGATGCGATTCAGATTTTTGACAGCTGGGGAGGAATGCTTTCTCCTGTTGATTATCAGGAGTTTTCGTGGAAATACATCAACCAAATCGTAGAGAAAATTTCCAAAGTTGCTCCGGTAATTGTTTTCGGAAAAGGCTGTTGGTTTGCTCTTGGAGAAATGGCTAAAAGCAAGGCTTCGGCTCTTGGAGTAGATTGGACGTGTTCTCCACGAAATGCAAGATATTTATCGGGAGGAAAAATTACGCTTCAAGGAAATTTTGACCCGTCAAGATTGCTTTCTCCGATTCCGACTATCAAAAAAATGGTACATCAGATGATAGACGAATTCGGAAAAGACCAATATATCGTAAATCTCGGACACGGAATCTTACCGAATATTCCTGTGGATAATGCAAAAGCGTTTGTGGAGGCTGTGAAAGAATATAAAAAGTAGTTTTCAGTCAAAACAAAAAAGAAAATGAATTGGAAAATAATTTTTGAAAGAGGAATGTTCCTGATAATTTTTATTCCTTTTATTATTCTTGTAATAGGACTCGTTGAAGTTGAGCCTTACGGAATAAATAAAACTGTTGGTTGGGCTTACGAAATGCCTGATTTAAAAATTATTTCAGTAGGCTTTTTATCTTTTTCCTGTATTTTGTTTTTGGTTGGTTATGGAATTTTACTTTTTAGTAGAATAAAAACTAATCTCAAACTTTCTATTATTCATTTTATACTTTTTTATACGACTTATATACCGATAATATTTTTTAACAAAAATGAAGTTTTTGGTTTTA
>Ga0172382_10006272_pt1 | contig 17356 bp, 11 predicted proteins | sample Leawel138RmetaG_FD_122245 | JGI IMG/M metagenome (GOLD analysis project Ga0172382, IMG submission 122245) | Leachate microbial communities from a municipal landfill in Southern Ontario, Canada - Leachate well 138R metaG | ecosystem: Engineered > Solid waste > Landfill > Unclassified | place...
GCCGGGCCGCGGGCGGCTCGGCGGCCAGACCGGCGATCGCTCCGGCCGCGTCGGGATCCATCCCCAGGTCATCCAGGGACGCGGCGACGTCGAAGGCGCCGGCCAGATCGGCGGGCACGGCATCCGTCCAGTCGTCCGACGCGGCCGCGGCTTCGTCGGGGGGGGCGGGCGGCGCCGGATCGGGGTCCGGGATCGGGTCGCGGTCGGGCGCGGGATCGGGATCGGGCGTCGGGGCGGGGGGGCGGGGAGGGACGGTCTGCCGGTGCGGAGGTTCGGCGGCCGAAAGCGCGGGCGCCTCGGCGGGCCGGACCGTTTCGGGCGCGGCCGCTCCCGTCGCCGGCGGGTCGTCGGGCGTGGATTCCCAGGCGGGCGGCTCGGCGTGCGGAGCGGCTGCCTCGGCCGGGGGCCGTGACGCGGACGCGACCGCCGGGGGCGGTGCCGCAGTGACAGTCGCCGCGGTCTCGACGGCCGTGGGCGCCGCCGCCACGGCGGAGGCGTCGGACGGCCGTGCGATGGGCGGCGACCCCATGGATACGGGTGGTACGCGGCCTTCCGGCAACAGGGCCAGCATGCGCAGGCAGGCCATGACGAAGCCCGCCTGTTCGTCGGGCGCCAGGGCGAGTTCCTGGCGGCTGTGGACGGCCACGGCGTAGAACAGCTGCACGTCGTCCGGTGTCAGGGCGCCCGCCAGGGCGGTGATGTCCTCCGCCTGGGGGTCGTCGGCCTGGGCGTGGCCCAGGCGTTGGGCGATGGCCACCCGTGAAAGCAGCAGGGCCAGATCCCCCAGCGCCGACTGGAACGACAGGCCGCGCACGGCCAGGTCGTCGGCCACGGCCAGGATGCCGGGCGTGTCCGCGGCCGCCAGGGCGCGCAGCAGGTCGAGCAGGTGGCGCTGGTCCAGGGTGCCGAGCATTTCGCCGACGGCGGCGGCGGTCAGGTCGCCCGCCGAAAAAGAGATGGCCTGATCCGTCAGGGACAGGGCGTCGCGCATCGACCCCGCCGCCGCCTGGGCGATCAGTCGCAGCCCCTGGGGATCCGCCGGCACGGATTCCTGTGCCAGGATGTCCCGGAGGTGGTCGACGATGGCGGGCACCGTCATCTGTTTCAGATTGAATTGCAGGCAGCGCGACAGCACCGTGACCGGGATTTTCTGCGGATCGGTGGTCGCGAGAATGAATTTGACGTGTTCGGGCGGCTCTTCCAGCGTCTTCAGCATGGCGTTGAACGCATGCCCGGTCAGCATGTGGACTTCGTCGATCATGTAGACCTTGAAGCGGCCGGACGACGGCGCGTAGACCGCCTGTTCCAGCAACTGGGTCATTTCGTCGACGCCCCGGTTGGAGGCGGCGTCGAGTTCGATGTAATCCACATAGCGGCCCGCGTCGATTTCCGTGCAGGCCTGGCAATGGCCGCACGGGGTGGCGGTGACGCCCTGGGCGCAATTCAGGGATTTGGCGAGGATGCGTGACAGGGTGGTCTTGCCCACGCCGCGCGTGCCGGTGAACAGCCAGGCGTGGTGCAGCCGACCGGACGACAGCGCATGGGTCAGGGCACGCACCACGTGATCCTGGCCAATCAGCGTATCGAATGAACGGGGGCGCCATTTGCGCGCCAAGACGAGATAACTCATAGGCCGCCCTGGAGGGGGAAAAGGAAAGGCGAGCCTGACTTCGGCACTGGTTCCGCGCGGCTGTGGCTGCTTCGTTCCCGACCTGACCAGGTTCACCGCCGAACCATGCGAAGGGGCCCGCCTTTTCAATTTTAACAGCGTGTCGGCCGCCTGTCGCGCCGCCCCGACCGGCCGGTCTTGCCGGCGCGCAAGAGGCCGCCTTACACTTGCGACGAAATTTCACTCTTCCACCATCCTCTTCAGGGCGGTCTCCACGGCCGTGCTCCCTTCATGAAAACTTCCTATTTTCCGCAGTGGCGCCGTGTTTCCGGCACCGCCGATGGCGCCGTCGTCCAGCCCGACGAAACCATGGCGTGGCCGCAGACCGTGGCCATGGGCGCCCAGCACGTGGTGGCCATGTTCGGCTCGACCATTCTGGCGCCGCTCATCATGGGCTTCGATCCCAACACGGCCATCCTCATGTCGGGGGTGGGCACCCTGATCTTTTTCCTGTTCGTCGGCGGCCGGGTGCCCAGTTACCTGGGTTCGAGTTTCGCCTTCATCGGCGGCGTGATCGCGGTCAGCGGCTATTCGGGCAGCGGGCCGAACCCGAACATGGGGGTGGCGCTGGGCGCCATCGTCGTCTGCGGCCTGATCTATACCGGCATCGGCCTGTTGACCATGGTGCTCAATGCCCGGCAGGGCGGAGGCGCCGACTGGATCGACCATTGGATGCCGCCCGTGGTCACCGGCGCCGTCGTGGCCGTGATCGGGCTGAACCTGGCGCCGATCGCGGCCAAGGGCGCGATGGGCGGTTCGTTGTTCGAGTCCTCCATGGCCCTCATGACGGTCTTGTGCGTCGGTGGCGTGGCTGTCTATACGCGCGGGCTGGTGCAGCGATTGCTGATCCTGGTGGGCCTGCTCGCCGCCTGCGTGTGCTATGTGATCCTGGCCAACGGCCTGGGGCTGGGCAAACCGATCGATTTTTCCACCATCGCCGCCGCGCCCTGGCTGGGGTTGCCCACATTGACGGCGCCGGTCTTCGAGGCCCACGCCATCAGCGTGATCGCGCCGGTGGCCGTCATTCTGGTTGCCGAGAATCTGGGCCACATCAAGGCGGTCGGCGCCATGACGGGACGGAACCTGGATCGCTACCTGGGCCGCGCCTTCATGGGCGACGGGGTGGCGACGATGGTGTCCGGGGCGCTGGGCGGTACCGGCGTGACCACTTATGCGGAAAACATCGGCGTGATGACCGCGACGAAAATCTATTCCACGCTGGTGTTCGTGGTGGCCGCCCTGGTCGCCCTGGTGCTGGGCTTCTCGCCCAAGTTCGGCGCGGTTATCCAGGCCATCCCCGCGCCTGTGCTGGGCGGCATGTCGGTCGTGGTGTTCGGACTGATCGCCATTGCCGGCGCACGTATCTGGGTGGCCAACCAGGTCGACTTCAGCGACAACCGCAATCTGATCGTCGCCGCCGTGACGCTGATCCTGGGTGCGGGCAATTTTTCCATTGCCATCGGCAGCTTCAAGCTCGACGGCATCGGCACCGCGACGTTCGGCGCCATCCTGCTGCATGCGCTGCTGCGCGGCCGGCGCCGGGCGCAGGCGTGATCTTCCCGCGCCCGGGGTCCGGCGCGCCGGACCCCGGGATTGGAAGCGGTTGCGGATTCCGTGCATGAAGTATGGAACCACGGGTTTCTGAATGGTTACTTAAAGGGCAAGAGGCCTTGGGGCGGTGATGGAAACCGTCCGGCCCGGACCCTTATATGTAACTTGTGAGAAAACAGAAATGACTGCCATCAGTGCCGTGAGTTCCTACCTTTCCTGGGGCGCCCAGACGCCCACCAGCGCGCCGGCCGCCGAGCGCGCCGCGCAGCCCCGTGGCGACCAGCAGGTCCGGGAAAGCTACAACGTGAAAATCAGCGAGGCCTACCAGGAGTTCAAGACGAAGTTCCAGGAATTCCATGACCGGGAACAGTGTTTTGGCGAAGATCTGGCGCGGGAAGCCTATGAGGCGCGCAGCAAGATCAAGGAAGAGCATCAGGAGCAGACTTCGTACCTGGGGCGCGCGGCGATCTGGCTGCGCAACATGGTGACTTATGGCGGCGGCAATGCCTCGTACGAAGGCCTGAGCAAGACCAAGAATCCCGAGGAAATCGCTTATTCCGCGTTCAAGACCGGCGGCGGCGACCTGGGCCTGCAGAATAACGGCTTTGGCGACAAGCTCGACGTCTGGAAGGCCATCAAGGACGTCTCGACGCTGTATCCGGAAGACATCACGGACTCGATGGTCGCTGTCTACAAGGCGCAGGAACCCGGCAAGGTGGATACCGATGCGATCCTGGCGGCGCGTGACGTCACCAGCGCGTCCAACCGGTTCATGGATCTGCTCGAACCCCGGAAAAACACCATCAACACCCACGCCTGATCCATCCGGCGTTCATCCGGCCCGTGGGGCGTCGCGCATGGCGATGCCCCACGGGTTTTTTCATGCGCCGGCGGCGATGCGCGCCAGCGCCTCGATATCCACCGTGTCGAATTGTTCCGCTTTCATGAAGTCGCGTGCGTAGTCCATCCAGACGGGACTGCGCAGAAAGTACAAGTACAACTGGGTGTCGAGATGCCCGTCCTTGCACATGAATGCCATGATGCGCAGTGATTCGGACAGTGTCTTGGCCGGCTTGTAGGGCCGGTCGGCGGCCGTCAGCGCTTCGAAGACGTCGACCAGGGCCATGACGCGTTCGGTGAGCTGGAGTTTTTCGCCGGGGATGCGGCGAGGATAGCCGGTGCCGTCCATTCTTTCATGGTGGTTGGAGGCGATGTCGGGCACCCGCGCGAGATGGCGCGGCCAGGGGAGTTGATTCAGCATGGTCAGGGTCTGCACCATGTGATCGTTGATCGCGAAACGGTCTTCTTCCGTCAGGGTGCCGCGGCGAATGGTGAGATTGTGCAATTCGCCGGCATTCTGCCGGCATGCCGGCAGCTTCATGTCGAAACCGAGCGTATTGCGTGGATCATCGCGTTCCACCGCCGGCCTGCGCGCTTCGTCCCAGGGCACGATATGTTCGGGCTTGTCGGCCAGCAGTTGCTCTATCGCCGGCAGTTCGGGGGGGTGGGGTCGACGGAGCGTCAGCTTGTGCAGTTCGGCCGCGGACAGGCCGAGACTGTCGTCGAAATGGCGCAGCCAGGTCGTCTGCGCGATCCGGCGCAGGCGCTCGATCGCCTCGTCCGGGAGAAATTCCCCGCCGATATTGCACTGGGCGATGAACCGGAAATCCTCTTGCAACTGCGCGCGTCGCGCATCCAGGTCGGCGTCGGCGCGGTCGGCGTCTTCCCCCGTGAGCCTGGCCCGCAGGTGGCCGATCTCGGCATCGCGCCACAGCACTTCGAAACGCATGCGGATTTCATGGATCCGGTTGTGGATGTCTTCCAGTTTCGTGGCCTTGTCGATGATGTGTTCGGGGCTGGTGACCTTGCCGCAGTCATGCAGCCAGGCCGCGAGGCGGAATTCGTAGCGCTCGTCCTCGCTGAGCGAGAAGTCGGCATACGGGCCGCTGGTCTCCGCCGCGATCTGATCGGCCAGCATGATGGCCAGCCGGGGTACGCGTTCGCAATGACCGCCCGTGTAGGGGCTTTTTGCATCGATGGCGTCGGCCAGGACGCGGATGAAGGCATCCAGCAGCGCTTTCTGGGCCTGGGCGAACTGGCGCGCCTCGATGGCCATGGCCAGCATGCCGGTCAATTGGTGGGCGAACGAGAGGAATTCGGGCGACGCGTGATCGGGATCCCGTTCGTGCGTCAGCACAAGCAGTCCTTCGAGATGGCCGCGGCGGCTGCGCAGTTCGAACGTGGTCCGCTCGAGAGCGCCGCCGGCGCCGTGGCCGGATTCCGTATCCGGCGCTGGCCAGTGGCCCGGCCATGCGCCGCTTTCCGATGCGCTGTCCACATCGCTGAATGTGGCGGCCAGTGACGGAGCGCCCCCTTCTGTTTCCGAGAGATACACCGCGCCGTCCGAACAGCGCGTGGCCTTGACGAGTTTTTCCAGCACTTGGTCGAGCATGGCTTCGATGCTCGGTTCCGTGCCCATGATCCGGCTGATTTCCAGGAATGCCTTGACCGTGCCGCCGATGTGATCCATGACGAGGTCGAGTTCACCGACCTCGCGCAGGCGCGTGGGCCGGGATCCGGGGCGGATGAAGTTGAACAAGGACATTTTCCTGGCCCGTTCCGCCAGGCGTTCCAGCGCCTGCCCCACGGCGCCGCCTGTGCGCCACCCGAGGGGCAGGAGCAGCAGGATCAGTGCGGATGACATGAGGACCATGAACGTCCGGTTGCGCGACAGGTTGCCGAGCAATTCATCCGTGGGCGCGGTCGACAGCAATTGCAGGTCGAGCCCCTGGATGCCATCGAAAGGGAGCGCGGTCCCCAGCCAGTCCTCGCCGCCGGCCTCATACGAAATGATCGGGTCGTCCGGGACCGTTTGCCGCAGGCGGGACAGCGCCTTGACGTCCAGATCGCTCAGAGAGGGCAGCCTTGGCGTGCCGTCGGACGAGACAGCGGGCGGCGGCATCGTGCCGCTGTAGGCGAGGATCGATCCGTCCCGGGTGACCAGGGCCAGCTCGCCGCTGGGGGTCAGCCGCAGGCTGGCGAGTCCTTTGCCCAGATCCGCCAGGGTGATGTCCGCGCCGACGATAGTTTGTCCCGATAGGGCGCGTTGGGACAGGGTGATCCCGACCTGGCCGGTCGTGAAGAAGACGTAGGGGCCGGAAGTGACGGTTCCTTCGCTTGCGGCCGCCTGGGCGTACCAGGGGCGAGTGCGGGGATCGAACGCGGCTTCATGCTGGAACCTTTGCGTCACCAGGGCGTGTTGCGCATCGTAGAAGTACAGGTGAGTGCGTGTCGAGCCGTCCTCGAGCCGCGTCATGATGCTGACGAGGTAGTCGGCCTGGGGCGGCGCCTGGAAGAACTGCCGGGTTTTCTGATCCCGCAGCGGCCTCAGCGACATGAAATCCCCGGATCCGTGTCCGACATAAAGTGCGGAGACCAGCGGATTGGCCGTCAGGGCCGCCGTCAGCGTGGAGCGCAACGCCAGGTTCTCGCCGTCCTGCGTGGTCTGGATGAGGGGGTTGAAGGCGAGCGCATGCAGCATGGCCTCGCCGGGGGCGATGATCCGGCGCGTCCGCTCGGCGGTCAGCTGACTGGCGTTGAGCGCGGTGATGTGCGCCATGTCCAGGAAAGCCTGCTTGGAGCCGAACCAGCTCAGCGAGATCAGCATGATGGCGACGAGCGACATGGCGACGACCGTGGTCCCGGCGATGATGTATCGGATGGGCCAGGCGCGTGTGAAGCAGGGGAAATGTGGCATGAGAGTCGGTCGTCTTGTTTGGCTGTGAGTCACAGCGGCAGCCCGAACGTTCCATGGCGTGTCGCCGGTTTGCCGGACGGCGCCGATGTCGCGTCGCATCCCGCGGCCGGGGCTTGCTTTTTCCGTCCGGATTGACCACAATACCTCGCAAGCACCCCGGTTCAGGCCGGGGTTTTTCACGGGCGAGCCGGCAGGCCACCTGGTCGGGATGCGGGTGGCGCCATCGCCACAGACATTCCCCTAAGCCCAGTCGGGCGCGCATGACCAGGCAGCCCCCAGCGGGCCGGAACCACCACATTTCGCCCATCTTCTTTCGTTGTCAGGCGCCCCGCGCATGGGGCGTCTTTTACTTTTGAGTCAGGAACTATGTCTGCGATCCCTTTGACAGCTCGCGGGGCAGAGCGCTTACAGGCTGAATTGCACCGTCTGAAGACGGTCGAGCGCCCCGAAGTCATCAACGCCATCGCCGAGGCTCGCGCCCAGGGCGATCTGTCCGAAAACGCCGAATACGACGCCGCGCGCGAGCGCCAGGGCTTCATCGAGGGCCGCATCCAGGAACTGGAAGGCACCTTGTCCAATGCCCAGATCATCAATCCGGCCGATCTGGACGTATCCGGACAGGCCGTGTTCGGCGCAACCGTCGAAATCGAGGACCTGGAATCGGGCGAACGCCTGACCTACCAGATCGTCGGCGACCTGGAAGCCGACATCCGCGCCAACATGATTTCGGTGTCCAGTCCCGTGGCCCGCGCGCTGATCGGCAAAAGCGAAGGCGACGTGGTCGAAGTGCGTGCGCCGGCCGGCGTGCGCGAATACGAAGTCTGTTCCGTCAGCTATCAGTGAAACATGGGCTTGGGCGCCGAATAGACCCTGTGGTCCTTTCAGCGCCTGCCGGACCGTGGCCGCTTGCACGCGGTCACGCGTGGAAAAGCCACAATCCCGCAGCCCGGCGCGCGCCGGGAATGATCAGCGGCCGCGCCGCGCGCCGGGGCGCAGCGACAGCGCGCTGCCGCCGCTGTTGCGGCGCGGAATGCCATGACTGCCGGCATCGGCGCGATTGCGGCGCGCCGGTTTGGCGCTTGTGCCCCGGGTATCGGCCGGGCGGGCCTTGCGGTCCGTTTCCGGCGCGGCACGGTCTTTCGGGCCGTCTCGATCCGGCCGCGCGGCGCGCGGTTGCGCCGCCTGTTTTTTCGGGACGTAAGGTTCGGATTTCCGGCGGACGGCCCGGGTGGCATTTTCCGCAGTCTGGGCCGCTTGTTGCGCAAGCGGATCGGGCCGATAGATAATCAGCGTTTTGCCGAGATGGTGCACTGCGGCGCAAGACAGCGTTTCGCAGATTTGCGCCAGCATCGCATCGCGCTCGGCGCGTTCGGCGCCGGCCACGCGGATCTTGATCAGTTCGTGGGCCGCCAGGGTGCGGTCGATTTCTTCCAGCACGGCGGTGGTCAGGCCGCGGTCGCCGATCAGGACGACGGGATGCAAGGGATGAGCGGCTGCGCGCAGGGCGCTGCGCTGCTGAGAGGTCAGTTCGAGTTTCGGCATAATGGAATTGTACGAGAATGGCCAAGAAAAAATTCTCCAAAGCCTGGGTCCAGCGACATATTCACGATCCTTACGTCAAAATGGCGCAACAGAAGGGCTACCGTGCCCGTGCCGCCTTCAAGCTGACCGAGATTCTGGACACGGAAAAACTGCTGCGGCGCGGCGATGTGGTGGTGGACCTGGGTTCGGCCCCGGGCAGTTGGTCGCAGATCGTGCGCGAGCGCCTGCTGGCGCCGGGCGGCGCGATCGACGGCCGCGTGCTGGCGCTGGACCTGCTGCCCATGGAACCCATCGCCGGGGTCGAGTTCATCCAGGGCGATTTCCGCGAGGACGCCGTCCTGGCCCAACTGCACGAACGCCTGGAAGGGCGGGCCGTGGACCTTGTGATTTCCGACATGGCCCCCAATCTATCGGGTGTGGCTTCGGCGGATTCCGCCCGCATCGCCCACGTCTGCGAATTGGCGCTGGAATTCGCCTGCGGCCACCTGAAGCCGGACGGAGCCCTGATCGTCAAGGCTTTCCACGGCAGCGGGTTTTCGCAGATCGTACAGATGTTCAAGCGGCATTTCGTCCGGGTGGTCGAGCGCAAGCCCAAGGCATCCCGGGGCGAATCCTCCGAGACTTTCCTGCTCGGCCGCGGGTTGAAAAATCCGACTCCGGGACAGGCGCCGGCCGATGACGTGGGCGCTGCGTCCGCGCAGCGGATTCAGGTAGAATGAAGCATTGACGTATTTGTCAGCTTGTTGTAATTGCGTGACGCCGGGTGCGGCGCGCGGGTGGCGGGCGGGCAGCGGTATATACCCAGGAGGTTGGCTTTGAACAACTCGTTTTCCAAGGTTGCGGTCTGGCTGGTGATCGCGCTCGTGCTCTTCACGGTGTTCAAGCAGTTCGACGGGCGCCCGGTCACGAGCGGGGATTCCGTCACCTATACGCAATTCATGAACGACGCGCGCGCCGGTCGCATCAACAAGGTCGACATCCAGGGCGACACGATCTACGTGACCCCGGAATCCGGCCGTTCCTACAGCCTGACCTCGCCCGGGGACCTGTGGATGGTGCCCGAACTGGTCAAGAACGGCGTTCAGGTTTCCGGCAAGGCCCGCGAAGAACCCTCCTTCCTGACCAGCCTGTTCATCTCCTGGTTCCCGATGCTGCTGCTGATCGGGGTGTGGATTTTCTTCATGCGCCAGATGCAGGGCGGCGGCAAGGGCGGGGCCTTCAGCTTCGGCAAGTCGCGTGCACGCATGATGGACGAAAACAACAACAACATCACGTTCGCGGACGTCGCCGGCTGCGACGAGGCCAAGGAAGACGTCCAGGAACTGGTCGATTTCCTGCGCGATCCCACCAAATTCCAGCGCCTGGGCGGCCGCATCCCGCGCGGCGTGCTGATGGTCGGTCCTCCGGGCACGGGCAAGACCCTGCTCGCCAAGGCCATCGCCGGCGAGGCCAAGGTCCCGTTCTTCAGCATCTCCGGTTCGGATTTCGTCGAAATGTTCGTCGGCGTGGGCGCGGCCCGCGTGCGCGACATGTTCGAGAACGCCAAAAAGCAATCCCCCTGCATCATTTTCATCGATGAAATCGACGCCGTGGGCCGCCAGCGTGGCGCCGGCCTGGGCGGGGGCAACGACGAGCGCGAACAGACCCTGAACCAGTTGCTGGTCGAAATGGACGGCTTCGAGACCGGCCAGGGCGTGCTGGTGATCGCCGCCACCAACCGGCCCGACGTGCTGGATCCGGCGCTGTTGCGTCCGGGCCGTTTCGACCGTCAGGTGGTCGTGTCGCTGCCGGACATCCGCGGCCGCGAACAGATCCTCAAGGTCCACATGCGCAAGGTGCCCATCGCCCAGAACGTGGATGCGAGCGTGCTGGCGCGCGGCACCCCCGGGTTTTCCGGCGCCGATCTGGCCAACCTCATCAACGAGGCCGCGCTGTTCGCCGCGCGCCGCAATGGCCGTACGGTGGACATGTCCGACCTGGAAAAGGCCAAGGACAAGATCATCATGGGCGCGGAGCGCCGCTCCATGATCATGCCCGAGGAAGAACGCCGCAACACGGCCTATCACGAGTCCGGCCATGCGCTGGTGGCCCGCCTGCTGCCCAAGACCGATCCTGTGCACAAAGTCACTATCATCCCGCGTGGCCGCGCGCTGGGGGTGACGATGCAGTTGCCCGAGGGCGACCGTTACAGCATGGACAAGGAACGCCTGCTGAACACCATCGCGGTGCTGTTCGGCGGCCGCATCGCCGAAGAAGTCTTCATGGGCCAGATGACCACCGGCGCATCCAATGACTTCGAGCGCGCCACCGCCATCGCCCGAGACATCGTCACGCGCTACGGCATGACCGATTCACTGGGCCCCGTGGTGTATGCCGAGAACGAGGGCGAGGTCTTCCTGGGTCGCAGCGTGACCAAGACCACGCACGTGTCCGAAGCCACCATGCAGAAGGTCGATTCCGAGATCCGCAGCATCATCGACGAGCAGTACGGCGTGGCGCGCAACCTGATCGAGTCCAACCAGGACAAGATGCACGCCATGGCCAAGGCATTGCTCGAATGGGAAACCATCGACGCCGAGCAGATCAATGACATCATGGCCGGGCGTCCGCCTCGTGCGCCGCAGCCGCCGTCCTCGGGGGGAGGCGATACGCCGCAGTCCCCCTCGGCCGGCCTGCCGGCCGCCGGCAACGACAAAGGCCCCGCCGCGACGCCGGTCTGATCCGACCGCGACTTTCTATGCCTGACTATCTTCAGTGCGGGCGTTTCCGTCTGTCCTTGGAGCGTCCCCTGGTCATGGGGATCGTGAACGTCACGCCGGACTCCTTTTCGGACGGCAACGCCCATTTCCAGGCCGGCGAGGCCGTCGCCCACGCGCGGCTGCTGGTCGAGGAAGGCGCCGACCTGCTCGATATCGGGGGTGAGTCCACCCGTCCCGGCGCCCAGGCGGTGCCCGCCGACGAGGAACTGCGCCGCATCCTGCCCGTGATCGAGTCCCTGCGCGACTGCGGCGTGCCGCTGTCGGTGGACACCTGCAAGCCGGTCGTGATGCGGGCGGTCCTGGAGGCGGGCGCCGACATGATCAACGACATCGGCGGCTTTTCGGCGCCCGGCGCGGTGGAGGCCGTGGCGGATACCGGCTGCGCGCTGTGCCTGATGCACATGCGCGGCGAACCGCGGACCATGCAGGACGCGCCGTTCTACCAGGATGTGGTCGCGGAGGTCCATGATTATCTGGATCAGGGCGCGCGGCGCCTGCGCCAGGCAGGCGTCGCGGCCGACCGCATCGTGCTCGATCCCGGGTTTGGATTCGGCAAGACCGCGGAGCACAATTACACCCTGCTGCGGCGGTTGCCGCAGGCGGTGGGACGGGATTACCCCAGCCTGCTGGGCCTGTCGCGCAAGTCCATGATCGGCGCCGTCACAGGCCGCCCCGCGTCACGCCGCCTGGGCGGCAGCGTGGCGGCGGCCCTGGCCGGCGCGATGCGGGGCGCGCACATCCTGCGCGTCCATGATGTGGCCGACACCGTGGATGCCTTGCGCGTGTGGTCGGCCGTCGAACAAGGAGTCCGCGCATGAGCGCACGCAAATATTTCGGGACCGACGGGGTGCGCGGCATCGTCGGCGGCGATCGGATCAACGCGGAATTCGCCTTGCGGCTGGGATACGCGGCGGGCCGCGTGCTGGCGCGCGGCGCCGTATCGGCCGGGCGGCCGACCGTGGTCATCGGCAAGGACACCCGCATTTCCGGCTACATGCTGGAATCCGCCCTCGAGGCCGGCCTGTCGGCCGCCGGGGTGGACGTGATGCTGGCCGGTCCGATCCCGACCCCCGCAGTCGCCTACCTGACCCGGGCCTGGCGCCTGGCGGCCGGGATCGTCATCAGCGCGTCCCATAATCCGCACTACGACAACGGGATCAAGTTCTTTTCCGGGGCCGGCACCAAGCTGCCCGACGAGACCGAGGCCGCCATCGAAGCCATGCTGGACGAACCGCTGGGTTGCGCCGATTCCGCCGGGCTGGGCCGCGCGCGTCGCATCAGTGACGCTGCGGGCCGCTATATCGAATTCTGCAAGAGCACTTTTCCCAATGAACTGGACCTGCAAGGCCTGAAGATCGTGGTGGACGCGGCCAACGGCGCCGCCTATCACATCGCGCCGCACGTGTTCCGCGAGCTGGGGGCCGAAGTTTCCGTGATCGGCTGCGAACCCGATGGCTTCAACATCAATGAAAACGTCGGTGCCACCCACCCCGAGACCCTGGTCGCCGCCGTGGCGGCCCAGGGGGCGGACCTGGGCGTCGCCCTGGACGGCGACGCCGACCGCTTGCAGATGGTGGACGCCGCCGGGCGCCTCTTCAATGGCGACGAACTGCTCTACGCTATCGTGCGCGACCGCGCCCGCGCGCAGCCCATCCAGGGGGTGGTCGGCACGCTGATGACGAATTTCGGCTTCGAGCGCCGCATGCGCGAGCTGGGCATCCCGTTCGAACGCGCCAAGGTCGGCGATCGCTATGTGCTGGAAGTCCTGCGCCAGCGCGGTTGGCTGTATGGTGGCGAAAGTTCCGGCCACTTGCTGTGTCTGGACCGTCACACGACGGGTGACGGCATCGTGGCCGCCCTGCAGGTGCTGGCGGCCATGCGGCACGCGGGCGCGTCCCTGGCGGAGCTGGTGGCCGACTTGTCCATGTACGCCCAGAAAATGGTCAACGTTCCGCTCGCGCCCGGGCTGGACTGGCAGACGCATGCGGGCCTGAAAGAAGCTTCCGACGCGGTGCGCGCTTCGCTGGGCGACCGGGGCAGGGTGCTGATCCGGGCCTCGGGGACCGAACCGAAGCTGCGCCTCATGGTCGAGGCCGATGACGAGGCCCTGGCCGAGGACGGTGTGCGTCGGCTCGTGGCGGTCAATCTGGCCTGAGCGCCACTGTCACATGATTCACACAGAGTATCGGCAGAATATCCCCGTCATCGTGACTTTCGGGAATCCGCCATGCTCACTCAATCTTCAGCCCTGTACGCGGGATCGATGAAGCGCATAGACTGGCCCGGGGCCGAAGCCGGCGGACTGACGCTGACGGTCGCCCACGCCCAGGCCGATCTGGAGGCGCTGCAACGCCTGCGGTTCCGGGTGTTCACGGAGGATATGGGGGCGGTGTTCCCGGACGCCGTGGGCGACCGGGACGTCGACCGTTTCGATCCCTGGTGCGTACATTTCATGGTGCGCGACACGGGTTCGGGCCGGGTGGTGGGCACCTACCGGCTGCTCACCCCCGAGGCCGCGCGCCAAGCGGGCGGCTATTATTCCGAGTCCGAATTCGACCTGGAACCGCTGGCGGCGTTGCGGCCCCAACTGGTCGAAGTCGGCCGTTCCTGCATCGACGCGGAGTTCCGCCATGGCACCGCCATCATGCTGCTGTGGTCGGGATTGGCTCAGGTCATGCAGCAGGGAGGCTACCGCTATATGCTGGGTTGCGCCAGCGTCAGTCTGCGCGATGGCGGCGCCACGGCCTCGGAGGTCTGGCGCCGGGCGGGTGCGCTGATGGCGCGCAATCCCGACATGCCGCGTATCCGGCCGCTGCATCCCTATCCGGTGGATCGCCTGGATAGCGCGCTGCCGGCGCGGGTGCCTCCCTTGATCAAGGGCTATCTGGCACTGGGCGCGACGATCTGCGGCGCGCCGGCCTGGGACCCGGATTTCCACACCGCCGATTTTCCGATTCTGCTCGACCTCGAGTGGCTGGATGCCAGATATCGGCGTCATTTCGGCATGCGCTGAGCCCGGCTGGCGGCTGTTGCGGCTGACCTGATTGCGCCCCCGTCAGGAGACAGCCAGCGTAAACCCGGCCTTGCGCCAGACATCGACTTCGCTTTTGAGCAGGAACCGGCTGAGAGGATGGGCATCCAGCCAGCCTTCATCGACCATGACGTGGATGGTCCGTCCCTGAGCCTGAATATGAAAGGGGATGGATGCCAATGGCTCCCGGCGCCGCAACACCAGCACCGCCAGCCGCAGACAGCACAAGGCCAGCCAGCGTGCGCGGTCGGGCGCATAGTCGCGGACCTTGGCCAGGCGCCCTTGGTGGCCCAGGGCGAGGAATGCCAGCAGCCGCTGATCGTCATGCGAAAAGCCCGGCATGTCGGCGTGCTGCAGGATATAGGCGCTGTGCTTGTGGTAGTCGCTGCGGGCGATGGCCAGGCCGACTTCGTGCAGATCGGCGGTCCAGCCCAGGGCCCGGCGCAGTTCGGTCGTTTCGGGGCCGGCGGCCAGGCCGAGCTGGTCGAAGAGCCGCAGCGCCAGGTTGCGGACATGGCCGGCCTGTGCGCCATCCAGCTGGTAACGGCCGAGCATCTGACGCACGGTCTCGTCGCGTTGGTCCTGGTGCAGGTCGCGGCCCAGCAGATCGTGCAGCACGCCGATGCGCAGCGCGCCGTCGCCCGCACGCATGCGGTCGATGCCCAGTTCCTGGAAGGCGGCAATCATGATCGCCAGCCCTCCGGGCAGCACCGGCACACGTTCGGCTTTCAGCCCGGCCCAGTCTTGCAGGCGGACCTGGCCGGCGTCCACGAGGGCCGCGCGCAGCCGTTCCATGCCGTCCAGCGTGATGTCGCGGGGGCTGAGGCCGTTTTCGGTCAGGATGGCGAGCAGGCCTTTGGCGGTGCCCGACGAGCCGTAGGCCTCCTGCCAGCCCGTGCCGCGGTAGCGGCTGGCGATGGATTCGATGGCGCCGCGCGCCGCCAGCACGGCCTGGCGCATCCGGGCCTCGGTGATGCGTCCCTGGGGGAAGAACTGCCGCGTCCAGGTGGTGCAGCCGAGTTCCAGGGAGGCCAGTTCCAGGGGCCTGGCGCGCTGGCCGATGATGAATTCGGTGGAGCCGCCGCCGATGTCGATCACCAGGCGGCGGTGATCGGACGGAGGCAGGTCCTGGATCACGCCCAGGTAGATCAGGCGGGCTTCTTCCTGGCCGGAGATGATTTCGATGGGAAAGCCCAGGGCGCGTTCCGCCGCCGGCAGGATCTCGGCCGCATTGCGGGCCACCCGGAAGGTGTTGGTGGCCACTGCGCGGACGTTGGCGGGTGGGAAGCCGCGCAGCCGCTCGCCGAAGCGGCGCAGCGCCGCCAGGGCCTGTTCCACGGTGGCGGCGTCGATGCGCTTGTGCTCGTCCAGGCCGTTGGCCAGGGCGACCAGCTCGCGCAGCTTGTCCTCGGCGTAGATCTGGGCCGTGCCGCCATGGTGCACGATGCGCCCGATCGACAGACGGAAGGTATTCGAGCCCAGGTCGATCGAGGCGAGCCGGTTGTCCATGGCTGGGGACCTGTCCTTACCAGAAGATGTCACACTATGCGATTATAGTGGCCGATTGATGACAGGATTGTGAGGCGCGCATGCGGGCCGTCGAAGAAATGCCGGTTCTCCTGAACCGTGAATTGTCGGCGCTGAAATTCAACGAGCGGGTGCTCTCCATGGCCGAGCGCGCGGATGTGCCCGCGCTGGAACGATTGCGCTACCTGTGCATCGTCGGCTCGAACCTGGACGAGTTCTTCGAGATTCGCATGGCCAGCCTCAAGGAACAACAGCGCCAGACGCCGGAATTGCGGGGTGTGGACGGCATGACGCCCGACGAGGCCTTTGACCGGGTGCAGCGGGCCGCGCACGCGCTGGTGGACCGCCAGAACCGCCTGCTGACCGGCGAAGTCATGCCCCGGCTGATGGAACACGGGGTCGGACTGATCTATTCGACGGGCTGGAACGACCTGCAGCGGGAATGGGCCCATGGCATCTTCCGCCGCGACGTGATACCGCTGCTGACCCCGATCGGTCTGGACCCGGCACATCCCTTTCCGCGCGTCTACAACAAGAGCCTGAACTTCATCATCGCGCTCAGCGGCGAGGACGCCTTCGGCCGCGAGGGCCACATCGCCATCGTCCAGGCGCCGCGCGCGCTGCCGCGCATGATCAAGGTTCCCGCCGAGATCGCCGGCATCCCCGATGGCTTCATGCTGCTCACCACCTTGATCAACGCTTTCGTCGGCGAGCTGTTCCCGGGCATGAATGTCCAGGGCTGCTATCAGTGGCGGGTGACGCGCAACAGCGATCTGTTCGTGGACGAGGAAGAAATCACCAACCTGCGCCAGGCCCTCCAGGGCGAACTCTCGCAGCGCAACTTCGGGGCCTCGGTGCGCCTGGAGATCGCGCATGCCATGCCGCCCGACCTGGAACTGTTCCTGCAGCGTGAATTCAGCCTGGGCGCGGCCGATACCTACCGCGTCAACGGGCCGGTCAATCTGACCCGCCTGATGCAATTGTGCAACCGGGTCAACCGCCCCGATCTGGAATACCCCCCTTTCCGGCCGCGCATGCCGGCGCCGTTCGACGGCGGCCTGGAGCGGCCCGATGAACTGTTCGCCGCCATCGCGGCACGCGACCATCTGCTGCATCACCCCTACCAGTCCTTCCAGCCGGTGCTGATGTTCCTGCGCAGCGCGGCGCTGGATCCCCAGGTCGTGGCCATCAAGCAGACCATCTACCGCACCGGCGAGGACTCCGAACTGATGGGCTTGCTGCTCTCGGCGGCGCGGGCGGGCAAGGAAGTCACGGTGGTGGTCGAACTGATGGCGCGCTTCGACGAGCAGACCAACATCAACTGGGCCGCGCGCCTGGAAGAGGTCGGCGCCCACGTCAGCTACGGCGTGGTGGGGCACAAGACCCACGCCAAGATGCTGCTGGTGGTCCGTCGCGAAGCCGATGGGCTGCGGCGCTACGTGCACCTCGGCACCGGCAACTACAACCCGAGCACGGCCAGGCACTACGAGGACTTCGGCCTCATGACCTGCGATGAGGAC